>Ga0209517_10000081_pt1 | contig 156750 bp, 130 predicted proteins | sample PeaSoiMetSII2010_FD_187695 | JGI IMG/M metagenome (GOLD analysis project Ga0209517, IMG submission 187695) | Peat soil microbial communities from Weissenstadt, Germany - SII-2010 (SPAdes) (version 2) | ecosystem: Environmental > Terrestrial > Soil > Wetlands > Peat | place: Germany...
CATCGCATCCTGGGGCTGTAGAAGGTCCCAAGGGTTAGGCTGTTCGCCTATTAAAGCGGTACGTGAGCTGGGTTCAGAACGTCGCGAGACAGTTCGGTCCCTATCTGGTGTGGGCGCAGGAAACTTGCAGGGAGTTGTCCCTAGTACGAGAGGACCGGGATGAACGGACCCCTTGTGTACGAGCTGTCACGCCAGTGGCACCGCTCGGTAGCGAAGTCCGGAAGAGATAATTGCTGAATGCATCTAAGCAAGAAGCTCGCCCTAAGATAAGGTTTCCCAATCCCGCTTCGGCGGGATAAGAAGGGCAGTCGCAGACTACGACTTTGATAGGCTGGAGGTGTAAGCGCAGTAATGCGTTGAGCTGACCAGTACTAATCGCCCGTTCGGCTTAATCATAAAACTTACCCAAGCCGTCGTTGGTTTTCTCCAACTACGCTGGGTGGGCTTCACAAGCAAGCCTTGTGATACACAGTGCGTTCGACTGCGGGTCGAACTTGTAATCGCCAGCCTCTGTTGTCAGGATTCTTCCGCTTTTGGCGGAACGAATTTATCGATTTTCCGGTGGTCATACCGCGAGGGTCACACCCGTTCCCATCCCGAACACGGAAGTTAAGCCTCGCCGGGCCGATGATACTGCACGGGTAACTGTGTGGGAACGTAGGTCGCCGCCGGGATTATTTTAGAGAAGGCCCCGTTCTTCGGATCGGGGCCTTTTTCTTGTGCGCCGCGGCCCGCCGCACCTGGACAAATTTTCTCGCCTCTGCAATCCTCACTGCTTATGCTTCCATCTCTCATCGTTCACGGCGGCGCCTGGGACATCCCCGATGACGCTGTCGAACCTTGCAAGGTCGGGTGCCGCCGCGCGTTGGGGGCCGGCTGGGCTGTTCTTTCCCAGGGCGGCCACGCCCTCGACGCCATCGAAGCCGCCATCATCGTGCTTGAAGACGATCCCGTCTTCGATGCCGGTTATGGCTCACATCTCAATCTCGACGGTCAGATCGAATGCGATGCGATTGTCATGGACGCGGCCACTCTTCGCGCCGGCTCCGTCGCTGGTTTGCACCGCGTGAAGAATCCCATCCGCCTGGCACGCGCCGTTCTTGAAAAATGCCCGCATATGATGCTGATCTCCGAAGGCGCCGAGCGCTTTGCAGCGCAACACGGCGTCGCGCTTTGCGATCCACAAGAGCTCATTTCTCCCGCTGAGCGCGAGGCTTGGCTTCGCTGCAGCAAAGACTCCCACGCCGCCAAGCACCACCGCGGCCACGAGCAAGGCACTGTTGGTGCTGTCGCCCTGGATGTAGACGGCCGACTCTTCGCCGCCACTTCCACCGGCGGTACCTGCTGCAAACTCCCTGGCCGGGTTGGTGATTCACCGCTCATCGGATGTGGCTGCTATGCCGACGCCGAAACCGGCGGCGTCTCGTCCACCGGCTACGGCGAAGCCATCATGAAAGTCGTCCTTGCCAAAACGGCCACCGATTTCTTGCGTCCCGCCGCTTCGAATCCGGATCGTGCTGCAAAGGCCGCCGTGCAACTCCTCGCCAAACGTGGCAGAGGCACTGGCGGCCTGATTCTCCTCGACAAACGCGGCAACCCCGGTTTCGCCTTCAGCACCCCGCGCATGGCCTATGGCTACGTGGCCCCGGACTCCACCTTCGTGACCGGTGTCTGATCCAGCGCGGTTGTTGCCTGTGAAGAGTGCCCACACTGATCCCCGCAGCGCCTCTACAGCCTGCGGAGAATCCAAAACGCAGGAAAAGAGATACAAGCAAGCCTAAGTGGCACCCCGTATTGACCCTTGCAGATTCTGCATCTAACATTCTTGCGATGCCGCGTCCCCGCCACGCCGCACACACGGAATTCACCATGCGCAAACTCGCGTTTCTAGTGCTCTCCTTGGTTGTTGCTCTTCCCGCGGCGGCGCAATCCGCCGACGACATCCTCGCCAAGTATTTCGTCGCCCGCGGTGGCCTGGACAAGATCAAAGCGGTGCAATCCGAGCGCGTCACCGGCACCATCTCCTTCGGCCCGGGAGCGGAAGGCCCCTTCATCGTCGAGCGCGCCCGCACCCTCAAAATGCACATGGAATTCAATCTCAACGGCCAGGTCATCATCCGCACCTACGACGGCAAGTCTGCAGGCTGGACCTACAATCCTTTCGCGTCCAGCCCCTCCGTCCAGCCCATGACGGAAATCGATCTGCGCAACGTTTTTGAGGAGGCCGATTTTGATGGCCCCTTTGTGGATTACAAATCCAAGGGCAATCAAATCGAGTTCGCCGGCAAAGAGGACGTCGAGGAGAAGCCAGCTTACAAACTCAAGCTCACCAACCGCGACGGCGACGTCAGCTATTTCTTTTTCGACGCCTCCACGCATCTCCTTCTCAAGTGGCAAGGCAATCGCAAGCTTGGTGACAAGGATGTTCCTTGGGTCTCCTTCTTCCGGGGCTTCCGCGAAGTCAACGGCCTGAAATATCCTTTCCTGATCGAATCCCAGGAGCTTGGCGCCGAGAATACCCAGAAGATCACCGCCGAAAAAATCGAGCTAAATGTCCCCATCGACGAAGCCCGTTTTGGCAAGCCGAACTCGCCTCCTCCGCCAGCGGCCCCGGCAGAACCTCCCGCCGCTGAATCTCCCAAGCCCAATTGAAGTCTTCTGCATCTGCCGCCTGACTCCCCTCGCAGCCTCACCTTGGGTTATCTTTTCTCTATGCCCTCCTCGACTGGCGCGAACTCTCTCGGTCTGTGTGCCAACTGCGTCCACGCTCATCTCGTCGAGTCCGCCAAGGGCTCGCAGTTCCTTCTGTGCCAGCTTTCTCAATCCGATCCGCGTTTTCCGAAGTACCCGCCCCTCCCCGTTCTCAGCTGCTCCGGCCATCAGAAGACCCCGTCCGCCTGAATAACCCATTCGCGCCGTTGCGACACCATTTCTGTGTACTCCGTATGCTATTCCCTTGATTTCTATATTACTTATGTTAGTCTTACATTCTAATATATTCCTGCCAGGGAGCCTCCATGCCCCAACCCTCCCTTCACCGCTTCTTTGTCCTTGCTGCTCTACTTCTTTGCTTCGTTGCCTCCTCTTCCGCCGAGTCCCTCAAAATCACCAGCAATCCTCCGGGCGCCAGCGTCGAACTTGACGGCGTCCTCGTTGGTACTACTCCCTTCGAAAAATCGTACCCGGGCGGCTTTTTCCATCGCACGCACTCCACAATCGGCCAGCGCCTGGAACATCCCCTCGTCGCGCGCTTGTCGCTGACGGGTTACGCCACGCGGGAGATCCTCCTGACCGATGGCCCTATGGAGTGGATCGATCTCCACGGTCACAATCACGGTCAGTATTGGCTGTTCAAGTCGGACCATTTCCACGCGGACCTGGATCCCATCGCTTCCACCTTCACGGGCACTGTCGCCGCTCCAGACTTCGCCGCCCCCGCCTCCCTGCGGCCAGAGCTGTCCATGGAGGAAATTGTTCGCCGTGTTAAGCCTGCCGTGGTCTGTCTGAAATCCCTGGACATGCTTGGCTCCGGGTTCTTCGTTACCGATACCGGGATCGTCGCCACGAACGCCCATGTTGCCCGGGGAGGCGGTTCTCTCCTCGCATTGCTCCCGAGCGGAGTGCAGCTTCAGGCCAAAGTCGTTTACATCGACGCCGACCTCGACATCGCCCTCGTCAAAGTCGCGCCGCCTTCTACAGACTTCGTCTTTCCCCTTCTTCCTCTCGCCGATCTCTCCTCCATCCGCCAGGGGGACACGGTCCTTGCGATTGGCAGCCCCGGCGACGCCATGCTGTTCAGCGTCACCAAGGGCATCGTCAGCGCTGTCGGCAAGTTCGCCTCTGCCGGGCCGGGCACTTGGATCCAGACCGACGCTCCCATCAACCCGGGCAATTCCGGCGGCCCGCTGCTCAATTCCCGTGGCGAGGTCATCGGCCTCAACACCCAGAAACTCATCAAGAAGAATGTCACCGGAATCGGCTTCGCTCTCAGCTCCGCCGACCTCCTCGTTATCCTTCACCGTTTCTATCCCGCCCATTCCGTGCCCCCTGCTTCCACCGCGGAGTCGTCGGCCCACCCCTCCGATTCCCAGGACGCTACAAGATCGCCATCCTCCGGGCCCAAGGCGGTTTCTGAATCCACGGTCTCATTTCCCGCCGCGGTTTCTTCGCCCGAGGGTTTTGGCCAGATCACCATCACCTCCGAGCCCGATGCCGCCGAAATCTTCGTCGATGGAAAATTCGTGGGCAATACGCCCGCGACCTTGAAACTTCCCGCCGGCCCACACCTCTTCCTGTTCAAATCTCCAAGCCGCCCGGATTACTCCCGTACCGTCGAAGTGCCCAAATCCTCCAAACTGACCTTGAAAGCGCTCTTCGATCCTCCGCCACAATCCGGTAGCAAATAGATGGCAGAGAAGTCTCAACGCGTCATCAGCTTTTTGTGCTGCCTTCTCGCCCCTGGGTAATGGGGCAGTTTCCGACCGCCGGACCAATCAGGAAGTAAGACGGCACTTGGGCGCTCCAGACCAAGACGGGATTTGTTGGATAAGCTAGAAGTCGGTACAATCCAACCGAGAATGTAGACTCGCGGGTTTTCCGAATGCGTGCGGCAAATATCACGGAACAACTAGGCATAGAGTTTCACTGTCCATCTTGTGGCGACCATTTAGTTTCCAGCCAGTGTGCGGACCCATGGGCTATCTGTTTGGCTTGCGAGCGCGACCACCGTTTCTTCATCATGCCCCCGGGTCCCCTTGCTGCTTCTACAGCCACGGCTTCGGGCATTAGCTTCCCCGAACTCAGCAGTCTGTCGCCTCCGTCCATCGCATCGTTCTGGCTTTCGGACCCGCGCGCACGGTGGGTGCTAAACGAACAGCTCGCTCAACTGCTTCGCTCTATAGTGGAATCTCGACGTGTGTCGGATGAGCCGCACTTCTCCTTTTGCCCTATCTGTGGCGACACTCTCGCGGAATTTGACTGGCTCTTCGACTGCTACCACCAAGGGCTTCACTGCCGGAGCGGCCATCGCTGGGCAGCGCGAGGTGGCTGCTTCTCCTCCGCGATGGAAACGGTACGACTTGAGCTTCACGCGGAGTACTCGGACGCCGTGGTTAGACAATTGATTGCTGCTTGGCTCAAGCGCGACCCTCATCTAGAGCCAAATCTCCATGACTCAATCCGGCAAGTACTACTGAGTTCGCCACTGTGTCCGCAGGGTGCAATCAAACGCAGCGGTTGAGCCTCCACAGACGTCACGGACTCAGAGATGTTGAGCAGCAATGCAAGCCGAATCCGCCCACCTGCCCGGTAAATGCTGCCGGCCGGAGGCTTACCCGCTACACCCCCCGCTCCGTTGCCCCTGCCCATGCCATGTGCTAGCATTTCCCCGTTAAGAAGAGCGGACCAGGGATTTAGCGTTTCTCCTTCGCCCCGCTTACCGGGACCCAGGCAGGGCCGCGCTCTCCTTCAAACCAACAACCTCGCCAGGCGCAGGCCCGCGCCTGCTGTTTTGTCGGCGGACCGTCGCCCGGTGACCTCAGTTGGCCACACCTACGCGGAGGTCTGTCATGAAAATTTATTCCACCAAGGACATCAGAAACGTTGGCATTGTAGGCCACGGCGGCACCGGCAAGACGCAACTGGTGTCGTCGTTACTCTTTACCGCCGGGGCGACCCAGCGCTTTGGCAAAGTTGCGGAAGGCACCACCACGACGGACTGGGACGACGAAGAAATCGCGCGCAAAATCTCCATCCAACCCGGTCTCGCCCACGCCGAATGGGCGTGCACTCTTTGCGCGGGCAATACCGTCAAGCTGAACTTCATCGATCTCCCCGGCTATTCCACTTTCATCACCGAAACCAAGGCGGCCCTCATCGCCGCTGACGCCGCGCTCATCACCGTGGACGCCCACGTCGGCGCTCAGGTCACCACGGAAAAGGTCTGGGATTATTGCGCCGAGTACGACATCCCCCGTGCCTTTGTCCTCACCTGGATGGACCGGGAGCTTTCCAGCTTTGAGCGTTGCATGGAATCCCTGGTGGAGCTCTTTGGCCGCAACGTAGTGGCGCTGCAGATGCCTGTCGGCTCCGAAAAAGGTTTTCGCGGCGTGATCGATCTCGTGGCCATGAAGGCCCACCTCTACACGCCCGATGGCGATGGCAAGGCTACGATCGAAAATATTCCCGACGCGCTCATGGATGAAGCCAAGGAAGCCCACGAAAAGCTCGTCGAAATGATTGCCGAAGGCGACGACGAAATGATGGAGGAATTCTTCCGCGAAGGCACTATCCCCGTCCACGACCTGATCCCCGCGGTGCGCAAAGCCATCGTTTCGGAAAAAATCATCCCCGTCCTGATGATCTCTTCCACGCGGAACATTGGCAATTCCAGCTTGCTCACTTTTCTCGCCGACGTTTTCCCGCATCCGGACGAGCACTCGCAGGTCGGCTTCAAGGAACCCGCCGGCAAGGGCGATCGCATCGAACGCAAGTACGATGACACCCAGCCGCTTTCCCTCTTCGTTTTCAAGACTCTTGCCGATCCTTTCGCCGGCCGCATCAACTATTTCAAGGTTAAAAGCGGCGTCCTCAAGAACGACGCCACGCTGCTCAATTTCAATCGCAATGTTCCCGAGCGTTTTCAGCACACCATGGTCGTTCAAGGGAAACAGCTCACCGAAATTCAGGAGCTTCACGCGGGCGATATCGGCGCCATCGCCAAACTGAAGGAAACCATTACCGGCGATACCGTTGGCGACAAAAGCGCTCCCATCTACTATCAACCAGCGCAGTTGCCGGAGCCTTCCATTACCTTCGCGGTCGAACCCAAATCCCGCGCCGATGAAGACAAAATCGGCGTCGCCATTCACAAAATGATGGAAGAAGACGCCGCGCTGCGTTTCTCCCGCGATCCGCAAACCAAGGAATTCCTGCTCGCCGGAAACGGGCAGCAGCATGTTGAGGTTGTTGTGGCCAAGCTGCAGAAGCGCTACAACGTCAATCTGACTCTCAAGCCGCCAAAGGTTCCCTATCGTGAAACCATCCGCGGCAAGGCCGACGCCGAAGGCAAACACAAGAAACAGTCCGGCGGGCACGGCCAGTTCGGGGTCTGCCGCGTCAAGTTTGAACCCACCGAGCGCAACAAGGGCATCGAGTTCGTCGACGACGTTTTCGGCGGTGCGATTCCGAACAACTGGATTCCCTCCGTCGAACGCGGCATCCGCGAAGCCGCCGCGCGCGGCTATCTCGCCGGTTTTCCCGTGACCGATTTCCGCGCCACGCTTTACGACGGCAAATACCACGACGTCGATTCCTCGGACATGGCGTTCAGAATCGCCGGCTCGCTGGCGTTCAAGGAGGCCATGAAGCAGGCTCGGCCTTCTCTCCTCGAACCCGTCATGCACGTGGAGGTCTACGCGCCGGATCAGTATTCCGGCGATTTGATGGGCGACCTCAGCTCACGCCGGGGGCGCATCGAAGGCAGCGAAGCGCGCGGCCATAACGTCGTTGTCAAAGCCATGGTGCCGCTCGCGGAAATGCTTTCTTATGCCACGGACCTTACCTCCATGACGCAGGGCCGCGCCAGCTACTCCATGGAGTTTTCTCACTACGATTACGTGCCCGGCGAACTGGCGGACAAGGTCATTGCCGCCCACAAAGCGGCCCACGGCGAAGCCCTCGTCGAAGAAGAAGCCTAAATTCTCTGGAAGAATTGCCTTCTGTCGCAGAGCCCGGTGTTTCCTCGCCGGGCTCTCTTGTTTCAGGTTTCACCCAGCGAAGGTCCCGGCATCAGCCGCATTTCATATCCACTTCGGCAGAAACATTCCCGTGTGCCTGGCGTGCTCTTCAAATCTGTCCCCAAACTCCTGCCGCAAGAAACCCTCCTCACGCCTGGCCTTGAAATAAAATGTCGCCCACAAAATCAAGCATCCAAGCCAGCCGCGCAGGTGCCCCTTGATTGTCGCAGTCCCGATCATGGCCAGCAGGATTCCCGTATAGATCGGATGTCGTATCCACCGGTAAAGCCCCGTGCGAATCAATTCGTGGTCATCTTTCAACGTCACCACACCGCTCCAGTTTGCTCCCAGGCTCATCCGTGCCCAGATGCTGATCGCCACACCGACTGCCGTCAGAATCAGGCCAAGCCACCATGCCACTGGAGCGTCTGGCACCAGCCTCATGTTCAGCCCGTTCCAATTCCTCCCAAACAAGAGCCAGAATCCAAACACCAGTGGTATCAGATGCTGCGCTCTCTCCCACGAACTCTCGCGCTTCTTTGCCCTTTTCGTGCCAAACCACATCACCACCCATACGCCCCAGAGCGCCATCCAAAAGTATTCCGCCCACGCCGACGCACGGCCTGCATCCATCGCCAACCAAATCATGTTGGGTCTCGCCCCTGTTCTACGATCTCACAAACCATCTCGAACCGAATACCCAAGCTTCCAGTCTCCGCCATATTGGTGGTTGCCGACGTGGACCCCGCAGGCCAATAATCGATGCCATGAAGAAAAACAAGCACGCCTCCCTAAATCCCGCCACCCGCGCCATTCATGCCGGTGAACCGCCGCGTCACGGCGTGGATGCTCCGGTAAGTGCCGAGATTGTGCGCTCCTCTACCTTCACCTTTTCCTCCAGCCAAGAGATGAAACTCTGGGCCGAGGGAAAGAGCAAAGCCTATATCTACACTCGCTACGCCAATCCCACCCTCGCCATTGCCGAACGCAAAATAGCTTCTCTTGAGGGCGCCGAAGCCGCCATCGTCACCTCCTCCGGAATGGCGGCAATCTCTCACTCACTTCTCAGCGTGCTGCAGCATGGTGATGAACTCATCTCTACTGCACAGCTCTATGGCGGAACGTACCGGCTGATGCGCGATGTCCTTCCCCGCATGGGCATCACCGTGCGTCACGCGGAAACTTCCCTTGAAGGCATCGAGTCCCTGGTCACGCCGAAGAGCAAATGCCTCTACATCGAAACGCCCACAAACCCCACGTTGCGACTTGTCGATCTTCGCAAAGCCATCGCCTTTGCCAAAAAGCACAAACTCGTCAGCATCATTGACAGCACCTTTGCCACGCCCCTTCTTCAGAAACCCCTCGCTCTGGGATTCGATATCGTCGTGCACAGCGTCACCAAAGCCCTTTCCGGACATTCCGATCTGATTGGCGGCGTCGCTTCCGGCAGCCACAAATTCATCGATCCCGTGCGGCAAATGGTGATCTATCTGGGGGGTTGCATGGATCCGGAAGTGGCCTTCCTGCTGATCCGCGGGATGAAGACGCTGGGCGTGCGCGTCGAGCGCCAATGTGAGAACGCCATGCGCGTCGCGAAGTTCCTGGAGAAGCATCCGAAAGTGGAGCGCGTTCATTACCCGGGATTGCAATCGCACCCCGACCACGCCCTCGCCAAAAAACAGATGAGCGGTTTCGGCTCGATGCTGGCTTTTGATTTGAAGGGCGGGCTGCCGGCGGCGCGCAGGTTCTGCGATTGCGTGAAGCTATTTCTGCTGGCGGTAAGCCTGGGGGGTACGGAATCGCTGGTATCGCTGCCGATTTACAGTTCGCACTACCGCATGAGCGAAGCTGAACTTCAACGCTCGGGCGTCAAATCTGGTACAGTGCGCGTTTCGGTCGGGCTCGAAGATGCCGCGGATCTCATCCAGGATTTACAGCAAGCGCTGAATTAAACTCTTTCGCTTCAGCGCATCTTCCCGCTCCTCAACTGGCCGGGGTTTCCGTGGGAACTTCCCATTCCCGATTCTCCGGAAGCATGGACTTCACAATGTCTTCAAACTCATGTGAGCTCTTCACATCACTCGGATAATTGTGCGCGGAAAGATCGAAGCTGAATCCATACTTTGTGCGCACATCCTGCAACTCCTCCTGCAGACGCAAAGCCACTCGCTTGGCGTTCAGGGTGTCGGTTTCTGGAAGCACGATGCCAAAAATATCTTCGGCGAGGTGGTAGATGGAATCGGTGGGGCGAAGCCGCTTGGACATGGCTTTTGCCGCATCGCTCAGCGCCCCTTTTTGATCGTTCTGAGAAGCGCGCGCCCCTGGCTTAGCCTTCACCAGCACCAGCGAAAGATTCTTCTGCATGGTCATGGCGCGGCGGAACTCCATCGTCAAGCGATCCCAGAAGTAATTCTGGTCGGGCATGGAATGCAGCATATCGGTGCTGGCCTGAACCTGTAGTTCGATGTTGCGCTCCAGCTCGCCAAGCAAATGCTGCTTCAGCTTGCCGAAGGTGCGCTGGCGATCGAAGAGGTACCCGACAAAGAGCAGCGTCAGCGCGCAGAAACCAAAGTAGGCCACCCGCAGCGTCCACTTATTGCCTTCCGGGTGCACAAACACCAGGGGGTACATGAACATAGCCAGGCCACTGGCAAGAACCATTACGAACACAGCGGAGAGAATCGTAAGCTGTAGGCTCCGCCGCTCAAGACGATCGAGTTCCTGACGATCAATTGTCGCCATATTCACACCTATGTAAGGCAACCTCCCCAAGGGGGCCCTGGAGTTGCCAGGATACAGACAGGTTCCGTTTCGGCAAGGAGGTTTGCAATAGGCGTGGGGTACTTCTGTGGCGGAAGAGCAAACAGGGTACCTGTATCAAATGGACAAGGGCGATCACCCTATTCCCCGCCGGGTGGTGAACTCCGGCTCCTGTACCTGGGGAGAGGTGTTCGCCGCCGCCGAGTCGCCAAAATCAAGGTACCGCGGAACGCGCCCGGTCGCGGGCGCCCAGGGCCTTGCCCAAGATATGCTGCGGCGGCGTGTGTTAGCATTTAGTTTTGCTCCAGGATGCGGTCCTGCCTGATTGAGGAGCCTGCCGGAATGCCTGCCACGATGAAAGCTCTGCGCAAGACCAAAGCGGGGAAAGGGTTGGAAATGCAAGCGGTGCCGGTGCCGTCGATTGGCCCGTCGGACGTGCTCGTACGCGTGAAGGCCACCTCGATCTGCGGCACGGATCTGCACATTTACGGGTGGGATCGCTGGTCGCAAGGCCGCATCAAGCCCCCGGTTACCCTGGGCCACGAATTTTGCGGCGTGGTGGAGCGCGTGGGCGAAGAAGTTGCGGCGGTGAAGCCGGGCGATTTCGTCAGCGCGGAGATGCACGTGAATTGCGGCCATTGCCACCAGTGCCGCATGGGCGAAGCGCATATCTGCCAGAACCTTCGCGTGATCGGAATTGACCAGGACGGCGCGTTCGCGGAGTTCGTGAAAATTCCCGCGACAAATATCTGGAGGCTGGACCCCGCTATCCCCGAACATTACGGCGCCATCCTTGATCCGCTGGGAAACGCCGTGCACACCGTGCTGGCGGGAGCGATTGCGGGGCAGACGGCGCTGGTGACGGGATGTGGTCCGATCGGGCTGATGTCCATTGCCGTGGCTAAAGCGTGTGGCAGTTCCACCGTGTTTGCAACCGAAACAAATGATCATCGTTGCGCCATGGCGAAGCGAATGGGCGCCGACGTAGTGCTGAACCCCGCTGCGGGAGATGCGGTAAAAAAGATTCTGGATGCCACGGGCGGCACTGGCGTGGATGTACTGCTGGAAATGAGCGGAAACGCCACAGCGATCCAACAAGGCTTCAAAGCGTTGCGCGCAGGCGGACGCGCCTCTCTGCTGGGTATCCCGACGGAAAACGTGCCGCTGGACTTGGTCAATGATGTGATTTTCAAAGGCGCCACCGTGCAGGGTATTTATGGACGCCGCATGTACCAGACCTGGGTGCAGATGACCGCGCTGCTCAAGGCGGGGCGCGTGAATCTTGATCCGCTATTTGGAGAGCGCGTGGCGCTAGAGAAATTTGAGGAAGCTTTTGCGAAACTGCAGAGCGGCTTGGCGGGGAAAATTCTGATGTATCCGAATGGAATACCCCAATAAGGGGTAGATTCCCATTCAGAATGCACAGATCGCACGGCAGCGAGCTTGCAACACAGATTTCACCTCAGCCACAACAAGGTAACCGCAGAAATCACGCAACTTTGGGAGCAAGAACATGAGTGAATTGGGAACGCTGGCGACAAATAAGAATCCGCTCCAGTATGTCAGTGAAACGCTGGAGGATTTGCGCGCGAAAGGCGTGGCGCCCAAGCTGCGCGTCCTGGAGGGCGAGCAGAAGGCCGTCTGCGTTTTCGATGGGCGCGAGGTGATCAACCTGGCCTCAAACAATTATCTCGGCCTCACGTCACATAAGGCGCTGCGCAAGGCAGCCGTGGAAGCGGTGAAGAAGCTGGGCGTGGGTGCGGGAGCGGTGCGCACCATTGCCGGCACAATGAAGCTGCATATGGAACTGGAAGAGCAGATCGCCAAATTCAAGCAGGTGGAAGCCTGTGTCGTGTTCCAGTCGGGATTCACGGCCAACGCCGGAACAGTTTCGGCTGTCCTGGGCAAAGAAGACCTAATCGTTTCGGATGAGCTGAATCACGCATCCATCATCGATGGCGCGCGGCTGTCGAAAGCCACGATCAAGGTGTTCAAGCACAAGGATCTGGAAGACTGCGAGCGGATCCTGAAAGAGACGGCGGACTGGAACGGCCACAAGCTGATCATCACCGATGGTGTGTTTTCGATGGATGGCGATATCGCACCGCTGCCGGGGCTGTGTGATCTTGCGGAGAAGCACGGCTGCATCATGATGGTGGACGACGCGCATGCCAGCGGTGTGTTGGGACGCGGCGGGCGCGGCACGGTAGATCATTTCAATTGCCACGGGCGCGTGCACATCCAGGTGGGCACGCTGAGCAAGGCCATCGGGGCCATGGGCGGATATGTGTGCGGATCGCGCGACCTGATCGATTTTCTATACTTGCGGGCGCGGCCGTTTTTGTTTTCAACGTCGCACCCGCCGGCCACCGCTGCGGCCTGCCAGGCGGCGTTTGCGCTTCTTGATTCGCCGGAGGGCGAAAAGCTGGTGAAGAAACTCTGGGCCAACACGAAATTCCTCAAGCGCGAATTGAAGAAGCATGGATTCCAGTTTAAGGCCAGCGAGACCCCGATAATTCCGATTCATGTTGGAGATGCCGCAAAGGCTTTTAAATTTTCGCGAAAATTGTTTGAAGCGGGTGTGTTTGCCCCGGCGGTAGGCTATCCAACCGTCGCGGAAGGAAAGGCGCGCTTGCGTGCAATTGTCAGCGCGGCGCACAAACGGGAGCAGTTGCTGAAAGCGGCGGAGATATTGGGAGAAGTTGGCAAATCGCTGGGGATTGTTTCCTGATGGATTTCCCCTAGCGGTAGTCTCCTGCCCTTCGCGTACGGAGATCCGGGCAAACCGCACGGCAAAAGAGGACCTGTTATACTCGCGCGATGGCGCCGCACGACCAAACCTCGAAAAAGCTCTTCCTGGTGGATGCAATGGCGCACATCTACCGCGCCTTCTACGCGCCGATGGTGCGCATGAATGCGCCCAGCGGCATTCCCACCAAAGTGCCTTTCCTCTTCGCGAATATCCTGCGGCGCTTGATCAAGGACTATCAGCCCGAATACCTTGGAATCGTATTTGACACCAGCAAGCCCACCTTCCGCGACAAACTCTTCGAAGCCTACAAGGCGCAGCGCCCGCCGATGCCGGACGAAATGAAAGTGCAACTGCCCTATGTCCGGCGGCTATGCGAAGCGATGCACCTGCCGATTCTGGAGCTGGATGGCTACGAAGCAGACGACGTCATCGGCACGATGGCGAAGAAAGGCGCAGAGAAGAAGCTGGAAGTGCTGGTCATCTCCAATGACAAGGACATGATGCAACTGGTGAGTCCCGGAGTGCGGATACTGCGCACGGGATCGGGCGGCGCGAAGGCCGACGTGATCGTTGATGCGCAGAAGGTCGAGGAAATTCTGGGTGTGCCGCCCGGGAAAGTTATCGACCTGATGGCCTTGCTCGGCGACACCGTCGACAACATTCCCGGCGCAAAAGGAATTGGCGAAAAAGGCGCGACAGAGCTTATTCAGAAATACGGCAGCGTGGAAAGCGCGCTCGATCATGCCGGCGAAGTGACGAACAAGAGGTATCGCGAGGCCCTCCAGCAGCAGCGAGATCAGGTCATGATGAGCAAGAAGTTGGCCGCGATTGAGACGAGTGTGCCGCTGGAGCTGGACCTGTTGACGTTGCAGGTGCGCGAACCCGATGCCGCCGCACTGGTTACCCTGTATCGCGAACTCGGATTCAACTCGCTTCTGAAGGAATTGCTGGCGGGCGGAGCGGCTGAACCAAATCTCGAGGCTGGGGCGCCGTCACACGGGCAGGCAAGAGCGAGCGGCGAGCAGGCAAAAGACTACGTGCAGTTTCAGAATGCGGGCGAGTTTCGCGCGTATTTGAAAAAGCTTCCCGCAAAAAGGCCACTGGCAGTGTGGCTGAACCTGGAAGCTGGCGAGCGCGAGGCCGAAGGATTTGGCACGCGCGTCAGTGGAATTGAAGTGTCCTCGAAAACGGGCGAAGGGCGCGCAGTGTGGATAGACGAAAAGGGCGATGTGCTGAAAGCGCTGCAGTCCGTTTTGCACGACGCCAAACGCGCCAAAATCGTGCACGATCCGAAGCTCTTTCATCTGTTGGCCGGCAAATCGGAATCTATCGAGCACGCCACGCAAATTTATTCGTATCTGTTGAGGCCAACCACGGCGAAGCATGACTTTGCCGACGTAATCTTCCGCCAATTCAACGTGCCGATGGGCGGCGGCGCGGGTGAACGCGCCGACTACATGCAGCGCATTGCGCCTGTCTTGCGGGAGCAGATTGAAGCGCAGCAACTTACCGAGGTGTACGAAAAGATCGATCTGCCGCTGGCCCCGGTGCTGGCGGAGATGGAACGTGCCGGCGTTCGCGTCGATCCCAAAGCGCTGGAAACGATGTCGAACTCGATGGAAAAGGAAGTTCGCCGGCTGGAGAAAGAGATATGGGAGCTGGCAGGAACAGAATTCAACGTGAATTCTCCCACGCAGCTCGCGGAGATCCTTTTTGACAAGTTGAATTTGCAGCCGCCGTCGCGCCGCGGGAAAGGCAAAGTGCGTTCCACCGCGGCGGACATCCTGGAAGAAATGGCCGGCCAGCACGAGCTGCCAGGCAAAGTGATCGAGTACCGCGAGATCGCCAAACTTAAATCGACCTACGTGGATGCTCTGCCGAAGCTGATTCATCCGGAGACGGGGCGGCTGCACACAAGCTTCTCGCAGACGGGCACGGCGACAGGCCGGCTGAGCTCCAGCGATCCGAATCTGCAGAACATTCCCGTGCGCAGCGAGTTGGGACGCGAAATTCGTGCGGCCTTCGTGGCGGAAAAAGGAAACATCCTGCTCTCCGCCGACTATTCCCAGATCGAGCTGCGCATCATGGCGCACTTTTCCAAGGATTCCGTGCTATTGGAGGCGTTTCGCCACGGCGAGGACATTCATGCGCGGACAGCGCAGGAAGTTTTTGGCGTCGGCCCCCTGGCCCAGACCGCGGAGCACCGCCGCGCCGCAAAAGCCATCAACTTCGGCATCATCTACGGGCTTTCGGCGTTCGGCCTCGCGCAGCAATTGGGAATCGGCCAGAAGGAAGCAGCGCAATTCATCAATGCTTATTTCACGCGGTACCGCGGCGTGAAGCAGTATCTCGACGATGTGCTCGTCGAAACGCGCAAAACCGGTGTGGCGAAAACCCTTTTCGGCAGAATCCGTCCCATCCCGGAAATCAATGCTCCGCAGATGCAGTTGCGGAATTTTGCCGAACGCACCGCGCTGAACTCGCCTCTGCAGGGGACTGCGGCGGACCTGATCAAACTAGCCATGATCTCCATAGATGACAGGCTGCGGAAAGAGAAGCTTACCGCTCGCATGATCCTTCAGGTGCACGACGAACTGCTCTTTGAGGCGCCGGTAAGAGAGCGCGAAGCACTGGAAAAGCTGGTCAAGGCAGAGATGGAAGGCGTGCACAAACTCGCCGTGCCACTGGTTGTGGAAATCGGCGTCGGGCCAAACTGGCGGGACTTGGACTGAATCCCAGTAAAAACCAGAACGCGAGTTAGGAAACCAGCTCTTCCCTGCATCACAAAACGCCCCTGGAAATGCTTAGTTACTAGACCTGTCCGCAGGGACAGGAACTCCATACGGCACTTCACTCGAAGCGCTCCACTCTTCAGACGAAGCCCGCATGCTACGCTTGCCACGCGTGGTCGATTGGAGAGAGTACATGCGCCGAATCTGCGAAATCCTGTTCATTTCTGCACTGGTTGTGTGCATTCCCGGCTGCAGTGGTTTGTCTGATGTCAAGAATAGTGGCAGTGGCAGCGGCCAAGCCACCGGCGTGACCGTCTCGCCGGTGGCCGCTTCGCTCAGCCCCTTCGGCATCCAAGCGTTCACCGCAAAAGTCCAAGGCAGCACCAATAACGCTGTGACCTGGCAAGTCAACGGCGTCACCGGCGGCAGTGCCACGACCGGAATTATCTCCTCCGCAGGGCTCTACACCGCACCGCACGCCATTGCGTCCGCTCTGATTCCTACCAACGCCAACGCTGTCACCGTGACCATCACCGCCATTTCTCAAGCGAGCGCGACCGCCACAGGCACCGCTACCGTCACCCTGACGACGCAACAGCAGCAAACCCAGTCCGGGGCCATCAAACTCGGAACTTCCGGCGGCATCATCGATGACGCGAATGGAAATTATTGCTGTTCCGGCACGCTGGGTTCATTGGTAACGCGGAACGGCACGCTTTACATCCTCAGCAACAACCACGTCATGGCTAATAGCGCTGGGAACCCTGCGAGCCCCGACGTGGGTAAATCCATCACACAGCCCGGATTGATTGAGGTGAATTGCCAAAGCTCTTCGACGCACTCGGTGGCCAACCTTTCGGAATACTTTCCTCTGGAGACCGGGCCAATCCCCAAGATCGATGCTGCCATTGCACAAGTGGCGAGCGGCGCAGTCGACACCAGCGGCAACATTCTGCTCCTCGGCGGCACGCTTACAAATGGCGTTCCAGATCCCGGCCAGGTTGGCGTGACGCCCACCTCGACGGCTGGCATTACTCCTGCCCTAGCGCTTTTGGTGGCGAAGAGCGGTAGAACCACCGGGTTAACTTGCTCGACGATCATCGGTACCAACGTGGCCTCCAGCGTCCCCTATTACGCCCATTGTGGCGACACAAACGCAGCTTTCACCGTGAACTATACGGACTTGGTCGCCGTCAGCGGCGGAGATTTCAGCGCCTCCGGCGATTCCGGTTCCCTGATTGTGACGCAAAATACGGCTGAGGCGGTGGCACTCCTTTTTGCCGGCTCGGATACGGACAGCGTTGGCAATCCCATTACCGATGTCCTTCCAAATTTTGTGGGCGCAGGCAACGTGACGCCGACGTTCGGCACTAGCACCACGAACCCGACACACCAAGTAATTGGCTGCACCCTGCCGGCATTGAAGGCAGTCACCACGGTCCCGCAGGTAAAGGCGGCGGCCGAATCCATTCAGCAGGCCAGCATGGCGCGCGACCTGCACGCACCGCAACTCCTCTCCATTCCGGCAATCAAAGCGGTGGCCGTGGGAGAGAGCTACGATCAACCTGGCAAAGCGTCAATCCTCCTCTTTGTGGGCAGCGGCGAATCGCTTGTGGATATCCCCAGGACGATCGACGGTGTGCGCACCCGGCTGATTGAAGGAAATGATTGGGCACATCAGGGTCTCCTAAACAGCGAAGAGAGCGCGGACCTGCTCAGCACTGTGGGCCGGCCGCAAATCGTTTACCCCTTGCAGCAGGGCGAATACCTGCGCGCCAAGACCGTGCACACCGCCCACGTAACGGACCTGCTGAAGCAGGCGGGAATCCTTGGCGTAGGCATCACCTCCAGCGTTGACGCGCCGGGAGAAGCGGCACTGCTCATCTACGTCCTGCGAGGAGCCTCGCAAGGCAACATCCCTGCCGAGATCGACGGCTTGCGCACCCGCGTTCGCGAAACGAGCCCCTTCACCACGGGACGCCGCGGGAACGAACCCGCTCGTAGCTGCAAAATGCCCGTGGCCAAGAGTTTGCTCACCAAAACAAACCCCTAATCGCAGCAAAACGATTCGCAAAGGGCGCCTCCCTTGTTCAGGGTAAAACCGTCGTCTCAAATCACCGGGGACCTTTCTTTGTTCAGGGCGCGGTTGTAGAATCACCGTAGACGGCGTCGAACTTGCTCCCTCGACCCTTTCTTCCACTCAGGGGGTATTTATGCGGCGAAATGCGATTTTGTTTGGTACGGCTCTGCTCCTGGCTTTGGGTATCGGATTCGCGCAAGAGAAAGACACCAAGGACAAGGCGCAAGCGCCAGAAGCGGCCCCGCCACCAGTTTCCGCGGACGATGCAGGGAAAAAGAATCCTGTGAAACCCACACCCGAAGGCCTTGCTGAAGCCAAGCGTCTCTACGGCTATCACTGCGCGATGTGCCACGGGAAGGACGGCGACGGCAAAGGTGATTTGGCCGTTTCGATGGATTTGAAGTTGCACGATTGGCGCGATCCCAGCACCATCGAGAAAATGTCCGATGGGGAGCTGTTCTATATCATCACCAACGGGCGCGGGAAAATGGTTGGGGGCGAAGGCGATCGCACCAAAGAACAGATACGCTGGAATTTGGTGAACCTGGTGCATTCCTTTGGCAAGAAGAGTGGTACATAGAACGCTAAACGACGAGTAATACGATTAGCGTGATTTGCGGCCTTACGGGCGCTCCCGGGAGTTTGGAGCGCCCTTCTTTTTTGCACGGCGGCAGGCCATGGTACGCTTTTAGGGCAGGTAAAATGTTCAGGAGGATGGTATGGCACACGCTTCGAAATTTCTGGCATTGGTGAATGAGGCGAAGAAATGCGTAAAAGAAACCAATGTGGCGGACGTTAAACGGCGCCTGGACGCCGGCGAAAAGCTGGTATTGATCGACGTCCGCGAAGAGAGCGAGTGGGGCCGCGGGCACTTGCCGGGAGCCGTGCACCTCGGAAGGGGCATCATCGAACGCGATATTGAGCAACGTGTTCCGGACACGAATACCAAGCTGATTCTTTATTGCGGCGGAGGCTTCCGGTCCGCGCTCTCCGCGGACAACCTCCAAAAGATGGGCTATAGCAACGTCGAATCGATGGACGGTGGCTGGAAGGGCTGGCTCGAAGCTGGCTACCCCACGCAAAAGGACTAGCCTCCGAAGCGAACACGATCGGCGTGACCCTCGACCGCTAGAAAGTTGGCTGGGGCGGAAGGATTCAAGAATTAGCCGCCGCCTCTGCCAAGCCTTCCAAAACAGAAACTATTCAATGTTTTCAACGATTTACGATGGCTTTGGCGTTAGCCTGTTTGAGCCTTCGTAAACCACCGTGTATTCAAAACTACCATCTGAACAGGGAGTTTCTTCGTTGGACGAGCCCTGTCACATCGTATCCCCCTGGCGGAATTGAGGTGGTTGAGTCCAAAGAGGCGGAGGGAAATGCCCGTCCATCCGGAGGGAATGTAGTGCCTATATATCCGAACAACTGGACTGTAGACCTCTTGGCATCACCGAAAACATAGCGTTAATCCTCGTGCTTGAAGGTTGTGGGAACGAGGCAATATGCGCGCAGGAAGAAGACCGGATCGCCGATCTGGAGGGCAGCGTCGGGCCGAGGCCCAAAAATGCCGCAGACAGCATAATTCTGCTCGATCCAGGACATTAGACGCTGGTTGTAGTCCTTCCCGAACGAGGTTTCCGCAAATTCCGGGGTAGGGCGATTGGCGATGAAAATGAGAGGTGCTTGCGATTGGCGAAGACTCTCGATTGCGCGCTCTTCGTCTGCAGCATCCAGAAAACCAGGGGTAACGATCTCGTCGCGCAGGGGATTGCGCCGTTCGGATAAGAACACCAGCGAAGTTCCCTCCGGTAGGATCGCAATGGCATCCCCTGTTGAAGTCCTTTTCTCGATGAATTGCAGTGCTTGCATGAATGCGATGCCAAGATTGGGCGCAGTCCGCCAGGTTCCCATGGCGGTTACCAGCGGATAGGAGAATTTTCGCCGATAACGTATGGAAAGAGTGGCGGCGGTCACAAGCACGCTCGCGACGAGCGCGATGGAAACCAGTTGTGTGGCCCGTCGGCGCGTGGCGGGATCGGGCAAAGAGAGTGGGAAGACCACCAGCCAAATGTACACGAACAAAATCACCGAGCCGGGCAGGAGAAAAGAGCTGACTGTCCCGCCGGTAGAAACGCGAAAAACGATTCTTGCCAGGCTGCCGAGGGCAGACGCTGCGATAATGACCATTGTGCCGGCCTGTATCTGTTTTGCCGTGATTCCGCTTCGTTCGGCTTGCACGAACGCGAAGATGCCACCGGCCGCAAGTACGAGCAAGAGAAACGGCATTGCGATGAACGGGCCAAGGTCCGAAAGGCCGATCCCCGACACGACGATTCCTGCCAGGGAAATCAGAAGTGCTGCCACAGCCCGCGACGGCTTTCGCGCGGTACCTCCACCCTCTTGCGGAAAGCTAGCCCGGCGCATTTCGATCAACAAGCTCATGGAAACGAGCAGTCCGCCGAAAGCAACCAGGCGAACCATCGAAGCCATCATCAGGCCCAGCGAATGCCAAGGATGACCAAAGCCAAAATGCAGCCCGTTGAAGTACATAAGCTGCCACGGCACATGCCCAAAGAAAAGATGGCTATCAACGGTGAGCGTCCGCCAACCCACACGCGCGGCGAACCACGAAAAAACCAGCGCGGGAATTCCCAAAGCAGGAGCCAGAAACACCGCAAGCCAGAGCATGATTTTGCGAATGCGAGGATACCCTGCGAGGGCCGCTGCCACGACGCCCGTGCCGACGGCGGCTCCGCCCAATTCCGTTTTTGATAGAATCGCAAGCGCACCCACTATCCCCGCGCCAAAAAGTACGCCAGGGTTTTTCTTCCGCAAGAAAATCACCAACAAGACGGTAGTTGCCAGAACGAAAGTGCTGCCATCGAGTCCACCGAAGGCGTATGCCATCATGTAATTACCTTGCGGCTTCAGCGCGCATACCCAGGTGACGGCCAGGCAGGAAAGCGTCGCGGGAAAGCGGCCGGCAATCTGTCGAGCAATCCAATAGGTTAGAGCGAGGATGAGTATGGTCGAGACGATGCCGCGGCCCCAGAGGACCCACAGAGATGGATGAAGGACGCGATAAAGAAAGGCGTTGAGGTAAGGAGAAAAGGGGCCGTAAATGTACCCCACATCCGAATAGAGCATTTCGCCGCGAACAAGCCGGAGGGGAACGTTCAGCTCTCGTCCGCTATCCACCAACGGGTTGCCCCAACGCTGCCAGGAAACTGCGAGCCCTGCGGAAAAGGAAGCAAGAATCCACGCGAAGCAAGCCAAGTCGCTTCGGCCAAGCTTTTCGTCAGGGCCTTGCGAAAGCGTGTCGAGCAGAGTGCGCCACGCTTGGCCCGCGTACGACTCGAGTGGGTTACCCGCTCTCACTCCGTTGGCGTCTCCCGATCGAAGTCACAGGTGAGGATCAATGAACTGCCTCGGCCGGAAATTATGGCAGGAGCTAGTGGTATCCTTCCACACTGGGCAAGAGAGTGCAATGTCTAGCGTGAAAAGTTGGCTGGGGCGGAAGGATTCGAACCTTCACCATCCTCATTAACAGTGAGGTGTCCTACCGGTTGGACCACGCCCCAGCGGCGTTCAGTGGCCGCCCCGGGAAGAGCCGGGGCAGCAGCGCTTCGCCGCAGAAGCGGCGAAAGATAATGCAAGAATAGCACGCCACGGGCCATCAGCGAGAGTCGAATGCGCTAGAGCCGGGCATAAGGAACGCTTATAGACGCAGCGAGCGCAAGATTCGTCGATCCACAATAAAGTTGCTGATAACGGATGAAGACCAGTCTCTCTTCAAAACGAATCGAACCAAGGTCTCCCAACTTTACTTTATTTTTGAAACCTTCGGACCGAGCAAGCCTTTTGAAATTGGTAACTCTGAAGTTGGCCGAGAGTTCCGTTTTGGCTTTCGGGTTGCATTCCATGAGAATTTGATAGAAACTAGCGGGTCGTTTCGGCCTGGCCCTGCGCTGTCCGGCATAAGAGTGGAAGATTTTCCCGAGAGTTACGGCCCTTCCGGAGAATCAATCTGCCCAAGCGCAACGCTGACATGGCACAAATCTTTCACCGCAGTGCGAATTTTCTAGCGAGATTTAGTCTGCTTGGAGCGGTCGTCCTGGGAGGCTTGGCGCTGACAGGCGTATTGGTGGTGGCGAGGTCGCCCTATATCACCAACGAGCGCGTGTCCCGGAATCAACCCATACAGTTCAGCCACAAGCACCACGTGGGAGATGAAGGCATCGACTGCCGCTACTGTCATACCAGCGTGGAGAGTTCGGCTTACGCGGGCATCCCTCCCACCAAGACCTGCATGAATTGCCATTCCGTTCTCTTCAACAACGTCGGTTATTTGGAACCCGTTCGGGAAAGCTTCCGCACGGACCAGTCCATTCAGTGGGTTAAAGTGCATCGCTTGGCCGACTACGTCTACTTCAATCACAGCATCCACATCAACAAGGGCATCGGCTGCTCGTCCTGCCACGGCTCGATCAACCAGATGCCGCTTGTCTTTCAAGCTTCTCCGCTCACGATGAGCTGGTGCCTGGATTGCCATCGCAATCCCCAACCAAACCTTCGCCCCAGGGACCAGGTTTTCAATATGGATTGGAAAGCGCCCGCGGATCAGGAAGAAGCAGGAAAGAAACTGGCGGCGGAATACAAACTTCGGACCACGGTCGAGCTCACCAGTTGCTCGACGTGCCACCGTTAGTGCATGGATGCTATGAGCGAGCACGCAAACGACAAGGAATTGCGCGTACTTCAAGGCGCCCCGCAAAACGCGCCAGCCCATGATCGCGGGCATGATCGCGAACACAAGGATCATGCCGAAGACGGCACGCTGCGTAACTTCACCCTGGACCTCGCGGCTGTCCGCGAAAAACTGAAGGAAAAATCGGGCAAGCAGTACTGGCGCACCCTGGAAGAACTGGCCGACGACCCGCATTTTCAGGATTTGCTCCACCGCGAATTCCCCCGTCATGCCTCCGAATGGGACGACGCCGTGGACCGTCGGAATTTCCTGAAACTGATGGGAGCGTCGCTGGCCTTTGCGGGCCTCGCCGGTTGCGGGCGCCCGGATGAATCGCACATCGTGCCGTATGTGAAGCAACCGGACGGCATGGTGTTGGGCAAGCCGAATTTCTACGCCACCGCCATGCCCTTTGGCGCCGATGCCGTGGGCGTGCTCGTGGAAAGCCATGAAGGACGCCCAACGAAGATCGAAGGCAATCCCGATCATCCCTCAAGCCTGGGCTCCACTGATGCTCTCGTGCAGGCTTCGATCTTGAATCTGTACGATCCGGATCGCGCGCAAACTGTCTTGGAAAACGGCGAAATCCGCTCCTGGTCGGCGTTCCTGGACGCGGCGCAGGGACTTGCGACCGCCATCAAGGCGCAGAACGGCGCCGGCTTCCGCATCCTGACGGGCACGGTTACTTCACCCACGCTAGCTTGGCAGCTCCGGAAAATTTTGGCGCAGTATCCCCTGGCGAAGTGGCACCAGTGGGAGCCCGCTTCCGGTGAAGGAGCGCGGGAAGGCGCGAAACTCGCGTTTGGCCGAAACGTCAATGCGGTCTATGTGCCGGGCAAAGCGAACGTCATCCTCTCGCTCGACTCCGATTTCCTCGCCAGCGGCCCCGGCCACATCGCCTACGCCAAGCAGTACGCGCGGCGGCGGAAACTCGATGGTCCGAACGACACATTGAACCGTCTCTATGTTGTCGAGCCCACGCCGACCGTCACTGGCTCTTCCGCCGATCATCGCTTGCCACTGAAGGCGGGGGACATTGAACTATTTGCGCGCGCGTTGGCCGGAAAACTCGGCCTGAACAGTCCCGTGCCCCTGTCCGGCGAAGCGGCAAAGTGGCTCGACGCGGTTGCCACGGATCTGCAGAAAGAGCACGGCGCATCGCTGGTGGTCGCCGGCGAGTATCAACCGCCCGCCGTCCATGCTCTCGCGCACGCCATCAATGCCTCTCTCGGCAATGTCGGCACGACCCTCTACTACACAGAACCCGTGGAAGCCGAATCCACGGAAAATCTTGAGTCGCTTCGCGAACTCTGCGCCGACATGGCTGCGGGTAAAGTCGATCTGTTGCTGATTCTGGGCGGCAACCCCCTTTACGACGCGCCGCACGATTTCGATTTCACTTCCAAGCTGAAGCGTGTGCCGACCGCGATTCACCTCAGTCCCTATTACGACGAAACTTCTGTCTATTGCCACTGGCACGTTTCCGAATCGCACTTCCTGGAAACCTGGAGCGATGCGCGCGCCTACGACGGCACCGCAACGATTATTCAGCCCCTCATCGCACCGCTTTATTACTCGCGTTCAGCCCACGATGTGGTGGCCGCCTTCAGTGACAAGCCCGGTTTGCCCGCCTACGATGCCATCCGCGCTTACTGGACGGAAGCGTCCGCGCATCTTGGTGCTACCATCGACGTCGCTTGGCGCAAATGGCTGAACGATGGGGTCGTCCCCGGTACAAAATTCACGCCCATCACGCCGGAACTTAAATTCAGCGCCACGAGCCTTCCCCCGTTCAAGCCGTCGCCTGCGGATCAGATCGAATTCATCTTCCGCCCCGACCCCAACGTGTACGATGGCCGCTTTGCGAATAACGGCTGGTTGCAGGAATTGCCCAAGCCCGTGACGAAATTGACCTGGGACAACGCCCTGCTGGTGAGCCCAAAGCTTGCGCAAAAGTTGGAAGTTGCCCACAAGATTGCCTCGCGCGGCGGCGAGCATGGCCAGGTTCGCTCAACGGTTGTGGACATCGCGCTGAATGGCAGCAAAGTGACCGCGGCGGCTTGGACTTTGCCCGGCCAGGCGGAAAACTCCGTCGTGCTGCCCCTCGGCTACGGCCGGACACTCGCTGGCTTTACCGGCTCGAACAAGGGCTTCAACGCGTATGCCGTGCGCACATCCAATGCTCTCTGGACTGCCAGCGATGGAAAAATTACGCCCACGGGTGACGATTATCCGCTGGCCTGCACGCAGTACCACTTCAACATGGAAGGCCGGCAAATCCTCAGCACGGGAACGCTCGAGGAATACCGGAAAAATCCGGCGTTCGCACACGAAGGCGCGCAAGCTCCCGCGAAAGACAATTCGCTTTACAAGGAGTTCGAATACAAAGGCTATGCCTGGGGCATGGCCATCGACTTGAACAAGTGCAACGGCTGCAATGCCTGCGTCGTGGCCTGCCAGTCAGAAAACAACATTCCCGTCGTGGGCAAAGATCAAGTGATGCGCGGGCGCGAAATGCATTGGATTCGTATCGACCGCTACTATACCAACTCCGAATCGGCTGCCAGCGGCAAAGCGACCGGCGATCCCTCCGAGTACAATCCCTCGCTCGATAATCCGCAGACCTTTTTCCAACCCGTGCCTTGCCAGCAATGTGAAAACGCGCCCTGCGAACAGGTTTGCCCGGTGGGCGCAACTTCCCATAGCGCGGAAGGCCTGAACGACATGGTTTACAACCGCTGCATCGGCACGCGCTATTGCTCCAACAACTGCCCCTACAAAGTGCGCCGCTTCAATTTCCTTCGTTTCCAGGATTGGGATACGCCCCAACTGAAGCTCCTGCGAAATCCCGAAGTCTCCGTGCGCAGCCGCGGCGTGATGGAAAAGTGCACCTACTGCGTCCAGCGCATCAACAACGGGCGCATCGAAGCGGAAAAGCAGAACCGCCCGATTCGCGACGGCGAAATCGTGACCGCTTGCGAATCGGCCTGCCCCTCTGAAGCCATTGTTTTCGGTAATGCCAACGATCCGAACAGCCGCGTGGCTAAACTGAAAGCGCAACCGCGAAATTACTCGTTACTCGGCGAACTGAATGCCCGGCCGCGCACGACATATTTAGCGGCGGTGCGCAATCCGAATTTGGAGTTGGAAAAGGCATGAGCGTGACTCAGCCTCCTTTGAAGGCACCCGAAATCCGCCGGCTGGACCCGGTGTTGGAACCGGGGCACACCTACGCTTCGGTCACCGACAAGATCGCCGCGGTTGTGCTGACGCGGCCGCTGGGCATCGGCTGGCTCGCTGGTTTTACGCTGACATTCAGTCTCGTAATGCTGCTGTTCGGGTCGCTCGCCTGGTTGATCGTGAAGGGCGTCGGCATTTGGGGTATCAATATCCCCATCGGCTGGGGCTTTGCGATCGTCAACTTCGTCTGGTGGATCGGTATCGGCCACGCCGGCACGCTGATTTCCGCCATCCTCTTCCTGCTGAATCAGAAGTGGCGCACTTCGATCAACCGTTTCGCGGAAGCGATGACTCTTTTCGCCGTGGCCTGCGCCGGCATCTTCCCGCTGATCCACACCGGCCGCCCCTGGATGGCCTACTACATGTTCCCGTATCCCAGCACCATGGGCATCTGGCCGCAGTTCCGTAGCCCGCTGATCTGGGACGTTTTCGCGGTTTCCACCTACGGCACGGTTTCGCTGATGTTCTGGTTTATCGGCTTGCTGCCCGATTTGGCAACGTTGCGGGATCGTGCCAAAAATCGCATCCAGCAAGTGATTTATGGCGCGCTCGCGCTGGGCTGGCGTGGTTCGGCGCACCACTGGCATCGCTACCAGTCGGCGTATCTCCTGCTAGCCGGCCTCGCAACGCCGCTGGTGCTCTCCGTGCACACCGTCGTGAGCTTCGATTTCGCCATCGCCATCGTGCCCGGCTGGCACACCACGATTTTCCCGCCCTACTTCGTGGCCGGCGCCATCTATTCCGGTTTCGCGATGGTCCTCACCTTGGCAATTCCCCTGCGCAAGGCCTACGGTCTGGAAGATTTCATCACCATGCGCCACCTCGACAATATGGCCAAGGTGATGCTTGCAACCGGTTTGATCGTGGCCTACGGCTACTTCGTCGAGTTTTTCATGGCTTTCTACAGCGGAAACAAGTTCGACGTATTCCTCGCCCAGCAGCGCCTGCACGGCCCGTATGCGCCTTATTATTACGCCCTGATCCTGTGCAACATTCTCACGCCGCAATTGCTCTGGTTTGAGAAGGTGCGCCGCAATGTTGCCGCGCTCTTCGTAATGTCCCTGGTCATCAATGCCGGCATGTGGCTGGAACGCTTCGTAATCGTGGTGATTTCGCTGACCCGCGATTTTGTGCCCTCCGCCTGGGGCCGCTACCAGCCGACCTTCTGGGATTTCAGCACCTTTATCGGTACCCTCGGTCTCTTCGTCATGCTGATTTTCCTGTTTGTGCGCGGCTTGCCGGCCATTGCCATTGCGGAAATGCGAGAGCTTGTCGCGCAAGAATCCCATTCCGGTGGGGATCACAAATGACGGAACACCGCTCACAACTCTTTGGCGTGATGGGCGAGTTCGCGACGCCGGAACAGATCCTTAGCGCCGCGAAGCAAGCGCGCGAAGCGGGCTACAAGCATGTCACTGCCTACACCCCCTTCCCGGTGGAAGGCCTCGCGCACGCCATTGGTTTTCGCTGGACCGCGGTACCCCTGCTTACGTTGATTGGCGGTCTTGGCGGCGGCCTGACTGGCTTCGGCTTGCAATACTGGGTTGCCGCTATCACCTATCCGATGAATATTGGCGGCAGGCCGCTGAATAGCTGGCCGGCGTTTATTCCCGTCACTTTTGAACTCACCGTGCTTGGCGCTTCCATCTTCGCCGTGGTGGGCATGCTGGCCCTGAACAAGCTCCCACAACCGTATCACCCGGTCTTCAACGTGGAACGCTTTGCGCGCGCGTCCACGGACCGCTTCTTCCTCTGCATCGAAGCGCGCGATCCGAAATTCAATCTGGCGGAAACGTCCCGATTCCTGCAAAGCATGGCCGCGGAGCACGTCAGCGAGGTGAAGGATGAAGACTAGCCCTTCGCTTCGTGCGATCCTCCTGGCCTTTCTGGGCGCAAGCTCCTTGGCCAGTTGCAACTACACCTTGCGCCAGGATATGGCCAACCAGCCGCGCCCGAACACGCTGTCGCCCTCGGATGTCTTTGCCGATGGACGTTCCGAGCGCCAGTTGATCGAGAATACCGTCGCGCGCGGTTCCGTCGAAAACGACAGCTTGTTCGTGCCCAAGGACTCCAACGCGTTTCCGCTGCCGGTCACGCTGGCATTGCTGCAGCGCGGCCAGGAACGCTACAACATTTTCTGTACGCCCTGCCACGGCGTGCAGGGAGATGGCCAGGGCATGGTCGCCGTGCGCGGCATGAAGCATCCGCCCAGCTACCACCAGGACCGTCTGCGGCAGGAGCCCAACGGTTACATCTACGACGTGGTCACGAATGGTTTTGGCGCGATGTACGGCTATTCCGCGCAGATTCCGCCGCGCGATCGCTGGGCCATCATCGCCTACGTGCGCGCATTGCAGCTAAGCAGAAACGCCCATGTGGCCGATCTGCCTGCCGCTTTACGGGAGAAGCTCATGGCTCAAGGAGCCGCGAAGTGAACGCGCAAGACTACACAGCGCCCGCAAGCGTCGGCCGTGTTCAGACTGCCGGCTTGGTGATTGGAGGCGTAGCGCTGCTCGCGGCCATTTTCGGCGCCTTCTCCTCACCCGAAAAGTTCTACCAGTCGTATCTTTTCAGCTACATGCTTGTGTTGGGACTCACCCTGGGTTCTCTCGGCCTGCTCATGCTTCAGCATCTGACCGGCGGGCAATGGGGGATCATCATCCGCCGCCCGCTCGAGGCCGCTTCGCGGAATATTTGGCTCGTACTCCTGATGTTCGTGCCCATCGTGTTCGGCATGAAGTCGCTCTACCGCGCTTGGCTCGATCCCGAAAAACTCAAGGCGGAGCCGCTCTCGGCCTACCAGCAGGGTTACCTGACCTACGGCGGATTCCTTGGCCGCGCTGTACTCTATTTCGCGATCTGGGGCGCCTTGGTATGGCTTTTCAATAGCTGGTCGCGGGAGCAGGACCAGAACCGCGAAGATCGCGCGCTGCGCCGTCGTTTGAAGCTTCTTGCGGGGCCGGGCATCATTCTCTACGTGCTGGCCATGACCTTTGCCGCGATTGATTGGGTGATGTCCCTCTCGCCGCATTGGGCCTCCACAATTTACGGTTTCATATTCGTTGCCGGGCAGGCCATCACCGCGATGTCGTTCATGATCATCGTCGTGGCCGTGCTCTCCAACTCCGAACCCCACGTGGGCATTATCCAGAAGCGCCACCTCCACGATCTCGCAAAACTGCTCTTTGCCTTCAACATGCTCTGGGCCTATTTCGATTTCTCGCAGTTGCTGATCATCTGGTCCGGCAACCAGCCTGAAGAGATTTCCTTCTACCGCACGCGCTTGTATGGCGGCTGGGGTGTTGTTGCGGTGATCGTTTTGCTTTTCAGCTTTGCGCTTCCTTTTCTGGTCCTTTTGTCGCGCGACGTCAAGCGCAGCGCCGGCCTGATTTCCAAGGTCGCCATCTGGATGATCTTGATGCGCCTTGTGGATCTGTTCTGGATGACGCGCCCCGAATTTTCCCCTAGTGCCCTGCCCACCTGGCTGGACATCGTTGTTCCCATCGCTTTGATCGGACTGTGGGTGGGATTCTTCGCCTACAATCTGAAGCAGCAGCCGTTGCTGCCACTGGGAGACCCCAAACTTGCGGAGGCCATTGCACATCATGAGCACTGAGCCCCAGAAGCACGCCCACGGCGAGGCAGGCAGGCCGCTGCACGATGACGTTTCCTTTGAACCGCGCGACGTCCGCACCAGCGCCATCCTCAAATTCCTCATCTATCTCGGCATCACCATCATCCTGTCTTACGGCTTGACCCTGGTCGTTTACCGGAGCCTCACGCACTACTGGCAAGACACTTACACCACGCCCCCGCCCTCCCGCGGCAATGCCGCCGCCACGATGCCGCCCGAGCCCCGATTGCAGGGAATGCCGGGCCACTTGATCGATCCGCAGAGGGATTGGCGCGAAAAAGTGAAAGCCGATACCGAAGCCAACGACCAGCTTCTCTGGATCGATAAGAACAGCGGCATCGCGCAAATTCCGGTGAGCGAGGCCATGAAGCTCATCTCCGAAAAAGGTTTGCCGGCAGTGCCCGTGGCGCCGGCAGAAAAGAAGAAGTGAAATGAAAGTACTGCGTTATTTCGTGGGAGTCCTGGCGCTGCTGCTGAGCCTCACGGCCGGCCGCGCACAGATGATACCCGACAATGTTGGCCAGTCCTCCAACGGCCTTCCGCCGGCTCTGGTGAATGTGGGATTTGATCCGCAGCTCGACGCGCAGATTCCGCTCGACGCCGCGTTTACCGATGAAATGGGAAATCCCGCGAGGCTGCGCGATTACTCGGGCAAGAAGCCCATCGTGCTCGTTTTTGTCTATTTCAATTGCCCCATGCTTTGCAGCCAGGTGGAGCAAGCCGTTGTCGGATCGCTGAAGATGATTTCGTTCAATCCGGGAACGGACTATCAGGTGGTGTTCATCAGTTTCGATCCAACCGATACGCCGGATGGCGCCCTCAAGAAAAAGCACGAAGCGATGTCGCGATTCGCGCGCCCCGCGACGCAGGCCGGCTGGCATTTCCTTACCGGCAGCAAGGAATCGATTGACGCGGTTACGAAGGCGGCCAATTTCCGCTTTAGTTTCGACCAGAAGACGCAGGTTTTTGCGCATGCCAGCGGCATCCTGCTCCTCACGCCTGATGGACGCATTTCCCGCTACTTCTTCGGCGTCGAGTATCCCCCGAGCAATGTGCGTTTGGGACTCGTGGATGCGTCCGCCGGGAAGATCGGGAGCCCGGTCGATCACTTTCTATTGTTTTGTTACCAATATGACCCGACAAAAGCCCGCTACAGTGCCACGATTCTGACGGTGATCCGCATGGGCGGCGTCGTGACGCTGTTCTGCATCGCCATCGGTTTCGTTATTTTCCGCCGGCGTGAACATCGCCCCGGCGCGCCCGGCAATTCGGGCCAGCATTTGCCGAAGCAAGGAGCACATTAGAGCCGTGCAGTCATCGCTGCCATTTTTTCCGGAGCAGGCCTCCAATTTCGCGGGGAATGTGGATGCCCTGTTCTCCTATATTCTCGTCACCGCGATTTTCTTCACCGTGCTGGTGGCGCTTCTGGCTGTCTTTGCGGCCTTCCGCTACCGGCGGAAGAACGCCAGCGATATTGGCGCTGAAATTCATGGCAACACCGCGCTGGAAATCGGGTGGACCCTGATCCCGCTCATTCTGGCGTTAGGCATGTTCGCCTGGGGCGCCGTGATTTACGTCAACTACCGCACCGCCCCGAAAGATACGTTGGACATTTACGTCATCGGCAAGCAGTGGATGTGGAAGCTGCAGCAGCCCACCGGGCGCAAAGAGATCAACGAACTGCACGTCCCCGTCAATCGCAACATCAAGCTGATTTTGGGCAGCGAGGACGTCATCCACGATTTTTATGTGCCCGCATTCCGCGTGAAAATGGACGTCGTTCCGGGGCGCTACAACACCATGTGGTTCCGGCCCACCAAGGTCGGCAAGTACCACTTTTTCTGCTCCCAATATTGCGGCACGAATCACGCCATGATGGGCGGCTGGGTGACCGTGATGGATCCCGCCGAATACGCCGCCTGGCTCGCCGACGAGGGCGGAGACGTCAGTCCGGTTTCCGCGGGCGAAAAGCTATTCACGCAACTGGCTTGCACCACCTGCCATGTACCCAACGGCACCGGCCGCGGCCCCTCGCTCAATGGCGTTTATGGCGCCAGGGTGTTGCTGGCGGACGGTTCCGTTATTACCGCCGACGAAGCTTACATCCGCGAATCCATTCTGCAGCCTAAAGCTAAGATTGTGGCCGGGTATCAGCCCGTCATGCCCACGTTCCAAGGCTTGGTGACCGAGGAGCAGATTCTGAACCTCACGGCCTATATCAAGTCCCTGCAGACGCAGCCCGTGCCCGCCAAGGGCGCCGGCGTCGCGCCAGCAACATCGGGGAAGAAATAGTTATGAGCACCGCTGCAGCAGCGCCGGTAAAGACAATGCCGGAACATCATTATCTGAACGCGACCTACGGCATACGTTCGTGGCTCCTCACCGTGGATCACAAGCGCATCGCCTTGCTCTATCTCGTTTCCGTCACGTTCTTTTTTTTCATCGGCGGTTTCTTCGCCATGATGATCCGCTTGCACTTGTTGACCCCCAGCGGCTACCTGCTCAGTGCGGACACCTACAACCGCATGTTCACGATGCATGGCGTGGCCATGATCTTCTTCTTCCTGATTCCCTCCATTCCAGCCGTGTTGGGGAATTTCCTGATTCCGCTGATGATCGGCGCGAAAGATCTGGCCTTCCCGAAGATCAACCTGCTGAGCTGGTACGTATACGTTGTCGGCGGCGCCTTTACGCTCTATTCCATGGTGTCCGGCGGATTGGACACCGGCTGGACCTTCTACACGCCCTTGAGCACCATCTACTCGAACTCGGCGGTTGCGCCCGCGGTGATCGGCGTCTTCATCACCGGTTTTTCCTCCATCCTGACCGGCTTGAATTTCCTCGTCACCATTCACACCATGCGCGCGCCGGGCATGACCTGGTTCCGGCTGCCGATGTTTGTCTGGGCCCACTACGCCACTTCGATCGTGATGATTCTCGGCACGCCGGTTATCGCCATCACGCTTGCACTCGCCGGCATGGAACGTCTCTTCGGCCTCGGCTTCTTCAATCCGGCCATGGGCGGCGACCCCATCCTCTTCCAGCACCTCTTTTGGTTCTATTCGCACCCCGCCGTGTACATCATGATTCTTCCGGCGATGGGCGTGATCAGCGAATTGATCCCCACCTTCGCGCGCAAGCAGCTCTTCGGCTATCACTTCGTTGCCGCCGCCAGCCTGGCGATTGCCGTCATCGGCTTCCTCGTCTGGACGCACCACATGTTCCTGACCGGGCAGTCCACCTATGCGGCCCTGGCGTTTTCCTTTTTGACCTTCCTCGTTGCCATACCTTCGGCTGTAAAAGTGTTCAACTGGACGGCCACTCTCTATGGCGGCTCGATTTCGTTCGACACGCCGATGCTCTATGCCTTCGGCTTCCTCGGTCTGTTCCTCATCGGCGGGCTCACGGGACTCTTCCTCGGCTGCCTCGGCACGGACATCCACATTCACGATACCTACTTCGTTGTCGCGCACTTTCACTACATCATGGTCGGCGGAGCAATCATGGGTTACCTCGGCGGCTTACACTTCTGGTGGCCCAAGATGACCGGCCGCATGTACCCGGAGTGGATCGCGCGGATTGCCGCGCTGATACTCTTTGTCGGCTTCAACTTGACGTTCTTCCCGCAATTCCTGCTCGGCTATCTCGGCATGCCGCGCCGCTATCACGTCTATCCGCCGGAATTTCAGGTGTACAACGTGATGTCCACCGCGGGCGCATCCATTCTCGCCATTGGCTACCTGATGCCGATGATCTATCTCACTTGGGCCGCTTTCTTTGGCAAGGTTGCGGGCGACAATCCTTGGCCAGCGACGGGCTTGGAATGGAAAACCCAATCGCCGCCGCTCACGGAGAATTTTGAGGTTACCCCGGTCGTCACCTGGGAACCCTACGATTTTCATAATCGCCCGGATTTGGGTCTCGACGCGGTTGCAGCGAACGAAGTTGCCCCGGCCCACGGACACGACTGAACGGCCGCTGGGCTTCGGCCCGGCGCCAGGCGTGCCGCTTGCGCCTGAAACTGATGGACAGAGGAGTGCGGAGTGCATCGCACCGGCGAACTGTACGGACAATTCAAGACCCTCGAGCAGCAGAAGGAAACTGCCACGCTCGGGATGTGGATCTTCCTGATCACCGAAGTGATGTTCTTCGGCGGCATCATGCTGGCCTACGCGCTGAACCGCCACGTCTATTACCCGGCGTTTGCCGCCGGCAGCAATACCCTCAGCTTGAAGCTGGGCGGCTTCAACACCGTCGTGCTGCTGGCCAGCAGCTTCACCATGGCCATGGCGGTGTGGTCCTCGCAAGTCGGCAAGAAAACGCTGATCTCCATTTTCCTCTTGTTGACCATCGCGCTGGGTTTTGTATTTTTCGGCGTGAAATATGTGGAATACAGCCAGAAATTTCATCACCACCTGGTGCCCGGCAAAAACTTCAACATCTTTTATTGCGTTGAGAATCCCTCCAGTTGCCCGGACGTGGACGCGCCGGAACTCATGGAAGAAAGCAAACTCCTGGATGAAGCCAAAGCCGCGGACCCGGACCTGAACGCTCACGCGCAGTTGTACTATTCCGCCTATTTCGGCATGACCGGCTTGCACGCGCTGCACATGGTAATCGGCGCGGGCCTGCTTTTCTGGCTGCTGAAGGGTTCGCTGGCCGGGCGGTTTACGCCGCAATGGAATACGCCCGTGGATATTGTGGGCTTGTATTGGCACTTCGTCGATATCGTGTGGATCTATCTGTTCCCGCTGTTATATCTGATTGACCGGCATAAGTAGGGAGTGACGCGTGTCTGAACAAGAACATCAAGAAAATTCCGAACATATTGTTCCGCCGACCACGTATCTGGCGATCATTCTGACCCTGCTCGTCCTAACCGCCACCACGGTTGGGGCCGCCTTCATCAATCTCCACCGCTTCAATATCGTCGTCGCGCTCGCCATCGCCACACTGAAAGCCACGCTCGTCGTGCTTTTCTTCATGCACGCCAAGTACAGCCCCAAGCGCACCAAGCTCATCATCCTCGCGGGCATCTTCTGGCTCGCGCTGCTCCTCGGCATGACCCTTAGCGATTACATCACCCGCGTAGACTATCGCGGCGTGCGCTTCCCGATGACCCAAGTCATCCAGCAACTCCCCGCCCAGCGCGCCTGGTCCGCGCGCCGCTCTCATCCGCAAGAGTCAAAATCCGTACATTTGAAGACCACTAGGGCACGGCGCCCGTGGCATGCAAACCTGCAGCGGGTGCTCCACCCGGCGCCGCTTATCTTTATTACCTGAAATCGTTTCGCTGCTCGCCGTACCCAACCCAACGAGGGCCGTCGCATCCTCCGGTTAAATACTCCGAGAGCGGAAATTCAGTATCTAGGGTCTCGTCGTCCTTCAAAAAGATAACGTCATCAACGACAAAGTGGCCGTCTTCGCGCACCACGATTGCTGCAACGTGCCAAATCAATGGCCGCAACCCCCACGTGAGCCTCACATACACACGAAAGGAGCCACCCTTCTCTGATTGCGTTCTTTCAATTTGGAAGGCACGAGGCGAGACCCTCTCATTTCCACCTGTGAAGAGTCCGAATTCAAGCCACTCGATTGGTGGCTTTTCGTTGGGCTTTTGGTGCCGCCGATAATAATCATCTTCGCAGGCGAGGGCTAAATCGATTCTGTGGAGCAGTGATTTGCTGAGGTATGGCGCGAAAGTCTTCATGTCCGCGTCCCTTGGAATACCGACCGGGTGACGAGCAACCACCTCATTATAGAGGCTCCGGATCATCGCCTCGGGCTGCTCGGGCACTCTAGGTGGTTTACCCTGGTGAGCAAGCTGGCCAAGAGTCAACATCGTCGTGAACTGCAGAAGAATGATGCACCGCAAGAGAGTCATATCATCACCTGGGCGCTACATAGATCATAGAGTAAGGCGGCAGGTCCGGAGTTGGCGATTTGGAATTGGTTGACAGGCGCACGAGGAGAGGATACCACTTCAATAGTTTGTGCCGAAGTATAGAGAGACGAAGGGTGCCCCAGGTTCGGGTTGCTACCTGGGTCTTGGGGTCGCATTTCTCCTCTTGAGGTTTGGCCCGGTCACAAAAATCTTGGACGATTTTCGTCTGCTTCGTTGAGCTCTGCGGAATAGTTTGGAGTAGAAGCGCGGCCCAGTGGCGCAAAAAACCGCGGAGGGGTAGAAGTGAGGGGAAGTACGAACCGGCCCAGCCCTCAATCCCCTAAAGGGATCCTCGGCTCGCCTCCCCCACGGGTCCTAAGGATGCACGCCACCCGCCAATATAACCTTTGTGTTTTCAATATTTTAAAGTGGAGCAGCGGGTAAAAATGCACTACCCCCGGGGAAAAATTTACTCTGAACCCTTATGGAACCAGCTTTCCCATCGTGATTTCTCCCCATCTTCGCCCATCTCCGCCAGCCTGCCTTGACCGCTACTTGCGCGAATTGCTATGGTGAATGATTATGCTGGGCCCAGTCTACCCACTGGGCGCTGGCATCCCCTGTGAGGGAGCACTTTCGGATTATGGGACTCGCAAAACTTGTTGTGCGCGGCGCCCGCCAGCACAACTTGAAGAACATCAATATCGAGATCCCGCGAAATACCCTCACGGTCATCACCGGGCTTTCGGGTTCCGGTAAATCTTCGCTGGCCTTCGACACGATCTATGCGGAGGGGCAGCGCCGCTACGTGGAATCTCTCTCCGCCTACGCGCGCCAGTTTCTCGATCAGATGGAGCGGCCCGATGTGGATGTGATCGAAGGCCTATCGCCCTCCATCGCCATCGAACAGAAGACCACCACGCGCTCACCGCGTTCCACCGTCGGCACCATCACCGAAATTTACGATTATCTCCGCGTTGTTTACAGCTCCGTGGGCGTGCCCCACTGCCCGAATTGCGGCAAGCCCATCACGCGGCAATCCAGCGAGCAGATTGTTCAGGCCATCCTGCAGGGGGAGCTCTGCAAACCCGACGATCGCATCATGATCCTGGCGCCGATCGTGCGCGGAAGAAAGGGCGCTTACCGCAAGGAACTCGAGAAGCTGGCCCAGGATGGCTTCGTCCGCGTGCGCATCAATGGAGAGTTGCTCCCTCTGGACGAAACGCCGGTGCTGGACAAGCGCAAGAATCACACCATTGAAGTGGTGATTGACCGCCTCCTCGTCAAACAAGGCATCGCCTCGCGCCTCGAACAGTCCATCGCCACGGCGCTGAAGCTGGCGCAAGGTTTGGTCACCGTGGCCGTCGTCGGCGGGAAAGAGCACGTCTTCTCCGAAAGACTGGCTTGTCCGGATTGCGGCCTTTCCGTGCCGCAACTTGAGCCGCGCTCGTTCAGCTTCAACTCGCCCTATGGCGCTTGCCCGGCGTGCAACGGCCTTGGCTCGAAATACGATTTCGATCCTGCCAAAGTGATTGTGGATTGGACGCGGCCCCTCTTCGACGGCGGTTTGGGGACGGGTTCCGGCTCCGCCATTCTGAAGCGCACGCTGGAGTTGGCTGCCTATGCGCACGGCTTCCACCTGGATACGCCGTTCGACAAATATCCAGCCCGCGTGCAGAATCTACTCCTCTACGGCTATCCGCCCTCGGACGGCAAACGCACCGGAACAACCAAGGCCACGCGCTCCGAAAGCAACGAGAAAGGCTTCCGCTTTCAGGGCATCCTGCGCTTTCTCGAACGCAATTTCGAGGAATCCAATTCCGATTCCTACCGTGAATGGATGACCCGCTACATGTCCGCAACGCAATGCAGCGCCTGCCACGGCAAACGTTTGCGCCCGGAATCGCTGGCCGTAAAGCTGGCGGGGTGGTCCATCTCAGACTTCACCGCTCTGGCCCTCAGTGATGCGCGGCCTGCCGTTGACAAGATTCTTTCTCTGCTCACGCCCCGCCAGACGGAAGTCGCGGGAAGGCCGCTGAGTGAAATTGCGGAGCGCGTCGATTTCCTGCTCGCCGTCGGCCTCGGCTATCTCAGCTTGGAACGCTCCGCCGCCACTCTTTCCGGTGGCGAAGCCCAGCGCATCCGCCTGGCGACGCAGATCGGTTCCCGCCTTCGCGGCGTCCTCTACGTCCTGGACGAGCCGTCCATCGGCCTCCACTCGCGCGATAACAACCGCTTGCTGCATTCGCTCGAGCAACTTCGCAATCTCGGCAACACGGTTATTGTCGTCGAGCATGACGAAGACACCATCCGCCGCGCCGATTTCGTCGTCGATCTCGGTCCCGGTGCGGGGAATGCCGGCGGCTACCTGGTCGCCAAAGGAAAGCCGGAGGAAATTTCCGCCTGCAGCGAGTCGCTCACGGGGCGATATCTAACCGGTGCGGCGAAGATTCCCGTTCCCACGAAGCGCCGCAGCCCCAACGGGAAAATGATTCAGGTGCTCGGGGCGCACGCCAACAACCTGAAGGATTTCGATGTCTCCTTTCCTCTGGGCTTGTTTACCGTTGTCACCGGCGTCTCGGGTTCCGGGAAATCCACGCTGGTCAACGACATTCTCTACCGTGTCCTGGCGCAGAAGCTCTATCGCTCCATGGAGCCGCCCGGCGCGCACCGCATGCTTCTTGGCATCGAGCACATCGACAAAGTCATCGAGATCGATCAAGCGCCCATTGGCCGCACGCCGCGCTCGAATCCCGCCACCTACACCGGCGTTTTCACTCCCATCCGCGAGCTTTTCGCTATGCTCCCGGAATCCCGTCAGCGCGGTTACCGCCCCGGCCGTTTCAGCTTCAACGTGAAAGGCGGGCGTTGCGAAACCTGCCAGGGCGAAGGTCTGCGCCGCATCGAAATGAATTTTCTCCCTGACGTGTATGTCACCTGCGAAGTTTGCCGCGGCCGCCGCTACAATTCGGAAACGCTTGCCGTTCGCTACAAGGGGCACAGCATCAACGATGTTCTGAATCTACCGGCCAGCGATGCGCTGAAGCTTCTCGAAAACATTCCCCAGATTCAGCAGAAGCTCTCCACCATGGTCGAGGTGGGCCTTGGCTACGTGCAGCTCGGCCAATCGGCCACCACGCTTTCCGGCGGCGAAGCCCAGCGCATCAAGCTGGCCCGCGAACTCTCCAAACGCCAGACCGGCCGAACCGTCTACATTCTCGATGAGCCCACCACCGGCCTGCATTTCGATGACGTGCGCAAGCTCCTGGACGTCCTTCAGCGGCTCGTGGATCTCGGCAACACGGTTTTGATCATTGAGCACAATCTCGACGTCATCAAACAAGCGGACTGGGTCATCGACCTGGGCCCCGAAGGCGGCCAGGGAGGCGGGCGGATCGTGGCGCAAGGAACTCCCGAGCAAGTCACCCGCGTGAAAAAGTCCTACACCGGCCAGGCTCTCGCGCGTTCCATGGGGTTGAGTGGCTCCTCAAACGGCAGCGCCATCACCGAGCGCAAAGAGGCCGGAGCATGACAACCACGCTTCACTCCATCTCCCACTTGCGCCTCCGCGGTCTTCCTCGTAGAGTGATGACACCTGCATGAGTATCTATTCTATTCAGCCTCTCACGTTTGGCGGTGTGCGTACCTACCCGTTGGCCTCCCGCAAAAGCAAAGTCAATGTCGGCGATTTTGCGCGGGCGGTGGGGCGTAACGCTTCCCTCACGAAGTTCCTCGACTCCTTACCACGAATTCTGGCCGCCCAGGATTTGCGCGACCTGCTCGCCGCCATTCATCGCGCGCGTAAACAGAAACGGGCCATCCTCTGGGGTCTCGGCGGCCACGTCATCAAGGTTGGCCTCGGCCCGGTTCTCGTTGACCTCATGCGCCGCGGGTTCATTTCCGGCATCGCCATGAATGGCGCGGCCTTAATCCACGATTTCGAAATCGCCATGGCCGGCAATACTTCTGAGACTGTCGAAGCCAGCCTCGGCGAGGGCCACTTCGGCATGGCCGAAGAAACCGGCACCTACATCAACGAGATCGCCAAGCTGGCCTACCGCACCCGCATTGGCTACGGCGAAGCTGCCGGACAATACTTGACCAGCGGCATCCTCTCGCCGAAGCATCCGGAGTCCAGCGTTTTGATCGAGGCCTACCGGCGCAGAATCCCCGTCACCATTCATCTGGCCATCGGCACGGACATTCCCCATATGCATCCCGCGGCGGAAGGAGCTTCACTCGGTGCCGCAACCTTCTCCGATTTCCGCTTGTTTTGCGCTTTGGTGCAGGAGATGGATGCCGGCGGCGTGTTTCTCAATTGGGGTTCCGCTGTGCTCCTCCCGGAGATTTTCCTGAAGGCGGTTTCCGTCGTTCGTAATCTCGGAGTGCCTCTTCAGCCCATCACCACGGCGAATTTTGACTTCATCCAACATTACCGCCCGGTCCAAAATGTTGTGAGGCGCCCCATCGCTCCCGTTAGCGGACAGAAAGGCAGGGGTTCCAGGGGATTCGCCATCACTGGCCACCACGAACTCCTCTTGCCCCTGGTGGCCGCCGCGCTCGCTTCCGGCTGGCCTTTTTCGGAGAGACACACGAGATCATGAATCCTTTTGACGATTCCCCCTCCGCGCCACCAGAACCGGCTCCAGGCAATGACTCGGCTTCACCTGCCGATCGCGTCGCTCCCGCACCCGAACCACTAGGCGGCGATCCGCTACTCTCGGCGACAGCATACTCGCCAACAGCCCCGCCTTATTCGCCTCAATACCCTGAAGACCTACAAATCACCTGGTCGTGGCCGCACCTCATCCTCTTCGTCCTTTTTGGTCTCGCAAGTCTGGTTATGGTGCAGGGCGTTCTGGCGGTTTACTATTTGCCGCACGGCCAGAAACTCACCACAAAACAGATGGAACAGTACCTGCTCTCCAAGCCGCAGTTTGCCATCGGCAGCATGCTCATCTGGTACGCCACCATCTTCTTCTTTCTTTACGTTACCTTATCCCTCCTGCGCGGCCACTCCTTCTGGGAGTGTCTCGGCTGGCGCAAGATCAACTCACACAATCGCGAGCAGCCCAGAAATCCATTTGTTTATTTCATTGCCGGCTCCGGGTTGTCTCTTTTCGTTGCTCTTCTCACCGCGCGCATGAAGGAGCCGGAGAACATTCCCATGCAAGAGTTGTTCAAACATCGGCAGACCGCAATTCTCTTTGTAGCTATGGCGGTGCTCGTCGCGCCGCTGGTGGAGGAAACGCTCTTTCGAGGATATCTCTATCCGCTATTTGCGCGACTGATCTCCGGTCTCTTGCGCTTCTTCGGCTTCGAGGCCGCACCGGCTCTGCGAAGCGGCATCCTCGGCAGCATCGTTTTCACAGGAGTGCTTTTCGGCCTGATGCATGGCGCGCAGTTGGGGTGGACCTGGAGTCTCGTTTCGATGCTCATCCTCGTCGGCATTATTTTCACCCTCGTACGCGCCCGCACCGGCAGCGTTTTTGCCAGTTTCCTGATGCATCTGGGGTACAACTCGCTCATTGCCGTGGCCGCGGTCTTAAGCACGCACGGCTTCACCCGCATCCCCGCAGGCCAGTGATCGATTCATTTCGTCATTCGCCTTCGTTACAATTGCGAGAGGAACTATTTCTCAGATGGCGTTCGGGAGGACACGACTTCAGTCGTGCCGAAAAGTCCTCGAAGACCTTGGGCTTTAGCCCCTGAGGCCTTGGGGTTTTTCATTTCGTTGGTTTATGAGATGAGTTCTAGAAAGGGCACACCACAGAATGTACGTAGCCCAGCCCATCGAGTGGACCGACCGCGGCGTGGTCATGCTAGACCAGCGCCGCCTTCCCGCCGAGGAGATCTATTACACCTACACGGACTACCGCGAGGTCGCCAAAGCCATTCGCGAAATGGTGATTCGCGGTGCGCCGGCCATCGGTGTCGCAGCAGCGATGGGCGTAGCCCTTGGCGTGCTCCACTCGCGCACCGCATCCGTGGATGATTTGAAAGCGGAATTCACAGAAATTTCCCGCGAACTGGCGGAAACGCGCCCCACGGCTGTCGATCTTTTTTGGGCTCTGCAACGCATGAAAACCCGCTTCACGGAATTGCTGGCCTCGTCTGCGAGTCTATCCGAAGTTCGCAGCGGCCTCATTGCCGAAGCCCGGGAAGTGCACCTCGAAAAAAAGGCCACCGACGAAGCCATCGGGCGTTTCGGCGCGGAGTTCATGCCCCAGGAAGGGCAAGTAATGACGCAATGCAATGCCGGCGCGCTGGCCACCGGAGGAATTGGCACGGCGCTCGGCGTCATCCGCGTCGCCTTCCAGCAGGGCCACAAGCTCCATGTGTTGGTGCCAGAGACGCGCCCCTATTTGCAGGGCGCGCGCCTCACCGCCTGGGAACTCCTCCGCGGCGGCATTCCCCTCACCCTCATCACCGACAACATGGTCGGCCACTTCCTCAAAACGGGCAAGGTCGGCGCCATCGTTACCGGCGCGGACCGCATCGCCGCCAATGGCGACACCGCCAACAAGATCGGCACCTATCAGATTGCCGTGCTGGCCAAAGAGAACAACGTGCCCTTCTACATTGCCGCGCCCATTTCCACCTTTGATCTATCAATCCCCGATGGCGACCACATCCCCATCGAGGAGCGCAGCGCCGCCGAGGTCACGCACATTCAGGGAGTGCGGATCGCGCCCGATGTTCCCGCAGCCCACCCCGCCTTCGATGTCACCCCCAGCCGCTACATTCGTGCCATCTTCACCGAACGCGGCGTGGCCCAAGCCCCGTACACCGAGTCCCTTCGCCGCCTCGCCGCTGCCCCAACAATCGGCGCGGCACGCTGAACCGACTACGGCAAGACTTCAGACCGCAAGTGCTTTGCCAGCTTCTCGATACGCTTGAGCTGGTCGCCGAGGTCTTTTGGCAATTGCCCGTGATTGACCAGTGCAATCTGCGCCGGAATCCCTGCGGACAGCTTCGCAAGTTCGTCTGCTTCTTGCTTGAACTTTGCGAGATCGGCGCCTTTTCGCTTGGCTTCTTCAGGTGCTTCTACCGGCGCGTTGGTCTGCTTGTCGGCCTCGCGCACTCCCGGTGGGATCGGGCGCCCCTGCTTTGAGGCAAGGAAGGCCGGTGCAAGCAGGCATTGGGCAAAAAGAAGGAAACTCAGAAGCAACCTCTTCATGTGTACCTCCCGTGGAATCCCAGGTTACAGGTGACCCTACACCATGCACTTCGTTTCCGGGAGCGAAGGCGCGTTTCAAAAGCAAACGGCGGGGAGCTTAGCGCTCCCCGCCGCCGGTTTCTGCGTCACCGCAGAGTTAAGAGTTGTTAGAAGGTCAGCTTCACGCCAAATTCCGCCTGGCGTGGCACTGCGTACCAGTTCACACCGGAAGCCGCACCGGGGGTGATCAGGTTCGAACGGTCCAGTTTTGTGGTGCCGTTCGCAGAGCCAGCGTTACCTGTCAACACGCCGTTGAGTTCGTTGCCGGCCGGATCGTAGTTATGGAAATTGAACACGTTGAATAGAGCGATCTGCGGCTCCAGGATTACGCGTTCCGGCAAGGCATGAAACACCTTCGAAAGGCGCAGCTCCCACGAAATGTGCGCATCGAAAGTGAACAGCGGGGAAAGTCCTACCTGCCCCGGAGGCGCAAGAGCCAGCGTTGGCGTCACCGCGCCCAACGAGACAAGTTGGGCTTGCGTGAACAAGGTCGCCGAAACGAGCGCTTGGCCCGCTGGCGTCAATTGCCCCGCGGCCTTGCTGTTGTAGCTGCTGATGAAATTGTTGATGTCCCCGGCCTTGATGTTGCGGCCGAAAGAACCGATGTTGGAGCCAGGAACCACGTCTCCCACCGTACCGTCTCCCGTCACGTCCGTGCGGAAGATTTCGCCGGGGGCTCCTGCTTGGGGCAGGAATAATGTAAGCGGAGCGGCCGAACTGTAGTGCGCGGTCAGAGCCAAACGGGTGGCCGCTGGAAAATCCATCACCGCTCCCACGCTGACTATGTGGGTCCGGTCGAGTCCCGCAGGTCCGTAAAATTTCAGCGGATTGTTGAAATCCACGGCGTTGTTGACGAAGTCCTGGTCCGCAACTGTCGAGTCGAACCGCGCAAGAGAATACGACGCCGTCAAATTCAACATCCTCATCCCCGGCAGAGGATTCCTGAGATTGCTCTTTACTTCCATCAGCAGGCCGTTGTACACGGAACGTCCTATCGGGAAGAGCATTTCGTTCTGCCCCAGGTTCGGGTTGATGCCCCCGAAGGCGCACGTTGGGCACGGCGCTCCACCTGTCGCATCATAACCGGAATCCAGCCCATTCGACGCAAAATCAGCGATCGTCGCGGGACCTGCAGGTGTTGTTCCTATGGCTGGGTGCAGTCCAGGGCAAGCGGCGATTGCCTGGTCAATGGTAGTGACCCCAGGCCCACATGCCGTAAGCGTCGCCGCGATTGCGGCCTTAGCATTATTCGAGTTCAGAAAGCGGGCGTCGCCCACCTTGTTGGTGTCTAACGCCAGTCCGTAGTGCGTCGAAACGTTTCGCACATAGTCCACGCTGATAGTCGTGCTGCCGCCAATCTGGCGCTGCACGCCGATGTTCATCTGCACAGATCGCGGAGAAACATAGCTCGGCGCCAACATTTGAATACCATTCACATTGTTTCCCTGCAAGGTCGAGCCGATGAAGTTCGGGTTGGCACCCAGGCCTATGGCAGCAATCGCCGCCTGGTAGGACTTCTGGTCGGCTGCGATCTGCGCCATGGCCGTTCCAACGGCTTCGCCGCAATAAGTGACGGGGTTGCCGTTGTTCACACCAGGCACTGGGCCGGTTGCGGAGCCGCCGAAGCACGGGGCTGCCTGCGCGAGGAACAAGCCCTGCGTCAAGCGGCCAGGCCGGTCAAACAGCACGTTGTTGAATATCGCGTTCTCGTAATATAAACCGCCACCGCCGCGAATCACCGTCTTTCCGTTTTTCCAGGGATCCCATGCAAACCCGAGCTGAGGTCCGAAGTTGAGATTCGGTTGATTCACGCGCGCTTCCAGGTTTTTGTAGAACTGGTTGTCAAATTGAGCCAGCGCCTGCACCGGTGCCAAGTCGCTGTCCGTGCGGCCGGTGTCCCGTCCGTAATGCACACCAAGTGTTAAGGTGAAGTTGGGCTTTACCTTCCACTGATCGCCAAAATACCAATCGACGCGGTGGTCATACTGTCCACCCGCAGGAAGCCCGAATCCGGGCCGTTCCGTCGAGAAGCCCTGGCCGTTGCCCATCAGGATCGTACTGACAGGCCAATTGAGCGGATTGCTGTCGCCGCCGGGCCCAAAGTGATCTGCGTTAGCGAACGCGCGGGATACCCCGAAAGGATCATCCACCGCCTGGACCATGGGTTGGCTGGCGAAGAACTTCGCGAACCCACCGCCCAGGATGGCATTGAAGCTGCCCCCATAGCGGAGCGTGTGGTGGCCTGCGGTGTAGCTACCGTCGTATTTAATCTGCCGGTCTTCCTGGAAAGTTTTCTGTGGAGCGAGGATGTTCGCACCGGAACAAAAGAGTTCGCCTCCTCCAAGACACGAGAAATCACTGCCATTCGGTGTGATGTTCAAGGAAATCCCGGTGGACGGGTCGAGCGCTCCGGAAAGGGCCACGGCGTCCACAATCCCATTGCGGAATTTCAAGAACTCAAAGCGTATGCTGTTGCTGGTTTTGCCGATCTGAAAATCCGTACCGACAACATACGTGGGCACAAAGTCCACGTTTCCAAACGGCTGGTACACGCCGGGATTGTATCCGCGCACGCTCGAGTTCTCGTCATAGTTGAAGCGAGCGAAAAGCGTCCAGTCTTTCTTGATGTTGTAATCCAAACGCGTCAAATATTCCCGCTCGGTAAATGGAGAGTTATAGCTGCCGGACAAAGCGTGAAACGGGTTGGCCTGGCTGATGTTCACTGGGTTCTGCAAGCTCTGGTCCGTCCGTTCGAAGTCCCCGAAGAAAAACAGCTTGTTCTTTACGAAAGCTCCGCCAAAATCTGCGCCAAATTGCTTGCGGCCGAACGGCAAGTCGGCCGGGGATCCATCCGGGTTGTCCGCGATTTTTGCCGAGGTCTGATTGCTCCGGCCGTAATAATAAGCTTGCCCGTGCCAATCATTCGTGCCGGACTTGGTGACCACGTTCACGGTCCCGGAAGAGGTCAACTCCGTTGACATATCGAGTGACGATGACGCCACCTGAAACTCTTGGATCGCGCTTTGCGGTATGTTCTGTGTCGTAGTGCCGACGGTTTCGTCGGAAATATCCACGCCGTCAACTTCAACGCGCGCCGTGCGTCCAAACCGCCCGCCGAACGAGAGCGAAGAATACCCGTTCTTCGTGGGGTCAAACGTGGAACCGTCCTGAATCTGAACACCGGGCTCCAGCGTGGCCAAGTCCAGGAAGTTACGCCCGTTGACCGGCAGCTGGTCAATATCCGCTGACGTCAGGACGTCCTGAACGGTGGCTTGCTCCGAGTTGACTGCTATGGTAGCCCCAGTCACTTCGATGGTCGTGCTGGATGAGCCGAGTTCCAGCTTCGCGTTCACTGTCGCGATTTGACCGACTTGCACTACCGCCGTAGTTTTGGTCGTCTTGAAATTCGCAGCCTCGATCTTGATGCTATACGTCCCCGGCGACAACGCCCCCACGTTGAAGAAACCAGTGTCTGTCGTCGTTGTTACCTGGTTGAAGCCGGTTTCGGCACTTGCAACCGTGACCTTTGCACCAGGAACTGGCGCGCCCGACGGGTCCGTGATTGTCCCCGTGACACTCCCGGTGGACGTAGATACCTGAGCGTCAGTCGATATCGCCAGCGTAAAATTTATTGCCAATCCAACAACTAAGTACGCCAAAAAGGCGAGAAAGAACCCGCGCATGCTTCGCATACTTCCCACTTTATGCATGATTCGATCCTCCTGGATCTATGGATACAAACACTACCGACAAGACCTTTTGAATTTCTGGGATTCCCCCAAACCACCACACTTCGAGCCTAACAAGACCTAACGTATGGGCAGCAAAGCTGCAACTTCATCTCCATTGTTACGCCAGTCTTAGTTATTGAAAACAAAAGACTAATGGCGACAAAAGCCTTTGTACACGACCGTAGCTACCATTTCTTGTAGTTTTCTCAGTATCTTCCATTATTTATAGGTAGAGGGCCTTCAAGACAGGGAGGCTAGCCTCGAAATCAATTTTGGTGCCTCGCGCGTTCCGCGAACTCCCGCTCCCACAGGCTTTTGCGCCTTCCTCGGGCGCTCTGTTCTACCAACAACATCCACTCCTCCTCAAATGTGCAAAAAATGGCGCACGTTAATCGGTTGTGCTTGCCATTCTGAGAAATCAGGAGTGAGTTTTCGGGGGAGTCAAGGGGAAGCAACGGGAACCCTCGGTTGCAATTTGGGGGATCCCACTTCACTTCCTTTCAGGTTATGAAGAGGACTCTGATCTCCAAACTGTGGAGTAAGGATGGGCGCCAAAAAAAACTTGGGGAGCCCGAAGGCTCCCCAAGTGCCAAGGAATTGAGTAAATGGTTAGAACGTCAGCTTCAGTCCGAACTGAATGTTGCGACGCTCGTCGGCAGTCGTTCCGGTATAGCCCCAGGGGCCACCCTTCTCTGTCTGGATAAACGGTTGGGTTGCGGCGCTGATCGAACTAACATCCAGGTTTAGACCTTCGACGTACATGTTGTGGTGATTCAGTATGTTGTAGAACTCGCCGCGGAACTCCAGCCCGAACCGCTCGGTGAGCTTGAAGTTCTTATAGAAGTTCATGTCCATGTTCCAGTAGTTTGGCCCGAAGAATTGGTTCCGCAGGGGGTAGCTCAGGCCGCTGGTCGAATACGTGCAACCGGTGTGATAGAGCCCGGTGCAGATTGGCATTCCCAGTGAATCGCCTTGGTTAGCCACCGGGTACGTCGTGACACCGGTTGTTTCGTTTACAACCGTGTCGTACGGCAGTGCTATGTAGTTATACAAGTTCGCACCCGCCACGGTTGACGTGCCTGTCCTTGCAACGTTCGCGTTCGGAATATAGAGCGGGCATCCCGTTTGTGTCGCGTTATTGCAATCATAGATGCTGAACGGCTCACCGCTGCGGATGCCGATCACGGCGCCGAGGCCCCAGCCACCCAGCACGTTCCTGGCAATCGCGTTGCTCGAACTCTTCATCCACGGTACTTCCCAAGTCCCACTGAGGTTCAGGCGGTGCCGAATATCAAAATCGGAGTTGCCATAGTTCAGTTGGGGGTTAAAAGCATCCAGGTAGCCCAATTGGTAGAGTCCGGAATTTCCACCGTTGGTTTCGGTGAATGTGGAGGAAAGGTTATCCAGGGAATGCGACCACGTATAGTTTGCGGTCAGACCCAGCCCCTTGTGGAGAAGATTCGTCACCGCATACCTGATGTTCAAAGCGTCGTAATGGCTGTAGCCGTTGTCGCTGCGGAAGTTCATATTGCCGTACTGGAGGTTGAGGCGGTTGCTAGGATTAAGTGCATCGCCTAGGAACAACCCACCACCGCCCAGAGGATTAACGTTGGCGATGTCATAAAGGTGGATGCCATGTGATCCCGCATAGCCAGCAGACAAGAGCCCCCTCCCCATCTGGCGTTCAATGGACAGATTCCAAGTCTCGGCATAGGCGGACTTCATGTTCTGGTTGATCGCACGCTGGCTGACCGCTGGCAAGGCTTTAGTTCCCGTGCCTGCCAAAGGACCGGCAGGGTCGGTGTACACCGGCATGAAGGGAACATCGCCAGTCGGAACTCCCTTGACAATATTAACGCTCGCGTTGATGAGGCTGACCACAGCATAATTTGGCGGGTTCTGAATGGCGTTGAAGGTGACGTTGCCGAAGTTACGTTCGTAGCTTATCGCGTAACCCCCGCGGATGGCCATTTTGCCGTTGCCCAAAACGTCCCAGGCGAAGCCCAGGCGCGGACCAAAGTTGCCGTACCGGGGATTCCAGAAGACGCCGCCGTCTTGCGCCAGTTCAACAGCCCCGTTGCGAATCTGATCGTAAATGTTAGTTCCCGGACCCATAACGAAGTTGGAGTCGAGCGCTGGATTGGCATTGTGCTGCACGCCGTAGTACTCCCAGCGAACACCCACGTTCAGTGTGAACCGGGGTACGATCTTCCAGGCATCCTGGGCATAGAATGCCCCGTCATTGTAATGGTAGTTGCGTTCGAAGGCTGGCGGTCCGACCGGCAGCGTCAGCGTGCACGCAGGGGTCTGTATCACGTTGCCAGAGAGGTCCTTGGCGCAAGGGTATTCGCCTTGAGGGTAGACTGCCCCTTCGAATTGATAGATGGTTCCCGCCATTAGGTTGGCAATTCCAGTGGCCAGGTTCGTACCCAGGTTTTCCACCGGGTTCTCATAGGCCCCGAAGATGCGGTTGTCGCGGAGCTGAATGAATTGGCCGCCGAATTTGAACTGGTGTTTGCCCACCGTCCAGGAGAGGTCATTATAAAACTGGTAAAGGTTCTGAGGGCCGCCGAAGGGGATAGAGTTCCCAGGAGTCGTCTCGCTGTACCCGGGGAAAATCAACGGGAAGGTATATGTATTATTGATCGACACGGACGGAAGGCTACCGGCGGTGTACAGGGTTGGGGAGATCGGCGCCGTGCTAAGTGGTTGGACCGGTCCGTTTAGACGGTTGTAGATGGCCTTCGCTGTGTCTACCAGGTTCGGCGCGAAAAAGTGCGTGAGGCCTATATCCCAGTTTTGGTCGTATTGGGTTTGCCCGGTGTTATACCCCTGGTAAGGACTGGCGTTGACAGTGCCGGGGAAATCGAGCTCTTTGTACGAAGCGTAGCGCACAAAAAGCGAGGTGTTACTGCTGAAGCTGTAGTCAACCCGGGCTACCTCCATCCAGGTATTTTGCGGGCTGCCACCACCGGCATCGCTCGGAGCAGAGAAGCCCACCGTATCGCAGGTTATTGTGCCACCGGTCACACAAGGACCGCTGGCGATGGTATTGACATTGGGCACCAGTTTCCCATAGGCGGTAAAAAACGCCTGGCTGGCCGGAGCTAACAACGCTACCGATGCGGGATCGATGATCGTGAAGTCCTGCGTGGAAGCGCTGCGCACCCGGATCCACTCGGTGTTGTTGAAGAAGAACAGCTTGTTCTTCTTAACGGGGCCGCCGACGGAGAATCCGAAATCGTTGCGCGCGAATATGCCCTTGGGCGTGCCGGTGGCATCATTCTCTTCCGTGTTGGCAGACAGGGCCGAAACGCGGTTGTATTCGTAGCCGGAGCCGTGGAAAGCGTTGGTACCTGACTTGGTGACAACGTTGACCACGCCGCCGCTGGCGCGCCCGAATTCCGCGGTGAAGCTGTTGGTGAGCACGCTGAATTCCTGCACCGAATCAAGCGGAACAACCTGGCCAACGCCGGCCGTAAAGGTGTCAACGTTTTCGGCGCCGTCGAGCAGGATGTCCGTGGAGGCCGAACGCATCCCGTTAATCGCGAAACCCGCGCCGCGGCCGCTATTAGTGTCCTCTGTCACGTTGCCAGAGGTGGCTACCAACGAGTAAGGATTGCGCGTGGGAGAGGTCGGCAACTCATTGATCTGCTGCTCCGTAATAACCGACGAAAGGGTTTGGTTTTCCGTGTTGACGGCGTTCACTGGCGCGCCTGTCACTTCCACAGTTTCGACTTGGGCACCGACCGTAAGCTGTGCCGACACCTCAACTTTCGACCCGACCGACACCTCCACACGCTGGGTGAAAGTCTTGAAGCCTGCGACTTGGATGGTTACGTCATAGGTGTCAGGCTTGAGGCTGGGACTCGTGTAAAGACCCGATGAGTTGGTGGTTGTTTCACGCGTAAGGCCGGTGTTGACGGACTTGACCACTACTTTTGCATTTGCTACGACGCCACCAGTGGCGTCTGTGACTGTACCCGCGATCTGGCCGGTTTCTGTTTGAGCCCAAACCGTGCCTGCAAAGACAATTAATACAGCTGCGAAGAAAAGTACCGCTATTTTTCGCATGTTTGTGTATTCCTCCTCTGAAAAACTTCGTTCAACCTTCTTGCTTGAAAAGCTTGTTGTCACCTTGCGGTAACGTCCCCTGCCACCTCGCGAGATGAACTGCGTGGGGACGTCAAACACCGCCAACTCCTACAAACCCCTTAGCTTGTCAGGTTAGGTAAGCTCCCACCACAGGAGCGAGTGACTAGCCACACTCATCGCAATTGACTAACCAAACCGTTTGTGACATAAGATTTTACATTTCAATGAGTTGCATGTCGCCTAGAAGGACGTCTTGCACATGGAATACAGAATTAAGTAGCACAAGATGGTTCTTACCAAAATTCATATACTTAATAGACCTTGGATGTGGTGTCTCTTTCAGCAGCTGCAGTGGTAGGTCAGCCAGCCACCAGCGCCGACAGACCCTCGAAGGTATCGAGGATTACGGATGCCTCACGCGTTCCGCCAGGGCCCGCGCCCGCTGTCGCGCGATTTCCACAAACCGCGAATCCGCCGCAATCTGGTCCAGCAGCGGCAGCGCTCGCTGGGGCTCCGGCAAAACTCCCTTGATCATGTCGTTCTCGAATTGCAGCAGCGCGTCGTTTACCCCGAGCCGGTCATACTTTATGCGCCTTTTCAGCAAGTCGATCAATTCCTGTTGCCGCGCCAATCCCTCGCAAATCTGCAGCAACTGCGTTGCCTGAGTGTTCAGCGTGTAATTGAACCTTACTTCGTACGATTCGCCCGGCGCCTCCCAGCGAAACGTCTTTTCCCCCAGGTTCGCGATCTTCCGGTGTACATCCAAATCCAGCCCCTTGAAATGCTTCAACTCGCCAGCCAACTCGAAAATCTTCGCGCGCAGTCCCGCGCCAACTTCAAATGGCGTTGCTCCCGCGTCTTCGTCCAACTGCCGGATTTCATAGCTTGCATTCCCGGCGCTCTCCGGAATCTTGATTTCGATGAACTCTGGCACGCTGGACTTGAACACCCGCCGGTACGTAAAAACATTGCCCGCCGTGGCAGCCACAGCGACCGCCGCTGCTCCCCACAGGCATAGCCCCAGCGAGAAAATCACCACGCGGCGGAGAAGGAAGCTCATTGGTTTGTCAAGATGCCGGCAGCGCGGCGGCCTGTTGCGGTGCTCGCCAGCGCACCCAGCGGATTGATTTTTCGTCCACGGCAAGCAGCGCGTTGTACGCCGAACCGCCGCTGCAATTGCTCTGCCTGAATGTGACACAACGCCACGGCCAGTGCGTCCGCCGCGTCCGATGGTTCCGGCGTTTCCTTCATTGCTAGTAAGGCCTGCACCATGGCCTGCATCTGCTTTTTGTCGGCTTGGCCGTGCCCTGCAACGCAAGCCTTCACTTCGCGAGGCGCGTAACTGAATACCTCCACGCCGTGTTGCTCCGCCGCCAGCAACACCACGCCGCGCACCTCCGCCAGACGCAGCGCTGTCTTCATATTCAACGCGGTAAACACCGATTCCACCGCCATCGCCTGTGGCGCAAACTCCTCCAGCAAATCACAGAGCAGCTTGTGCACATCCTGCAGCGCTGCGCCCCTCGAAGCCTTCTGACGTTTCGCCGTCACGCGCAGCGCTCCATAGTGCAGCACCCGGCACGTTTTGCCGTCGCTCTCAACGATGCCGTAGCCTGTGGGTCCCGCCGACGCCGGATCTACTCCCAGCACGCGAAACATTCTGGCCTTCCTGTTTTCAGTCGTTTTCTCGCCCACTTTTGCTAGTCTACGGCGAACCCCAACCCGCTTCCACCACATTCTCGCGGCAAAGCAGTCCTCAAAGCAAAACGGCCATCGAGTTTCGCCCGATGGCCGCTGCTGAAAAACATTGCTTAGTTTGCGCCAACTGCCGCCTGTATTTCCGATTCGTCGATATCGAAGTTGGCGTACACGTGCTGCACGTCATCGTGCTCTTCCAACGCTTCCACCAACCGCAACATCTGCGAGGCCTGCTGCCCGGTAAGCTTGATGTAATTCTGCGGCACCAAGCCCAACTCCGCGGAAGCAGGCTTAATCCCCGCCTTCACCAGCGCTTCTTTCACCGCCTCCAGCGATTCCGGTGGTGTCACGATGTACCACGCCGATCCCTCGTCCTTCATATCCTCGGCGCCTGCTTCCAGAACGATGTCCAGAAGCTGGTCTTCGCTCGCGGCTTCCTTGGGCACGTTGATTTCGCCTTTGCGGTGGAACATCCAGCCAACCGCGCCGGCCTCCGCCATGTTTCCGCCATTCTTGCTTATCAGGTGGCGGAATTCGCCGACGATTCGGTTGCGATTGCTGGTGACGACTTGAATCAGCATCCCCACACCGCCGGGGCCGTACCCCTCGAACGTCACTTCTTCAAATTGTTCGCCTTCCAGTTGGCCTGTGCCGCGCAGTATCGCCCGTTCGATATTTTCGTTGGGCATGTTTTCGTTCTTCCCGGCCAGGATTGCTGTGCGTAAGCGTGGGTTGGTGTTAGGGTCGCCACCGCCAATGCGCGCGGCGATGGTGATTTCGCGGATTAGACGCGTGAAAATGCGGCCGCGCTTTGCGTCGGTGGCCGCCTTCTTGTGCTTGATTGTTGCCCACTTTGAATGGCCAGACATGACAATTCCTCTTCTTAAAACTCGTGGCCCTGTGCAGGCCATGCAATTTTTGGCTTAGCCGCGGGCCCCTCTCGCGGCACACCCAGTCGCGGGGATTCATCCTGCGGAAACCTGCGAGCCGAGTGCCAACGGTGCCTTGTTAACCCGCCGGTAGCTACCCCTGAATCAACGGCCTGCCAGGCGCTAGGAGTCCAAACCACGCCAGTCTAGCACACCCGCGCCTGCTCCGAAACCCGCTATACTTGACCTTCAAAACATGGCTGCCACTCCTTCGCCACATATAAACTGTTCCCGCCGAGCTGGGGTGAACATTGCCTGAGCCTCGCTATCGCGTCCTTGCCATTGGAAGTCATCCGGTTCAGTACATGGCTCCCATGCTCCGGCGCATGGCCCAACACCCGCAGCTTGAGCTCGATGTGGCCTACTGTTCTTTGCGGGGGGCGCAGCCTACTCATGACCCGGAATTCAATACCACAGTGCAATGGGACATTCCCTTGTTTGAAGGTTACCAATGGCAAGAAATCGCCAACCGCGGATCGCGCGCGGATTCCTTTTTTGGTCTTTACAACCCCGGTCTTTGGAAACTCATCCGGAATGGCAAATTTGACGCCGTTTTGTGCTACCTCAGTTATCGTTGCGCGTCGTTCTGGATTTCCTATTCTGCCTCGAAGCTCTCACGCTCCGCTTTTCTTTTCGGTTGCGACCAGAATTCTCTGGAGCCGCGCGACGGCCGGGCCTGGAAGCGCCCGTTCAAGAAACTCGGCTGGCCCTTGCTCTATAGCCTTGCTGACCAGGTCGTCGTTTCTTCTAACGCCGCCCGCGCGCTGATTATTTCCATGGGGATTCCTGAGCAGAAGGTCACGCTCACCCCACTCACCGTGGACAACGACTGGTGGGGCGCGCAGGCGGAAAAAGCGGATCGCGGGGCAGTCCGCGCTGCCTGGGGAGCTAACTCTTCCACCTTTGTCGTTCTTTTCTGTGCCAAACTCCAACCCTGGAAACGTCCCCTGGATCTTCTGCGTGCCTTCGCCCAGGCAAATCTTCCAGATGCCCTCCTGGTTTACGCCGGAGAGGGAACAATGCGCCATGAACTGGAGCAGGAAGCGACAACGCTGGGGATTGGCGAGCGCGTCCGTTTCCTCGGATTCCTGAACCAATCGCAGCTGCCCGCTGTTTATACCGCTGCCGACCTGATGGTTCTGCCGTCTGAAAACGAGCCTTTCGCCGTAGTGGTCAATGAAGCATCCTGCTGCGGATGTCCTGTTGTTGCGAGTGACCATGTCGGTGCGGCAAAGGACCTGATTGCTCCCGTCGATCCGGGCCTCATCTATCCCACCGGAGACCTCCGTGCCCTTTCGACGCTTCTGAGTGAACTATGCCGCGCCCCTGGACGCCTCCGTGAGCTGGGCCGTGCCGCAAAAGGCCGCATGGCCAGTTGGTCACCCCAAGATACTGCGGCTGGAACAGCAGCAGCTGTGGGTGCCGCTATCAATCGCCGCAAGCCGGCCTCTGGCGGGGGGGCTTCTTAATGCTGTCGCCCTCCGCGCATGGCGTTCACATTGTCCCCGAACTCCCTGTTCTCAGGAAGAGTTGGTTGTGAAGCTCCTGTTCTATTCCCACTTTTTTGCGCCGAGCATTGGTGGCGTGGAGACTGTTGTGACGTCACTCGCCACGGGATTGTCCCAGCGCCCCAGCTCCTGCTCCAGCGCCCGGGTCGAGTTTGAGCTGACACTTGTGACCCAGACTCCACGCGGCTCTTTCGACGATCCCTCGCTTCCTTTCCCGGTGGTGCGTCAGCCCAATTTCAATTTTCTTCGCAAACTCATTCGCTCCGCGGATGTGATTCACGTCGCCGGTGCCGCCATTTCTCCTATCTTGCTTGGACTTGTTTTGCGAAAACCGGTCGTCGTGGAGCACCACGGTTTTCAGACCATTTGTCCGACCGGACAGCTATTCCAGGAACCCGAAAACATCCCCTGCCCCGGCCACTTCATGGCGGAACGTTACACACATTGTCTCGCCTGTGCGCCTGCCCCCGAGCCTATTGCGTCCTTTCGTCTCTGGCTGCTTACCTTCTTTCGGCGGTTCCTTTGTCAGCACGTCGCCGTGAACATCACCCCAACCAACTGGCTGTCCGGCATGCTCCAATTGCCTCGAACCGAGACCGTTCCCCACGGCTTGCCTCTCACACCGCCCTTCGTGCGGCTCCCAGTCGGCCACCCACTCCCAGTGCTCGTTTTTCTGGGCCGCATCGTTTCCACCAAGGGACTTCTTTTGCTCCTCGAAGCAGCGCGGCGGCTGCTGCAGCAGAATCGCCCGATCGAACTGAAGATCGTCGGCGACGGCCCCGAACGCGCCGCGCTCGAAAAACTCGCGGAAGAATGGAAGCTCGCCACGCAAGTGCGCTTTCTCGGGCGGCTCCCCGACTCTCAAATCGCCGGCCTCCTCGTCACGGCCGACCTTCTGGTCGTCCCCTCTCTCGGCGGCGAGGTTTTTGGTATGGTCATTGCTGAAAACATGCTACGTGGAATCCCTATTCTGGCGTCCGATCTCGGCGCCTTTGTCGAAGTCCTGGGAGATGCCGGGCGCACGTTTAAAACCGGAGATTCCGTCGACTTGGCTCGTCAAATCGTCCAACTTCTCGATGATCCCGCTGCCTCCCAGCGACTCGGCATCGCGGCTCACCAAAGGGCGCGCGATTTCTTCGCTTTGAGTCGTATGATAGAAGGACACGCCCAAATTTATCGACGTCTTGCGCCGGACGGGATCGCGTGATGATTCCTACAACGACCAACAGTGGTCTTCACGATTTCGTTGGGAATACTGTCCTCGCCCAGCTGGTCCGTCCGGGGCTGAAGGCTGCGGACCTGGGTTCGGGTCCTGGCGCCATGGCCGCGCGATTGGCCGCGATGGGCTGCGACGTCCTCGCTGCGGATCTCACCAAAAACGGTTTTGCGCCAGGGCTTCCCCATGTCACCGTCGATTTTAACCAGCCCGATTTCGCGTCTCTCCTGGGCCCTCGGCAATTCGGTTTGGTCACCGCCATCGAGGTTATCGAGCACGTGGAAAGCCCCATCGGGTTTCTCCGCAATATCGCCCGCTTGCTCGCACCCACCGGCGTGGCGGTCCTGACGACCCCCAATGTCGATTCGCTGCCCGCGCGCTTCAAATTCTTTCTCGCTGGGAAAATCCGCACCATGGACGAGCATGGGGAACCCACGCACATCTCCCCCATCTTCTTCGATCTCCTTCAGCGGCAGTTTCTCCCGCTCGTTGGACTCCGGCTGCGCCAGCACCTTGTGTTTCCCGCCCGCGGCTATCAACTCAGCCGGAAATCCGTCGCGTGGACCATGCGCCTGCTCGCCGGCGCTTTTTCCGGCGAGTCTATTCTCGGCGATAACCACATTCTCGTGCTCGAGGCGGCGCCGTGAGGCTGGCCGCTCAAGTTCTGCCGGCTCCGTTTCGCAAGAACCCCCTCTATCTTGTTCTGGCGATCTTTCTTTTCTTTTATCTGGCCTACAAATTGGCTCAATACGTTTTGGCCGGCGATCTCATTGGTCTCGCCTACGTCGCTCTCGGCTTGGTCGTTGCCGCCAGCTTGACCACCATACTCAGCCGCTGGCGGACGGGCCTCTACGTCTTCCTGGGATGGCTCTTCTTTGAAGATCTTGCCCGAAAATACCTCGGCAACAATATGGTCATCTACTTCGGGAAAGACATCCTTGTGGGAATGGTTTATCTATCTTTCTTTCTCGCCTATCGCAAAAAGGAAGTGCAAACCTTCACCCTGCCGTTCCGTCTTCCGCTCCTTCTTTTCCTCTGGTTCGGACTCATCCAGGTCTTTAACCCCGCGTCTACCAGTCTTGTTTATGGCATCTTGGGCATGAAGCTGTACTTCTACTATATTCCCTTGATTTTTGTGGGTTACGCGTTGATTGACAAGGAAAATGACCTCCAGAAATTTTATCCCTACCTCTTGGGACTCTCCCTTGTGGTTGCCATGCTTGGCATTGCTCAGTCGATTTTAGGCCATACCTTTCTGAATCCTACGATCATGGCCGATGACATCCGGGAGTTGAGCACTAACTATCGCGTTTCTCCCATTTCTGGTGTGATTGTTTACCGCCCAACTTCCGTATTTGTCAGTAACGGCCGCTTCGCTTTTTTTCTTGTTCCGGTCTGGCTGTTTGCTTTTGGTTATGGAGGCTACCTCATTCTACGGACCCGCAAGGGCCGGCTTCTTACACTGCTTAGTCTCGGCACTATCACCGTGGCGATCGCCATGGCCGCTTCTCGCGGCACTCTACTTTGGACCGTGGGAAGTGCTGTTGTCTGCGTGGTTGCTTTCCTGTGGGGTTGCCCGTGGCAGCGCGGACAACTTGTCCGGGTGTTGCGCTCCTTCCAGCGCGCCCTGATTATTGCCATCCTCTCTTTGGGACTGGTGATCTTCCTTTTCCCAACCGAAGTCACAAACCGCTTCACCTTTTACTGGGAGACGCTCTCTCTGACCAGTCCCAACAGCGAACTGCTGAACCGCACCAGTACCTATCCCATCCAGAATTTCCTCTATGCCTTCGACAGCCCGCGGTGGCCCTACGGTTTTGGTATTGGCACCGCTTCGCTCGGCACCCAGTACGTGACCCGCATCTTCCATGTGCCCATCACAGGCTTCGACGTGGAGAGCGGCTATGGAACTCTCGTCGTTGAACTCGGCGTCGTTGGCTTGTTTCTGTGGCTCATCATGACTTTCGCGATTGTCGTCTCTGCCTGGAAAGTAGTCCGCAAAATGAAAGGTACGGTCTGGTTCCCTATCGCCTTTGTCATTTTTTGGTATGCCTTCCTGCTCCTTTTCCCTTATACCTACGAAGGCCTCTCGCCTTTTGAGGATTTCATTCTCAATTCTCTTTTATGGCTCTCCCTCGGAATTCTCTTTCGCCTGCCAAAACTTGCGGGCGAAGTCCAGGGAAACTCTCCGGCTGCTGGTTCAGCCCCCGCTGTAAGGACCATCTAACTTGCGCATCGCTGTCCTCTCTCCCTTTGTAGACCGCCGCCACGGCACAGAGCGCTCCCTTGCCGAAATTGTCGAGAGGCTTGCGAGCCGCCACGGCTATGAGATTCATCTCTATTCTCAGCGGGTGGACGATTTGCAAGTGACGCTCTTTGAAACTCGCGAACGGAATTCCAGTCGGCGTATTTTCTGGCATCGCGTTCCCTATCTCCCCGCGCCTCACCTGTTCGCTTTTCTCTTTTGGATGTTTGCCAATCGATTCTGCCGCTTGTTCGACCGGTGGTTTCGCCATCTTCATTTCGACGCTGTCTTTTCTCCCGGCATCAATGCCACCGACGCCGATCTCATCCTCGCGCACGTTGTATTCCATCGGCTAAGGGAACTGCAGCAGAAGCGGAGTTCTGACGGACTCCGGGGACTTCATCGCTCGCTCTACTACCGGTTGCTCTGCTTCCTGGAAAATCACGTCTATCGCGGGAGAGAATTGCGCCTCGCCGCTGTTTCTACCCACACTGCCCTGCAACTTGCCCAATATTTTGGCCGGCGCGATACCGTCGTCGTGCCCAATGGCGTCGATCTATCCATATTCTCTCCAGCTTCCCGCTTGCCTCTGCGGGATTCCACCCGGCAGAAGCTCGGTTTCTCTCCCGATGACATCGTCTTGCTATTGATTGGCAACGATTGGTGCAACAAGGGCCTTCCCACGCTTCTTGAGGCCATCAGCCTCCTCAATCATTCCCCGCTTCGTCTCTGCGTTGTTGGCAGCGACGCTGCTGCGGCATTCTTGCCCCAGCTGCAATCGCTCCATTTATCCGATCGCGTCAAGTTCTTTGCCGAATCTTCGGAAATTCTTGCTTTCTATGCGGCCGCGGACATTTACGCCGCACCGTCGCTGGAAGACTCATTCAACTTGCCCGTTCTGGAGGCCATGGCCTGTGGCTTGCCCGTGCTCGTTAGCAGCATGGCCGGTATCAGCGAATACATTGCAAACGGTGTGGACGGAGTTCTTCTTCAGGATCCAGCCGATCCAAGTGCCCTCGCCGCATCTCTTTTCTTGTTGCTCCAACAACCCGAACTTCGTCGCTCTCTTGGGGAGAACGCCGCGCGCAAAGCCATGCAATTCTCTTGGGACCACCAGGCGGATGCGATTCATCGCCTGCTTTCCGATTTGCATCCCGGGCCATAAGTCTTTCGCGGCCGTACTTCTGTTCGATTTGTACACGTCAGCCCTGTGTACCACTCGCGACAATTCAGGTATTCTTTTTGCCTAGCAATGCCCCATCTCTCGAATGACCACTCCGTGGACCACCTTGCTTCTGATCCTTCTCTGGCTCAGCGCGTCCTCCGCGCGCTCTCTTCCCTCAACTTGAATTCGCTCCGCGTTCTGTTGCGCAATGGTCCTTCGGCCGCTCTCAGTTTTGTCTCCCACTCCTATCATTTGTACTCCGGCTTTGGTTTGCCCCACCTTTGGCAGCGATTGCCCTGGCGGAATGATCTTAAAATTTCCTCGAGAAAAATCGAAGAGCTTTTCCCTGGAATGGATTGCACCCGTTCGTCCGAACTGCTCTTTCCTTTTCCCCGTACTCTCGGCGTGCTTCCACAGGAACTGATTGTCCTGACGAAGCTAGTGGACCACCTGAAGGCGAAGCGCGTAGTCGAATTCGGCACCGCGGAAGGGCGTACGGCGCTGAATATTGCCCTGCATCTTCCGCCCGGCGGCGAGATCATCACTCTCGATTTGCCGCCGGTTCCTGGCAAGAACGCGGTCGGCTTTTTCTACTGGGATCAACCGGCCAAATCCAGAATCAAACAGGTCTTCGCCAGCGTGGATGCCTGGGATTACCGGCCATACCGCGCTTCTGCCGAGCTCGTCTTCTGTGATGCTTGCGACCGCATGCCGGGCCTTGCTGCGGAAGCCTATCAGGCTTTTTCCGTGGTCAAACCGGGGGGCGTCATCTTGCGTCACGACTACAGCACTGCCGAAGGCCCCACGCGATTCTGGGACTGGCTCGCCCGCCAGCTTCCCATCTTCCAGATTGAGGGCACCGTCATGCTTTGTCTGCGCGTGGATTCCGAAGAGGTCTACGACCGGACCCAGGCGCTTCTCAATCATCCGCTGCTCAAGGACTCCGTTCACCTTCCCGCAGCCGAATAGATCGCCTGCTACCACCCAAGATCTGTCATTTCGACCGGAGGGACGGCGCTTTTTGCCGTCCTGGAGCGGAGATACGGTTTTCCATCGCACGCCTTTTTGTGCGATGAAATCTCTCTTCGACTTTAGACTTCGAGGCTAGCGCCCCTTCCGGCCCAACACTCCCCGCCGCGTGGCTTCCATCGTGAATTCCAGCGATTCTTTCGGGATGCTCGTCAGGAAAGGCTCGATCATCCAGGCCAGTATGCCTGGAATGTCGCGCGTCAAACTCACCACTTCATTCTGAACATACACGCCGCCATCCCGCTCCTCCATCCGCCACCACGTTTCCAGCCGCCACATAAAGCCGTTGTCGTCACCCGGCGTCTTTTCCCTCTCTTGCGGCGTTCCCGCATTTTCCACTTCGGCGATGCGGGTTGCCGAGCTCCGGCTATGTGCTCGCGTCGGCGAATCGCGATAGTAGGTGATCTCCTGCTCTGTATTCAGCACTACGGTAAGGATCTTCTTCCGGCGGAACCTCATGAAGACGCGAAAATGGTCCCCGTCGTGTGCTTCGATCTTGGCCTTCTCCACATCCGGCGCATAATACATCGCGTGATCGTCATAGTCTTGCAATAGCTTCAATACCTCCTCCAATTTCGCGCCCGGTATGAACACCATCCCTTGCCAGTCGTGGATCATTCCTCCGGGGATCGCGCTACTTCCCCCAGCTTCCTCCCTGCTCACGTGCCGGAGCTCTACCTTTCCACTTTTCAACCTTTCGTACGCTTCCTCTTTCTTTTGCTTCGTCAGCTCGTCAATCCAGAAAAAATCCGCCTGCCCCAGGCTTTTCCCGGAACGCGCTTCCGTCCTCGCCACGTAATTCTCGAACGCGCGAATCGTGGCTGGTTGCAGCGAAGAGGCGGGATACCCAGCTGCCGGGTGGTTCGCACCCGGAGGAACGGCTACCAAGATGATCACCCACCCCCACAGCCATCTGCCAGCCAATCCTTGCACCTGTCCTCGCTTTGCGCCATTTCTGCGCATTCCAAAGCGCCAAACCTCATCTTTGTCGCTTTCCATCTTCATAGATGCAATGAACGTGCCAGATTATCGTGGTGGGTTTCAATAACGGAATTCAGAGGAGATCTTCGGCAGCGTATTACTGGCGGGTTGGGTAGCTCGCACACGGCCCCTTGCGGGACCGCTGTCCCCGCGCGGCCCCCAACCCGTCATAATCCATGCTAGAAGGGGCCATTTCGTCGCTCAATGGGCCTCTAGCCTCAATTGCTGGGTACCCACGGCTTAGTACCATGGGGGTTCAGATCAAGTCGCTTTGCGTCAATTTATATGTAACAAGATAAAAGACTTATATTGATTATTTGCTGCGAGAAATTTGCCCCGTCTCGCCACTAGTACTACACACCTTTCCCCGCGCCTACCGTTTTCCCGGGCCACTACCGCCCCTTACCGTCAGGGAGTCGCATCCTTGTTCATGAGTTTCACCGTGACCTCCCTGGTCTGCCCATTCCGCACAACAATGTTTTTCTCCCAGTCCGAGTAAAACCCGTTCGCGGAGGCCCTCACATCGTAATTGTCCTGCCGCAAGCCCGAAATCGAGAATCTCCCGTTCACGTCCGTGTACACCACTCGCGGAGAGCTTCCCCCCGACGATTGACAGACCACGGCCGCATGCTCGACCAGCTTGCCGTTTTGCCCCAGCACGATCCCCGCCAGAGTTCCTCCGCTCTTCTTTGGCGTTTGAGCAAGCGATGCGCCCGCCCACACCATCGCGAAAGTCGCGACGAGCACCGGGAGCAGTGTGCGTTTCATTCCTACGTCACTCCTATTACGATGCCTTCAGTCTAGCCTCGCTTTCCTCGCGCGCACCTTTTCCGTGCGCGGCTTGTGCCCGAGCTGAAACCTGCCACTGGGAACAGGTGCCCCCTCGCCTTCGCTTGCCTCTAAAGTTCGAGCGCAGACCTGTTCTCAAATTCTCGGAATCACGCCTTGGTCTGGGCAACAACGAAACTGGTGCGACGAGTTCGGCCAAATTGCGGGCGAAGCCGCGTTCAAAGCGGCCGCACCCGCCACATTTCCCGCGCCCGCATACGCTGCCATCTTCAGGAAACCTCTGCGCGTCGCTCTCTTTTCTTCCATCCCGCTCTCCGCAGTCATTCTACGCGAGGTCTGGGTCCTTATCTGTGCCCCGCTGACAAATCCTGATTAGGAGTCAGCGCCACGACAAGCACGCAATTATTCCCCGTACCAGTACGCCCCCGAAAACACTCCACGTGTTCCTGCACTCCGATTATCCTGCAATCCCGTCAGCATCTTACGCCCCCAATCCTCCTCATGACTGCTTTGGAGCCTCGCGTGCCTCTTTCCCCCTCACCCAGTCGAAATCCAAATGGAGGATGTTCCATTATGCGATTCCGTGCTGCTCTGTTTCTCTGTTCGCTCTGCATGCTCTGTTTCGTCGTTGCCGCGTGGTCTACCCCCTACCCGTCTCAGCCGTCGTCTCTCCTTTCTGCGACAGCGGAGACCCAGTCCGTCTCCGGCAAAATCGCGTCCGTCGGTGATGCGGAATTTTCGCTCGAAGTTCCAAAAGAAGAGAAACCCAGCACGCTTCAATTTCAACTCGATGCCAACACCCAAGTGGAAGGCACCTTAGCGGTCGGCTCCCAAGCCACCGTGGATTACCGCACCGCTAGTGGAAAAATGATCGCAACACATGTTATCGTCACTCCGGCTTCGGGGGTCAGCCTCTATTAAGCCGGCCCATTACTTCCGCCCCTCGCCCCTAAGCCTCTTCTGGAACCGACAATGCTGCAGCCTTTCCAGCTCCCGCCCCATTTTCTTACGCTTCAAGGAGAACGCTTCCTGCTCGCAGCTTCGCTCTCGCTTCTCGTGATTCCCCTTCGCGGAAATCTCGAGAGTCCCGGCCCGGCCGATCGCACATTTGAACTCCCGCACGATCCGTGGTGCGGGGCCGGCTAGCAGGTTGTCAGGGTTCCTCTCGTCCCGCTCGGAGGCCTCTGCATGCGCACCACATTGAAACTTGTGCTCCCGCTCGCCGTTAGCGTCATCTGCGTCTCCCTCCTTTACGCCGCCTACCAGGTGCGCACGGAGCGCCGCAATCTCCGCAATGATCTGGCGCGCCGCGCCGCCACGCTCGCCGAAAGCCTTCAGGAGAGTCTCGAAGCGCTATCTGGACGCTCCAACGACAAGAATCTCCAACGCATCGTCGAGCGGTTTGGCCAACGAGAGCATCTCCTCGGCGTTGCCATCTACGATCGCTTCGGAACTCCGCTGGCGATAACTCCAGGCCTTCCGGAACGATTCGGCTCGCGGCCCGCCGCAGCCAACGAAGCCACGAAACTCGACGCGGGTTTCGGCGAGTTCTTTGATGCTGGCGGGGACTCTTTCTACACCTACTCCCTGCCGCTCCACCGCGACGCCGAACAATCCGGCGCCCTCGTCGTCATTTATGACACTTCCTACATCGAACACCGCATTTCTCTCTCTCTCCGCGATTCGCTCCTCACCGCCCTTTTGCAGACGCTCCTGATCACCTCGCTCGCCTTCATTCTGGTCCGATGGAATTTCACGACGCCGCTGGCCTCCACCGCGAGGTGGCTGCGCACTCTCCGTGCTGGCTCCTCAGAAGGTTCGTCCAATCTCCCTCACGGAGAGCTGTTTGACGAAATTCACACGGAGGCGAAACACCTGGCGCACGATCTGGACACGGCGCGCGCCGCGGCTCAGGAGGAAGCGCAGCTCCGCGAAACCCAGTCTTCCGTGTGGACTGCCGAGCGTCTTCGCGTCAGTCTGGCCAACAAATTAGGCGATAAGCCGCTCTTCCTGGTTTCCAACCGCGAACCCTACATGCACGTCTTCCAGGAAAAAAACAATGCCATCCAGACCATCGTCCCCGCCAGTGGCCTGGTTACGGCTCTCGAGCCGGTCCTTCAGGCCTGCCACGGCACTTGGATTGCCAATGGCTCGGGCAGCGCCGATCGCGAAGTTGTTGACGCTCTGGACCACCTGCAGGTACCTCCCGATCGCCCCACCTACACATTGCGCCGCGTGTGGCTTACCGACGAAGAAGATCGCGGCTACTACGAAGGCTTTTCCAACGAAGGTCTCTGGCCGTTGTGCCACATCGCGCACACTCGCCCGATCTTCCGTCTCGACGACTGGCTCCAGTATCAAAAGATCAATCGCCGCTTTGCCGATGCTGTTCTTCAGGAAATGGCGGGAACTCAATCGCCCATCCTTCTCGCGCAGGATTATCACTTTGCCCTTCTCCCGCGCATGGTCAAGGAAGCGCGCCCCGATGCCGCCGTCGCCATCTTCTGGCATATCCCCTGGCCCAACCCCGAAGTGTTCGGCATTTGTCCCTGGCAGCGCGAACTCGTTGACGGCTTGCTAGGTGCGGACTTGATCGGTTTTCACATCCAGACGCATTGCAACAACTTCCTCGAAACGGTGGACCGCGCCTTGGAAGCCCTCACCGAATGGGATCGCTTCGCGGTCAACCGCAAGGGCCACACCACCCGGGTCCGCCCTTATCCCATCAGCGTCGCCTTTTCTCCCAATGAAAATCAATTTCACGGTTTCCAAAACTCCGGCGAAGAGCGCGCCGCTCTGTGCGCCGAACTCGGTATTGAAGCCTCTCTCCTCGGCGTCGGCGTGGATCGCGTGGATTACACCAAGGGCATTCTTGAACGATTCCGCGCCATCGAACGCTTCCTCGAACTCTATCCCGAATACCAGCAGCGTTTTTCCTTCGTTCAGATTGCTGCTCCCAGCCGCACGGACATCCCCCGCTACCGGCAGTTTCTTCAGGAAGTTGCCGTTGAAGCCGAGCGCATTAACGCCCGCTATCCGGCCGCGCATTGGAAGCCCATCGTGCTCCTCAAGCGGCATCACTCCCACGAGGAAATTCTTCGCTATTACCGCGCCGCCTCCGTGTGTCTCGTCACTTCCTTGCACGACGGCATGAACCTCGTCGCCAAGGAGTTCGTCGCCGCGCGCGATGATGAACGCGGCGCTCTCATCCTCAGCACCTTTGCCGGCGCCGCCAACGAGCTAGTCGATTCCCTCCTCATTAATCCCTACGATGTTCAGCAACTTGCTGACGCTATTCGTCAGGCTCTCGAGATGAGCCCGGAAGAGCAGGGACTGCGCATGGCCCGCATGCGCAAGACCGTTCATGAGCACAACGTCTACCGTTGGGCCGCCAATCTGATCTCCGATCTCACGGAAATTCGCATCGCTGCGCCGGAACTCCGCGGTGCTTCGCTTCCGTCATGAAACTCTTTCAGGAGACTCTCCGATGAATTCAGCCGAAACTCGATTCGAGTTCTTCACTGTCGCTTCTCTCACGCGAATTGGCAATCTCTCGGCCGGAACTCTCGCCGAACTCCTCACCGGGCTCGAACAGTGCAGCGACGCCTCCATCTTCCATCACACGTTTCAAACGCTCGGCACCCATCACTTTCTTACCGAGGGTTTTTCCAACGATTTTGCCCAATGGGTTCTTGCCGACGCCAATCGCGATGCCCTCGCCGAGCAACTCGCCGCCCTCGATATTCGCGATTACCCTTCGATCGCGGCGCTTCGCGAAGGCCTCTGCCGCGTCGTGCGCGCCTTCTGTGAACAGCGTCCTGAGCATGCCCGGCAATCTGCCCTGGAACGCTTCTATTTCTGCGAAAGCGTCGAGGTGACCGTCCCCTTCGGTTTCGCCGCCGCCAACCTCGACGAGTTTCGCGACGGCATAGTGCGTATCAGCCACGCCAGTTTTTTCTTTCACTTCATCTCCTCCCGCTTGCGCCTCCAGTTGCGCACCAACGATTTTTCCCACTGGCTCGCCAATGGCCTCGGTTTAATGTCCCTCGCGGAGAACATCAACCGCATCGACATTTACACCAATACGCTCGATAGCGCGCGCGCCAAGTTGCTGCGTCTTTTGGACCGCGAGAGGAGAAAGCATGAATCAAGTGCAGATAGCCGGCCGCATTCCACTCGATGACTACGCTGCCGTAATCGGTGCGGGTGAACTCGACGAGTTGCGGGCCCTGGCCAAGCCGTTACACGGGCGCACCGTCGAAATGGTCAATTCCACGGCCGTCGGTGGAGGTGTGGCCGAGATTCTCAACCGCTTCGTGCCCCTCGCGGAAGAACTCGGCCTGCGCATTCGCTGGGACGTCATGACGGGCGGCGAAGACTTTTTCGAGGTTACCAAGGCGTTCCACAACGCTCTCCACGGCTCTCCCTATCATCCCGAGCCACGCCATTTCGACATTTTCCGCGCCTACACTGAGTTGAATCTCCATCGCCTCTCTCTCGACTCGGAATTTGTTGTGATTCATGATCCGCAACCCGCGGCCTTGATCTCCGCGCGCAAGCAATCTCCCGCGCACTGGATCTGGCGCTGCCACATCGACCTCTCCCACCCCGACCGCGCGGTTTGGGAATTTCTGGAGCCTTATATCTCTCACTACGACGGTGCGATCTTTTCCTCCCCGGAATTTGCCCGCCAACTCTCCATTCCCCAATATCTCTTCCACCCCGCGATTGATCCTCTCTCCGAAAAAAACCGCGACCTCCCGCCGGAGTTTATTGCCGATGTGCTTTCCCGCTTCCACATCGATCCGCTACGCCCCATACTCACGCAAATCTCCCGCTTCGACCGTCTAAAGGATCCCGTCGGGGTGATTCGCGCTTATCAGATTGTCAAACGCTATTTCGATTGTCAGTTGGTCCTGGCTGGCGGATCCGCCTCCGACGATCCGGAAGGCGCGGAAGTCTTGAAAGAGGTGCGGCACGCCGCCGCCGGCGATACCGACATTAAAGTTCTGGAACTCCCTGCCTGGGCTCCTCTGGAGGTCAACGCTCTTCAGCGCGCTTCCACCATCGTCATCCAGAAAAGTTTGCGTGAAGGATTTGGCCTCACCGTATCGGAAGCGCTTTGGAAGAAAAAGCCCGTGGTGGCCTCGGCTGTCGGGGGTATCCCTACCCAGGTAATTCACAAGCACACCGGGTTGCTCGCCCATTCCGTCGAAGGCACGGCCTACCAAATTCGTTTCCTTCTATCTCACCCGGAAATTGCCACCCGTCTCGGCGAACGCGGCCACGCTCACGTCAAAGAGAACTTCCTCATCACCCAAAAGCTGAAGCGCTATCTCACTCTTTTTCTCATGCTTGCAAGGAAACAGGGAACATAGAGCGCCCTCTTCAGGGGCAACCTCCAGCTCCCCTACTTGCTCCAGCCCTCTTTCTCTTCCACCCTGGAGGTATTCCTAGTAAATTGGAGTCCTTTAGGTTAGAATCCCCAACTTCTGACGGTCCTCGCTCAGGGTGACATATGACGGAATCCCGCTCGAATGGTGTAGGTCCTCTCGCGCAAATCTGGCTGTGGTTTAAAGACCAGTGGGTTCGCGAAGTGCCGGAAGACCTCGCGCTCTGCGAGTTCGACTGCCGCAAAGCGCAATGCTTTGAGGGCGAATGGGACACTTGCCAACGGCGCCTCGCCCATGCCAGCGGTGAATTGATGCCCGGCACGCTCCATTCCGAGTTGCGCTCCAAGTCCTAGATTGGACTCTCCCGCCACGTTTGGAGCTTTCGCCACCCTTACCGCAGGGGCAACCGCTGTGTCTCTCGCACCGTCGGAAGGAACTGTTTATCCGAAGGATTGAATGCATTGTGTAATGCCACAGGATTCTCGCTGAAAGCCGGGCTTTATCACGAACTGCAATCCTGGCGGTATTCAAACTGCTCAGCACCCCGTCATCTTGAGGGGCGCGCTGTTTGCGCCCCGAAAGATCTCAACTGACACACTCTGCACAATATTGATTGAGGTCTTTGGGCAATCCCAATCGGATCGCCTCAGGATGAACACGACTTGCGGAACTTGAACATCGGATGAATCGTCGATTGGGAGAAAACAGGTCTAGCGGAGCTTGCCCGGATCAATCCCGTTCTTTCGCGCTTCGTTTTCCAGGTCGTCGATCTGCCCCTGAAGCTGTTTCTTCTTCGCTTCAAGCTGCTTGACTTGGTCCTCCAGGGGCACCATGTTGTAGCCCTGGTTCGGATTGATTCCGCCCGTAGGACTGCCATTCTCCCCTTTGAAGTTTTTCAGTTGTGCGATGCGCTGGTCCGCGGCATCGATCTGGTTGCGCAGCTCGCCGATTTGTTGGCGGTAACTGTCAATCTGACTTTCCTGGCCTTGGCCCCGGTCGGGTGACGAACCGTATCCCGCACTCCGTCTGGGCTCCACCCCTTGACTCGCCTGGCCTACGACGGAAACCTTTCCAGGCAAGGCGCCAACCTCGTCGTTTGTCCAAACTTTTTTGGGCTTCTTTTTCTCCGGCGTCGCTTGGGCATCCTGCTTGGGCGCAGTCTTGTCTGCGGGCGTGGCGGGCTTGGCGCCAGCCGAATCCTTATTCGTGGTGTCCTGTGTTTGCGCGGAGCAACTGAATGCCAACGCCAACAAGAAAATGCCAAAGCTCAAACCTTTGTGCTTCATGGTGTCGCTCCGTCTAACGCAACTGTCCCGGGTCGATCCCCTTTTTTCTGGCCTCGTCGAGTTGCTCATCAATCTGCGCTTCCAAATCCTTCTTCTTTTTTTCCAACATCACCATCTGCTGCTCCACCGGAATCCGGCCGTACCCCTTGTCCACCTGATACCCGCTCGCGGAAACCGGTTCCCCCTCCGTAAACTCCTTGTAACTCGCCAATTGCTTCTTGATTTCTTCCACTTGCCCTTGGAGCTTTTTCAGTTCTTTGCGGATTCTCTCAACCGTCGCCGGGTCCGCCGTTTTGGTGAGTGGATATTTCTGATCGCTTTTGGTGCCCACGACCGATATCTTCGTGCTCGCCTCGGAGATATTCTCGTTCGTCCACACTTTTTTCGGGGCACTTGGGGCAGGCTTGCTCGCGGATTCCGGGGTTGCCGCATTGCTTGGACTCTGAGCGGACGAATTCGCGTCATTCGTTTGCGCCGCGCTCGGCAGCGCCAAGCTGACCAGCAGCAGAACCAAGGTTAGGAGCCAGCGGATCACGCATCCTCCGGACCGGCCGGGATAGGTCTAGTACTATCTAACCCATTCTATCGCTTAATGTTTCAAGGTCCCGCCGCCTCACCGGCTCCCTTGCCCAATTCGCCACGCACCACCTCCAGTGCCTCCTTCGGCGGCCCCACCCGGCGGTAGCTCGTGTAAAACGTTCGCTCGTGAATTGAAAACGGCAGCAGGAATTTCCTGCCGTCGAAATCATATTGCTCGAAGGTCGGTAGCCAGATCCCCGGCTCTATCTCGTAACGCTCCTCCATGAAGTGGCTTCCCTTATAAACCTTCGCCAGAAATAGAGCGAGTGAGGCGTCATCGCTTACCTCGCCGTCCACCTTTGCCAACTCCCCAGACTCCTCATCAATCCAGACGAACCCCTTGACCTTCTTGAACAACACGGCATTCCGCGAAGTCGGTTTGTATTTCGGATTCGGCACCATGCTGTATTTCGCCAGGTTGCGGTCGCCCCGCATTTCGTGTCCCACCAGGGTGAAAATAAACGCGGTTTGTGTGGCTTCAATCAGATCGTTCCGTTCTTTTCGCTTGCGCGCCAGCTTTGCCAGCGCCTCATCCCGTCCCGGTCCCTGCTGCATGGCCCAAACCAGCAGCTTCTCGATCCTTTGCAACTCCGCGCGGTAACTCTCCGCGCTGATGGGTTTGCCTTCCGCTGAAAGAGGGATCCTATAGTTGGCCACACCCGCCGGAAAAACCCGCCAGGCTTTTACTTCCGCGGGTTTTGGATCGCTCCCCGTCTTGCGGATTTCCATGCGCTCAATCCGCTCGAAAAGATCCAATTCTTGATCGGTGCGCTTCTGGTTGGCGACGACCCGCTGGAACAGCACGCTTCCCTTAGGCTCGGACGCCATCGGCGGAGGATTCTGGGCGGCATACGCCATTCCCAGCACTAGGCTTCCGCAAAGTAAGAAACCCCCGTTCAGCCAACCCCATCGTGGCCTTCGGCTCTCTTTGGATAGCTCACAACTCATAGATAAACCAGCACCCTAGCCCTCATTCCTTCACTCCCGTTTCCTCCGCCCCGCGTAACCGAGTAGAATAGGATCGCATCGAGATTATACGCAGTTTTCGTGAAATAAAAGTTGCCCCCGAGGCGTCTAAATAGAGTGGCCTAGGAACGATTCAGCACCTTCCTGCGTATTCTTATGAGATGAGGAGTTCACTTTGGGTGTAGCCCGCATCAGTGGCTTGACCCGTGTCCCGCCTATAACGGGGGGTGCCGTGGCGTCCAAGACCCGCGTCAGGGGTCTCCGGGCGGCTTTCGTTACCTTCAGCGAAACTCTGAAATTGGCCTTGAGCGCCCTCCGTGCCCACAAGCTCCGCAGCTTCCTCACGCTCTTGGGTGTGATTCTCGCAGTTACCACCCTCGTTGCCGTCATGAGCGTCATTGCCGGCCTCAACATGTATGTGGCCGATCGCGTTGCCAATCTCGGCGCGAACGTCTTTCTCGTTCACCGCTTCGGCATCATTACCAGTCAAGATCAATGGATCAAAGCACAGAAGCGCCCGTTGATTAATTACGACGACTATGTGCGCCTCCGCGACAGCATGAAGCTCGCCTCGGCTGTGGCTGCGGAAGAGGATCACTTCGTTCAAGTGAAAAGCGGCAATTTGACCATGGAAAACGTCCAGATGTTCGGCACCACTCCGAACTTTGCCGAAGTTCGCAACCTTTACGCCGCGCAAGGACGTTTCATCACGCCAGCGGATGAGGAACACCATTCCGAGGTCGTGTTCATCGGACCGGATCTGGCCGCCAAGTTTTTCCCCACTGTGGATCCTCTCGGAAAGACCCTTCGTGTTCAGACGCACACTTACGAAGTGATTGGAGTCGCCGAACCGTTGGGCAGCGCTTTCGGGCAATCGCAGGACAACTACATGATCATGCCGCTGAGCGCCTGGCGCAAAGGCTGGCACACCAATGAGGATTGGCTGACCCTTTTCGTGCAGGCGCCCAGCCAGGAACTCATGTCCGCCAGCGAAGACGAAGCGCGCATGCTCTTCCGCGCCTGGCGCCACTTGCCCTACGACGCTCCCGATAATTTCGGCATTCTTGGCTCGGATTCCATCATGCAGCTTTGGCACGACCTCACCAAGAACATCGCTTTCGTGGCTATGGCCCTGGTCAGTATTTTCCTGGTGGTCGGCGGCATCGTGATCATGAACATCATGCTGGCCAGCGTGACCGAACGCACGCGAGAGATTGGTTTGCGGCGTTCGCTGGGCGCAAGGAAGAAGCACATCTTGCTGCAATTCATGACCGAATCCGCGGTCCTCGCTGCCGCCGGCGGAATTATCGGCATCATCGGCGCGTATGCCATCGTCTTTTTCGTGAAGAATGTTTTCTCGTTTCCCATGGAAACGCCGATCAGTGCCGTCATTTTGTCTTTGTGTCTGTCAACGGCGGTTGGACTTTTCTTTGGAATTTTTCCGGCGATGCGCGCGGCGAAGCTGGACCCGATCGAGGCGTTGCGCTCGGAAGGCTGAGGAACACTCATGGCACAGGCTTACGGCGAAAACCTGAAACAAGCGCTGGACACTTTGCGCTCCCACAAGCTGCGCAGCGCCCTGACCGTTTTCGGCGTGGTCCTGGGCGTCAGTGTGATCATGTTGGTGGCCGCGCTGCTTACCGGCTTCGATCAGAAAATCCAGGAAAACATCAATCAATTCGGGGCGGACACGGCGTTCATCACCAAATGGGACCAGGGACGCATGGGTGGCCCTCCGCCGTTGGAAGAGCAACAGCGCAAGCCGCTCACCCAGGAAGATGCCATAGCCATTCAGGAGCGATGCACCGCCGTTAAGAGCGTAACTGTTTTTGTGCAGACGAATTGGAGCCACAACCACGTCGTGCGCACCAAGGCCGGCGACGTCGCTGCAATCGATTTCCGCGGCGTGCAACCCAACTTCGGCGAAGTTTACGCCAACGCCGCCACCATCGAAGGGCGCTTCATCAGTGAAGGCGACGATCTCCACAAGGAGAAAGTGGTGATGCTGGGGGAAAACGTCGCGCCCGTGTTGTTCCCCGAGGGGCATCCCATTGGCAAAGACGTGATGATCGACGGCTCTCCTTTCCAGGTCGTTGGCGTGGTCGAAAAGCCCAAGGGCGGCTTCGGCATGGGCGACGAGGACCGCCGCGTTCTCATTCCCTTCAGCACCTTCAAGAAGACTTATCCCGAAGCGGACGAGATCAACATGCGCGCGCAGGCGTATCCCAAGATGCTGAATAACGCCGTGGACCAGATACGCGAAGTCCTGGAGCGGCGCAGGAACGTGCCCTTCGGCGGGAAAGACAATTTTTCCATCGCCACCGCGGAGCAGGAAGTTTCCGAGTTCCACAACATTATGATGATGGTGTACCTGGCGATGATTGTGCTCAGCGCCATCGGACTGCTGATCGGCGGCGTGGGCGTGATGAACATCATGCTGGTCAGCGTGACGGAGCGCACCCGCGAAATCGGCTTGCGCAAGGCCATCGGCGCCAAGCGCAAGGACATTACCTGGCAATTCCTTCTTGAAGCCATGACCCTCACCGGCATGGGCGGCCTGATCGCGCTGGTGCTGGTGTTCGCGCTGGTGCTGCTGATCCGCTTGACCCTGGACTGGCCGGGCGTGGTGCCGTTCTGGGCGGCCGCCACGGGAATTATGGTCAGCGTGACCATCGGATTAATCTTCGGCGTGTGGCCGGCCATGAAAGCCGCCAAGCTCGATCCCGTCGAAGCCCTGCGCTACGAATAATCCCGCGGCATGTTGAGTGCGGAAATGAGAATGTCGGCGCGCCGACATTTCTAGATACGTCACTGTGTAGGTAACGTGGTGTCCCCGCTCCTGTAGAAGCTCCCCTCGCGGATCGGGGTAAACGGGGCAGGCGGGCTGCCCCGCGCAAAAGACGCACGGGGTAGAGAGAAAACTCCGAAATGGAACGATTGGTCATACCAGGGGAGGGGGGTACCCCCCTGTTTTTGCGTATGTAGGGGAAACAAAGGGGTTACGGGCGCATTTCGTGGATGTAGGGGAAACAAGGGAGTTAGGCGGAGTTGGAAGCCGAAAAAGCGAAGGAAAAACGGAAATAAGAGGCAAAAGTGGTCTGGAAGATGGACCGGGAGGGTTTTGCTCTGAGAGGTGCGCGGGTGTGTGCCCGGTATTCACAACACATCATACCACGTCATTTACCAATTGTCAATGAGTATTTAGTGGGTACTAGATTCGAAACTGGTACGAGGGGAAGTAAAAGAAAGAGAACCCCAAGACCCACCCTCACAAACCGAGGATGGGGCACCCAACTTCAACCAAACGCTTGACTCCAGGCCGCACGCCTGGCAGTGGTGTGCGCAAGCGTGCGGGCCTGTTGCTGCTCATCTGTCGTAGGCTAGGGTTTCTTGACCGGTTCTTTGGGGGCGGCTTTGGGTTTCGCCATGGGGGCCATCATTGGTTTCGGGTGCCAAAAGTCGGGCGCGACCTTGACGACTTCATCGGGAGGATTGCTGAGTTCGGGCACGATGCGATAGAGAGCGGAGTCAGCGATCTCGACCGCATCCGCGTTAATCTGCTGGAATTTTCTGTAACCCTCATCGCCGAGGATTTCGAGCATGGTGGGGTTATGGTCGAAGCCGGCGAGGGAAGAGCGCAGCGTGGACACGTAGTAGATGTTGCCTTTGCTGCCTTCCACGACTTGAGAGACAAATACCGGCTGGGTCTGGGGGTTCTTTTCGGCGGCTTCCTTTACTTCTTTGAGGAAAGCCTCGAATTCAACGATGTGTCCCGGACGAACGTGGACGGCGGTGGTACGCAAGAAGCGGGATTCGCCCATGAGTTTGGCGTAGGAATCGAGATCCATGGGGGGCTTGCGGCTGAGGTCCCAGCGGCGGCGGCGGAATTCAGCGCGGGACCACACCAAACAGTTCATGAAATCCTGCGCCCCTTTCTGAGCGCCTTCCATGCCGAAGGCTTTCGTGGCGGCCAGCATAGTGGCCTCGTTGGTTTTGTCGACGTCGGCGTAGTCCTTGCGAAAGCTGGTGAACTGGTAGACATTGCCTTCCCCATAGACGGTTTCGAGAGTGAGCCAACGATCGCCATTGAAGCGGCGGTTGGCATCCACCCATTTCCTGGTGAGGGCCTGGAAGTCGGGGAGTTTTTCCGGCTTCACTTTGGCGATGTAGATATCGAGATAATCCCCCTGCGCCTGGACAACAATAGGCGCTGCCAAGCACACCACAACAGCTAAGGCCCATAAGGCTTTGCGGAGCGACATTCTTTTCTCCTCTTCTTTCTTGTTGGAAATACTGGGTTGGAACCTAGGGGGCGAACTCTACACCGGAAAGAGGGAGGGGTCAAGGATGAGGGGATGCGCGAATGGGCGAGATTAGCGGAGAAAGCAGACCCACCCGGGCCTTTCTTTTTGCGCTGCGTCGCGTGTGGGCAGCGCGAACTGAAAATGTCGGCGGGCCGACAGTACACGTGTTTTTGTGTAAGTGCGAAGGGGAAAGGAGTTAGTGAAATTGAGGCGCGCAAGTGCGGATTCTAAAAGGGATATAGGTGCTTTGTTTTGAGAAAGATGTGCAAGTGTTGATTATGAAGTAGTTATAAGCCATGTCCCTCGTAAATGTTGATTCTGTATGGTTTAGTGTCGATCTGTGGACCTCGTACTTCTTCAACTCAGGGTTTGCAAGTACAAACCCTGAAACCCGGAGAGAGGGCGAAGAAGATGGGTAAATCAGAATTGCTGCCGCCGGTACATCCGGGGGAAATCCTGCGCGAGGATTTCATGAAGCCGCTGGGGTTGAGTGTGAACAAGGTGGCGCTGGAGCTGCACGTGCCGGCGACGCGCATCGGGGAAATCGTGCACGGGCGGCGGCGGATCACGGCGGAGACGGCGCTGCGACTGGCGCGATACTTCAAGACGAACGCGGAATTCTGGCTGAACCTGCAGAATTTCTACGATTTGGAAGTGACGAAGCGGTTGGGAAAGGTTTCGGAGATCGAGCGGCAAGTGCAGCCAGTGGGTGCGGTTGAGGGTTAAAGGAAAGAGGCAAAAATCAAAAACCGCACCCTTTATGAACCAACGGCAAAGGATGCGGCACCCACGATTTGGTTCAAGCGATCATCTGTGCGCCACCCGCCAGGCTATCTGCCGGGGGGTCAGGCGCCCACAGCCTGCTCTGGACCGTGCACAGGGATGGTTGGAATTGGCGCTTTCTTGGGTGCCCCTGCAACAGCCCGCGCTATATCTTCCGAGTAAAGTCGAAGATACCTTAGCTGTCGTTCCGACAGATCTCGGTTGTGAGCCACGTCGTTCCTTGTGCGCTCAAGTTCTCTAAATATTACTCGGACCCACTCCGGGTCCCGAAACACATCCTCAAATGCTTCCCTCCAGTTATCTCTTTTTGAGATCACTTTCGAGTATTCCGAAAAACTCATATAGTAGTAGGCGGGGTACTGTTTGCCCTCCATCCAGGGCCACGGAGATTCATCTTGCTCTTTCCTAAGAATCGCTGGTTCTCTAACGTCAGGCGGAATCCTCTCAATCCACCAGTTCTCGCGAAGCGCGGAAAGTCTTTCTGATATCATTTGCCGGAGGATTTCCTCAGTGGACCGCAAAAGCTTGTATGGCTCCTGTTCTTCTCGTTCCTGTCGATGAAGCTTTATGTAACTCCCCGCGAACCCCTCAGTTTTTCTGGCCAAGGCCTTGATGATTCCGAAGGCCGTAGTTTCTCTAGTGCCTTCGCTGCTGGTCTGGCGTCTGAGTTGGTCGATTGCGTCCCGATTGTCCGTTAGATATTCCCGTAGTGCTGCCCCAAAAAGGGTTTCCAATTTCCCTGTGTCGATTTTCCCATCTGTATGTTTCAGGATCTGGACAAGCACACGCAGAACGACATTGAGTCCATTATTGGTAAGGAAAAAGTCCTTTATCCATCTCCTCTCGCCTGCTTTGTCCGCTTGTTTGCCGAGCCATTTGACATACAAATTGACAGTTTTGAAGGCGCGACTTAGTGCTTCTTCGCGACGCGCTTGTGCGAGGTCGTTTCCTGAGAGGAGAGGGAAGCCTTTTGACCTGCCATCTATGACATCTATAAAGTGATCGCTGAAGGTGTCACAGAGGTTTGAGTGAAAGATTCGAAAGTGTTTTCTAGACTGTTTGCTCTCTCCAGGCACAAAAACCTTCCCGCAAAGTGCAGATTTAGGCTCTGTCGCCAGGAACCGAACGAAGTCCGAGACTAGGCCGCGGATTTCGTTGGGATACAAGATTCCGAATAGTGCCCAGAGGAGGCTCGGGTCTACGGGTTTTTGTTTTGAGTTGATGTCAAGAAAGGTCTTGGCTTCCTCTGAGCGGCTCTTGGTCTGTAGAGCGACCACGGGGAGAAGGTGATCAATAAACTTCTCTTCAGACCTGGCGAACCCGTACAGCCTGTGCTGTCCATCGATTACCCATGCATAAGCGAATTGCCGGGGAATTTTGAGGAGGCCGACTCTGCAGTCCGACGAACTCCCTGGGCCCCATCTGACAGGACGAGCACTGAACCTTGACCGTTTGTCGAGAGCCAATACGATGCTGTTTTTGAAGGAATTTCCGTCTTCAATGAATTTCGCGATTCTGAAAAGCCTGTTTTTATCCAAAAACCTTTGGTATGCCTTCTTCTGGCCACTTTCTATCCGGAGTACATAGGCGAGGTCGAGCAGGATACGGGCTGGAATGAAGGTTGAATACAGTCGGTCCCGTCCACCGGTCCTTGCCTCAAGGGCGGGAAACATGAAGTTGCGTCCATGCCCGCCTGGAACAAGGGGAGGCGTTCCTCCAAGTTCGCGGAGAATATAATATTTCGCTCGGTCGCCAATCGTGAGGTACAGACTTCTAATTGATTCCAGATAGGACTCCGACCAGACCAGTATTTTTTTCTTCTTAGCAAAGGCCAAATCGCGGTCGGAAGGCAGAATGCCTTGAAGAGCCAGAATAAAGAATGTTCGTTTGTAGTGGCCGCCGAAGAGTCGGCGCAAGCTGTTTGTAATGCTGCGTTTCTTGACCCAGAACGACCTAATATACGAATGGAGGGATTTCTTACCTGGCTCCTTCTTACTCTTGCACTCTACTACAAGGAGGCTATCCCTTATTCCTCCAATTACGTCGACTTGGAAACCGGCAATTCGTAAGGCGGGTCCGCCGTCCACATCAGTAAGGCCGAGACCATGCCTGAATAGAATCAGGATTTCTTCTTCAAACTGTTCCCATGCAGGTTTGCGCTTTGTTACGAGAACTCGGCCCTGACTTTTCCTGCGGCCGACAGTAAAACCGGACTTCTTAAACCTCGGAGCTTCCGCTTCTGGGATCAAATACTTCCACTGCCTCTTGGGTTTTGGTAGCTTCAGCCGGATCGGCATCGACACCTCTCAGCTACTACGGGACGGAATGTTTGAGTGTGTACTCTCTGGGATGTCATCAGATCACTAAATACATTCCATTTCAACTAACCGGAGCATTCATCGAAGTGATTACTACGTGCGCAGCTTGTAAGACCCGCCGCCAAGGAATTCAAGAATGTCGAGGTCGCGAAGAACTTGGAGTTGCTGGCGGATTTTGTCGCGGACGTGGTAGTTCTTCGGGTGGAGCTTAAGCAGAGACTGCTCGAAGGCATAGATTTCAGGTAACCCAAACTCCGTTTTCCCGAGAGTACCGATGGCGTTCAAGACGTCGAGGGTCCAGCCTCGTTTTTCGAGTTTCAGCGATGCTAATGGTTTGAGACGTTTGTAGGCGCGGCGAACGTCAGATGGCGGCGTGGGGTAATTCTCTTTCACGATGGAGATTCGGGCGTCGGAGGGGATGCGGTCTAGCAGGATGTTGCAGCCGACCCAACCGGCGCGGCGGGCAGTGGATGCGAGCGGGTTCCTTTTTTCCAATGCGGATTCGGTGATAGCGAAATCGGGAATGCAGAGGAGGTTCTGCACCCTCATGGAATCCAGCTCGTAGGAGAGAAGGAAGAAATGCGGCGTGCCGTTGTGAAGGATGGCGTAGCGCATTTTTGAGTAGGCGCCATCGAGCAGCCTGCGACCGAAAGGTTTTGTGCTGCATTTCAGTTGGAATCCGGTTTCGCATTGGGGACATCGATAATCGACAGCAGGAGTGTTGCCGGGGAGTTGCGCGAGGCGGTTTGATTCACAGCAAGGACAGTAGAGATTGCTTGCTCCCCAAGATTCGCTGCTGATGCGAGCACGCTGGGAGGCGCTTTTGTAAGCTTGCAGACCTTCAGTGGGAAGGGACAGATCCATTGGGGAGATTAGATCACGGAGTCCTCAGGGGCTGAAGCCCAATTCTTGGCCCAGCTTCATGTCGGAGCTGAAGCTCCGACCCCCAAAGGAAGATCCCGAGAGCGGCCCGCCTCGGAAGGCGACCGCTACAAAGGCGGGGGGATTAGGCGAGGAAGATTTGGGTTTCGGTTTTGATGATGAAGAGGGCGTCGGAATCGGAATGGCCGTGGGAGCGGAATTGTTGGAGGGCATCGTCTAAGGTGGGAGCAAGGACGGAGAAAATTACGGCGCGGTTGTGGCGGCCGATGAAGTGGAAGCGGCACTCCTGCTGGACGAGTTGGAGTTGAGGTGTCACGCGGTCGATGCGATTGAATGGCTTGGCACGCTGGGGAGTCGGCCTTGCTACTGACCGATCTAAAGATCGGCCACTACACTGGCTGGCTCTACACGATCGATCCACAGGATCGGAGACGGGATCAAGCGAAAACTGAATGGTGGTGAGAGAAAGTGCGATTTGCACTAGCTCGGAGGAGAGGCGTTGCGTGGTGAGAGTGAGGTATTCGTAAGAGAGTTCTAATCCAAGGGCGGTGCGGCGAGTGCGCAGGGCAGCTAAAACAGTGGTGCCGGAGCCGGAGAAAGGGTCGAGGACGAGGTCGCCTTCGTTGGAGGAGGCGAGGAGGATGCGTTCGAGGAGGGCGACGGGTTTCTGGGTGGGATGTTTGCCGAGGCGTTTTTCCCAGGATTCGGGGGGCTTGATTTCCCAGACGGATTTCATTTGCTTGCCGCGATTGGTTTCCTTCATGAGCTTGTAATTGAAGGTATGGCGGGACTTTTTGTCGCGCGCGGCCCAGATGAGGGTTTCGGTGGCGTGGGTGAAATAGCGGCAAGAGAGATTGGGAGGCGGGTTGGGCTTAACCCAGGAGATGTCGTTGAGGAGCTTGAAGCCGAGCTGCTGCATGGCGAAACCGACGGAATGAATGACGTGGGCGGTGCCGGAGACCCAGATGGAGCCGTTGGGTTTGAGGACGCGCTGGCAGGCGGCGAGCCAGGCGCGGTTGAAATCATGATTGGCGCCGGGGCCCTTGGATTTGTCCCAATCGCCTTTGTTGACGCTGACCATGCGTCCGGCGTGGCAGGTGATGCCGCCGTTGGAGAGGAAGTAGGGGGGATCGGCGAAAATGAGGTCGACGGAGGATTCGGGGATGAGGGCGAGGAGTTCGAGGCAGTCGCCCTGGTAGAGGCGGATGTGGTGCCTTTCGTCGTTGAAGACGGGGGCAGGGAGCTTGATGGGGGATTTAGTCATGGGGAGTTAATCGATCCGGATCGTTGATCAAGTGGGAAAGGGTGTCAAGGTCGGAAGAGAAGAGTGTAAGGGTAAAAGAGTTTAGGAGTGGAAGAGGCAGAGGGATTCATCGCACAAAAAGGGTGCGATGGAAAACCGTACCTCACTGCGCAGACTCCGTTCGGAATGACGGGGGAGCGGAAGGGTGGAAGAGCACAGTGGGCGGGGTGGCGTGGAAGGGGTGCCGCGATCCCTCCGCTCCGCGGCCCGACGCGCCACACTTCGGCGCGAAAGAAGAAATCGGGCCGCTCCGGTCGGGATGACAGCTTTGCGGAGGGACGCGCAGCGGCAAGAGCGGCGGTGGGCAGGCGGGATGACACCATAGGAGGGATTCATCGCACAAAAAGCGCGCGATGGATAAGAGTACCTCGCTGCGAAGACTGCGCTCGGAATCACGGGGGGAGAGTGGAAGAGTGAAAGAGTAAAAAAGTAAAAGAGTAAAAGTGTGTAAGGGTGCAAAAGCGGCGGCGAGCCGCCGCAGTTCAAAGAAAAACCCCGAGAGCCGGGCTGAAGCCTGGCATCAACAAAGGCAAAGCAGAAAGGCGCAGAGAGATTCCTCGCTCCGAAGACTCCGCTCGGAATGACGGGGGGCGGGTTTGGCGCGGCGGAGAGGGATTAGATGAAGAGATTAGGCGGAGCGGAGGAAGCGGGCGGCGCGGGTGCGGATGGTGGACTGGGGGGCGATGGATTGCGGCTGGAGCTTGCGGCGAGCGAGGGGATAGAGCTGCTCGGCAAGGGATTCGGCGGAGTCCATGCGCTGGTTGGGATCCTTGGCGAGGCAGGCGGCGACGAGGTCGTCCACGGCGGTGGGAATGGAAGGATTGCTGCGCGAAGGCGGCTGCGGCGAAGACGAGAGCACATGGTTGCAGACAGCCTGAAGAGATTCGCCGGCAAACGGGGAAACGCCGGTGAGCGCTTCATAGAGCACCACGCCGAGAGAAAAAATGTCGGAGCGCGCATCCTGAGCGCGGCCAATGATCTGTTCGGGGCACCAGTAAGCGGGCGTTCCGAAAAGCGAGGTATCCATCTTGTCGTGGCTGGCGAGGCGGGCCATGCCGAAGTCCGTGAGCTTGGTGTGGGATTCTTCGTTGATGAGAATGTTGGCGGGCTTGACATCGCCATGAATGACGCCGCGGCGATGCGCGACGTGCAGAGCGACGGCGACTTCCGCGACCCAGGCGCAAGCGGTGGGGAAGGGGACGCTGCCTTTGCTGAGCAGCTTATCCAGCGGCTGGCCTTCGACCAGCTCCATGACGAGATACGGCGTGGAAGTGGATTCCTCGATGCCCATGTCATGCAGTGTGACGATGAAGGGATGAGAGAGCTTGCCAACCACGCGGGCCTCGCGAAGGAAACGCGCGCGGGCCTCGCCGCGGGCGAGATCGGGGGAGAAGAGCTTGATGGCGACGGGGCGGTCGATCAGGGGATCGTAGCCGCGAACGACGCGGCTGTGGGCGCCAGTGCCAATGGACTCAAGAACGTGATAACGGCCGACTTGCAAGGCAATCCTCTCCATGCTGCGGAAACTCTGACCCAATGCCACCAGAGAAATGGTAGAGGAAGGGTGGAGAGAAGGATATGAAGCAGGAGTCACGAGGAGAAGAGTACGAAAGTACTGGGTGAAATGGGGTAAGGAGGCAGGGCGGGAGGTGAGGAAAGCGAGCCTCCGCGGCTTCCGCCAGAAACCGGCGGACGCAAAAGGCGCGAAAGCCGGGCTGGTATAGCGGCATCACGGCACGACTGAAGTCGTGCCCTCCCTAGAAATAGTGCCCTCCCGAAGAGCACGCGGCCTCCCGATAAGCGCACGGAGTGACACGGGTTTTAGGGCGCGCCTAGAGCAGCTTTGAGGGTGGGATCGGACTGCAGGCGAGCGGGGAGTGCGCGGACGAAAGTGATCATGCCGGGATGCCAATAGCCGCGGAAGCCAAAAGCGTACATTTCCGCGAGGGCTTGCTCGGCGGTCCAGTGCTGAAAGGCGATGCGATAAGCGGCGATGAAGACGCCGGTGCGGTCTTCGCCAAATTCGCAATGGACGAAGATTTTTTGCGGAGGGGTTTCGCGCAGGAGCGAGAAAAATTGCGCGAGCTGTGCGGAAGAAGGATTGGAGAAGCCGCCGACGGGGATGTACACAAAACGCAAGCCGAGGGATTCGGCGCGAAGACGCTCGCTTTCGCGGGTCTGCGGCGATTCGGGGCGGAGGTCGACGACGGTGGTGATGCCGAGAGTTTTGAGTTGCGGGAGCGAGGAAAGCGTGGGCTGCGCGCCGCGAAAAAGCCGATCGGAGACTTTTCCTGCGTCGTGAATGCCCTGGAGAGAGATTTTCTCTGCGAAAGGGGGCAAAGGAGACACAAGCGCAGGAGATCGCCTGAGAGCGAGGAATAGAACCAAAACGAAACAGAGAGCAGCGAGCAGAAACAGAAATAGTCGCATAGAGAACTGCACGGAAAGAGTTTAGGGAAAAGAAAGTGGCGAAAGAAGAAGAAAATGGGAAGGCCGGGCAGGGAACCTCACCACAAGATATAGGCATGAAAAGAAAAAGTTATCCAGATTTTGCGATTTTCTCTTGACAGCACCCGCGCGCGGGACAATACTCCAGTTCCAGATTCGGGGGACGTGGAAGCGCCAGACGGACCAGAGTCGAGGATATGCCTTGGTCCGGCATTTGACACATGAAACCAGCCCGGGATCACCGTAAAACAACGAGCGCGAAGTAAAAGCTCCGCGCAGTGCAGCAAGGCGCGGGGTGAGCTGTTCGGCCGTGTGGAAATCACCGGCATCGGGCAGCGCATTCGCTTTTTTGCGATTTTCCCAGACAGCGTCTTCCACGAAACCCGGAATAGAGTGGCGCGACCACAAGAGTGGCGCGCGGCAGCCTGTTGAGCAGGGTAGTAAAATAGAAGGGTTCCCCGCTGGAACACGGGAGCCTGGAGCGGGGAGGAACTTGGATGGCAACGGTGAAGCAAGCACTAAGTGGCAAGGCGGTGGAAACGGCGAACGCAACGAGGAACACAGGTGCGAAGAACGGGCTGAAGTTTGAACGTTACTTCACGGACGGAAGAACCGCGCCGTTCGACAACGTGGAATGGGAGAAGCGCACGGCGCTGATCGGCAACGAGAAGGGCGTGACGATCTTCAAGCAGGAAGACGTCGAGGTGCCGAAGAGCTGGTCGCAGACGGCGACGAACATCGTGGCCAGCAAATACTTCAGTGGGAAGGTTGGGAGCCCGGAGCGGGAAGGCTCGGTGCGGCAACTGATCAGCAGGGTGGTGAAGACGGTGGTGCGGTGGGGCGAACAAGGCGGTTATTTTGTGGACACGGCGTCGCGTGATGCGTTCCGTGACGAGCTGACGCACCTGCTGGTCGAGCAGAAGATGAGCTTCAATTCGCCGGTGTGGTTCAACGTGGGCGTGCAGGCAAAGCCGCAGTGCTCGGCGTGCTTCATCAACTCCGTGCACGACGACATGGAATCGATCATGGGGCTGACGCGGACCGAGGGGATGCTGTTCAAGTGGGGCTCGGGAACGGGCACGAATTTTTCGGCGTTGCGCGGGAGCAAAGAAGCGCTATCGGGCGGCGGGATTGCGTCGGGACCGGTGAGCTTCATGAAGGGATTTGACGCCTTCGCTGGGGTGATCAAGAGCGGCGGGAAGACGCGGCGAGCGGCGAAGATGGTGATCCTGAACGTGGACCACCCGGACATCATGGAATTCATCGAGTGCAAGGTGAAGGAAGAGAAGAAAGCGCACGTGCTGATCGAGCAGGGGTATAACAGCGCGATCGACGGCGAAGCGTACAGCTCGGTTTTCTTCCAGAACGCCAATCATTCGGTGCGTGTGACGGATGAATTCATGCGCGCGGCGGAAGAGGACCGCGACTGGTGGACGAAGAACGTCACCGACGGGCAGCCGAACGAAAAGTACGGCGCCAAGGAGCTACTGGCGAAGATTGCGGATTCCACATGGCACTGCGGCGATCCGGGGATGCAATACGACACGACAGTGAACCGCTGGCACACGTGCAAGAACACGGCGCGGATTAATGCCAGCAATCCGTGCAGCGAGTACATGTTCCTGGACGACACGGCGTGCAACCTGGCTTCGCTGAATCTGATGAAGTACACGGCGGGGAACGGGCAGTTTGACGTGAAAGCGTTCCGGCATGCGGTGGACGTGACGATTACGGCGCAGGAAATCCTGGTGGACAACGCCAGCTACCCCACGCCGAAGATCGCGGAGAATTCGCACAACTTCCGGCCGCTGGGACTGGGGTACGCGAATCTGGGAGCGCTGCTGATGTCCATGGCGCTGCCGTACGATTCGGATGAGGGACGCGACGTGGCGGCGGCGGTGACCGCGCTGATGTGCGGCGAGGCATACGCACAGTCGGCGCGCGTGGCGGAGAGAATGGGACCTTTCCCGGGCTACGCGGAAAACCGGGAACCGATGCTGGAAGTGATCCGGATGCACCGAGAGGCGATGCGCGGGATCAAGCCGGACCACGTGCTGCCTGAGCTGTTTATGGGCGCGCAGGAGGCGTGGGACGACGCGCTGGAACTGGGCGAGATGCATGGTTACAAGAACTCGCAGGTGACGGTGCTGGCGCCGACGGGCACGATCGGATTCATGATGGATTGCGACACGACGGGAATCGAGCCGGACTTGGCGCTGGTGAAGATGAAGAAACTGGTGGGCGGCGGCGTGATCAAGATCGTAAACAACACGGTGCCCGAGGCGCTGATGAGGCTGGGGTACACGCCCGAAGAGACCAGCGAAATCGTGAGCCACATTGACAAAAACGGCAAGATTGACGGGGCGCCACATTTGAAGGAAGAGCACGTGCCGGTGTTCGATTGCTCGCTGGCGCCGGCCGGCGGCGGGCGATCGATCGCGTGGACGGGCCACGTGATGATGATGGCGGCGGCGCAGCCGTTCCTTTCGGGCGCGATTAGCAAGACAATCAATATGCCGGAAGAATCGACGATCGAAGACATCATGAAAGCGTATATTGAATCGTGGAAGCTGGGGCTGAAGGCCGTGGCGATTTACCGCGACAATTCCAAGAGGTCGCAGCCGCTCAGCGCCGCGGGCAAGAAGGAAGAGAAAAAGGCGGAAGTGGTGGAACCGGAACAACGCGAGCTGTTTGCGCGAGCGCAGCGGGAGAAGATGCCCGTGGAACGCGCTTCGGTGACGCACAAATTCAGCGTGGGCGGCCACGAAGGATACATCACGGTGGGGATGTACGAGGATAACCGTCCGGGTGAGCTGTTTATCAAGATGGCCAAGGAAGGCTCGACGCTGTCGGGTGTGATGGACGGATTGGCGTTGACGATTTCGCTGGGCCTGCAGTATGGGGTGCCGCTGAAGGTGTTCGTGGACAAGCTGGTGAACACACGATTTGAACCCAGCGGCATCTCAGCGAATCCGAACATCCGGTTCGCCACGTCGGTGCTGGACTATATTGCGCGGTGGCTAGGGGGGAAGTTCATATCGTCGGATTATCTGAAGCTGAACGGAACGACGGTGGGGGACAAAGTAGGTTTTAATGGGATGCACAATTCCGTTACAGCGGGGACGATGGCGGCGCCACACGCGAGCGAGGCGATGAGCTACTCGCCGCGGGACGCGCGCGAGGGCGCGCCGACCTGCTCGGAGTGCGGCATGCTGATGGTGCCGAACGGAGCGTGCTACAAGTGCGAGAACTGCGGCAGCACGAGCGGTTGCAGTTGAAGCGGTAACAGGAAAAGGAGACGACGCCATGAGCGCACTCCCAACCGGAACCGCACTAATCACAAAACTGGCGTCGAATCAACCGAGGGCGCGGGGATTCCTGCACATCGTGAGACACGGGGGAGGGTTGAACGCCTTCTACATCGTGACCTATCACCGGCTGGACAAGGTGGGAACGCGGCCGCGAGCGATGCTGGCGGAAGGAGCGCAGTCCCTGATCGATTTGTTGGGGAAAATCGGCGTGGATTTCCGGTTGCGGGAAGTACGCGGGGCGCTGGAGGATATCCTGCGGCTGGGTTCGGCGAACATTCCGGACCTGTGGCTGAGCGACGAGGAGATGCTGGAACGCGGGTTGGTAGAAACCTAGGGCGGCTCAAAAATGGCTTGCGAGAGCCGGGGCAGAAATGCTCCGGCTTTTGTTTTTGGGGACTCCAGAAACCCCAAGACCCAGGTAGAAAATCAAACCTGGGGCACCCAAGCAAAGAGAAGAGAAGAGCGTCCCACCCTTGCAAAAACCAAAAGCGCAAGGGTAGGCCACCCGAAGTTAGTTTACCGGGTTAAGGGTGTGACATCCGGGCAGCCAACCCAAGACCCAGGCACACACTCCGTGCCTGGGGCACCCGGCTCCGGCTTTTGTTTTTGGGGACTCCAGAAACCCCAAGACCCAGGTAGAAAATCAAACCTGGGGCACGCGGAGTTCGGAGGGTCGAAAGGGCTAACGGAAACTGGCGGTGGCGTCGCGGAGTCCCTTCTCGTAGGCGTCAATGACCTTGTCCAGAGCTGCGTTGAGAGTTGCGTCAATCTGTTTTCGAGACGGGTCGGCGTCGAACCATGCGAGAGTTTGGCGAATGCCCTGCGCGAAACTCGTTGTCGCGCAATAGCCAGGGACGAAGCGCTTGATCTTGGTGTTGTCGAAGACCACGCTCACCGACTTGTCGCCGATGAGAGTGCCTTGGAGTTCCGGCTTGCAAGCGATGAGGAAATCAGAGGGGATGTGAACGATGCGCGGTTCTACGCCGATGGCAGCGCCCACGATGCGATACCACTGATCCCAAGTCATCACTTCATCGGAGGTGATGTGAAACGCGTGGCCAATCGCTTGCGGATTTCCCAGCAATCCCACAAGTCCCTTGGCGAAATCGCTGTTGTGGGTGATCACCCAGAGTGACGAACCGTCTCCCGGCACGACAACTTTCTTACCCTGGAGCATGCGGTCAATGATGGTGTACGGCTTCTCCCAACTATTGAGCACGAGCGGGATCTGCGTGTCGCCATAGGTGAGCGAGGGCCGAATGATCGTCACCGGAAAGCCGGTCTCGCGATAGGCCTTCATTAAGCGTTCTTCGCAGGCAATTTTGTTACGTGAATAGTCCCAATAGGGATTTGCGAGCGGCGTGGACTCGGTAATCAGGTAGTGCGTGCCGGGTTTTTGATACGCGCTAGCCGAACTGATGAAAATGAACTGGTTCGTGTGCCCCGAGAAAAGCGCCAAGTCGCGCTCTATGTCCGCCGGGACAAACGCGGTCCAATCCACCACGGCATCGAACGACGCCTCCGCGAGCGCGCGAGCCGCGGCCGTCTTGTCTTGAACGTCTACGTTGACCACTATAACTCCAGGAGGAACGGCGGCTTCGTGCCGTCCTCGCGTGAAGAGCGTAACCTCTATACCGCGCTGCGTGGCCAGCTTCGTACATGCCGTGCTGATAATCCCGGTCCCACCGATGAATAGGACTTTCATGGAAGAGGTTGTAGCAGGAACGTGGGCGGCAAGGCCAGCGGAAAGCGCGCCAAACCTCTGGCAGAAAGGATAGCGGTTGGGAGGGGCGCCACGGTTGGTCGTTCCCGGGAAGTTGCTATGCGCTTAGGTAATGCGGAGTACGACGAGAGACACCACGGCGGGTACGTGGTGGAGCTGGTGAGGGCGTGACGGGCCTAGCGCGGGCGGAAAGATGGACGGGGCGCGAGGGGCCTGGGGCGAAAACGGGGGCGGGGCATGAGCGGCGGAGGAACGTGGCGGAGAGATTCGCCGCACGCGGGACAGTGCTCGGAAGAAGCAAGATCCGCGCGCAGCCAGTGGCCCCGGTTTTGGCAGAGAGGATTGACGCACTGCACGGTAGAGCCCGGCATGAAGGTCATAATGCACTCCCCCAACGGCCAGCCAGCTCACTAGCGGAAGTGAGCTCCCCCGGATGGCCGAAAGAATTCGCGGGCGGACAGTACGGACGGGGGCGATTGTTACGCGGGAGAAATATGGTGTCAATGAAAAAGAGCCACAAGATATGGGGGTAGCGTTACAAAGCTGTGGAAAAGCAAAGAGGGAGAGGCAAACGATAACGCGGAGGAAGAGACCGAAGGAATTCGAGGGGCGAGGTAGTTGGCGGATAAGCTGCCACAGAGTCGGATGAAAACGAAAGAGTGTCTTGCACGTAGTACAAGAAGAGCAGTCAGTGTGTCCATTACAGGCTGCGAATTGTTAGCGGGCTGAGGTCCGCTACAGGTGTGGCGATTTTGCCGGAGATACAGATCCGGCACACTAAAGATGGAGGAGACCGATGGCGAACGAAACGAAAGGGTTTGACTTGGGAGGGAGCATGCCGAGGATGCCGAGCTTGGGAAGTTTTGGCGCGAAATTCCTGACGATTCTGGGGTTGATCGCGCTGGTGATTCTGTTTTTTTCCAGCGTGGTATCCATTCCGACCGGGAATGTGGGGGTGCTGACCATGTTCGGGAGGGTCACCGGTGAGGCGCTGGGAGAAGGCATACACCTGATCAACCCGTTGAAGGCCGTGCAGAGGCTGTCGATACAGACACAGTCGGTGAAGGAAAGCGCGAACGTGCCGTCGAACGAGGGGTTGATCCTGGCGCTGGACACTTCGCTGCTGTTCCACCTCGACAGGATGAAGGCGACAGAAGTGTTCCAGAAAGTGGGATCGGACTATGCGGAGAAGATCGTGGAGCCGACGTTGCGGGCGGCGATCCGCGCGTCCACATCGGCGCACACGGCGAATGCGCTGTATACGAACGCGCGCGAACTGGTGCAGCAGCAGATTCAGGATGAACTGACGGCGCAGCTTGCGCCGCGGGGAGTGATCGTGGAAAACGTGCTGCTGCGGGATGTGCAACTCCCGGCGATGCTGAAGGGCTCGATTGAAGCGAAACAACAGGCGGAACAGGATGCGCTGCGCATGAGCTTCATCCTGCAGAAGGAAAAGCAGGAAGCGGAACGGAAGAGGATCGAAGCGCAAGGCATAGCGGATTTCCAGAAGATCGTGGCGCAGGGGATCAGCCCGCAATTGCTGGAATGGAAAGGCATTGAAGCCACGGAAAAGCTGGCGGCGAGCGCGAATGCGAAGATCGTGGTGGTGGGGAATCCGAAGAACGGGCTGCCGCTGATACTGGGGCCGCAATAGAGGGCGTTGCGAGAGCGAGGTGGGGTGGAAGTGGTGCCACGATCCCTCCACTCCGCAACGGCAGAAGGCGCCGTTGCTCCGGGATGACATACGGCGCGGGCGGTGCTCGCCTCAGAAGAGCAGAGGTATTCATCGCACATAGAACGCGCGATGGAAAACCGTACCTCGCTTCGCAGACTCCGCTTGGAATGATGAAACTTCGCTTGGGTTGACGCGGACGCGTGGATGGCGGTTAGGGTTTGGCGGGAGGAGCTGGAGTCTTGGGCTCTTCCACGCCGCCGAGTGCGGCGAACTTGGCTTTTAGTTGGGCGAGATTATCCTGTTTCTGCTTAAGATCGGCCTGCTCGGCGTCGAGTTTGGCCTTGCCGTCTTTATCGTTGGAAAAATCAGGCTTGGAATAAAAGGCGTCCTGATCGAGAGTCAGAGAGCGCTGGAGGAGATCCACTTCACCCTGCAATGCGGCGACCTCTTGTTTCAAAGCCTCCACATCCTTCTTCTTTTTTTCCGCCGCATCGGCGGCGGATGGCGCATTCTGGTCGACGCTACTGCCGGCAGGAGCGGAAGCTCCAGGAGCGGTGACGGCGGACTGCTGGCCAGTTGGCGCGTTGGTTTCGGTGCCGGGAGCAGGAGTTGGCGCAGGGGTCAGGGTGTCATCGGTGATGACCGTCGCGGGTTTGGCGGAAGCCTTTTTCTGTTCGCGAGAGCGGCGCGCGGCTTCGGCGACGGAAGTGTTTTGAGAATCCTGCGCTGCCAAGGGCAAAGCAAAGGAGCAGGCGAGCGGGAGGATAAGGGCGAGAGTCCGCGCGATTGTAGTGTGGTGCATGGGAACCTCTTCCAGCTTCCAGATGGAGGCTTCCTCGATAGGATACGACCGGGGGATTCATGGCTCAATGGGGAAGAGGGGGTGGGGGCGAATCAGACAATGGGCAAGAGGAACTCGGGGAGACCGCGAGGCATGGCATACTCCAGGGACGAAGGCAACGTGGACCGGGACGAGGAGAAGCAGACTTTGAGAAAAAGTGAGAGGCGGAGAATCTGTGTGCGCGCGATGGTTTGCGCTTTGGGGCAAGTGTGGCTATTCGCTTTGCTGGGCCTGTGCGCGGCGGCGGTGTACGCGCCGAAATTGTTGGCGGAGCCTGCGGGCGCGGTGAGCGTTTCCGGGCAGGCAGAATCATCGGGTCCGGTGGCGGCGGAAAGCGTCGAAAAAGCGCAGCAACAGGCGACGGGGAAATACCGGCTTAGCCCAGACAGGTATGAGAAAGCGGTGGCATTGTCGCGGGCGGAATACAGGTTGTATTTCATCAGCGTGGCCTGGGGGTTCGCGATTGTGCTGCTGGTTTTGAGGCTGAAGGTGGTGGCGAGGTTGCGGGATTTTGCCGAGCGGCGGACGGGCAGCCACTGGCTGCAGGCGGTGATTTTCGTGCCGGCGTTGCTGGGGCTGTTGGCGCTGCTGCGTCTGCCTTTGCGGGCGTACGGACACACCTTGGCGGTGCGGTTTGATTTGTCGGTGCAAGGATGGGGCTCGTGGTTGTGGGATTGGACGAAGGGAGAGTTCTTGACCATTGGGCTGGCGATCGTGGTGGCACGGCTGTTGCTGGCGGTGATTCGCTGGAAGCCGCGGACGTGGTGGGTGTATTTCTGGCTGGCGGCGGTACCGCTGGCGCTGTTCCTGTTCTTTATCAGCCCGTGGTTCGTGGATCCGCTGTTCAACAAGTTCGTGCCGCTGCAACAGAAACATCCGGAGCTGGTGGAGTCGATCGGGAAGCTGACGCAGCGCGCGGGCGTGCCGATTCCCACGGAGCGGATGTTCCTGATGGAAGCGAGTGCGAAGACGAATGCGCTGAATGCGTATGTGACGGGCATCGGAGCGTCCAAGCGGGTGGTGATCTGGGATACGACAATTGCGAAAACAAAATCAGACGAGTTGCTGGTGATTGTGGGGCATGAGTTGGGGCACTACGTTCTGGGGCATCTGGCAATCGGGTTTGCCGCGTATCTGGCGGGGCTGCTGCTGGGATTGTACATAACGTTTCACGCGCTGCAGTGGATACTAGGGCGATGGGGGAGCAGCTGGGGAGTGCGCGGGCAAGAGGATTGGGCGGCGCTGGTGGTGCTGCTGCTGATCATGAGTGTGCTGGGGTTTTTAAGCATGCCGGTTGGGAATGGGTTCAGCCGGATGCAGGAACACGCAGCGGATGTGTACGGGCTGGAGGTGGTACACGGGCTGGTGGCGAATTCACAGGAGGCGGGAGCGCGCACGGAACAAGTGATGGGAGAAGCGGATCTGGCGGATCCGAAGCCGTCGCGGTTCATCGTATTCTGGCTTTACAGCCATCCGCCCCAGGCGGAGAGGCAGGAGTTTGCGTACACGTATGATCCGTGGTCGAAGGGAGAGGCGCCGAAATACGTGAAGTAAGCAAAAGATGACGGCGGCGACTGGTCAGGAATCGCGGCGGCGGGCGGTGTGGCGGCGGAGGAAAGAGGCGACCTTGTGGCGATTGCCGCAAACGGCCATGGAGCACCAGCGGCGGCGGTGGGTGCGCGAGTCGTCGTAGAAGAAGAGGCGGCACGCGGGATTGGCGCAAATGCGGACGGGTGCGTTAGGGCCTTCGACGATCAGTTCGGCGGCAGAACGCGCGATGGCGGCGAGGAGCCACTCGAGGCCGCCTTCGCGAGCGATGAATTCCAGGCGCCAGCCTTCGGCGCGGGGAACGAGTTCATCGTGGCCTTCGGTGAGGCGAAGCAAATCGTTGATGGGCTCGGCCCAGGATTTGGGGAAAGGCTTTTTCTCCACGAGGGAAGAAAAGATGGCGCGGAGGGATTCGCGCAGGCGAAGAACTTTGAGGAGAACGGCGTCGACGGCTTGCGGCTCGGTGTTGAGCAGGGGATGAAGACGTGTGGCGCGTTCGGGGGTGACGACATGGGCGTTGACGAGGAAAGAGACGAATTCGTCCCAGGAGAGGTCGTGTGCGGCGGGAGAGGTATTGGCGAAATCGAGGGCGAGGCGACCGGCGATGAGGTGTGTCTGTGCGTCTGTAAGAGCCATGAAGGACCTCGAAGAGAAGTGGTATGGCGTAACCGGTGTTATGTCCCGTACCGGTTATAACACAAGTGGCGTCGTTTGCACGGCGGGCGGGAACATTGCTGGGGGTTGGTCGTAACTAGAGAAGCTACTTAGCCCATAGACCATCTTCACGCGATTTTCGGCATTGAGGATTCGGGATGAGGCGAAGCATTTCCAAGGAGCAGACATGGACGAGGGAAAGCCAATCGAGGGAATAGAAGGACAGGTCGGAGAGATTCCTGCGCTGAGTGAACCACCCAGGCGGCAAAATGTTGTTTTTTTCGGCGATAAGGGACTCCGCTCCGGGTGGCGGCTATTGATCTATATAGCGATTGTGAGTGTGCTGGCAGGGGTGATTACTCTCCTGATGGTTCGCATTTTTGGGGAGCCCCGTGGCGTCCCGCCCGTATCGGCGATGATCCTGCAGGAGGTGGTTGGATTTGCGGTAGTGTTCGGCGCCGCGGTAGTGATGTCGAGGGTGGAACGGCGCTCAGTGGGAAAATACGGTTTGCCAGCGCGGGAGATTTTCAGCGGCAAATTCTGGCTGGGGTTCTTGTTCGGGCTGGCGGAGATTTCGGTGTTGATTGGATTGATCGCGGCGTTTGGCGGCTATTCATTTGGGAGTTTCGCGCTCCGTGGAAACGAAATCTTGCGCTGGGGACTGATCCATCTGGTGCTGTTCACCTTTGTGGGATTTTTCGAGGAGTTTCTCTTCCGCGGGTACACGCAATTCACCCTGGGAGACGGAATTGGTTTTTGGCCGGCAGCGATTCTGCTGTCGGTCGGGTTTGGCGTGGTGCACCTGGGGAATCCCGGAGAAGGCTGGGTTGGCGCAGCGGGTGTGGTGCTGGTAGGAGCGTTTTTCTGTTTCACGTTGCGGCGGACGGGGAATCTCTGGTATGCGGTGGGACTGCACGCAAGCTTTGATTGGGGAGAGACGTTCCTGTATTCAGTGCCGAATAGCGGGGTGGTGATGCAAGGTCATCTCTCAAATGCGGTTTTGCATGGGCCAAAGTGGCTGACAGGCGCGTCGGTGGGGCCTGAGGGGAGCGTGTTCTGCTTCGTGACGATGGGGTTGCAGTTTTTGGTGGTGATGCTGCTGTTTCCGAAAAAAGAGGCGGAGCGGGCCACTGAGATCGCCGGTCCGGCGGACTAATACTCTTCGCATGAATTCTTGTACAGCCTCCCCAGAAGACCTCAGGGGTTAAAACCCCAGAGTATTTGGAGCTCTTGCGGCACGGCTGAAGCCGCGCCCTCCCGAAGACACTTGTGTGCCCGCTTCTGATTTAATGGACCAAGTCTGAAGCGTGAACGAGGTGGACGCCCTGGGCTTCCGCCTGGGGCAAGAACTCGCTTAAAGCGCGAAGCGTTTCCGGGTGGGGATGGCCGATGGCGATGGCCTGGCCCTTTTCCTGGGCGTCGCGCAGGGCGAGTTGAAGTTGCCTGTGAATGGCGGAGACCTCTTCCACATCATCCAGAAAAGGAACATTGCGGAAAGCGCAGCGAACGCGGGCGTTTTGCGCGGCATCATAGGCGACCGTGGCGGCGGTGGTGCGGCTGTCGATGAAGAACAGGTTGCGCTCGCGCAGAATAGCCATGAGGTCGGCCATCAGCGGGCCATCGGTGGTGGCCAAGGAACCCTGATGGTTGTTGACGCCGACGACATAGGGGACGTTTTGCAGCATGGCGCCCACGACATCGGAGATCTGAGAAGAGGTCATTCCGGAGTGGAGCTGCTGCGATTCCGGCATTTCGTTGCCAAGGGATTGCATGGGCAGATGAAGCATGACCTGGTAGCCGCGGCGATGGGCTTCTTCGGCGATCTCGCGGGAATTCGGGTGAAAAGGAAGGAAAGAGAGAGTGAGAGGGTAAGGAAGGGCGAAGACGGAGTCGGCAACAGAGCGATCAGTGCCGAAATCGTCGAGAATGATGGCAAGACGAGGAGCGCTGGCGCGGGTGGTGGATGGAGGATGCGGCGTGGCGCGTCCCTTAGCCGCATCGCGTGCTTTGGAACGGAGATTCCCGGGCGATTTGGGATTGTCACAAGCAGCGAGGCACGCGAATAGAGCGAGCAAGAGAAGTGTTACGGGGAGCCGAGGGTGCTTCCGCGCGCCCGCAAGGAAGAAGGACACGAGAGGACTAAGCGGCCTTCTTCACCGGACTCTTCAGAAGTTCGAGGGCCCTGCGAAGAACGGGATCATCGGAAGAAAGGGGACGCGGACCGATGGTGGAGTCCTTGGGCGTGCCAGGCGTAGTGGTCACTTCTTCGCCGTCGTCGGAATCGTCTGTGGAGGCGGCAGAGGCGCGCACAACCTCCGTGGGCGTGACACCTTCCTCGAGAATGGATTTGCCATCGGCGTTGTAATAATTGGCGACGGTGAGGAACAGCGCCGCGCCGTCATCCAAGGGGATGAGTTTTTGTTCCGAGGCGAGACCAAAGGTGCGGTCGCCCACCAGATCGCCACGCTTGGTATTGGCGAGAGAGGCGGCAAGGACTTCAGCAGCGCCAGTAGTCGTGCCGTCCATCAGAATGGAAACGGGCGCTTTCCAGACAACCTTGCTGGCATCCGAGGAAAAGACCTGTGAGGGAACGGTCTGGCCGCGAAGAGCAACGAGTTGGCCGGAAGAGACGAACAGGCGCGCGATGGCAATGGCTTCGGAGACGGGACCACGGCCGCATTCACGCAAGTCCAGGATGACTCGGGAAACACCCTGCTTCTGCGCGTCGAGCAAGCGGCTACGAACTTCATCGGCACGACCCGCGTCCAAGGTAGGGAAACGCAAGGCGAGGGTGTCGTTGTCAACGCGCTGGGAGATCAGCTTCGGGGTGGAGAGCTTCTCGCGGACAACCTCGACTTGTTCAGGATCGGTCTTTCCGCGGCGGATGACGCCGACTTTGACCCCAGTGCCCGGCTGACCTGCCAAGAGATTCTTGGCTTGGCCAACGGACATTTCGCGAGTCGTAAAGCCAGCGATGGATTCGAGGATGTCCCCGCTATGCAGGCCAGCCTTCTCGGTGGAGGTATCGGGAAGAACCGAAGTGACGATGATGTAGCCGAAGCGCTTGCTGAGGTTAAGACCGGTTTCGCCGATGGCGGTACTGGAGGATTTCTGCTTGTATTCGGTGTACTCGCGCGGAGTAAGGTAGCTGGATTCGGAATCGAGCGACTCAAGGAGGCCGTGTAGAGAACCCGCGGTGACGAGATGCATGTTCGGCTCGTCGACATAATCCTGCTGGATCTTCTGGAGGACTTCGCTATAGACGATCAGCGATTTGTACGTATTATCGTTGGCGCTGCGGCCAAGCACTTTCCCGAACCCCACCCAACCGATAATGAGGACGGAAACGGCGATAATGGCGTAACGTGTGAAGCGATTCATCCAGCACCACCTTGAGAGAAGATAAACTCCAAGTATAACATTGAGATGAGACGCGAGGCCTGGAGAGTTGGATAGGCGGCAGTTTGAGTGGAGAGAAAGGGGAGGGTTGCGCCAAAGACACGGGGAGACTGAGGAATGTTGTATTATTGACACACTGAAAGAGACAGTGCTGGCCGTCTAGGCATCTAAACAGTTGATAGTAAAGCACAAAGAAAGGTGAAACTCGCCTGCAATGTGCTATCGTTAGAGATTCCAGAATGTTCCAAACCACAATACACCGACCGGCCGAGACGCATGGCATCGGACTCCACACCGGAGTTCACGGAAGAGTCCGGCTGGTGCCAGCGCCTGCGGATACCGGAATCGTTTTCCGGCGCGTGGATTTAGAAGAGTTCCAAATTGAAGCACACGGGCGGAACGTAGCGCGGGTGAGCTACGCGACGAGTTTGATGAAGCAGGGCGTGCTGCTCTCGACCACCGAACATCTACTGGCGGCCATCTATTCGTGTGGAATCGACAACGTTTTTATCGATATTGATGCGATCGAGGTACCGATTCTCGACGGGTCGGCGGAGCCGTTCATGAGGCTGATCGATCAGGCGGGGATACGGCGGCTGCGGCGAAAGCGGCGGTACCTGAAGGTGGTGAAGCCGGTCGAGGTAATTGAAGACGGAAGGCGGATCCGGATTTCTCCTGCGAACGAATTCCGGGTGCGGTGCTACGTGGATTTCCCGCATCCGCTAGTGGGGCAGCAGGAAGTGGATATGGTGGTGAACGCGGAGAGCTTCCGGCGAGTGCTTTCGCGGGCGCGGACGTTCTGTTTTGAGAGCGACATCGAGCCCCTGCGAGCCATGGGGCTGATTCGCGGGGGTTCGCTGGAAAATGCGATCGTGCTGACAAAGGATAGTGTTTTGAACGGGCCGCTGAGGTTTCCCGACGAATTTGGGAGGCACAAGGCCCTGGACCTGATTGGCGACCTGGCGTTGGTGGGGCTCCCTCTATTGGGGCGCGTGGAGGCGAGCAAGGCAGGCCATTCACTGCATACACAACTGGTGAGCCGACTGCTTGCGGACACAAGCGCGTGGACAATCACGACCGAGTTGCAGGCAAAGTCCGAGGCGGCAGAGAAGCAGGGCGCGCCGGTGGTCCTTTCGGCAGTGGAGTAGGCAAAGAGAGCAAAGCGCGCTTGACGAAGCAGGTTCCTGGACGATAATGCCAAGAAGTGGTGAAATCTGGCGACCAGGGTGTGGTGCGCTCCCCCCAAGCACGTTCGCGCAGAGATTTGGCGGGGGATTCCCATGGGACAGCGTGGTGCAAAAGGTTTGGGATGTGCAGTGAGTCTGCTGGTGCTGAGCATTGTTGCGCTAGCGAGCGCGTCGGGTGCGCGGGGGCAGAATTGGGGAACTCCGGTCTGGTCCGATGAATTCAACGGGGTGTTAGGAACGCCGATTGACCCAGCGAAATGGACGTATGACACCGGGATCCTGAACGTCAACAATGAGGTGGAGTATTACTGTTCGCCGGGCATGACGACAGGCGGGTGCGTCGCGACGAATCCGAATGCCTACATTGACGGCAACGGAAACCTGGTCATCCAGGCACTCCGGGTGGGAACGAGCACGCAAGCGAACAGCGGTAGCTGGACTTCGGCGCGCTTAAAGACGCAAGGCCTGGAATCGTTCCTGTACGGGCGCGTGGAGGCGAGGATGAGCCTGCCCACCGTAGCACCGGGAATCTGGCCGGCATTCTGGGCCCTCGGCGCGAACATCGACGCGGTAGGTTGGCCGAACTGCGGCGAAGCGGATTACATGGAGAATGTGCCGGCGTCTGGGGGCCTGGGACCCACGAAGATCGCATCCAGTCTGCATCAAGCGGGGACTTCGGGCAGAATTGACAGGAGCGCGACGTACACGTTTCCCAATCCGGGGGACGTAACGGGCGTGCACATCTACGGCGCCATATGGTCGCCGAACATGATTCAATTCTATGTGGATGACCCGACGAAAGTGTTCTACGTGCAGACCGCTAGCGACATTGGCGCCGACCAGACGTGGGGGTTTAACCACACGTTTTTCCTGCTGTTGAACCTGGCGATCGGCGGGGACGGGTCGTGGCCGGGAGCGTTTGATGCCACCACACCAAATCCCGCAGTGATGACCGTGGATTATGTGCGGATTTACCAGGCCGCAGCCGTGCCGGCACCCGGCATGGACAATCCGCCTTCGATTACGGTGAAAGCGGGGGCGACATCGGGGAACACAAGCAGCGTCAGCGTGGGAGACACATTGGGCAGCGGGCGCGTGTATTTTGCCTGCGCGACGACGGCGCCGAAGGCCTCCTGCCAGTTGAACACGGGCGATTCGCTGAACGCGAATACGGTGAATTTTTCCGCAACTGCCACAGGGACAGTCACGGTCAGCGTTGCGACGACGGCGAACTCATTCTTGCCGCCGACTAGCCCTTGGTGGAGGATGCTCGGGGTGGCGCGGTTCGCCGTTGTGGCGCTGGCGGCTGTGCTGATGGGGTTTGCTGCAAAATGGCGTAATCGTGCGTTGCGCCCGGCAAATATTCTGGGAGGGATGTTGCTCCTTTGCGGAGGACTGTTGCTGGGTTGCAGCGGCGGTTCGACGCCAACGCCGACACCCGGCGGCGGAACGACGCCCGGGAGCTACAACGTCACGGTGAACGCCTACACGGTGACGGGAAACGGAACGACGCCTGAGGCGACGGTAAGCATTCCGTTGACGGTGAATTAAGAGGAATTCATCAAGTAAAGATTGTCAAAGCGCGTGTCATCACGGGAGAATGCTGGGACCATGCCAAACAACGACGTTGCAATCCTGATCCTTGCCGCGGGCAAAGGCACGCGGCTGAAATCCAGCATGGCGAAGGTGCTGCACCACGCCGGGGGGCGCGCGCTGGTGGAGCACGTGGTGCGTTCATGCGAGGCGCTGGGCGCAAAGAAAACAATCGCGGTGATCGGTTACCAAGCGGAGCAGGTGGCGGAGGTCGTCGCGGCGTACGAAGTGGAAACCGTGATGCAGCAGCCGCAGAAGGGCACGGGGCACGCGCTACTCGTGGCCAAGCGGGCGATCGGCAATGCGAAGTACATGGTGGTGGTGCCGGGAGATGCACCGCTGGTGCGAATGGAGACGCTGCGCGCGCTGATCCACAAGCACAAAAAGAGCGAAGCGGCGGCGACGCTACTGACGGCGGTGCTGGCCGATCCCTCAGGCTACGGCCGCATTCTAAGGAAATCCGGAGATGCGGTGGCGGCGATTATCGAGGAGTCGCAATTGACCGCGGAGCAGCGCGAACTGAACGAAATCAATTCGAGCATCTATTGCTTCACGGTGGCGAAGCTGTGGCCGGCGCTGGCGCAGGTGAAGCCCAACAACAAACACCGGGAGATTTACCTGACCGATGCCATTGGCGTGTTGAACGCAAACGGGGAAACGGTGCTGGCGGAAATTGCGCCGGACGCGCGGGAGACTCTGGGTTGCAACACACGCGCAGACCTGGCGGGAGTGGACCGGACGTTCCGCGAACGGAAGCGCGACGAACTGATGAACAATGGCGCGACGATTCAATTGCCGGAAACGGTGCTGATCGATCCAGACGTGATAGCGGGTGAAGACACCGTGATTGAACCGTGCGTGCAATTGCTGGGAAAGACGAAGATCGGGGCGCGATGCACGATCAAGACGGGCAGCGTGCTGTTCGATGCCGTGCTCGGCGACGACGTGACGATTGAGCCGCACTGTGTGATAACGAAGAGCAGGATCGATTCCGAAGTGATTGCAGGCCCTTTTGCGCGGATGCGGCCAGAGAGCCACGTGAAGAAGGGCGCGAAGATCGGGAATTTCGTGGAGTTGAAGAAGAGCGTGATCGGCGAAGGCAGCAAGGTGCCGCACCTCTCCTACATTGGCGATACGAAGATCGGGACGAAATCGAACATCGGCGCGGGCACGATCACATGCAATTACGACGGCTTTGCGAAGTACCCGACGACGATCGGAAACCGCGTGTTTATCGGAAGCGATTCCATTTTGATCGCACCGGTGAGGATCGGGGACGGGGCCTATGTGGCGGCGAGTTCGGCGATCACGGACAATGTGCCGGCGGATGCGCTGGGGATAGCCCGCGGCAAGCAGGTGAACAAGCCAGGATGGGCAAGCAAGAAGAGACGCGAGATGGCCGCGGGTGAAGGCGGGAAGAAGTCCTCGAAGAAAGGCCGCAAGAAGGCGCGCTCGCGCCGGTAAGGCTGCGGCAAATTGTTCGTTGCAAACCTGGGTGTGTAATCGCTGTCATTGAACGGATGCGATGGGGGTGTTATCTTCCGCCTAACTTGAAGGGGAAGGAGCCTCTCCGTGAGCACATGGGTTAGTTGGATGTTGATCATCGGGGGCGTGGTGTGCGTGATCGCGGAGTTGGCGCTTGGGGCGTTCACGGGTTTTGATCTGGCGCTGATCGGTGGTTCGCTTTCCCTGGGCGGGGCGATTGGTCTGATCGCGCATTCGGACAAGATCGGGTTGCTGGCGGCAGCGGTGCTGGCGCTGCTGTATTTGGCGATATTCCGGCGCTGGTTGAAGGCCAAGTTGACGGTACAGGATCATGCGAGCAACGCGGATGCGGTGGTGGGGAAGACGGGAGTGGTTACAAAGCGAATTGGGCCACGCGAAGCGGGCATGGTGAAGCTGGGCAGCGAGGTTTGGCGCGCTGAGCTGGCCAGCGTCGAGGATTCGGCACGGGAGGTGGGAGCCGTGGTGACGGTGCAGTCGGTGGACGGTGTGACACTCAAAGTGAGGTGAGCGTACATGGAACCCAGTTTCTTTTTGATGGTGTTTCTCTTCGTGGTGGTGATTCTTGCGGTGGTAACACTGGCAAAGGCTGCCCGCACTGTGAAGCAATACGAAAAAGGGTTGATCACGCGGCTGGGAAAATACCATGCGATGGCGCAATCGGGGCTGACGTTCATCATGCCGTTTGTGGACGACATTGTGCGGGTGGATATGCGCGAACAGGTGATCACTGTGCCGCCGCAAAAACTGATCACCAAGGACAATGTGACCGTGGAAGTGGACGCGGTGGTGTATTACAAGGTGATCGATCCGGTGAAGTCGCAATACGAAGTGCAGGATTTCGGATATGCGTGCACCACCTTAGCGCAAACCAACCTGCGCAACCTGATTGGGGATCGCACGCTGGACGAAACGCTGGTGGCGCGCGACATGATCAATACGAATTTGCGCGAGGTGCTGGACGAAGCCACCAACAATTGGGGCTGCAAAGTGACCCGCGTGGAGGTGCAGAAGATCGAGCCGCCTCGCGATATCACCGACGCAATGTCCCGGCAGATGAAGGCTGAACGCGAGAAGCGCGCCGCTGTGCTGGAGGCGGAAGGCATCAAGCAGAGCCAGATCTTGCAGGCTGAGGGCAAGAAGCAATCGGAGATTTTGAAGGCCGAAGGCGACGCGCAAGCGCGAATCACCAGGGCCAACGCGGAAGCAGAGGCCATCAAACTGGTCTCGACCGCCGCGGAAACCTATTTCAAGGAGCGCGCGGAGACGATGCGCCGCCTCGAAGTGCTGAACAACACACTGGCGCAGAATACGAAGTACATCGTGCCGTCGAATTCCAGTTTGGTGAATGTCCTTGGCCTGGATGGTGCAATACAGGCACCGGCCAATCCAGCCATGAATCCTGGCGGAGTTCCTGCGGCGAAAAGCTGATGAGACGTCTCTCAGTTTTCAGGCGCGCGTGGCGCTGAGTGACGTTTGCCGTGTGCCACAACTGCGGCTGTGCCGGCCATCTGTTGTGCTAAAATCAAAGTCCCCATCCATGCTAGCCGGAGTGACAAAACGATGAAATTTGGAGTGGTGGTCTTTCCGGGGTCCAACTGCGATCACGACGCGTTTCACGCGATCGGCCACGTGCTGCAGAAGCCGGTGGAGTTCATCTGGCACCAATCCGAAGACCTGGTTGGATGTGACGCGATCATTTTGCCGGGAGGATTTTCCTACGGGGATTATCTGAGGACGGGGGCGATCGCGCGTTTTTCGCCGGTGATGAATGCAGTGGAGAGGTTCGCGAAGAGCGGAGGGCTGGTGCTGGGCATCTGTAACGGCTTCCAGATTCTGTGCGAAGCGGGGCTGCTGCCAGGGGCGATGATGCGCAATGCGGGGCTGCGGTTCATCTGCCGGCACGTGTACATTCGCGTGGAGCAGACGGACAGCCCGTTCACGTGCGCGGCGAAGCAAGGCCAGATCCTGAAGATTCCGATTGCGCACAGCGACGGGAACTACACCTGCGACGCGGCGACGCTGGCGGAACTCGAGAAGAACCGGCAGATTCTGTTTCGCTATACGACGCCGGACGGGCTGGATGACAAGGCGGGGAATCCGAACGGGTCGATGGCGAATATCGCGGGGATCTGCAACCGCGAGCGCAATGTGGCGGGCTTGATGCCGCATCCGGAGCGGGCGATGGAAGGCGTGCTGGATTCGGAAGATGGAGTTGTGGTGTTCCGGTCGATGGTGGAAGCGCTGGTGGGCGCGGCAAAGGCGACGGCGTGATTCCTAGGAAATTTCTGTGAAGACTATCGATCAAGGAAGCACACGGTGTCGTGGTCTGCTCGAACAGCGAGGATTTTCGTTTTGGCCTGAGGAAAGACTGGAGGAAGTTCTCGAGGTTAAGCAAACGAGACCTGACTTTTTCGTCAAAACCGCGTTAGGCACTAAATTTCTGGTTGAAGTGAATGCGTTTGAAAAAGAATTAAACGGCCCATCGCTTGGTCTGGCACAAATAGACTTCAAACAAGGTCATAAGAGAGTACGTAATGCGATTTTGGAGGCTGCGAAACAGTTACGTCCCTACGCCGAGGATTCGCTTCCACTTGTAATCCTAATGGACAATTGGAACATGGTTTGGCTGGAGGGTAGCGTAGGTACTCTTCTAGATGCTGTTTTCGGTGAAGTCGTTCACTTGGTTCCGGTGCCTGAGTCGGACGCTTCACGGCACCCTCAAATTCGTTGCACCCGAAGGGATGGCGTCCTTAATGCCCGGCACAAGACCTATATCAGTGCTGTAGCATGGAATCTCCCTCAAGCGCATCTTGAGAATGAATCGACAAATGTCTTATTTCCGATGAGGGTTCGGTTGGTCCACAATCCGTACGCCGTTGTTCCTTTGTCGCGACAGGTGTTCGTCCATACTCAGGATGAACAGTTTGGTTTAGATTTGCATGGAAGACTAATAGACCTGTGAGCTATCAAGGCCAGAGTCGATGCTAGAAACCGAAATCAAAGTCACTCCCGAAATTGTGGCGGAACATGGGATCACGCGCGAGGAATATGCGCGCATCCAGAAGATCCTGAAGCGCGACCCGAACATCACGGAGCTGGGCATCTTCAGCGTGATGTGGAGCGAGCACTGCTCGTACAAATCGAGCAAGGTGCATTTGAAGCGGTTGCCGACGCGCGGGAAATTGGTGGTGCAAGGGCCGGGAGAGAATGCCGGTGTGGTGGATATCGGCGACGGGCTGGTGGCGGCGTTCAAGATCGAATCGCACAATCATCCGAGTTTTGTGGAGCCGTTTCAGGGAGCAACGACGGGTGTGGGTGGGATTTTGCGCGATATTTTCACGATGGGAGCGCGGCCAATTGCGGTGATGGACTCGCTGCGGTTTGGGGAGATTGTTGCGTCTCCCACCTCAGGGGCTAAAGCCCCTTCTTCTGTCGGAAACTCTAATGTCGCGGCTGAAGCCGCGACCCCCAAAACCAGTGAGGAAGAGGCGGCGAGGAATCGGCGGATACTGGATGGGGTGATCCGCGGCGTGGGGAGCTACGGAAATTGCTTTGGGGTGCCGACGGTGGGCGGGGAAGTGGCGTTCGAGCCGTGCTATTCGCAGAACCCGTTGGTGAATGCGCTGGCGTTGGGGATTGCGCGGAAGGAAGACCTTTTCTTTGCCAAGGCCAAGGGCACGGGAAATCCCGTGATTTATGTTGGCGCGAAGACGGGGCGTGACGGCATTCACGGCGCTTCGCTGCTGGCGTCGGCGGAATTTACGGAGGAGTCGCAGCAAAAGCGGCCCAATGTGCAGGTGGGCGACCCGTTCATGGAGAAGCTGCTGCTGGAGGCGTGCCTGGAGGCGATGAAGACGGGCGCGGTGGTGGCGATTCAGGACATGGGCGCGGCGGGGCTGACGTGCTCGACGTGCGAGATGGCGTCGCGCGGCGGGACGGGAATCGAGATTGACCTGGCGAAGGTGCCGCAGCGCGAGACGGGGATGAGCCCGTACGAGATCATGCTCAGCGAATCGCAAGAGCGCATGCTGCTGGTGGCGGAACGCGGGCGCGAGCAGGAAGTGCTGGCGGTATTCAAGAAATGGGGACTGGACGCGACGGTGGTGGGCGAAGTGAAGGATGGCGGGCTGCTGGTGGTGAAGGATCACGGCAAAGTGGTGGCGCAGATTCCGGCGCACCCGCTGGCAGAAGAAGGGCCGGTGTACAACCGGCCGATCGCGGAGCCTAAGGCGCGGAAGGAAAGCGAAGAGGACTGGTTTCGATTTTCCGCGGAGGGGACGGAGCTGACGGAGAATTTCACAAAGCTGCTGGCATCGCCGACGATTGCGTCGAAGCGATGGATCACCGAGCAGTACGACACATCGGTGCGGACGAATACGCTGGCGGGGCCGGGCGCGAGCGACGCGGCGGTGGTGCGGATCAAGGAGACGAAGAGGGCATTGGCGCTGGCGACGGACGGCAATGGGCGCTGGACTTTCCTGAATCCGAAGCTGGGCGCGATGCACGCGGTGGCCGAAGCGGCGCGGAACGTGGCGGCCAGCGGGGCGCGGCCAATTGCGGCGACGAATTGCTTGAACTTCGGGAGTCCAGAAAAGCCGGAAGTGATGTGGCAGTTTTCGCAAGCCATCGATGGAGTGGGCGAGGCGTGCGTGGCGCTGGGAACGCCGATTACCGGCGGGAACGTCAGTTTTTATAACGAGACGCTGAGGAAATCGATTTACCCGACGCCGGTAATTGGGATGTTGGGAATTTTGGAAGATGCGTCGAAAGTTTTGAAGGTGGCATTCCGGAAAGAAGGGGATGTGATCGTGCTGCTGGACGGATCCACATCTTCCACGGCGGCGCACCAGGCTCCGCCGCGAGCCGGGAAGCAACGGGAGTTCTCCTCTTCTGAATATTCCAAGACGATCGGCGGGATCGTGGCCGGGGAACCGCCGGCAATCGAACTTGCCGCGGAGAAATGGGTGATCGATTGTCTGGTGACTCTGGCCGAGTCCGGGGCCCTGCAATCGGCACATGACGTGAGCGACGGCGGCGTAGCAGTAACGCTGGCGGAATCGTGCTTTGCGGCCACGGGGCTCGGAGCTGGTGTAGGGGTGCCGGAGGACGTTTCGGCGGAGTACGCGCTGTTTGGCGAGCGCGGGGCGCGCGTGGTGGTTTCCGTATCGCCGGAAAAACTTACCGCTCTGCGGAATACTGCGAGACAATATGGTGTGGGGGCGCACGAAATCGGCAAAGTGACGGGGGACAATATACTGCGCATCGAATATAAGGGGCAGGCGGTGATTGCGGCTGCGGTGCCTGCATTACAGGATGCCTGGACGCATTCGCTTGAGCGCACGCTTTTTGAGAAGTGAATGACATGCGGAAAATAATGCATATTTTCGTCGCTTCGATGTTCGCGCTTGCTGGCGTGTCCGCTCTGTTGGATGGGCTGGGTTCTGCTTGGCATTTGCGGACAGTTACTGGGCCTTACTTTCACACCGAGTTGGATATCCTTGAAGGAATTTTATTTCTCGGAGTTGCTGTCGGCGTATTTCGGTTTGAATCGCGGGTTCGGATTTTTGCAATCATTCTCGCAGGGCTGAACACGCTGGCACTCGGATTCGCGATGACGACTGCGCCAGGACTTCTGGCAGGAGTTTGGTTTCTAGCCTGGCTGCTTGTTTTGGTATGGCTGCTTTCGGGAACAACTCGCATGCGGTTTGTAACTGGAAAGGCTCAGGCGAAGTCCGCCTAACATAGCAATGAAACACACGATCCAAAATCTCGACGATCATTTTCATGATGAGTGTGGTGTGTTTGGCGTGTTCGGGCACCCGGAAGCGGCGAACCTGACGTATCTGGGGCTGTACGCGCTGCAGCATCGCGGGCAGGAATCGGCGGGCATTGTATCGAGTTCCGGCGGCGACCTACACATGCACCGGGCGATGGGAGAAGTGGAAGAGATTTTTCAGCCGCGCGTTCTGGCGAAGCTGCCGGGCGAGAGCGCAATCGGGCACACGCGGTATTCGACGGCGGGCGACAAGGCGCTGCTGAACGCGCAGCCGATCCTGGTGGATTGCAGTAAGGGCAAGATCGCTGTGGGGCACAACGGCAACCTGACGAACGCGGGCGAATGGCGACGGAAGCTGGAGCATCGCGGATCGATATTCCAGGCGAACAGCGACACGGAAGTGATCGTGCACCTGATCGCGCGTTCGCAGGCGCGGAATTTCTCCGGGGCGCTGGGCGATGCGTTGAATCAACTGGAGGGCGCGTATTCGCTGCTGGTGCTTACCCCGGACGAGCTTTATGCCGTGAGAGATCCACGAGGGTTCCGGCCGCTGGTGCTGGGGAAGATCGAATCCAAGGAGAACGGGGACGCGTGGCTGGTGGCGTCGGAAACGTGCGCTTTCGATTTGTTGAACGCGCAATACGTGCGGGAAATTGAGCCGGGCGAGATGCTGCGGATTTCGCGATCAGGGTTGGAGTCCATCCATTTCAGCCCGCCGAAGCCGCACCAATTCTGCATTTTCGAGCACGTCTATTTTTCGAGGCCGGACAGCATCATCTTCGGCCGGTCGGTGAACGAATCGCGCGAGATGCTGGGACGATTGCTGGCGCGGGAACATCCAGTGGATGCCGATATGGTCGTGCCGATACCGGATTCGGGAGTGCCGGCGGCGATCGGGTTTGCGCTGGAATCGAAGATCCCGTTCCGCATGGGGCTGATCCGGAATCATTACATCGGACGCACGTTTATCGAGCCGTCGCAGGCAATTCGGAATTTTGGGGTGAAGCTGAAGCTGAATCCGGTGCGTGAGCTGATCAAAGGGAAGCGCGTGGTGCTGGTGGACGATTCGATCGTGCGCGGCACAACCAGCAGAAAGCTTGTGCGCATGATGCGGGAAGCGGGCGCGAAGGAAGTACACATGCGCATCAGCTGCCCGCCGACGATTTCGCCGTGTTATTACGGCGTGGATACACCCACGCGCGAGGAATTGATTGCTTCGGCCAATTCGCCGGAAGATATCCGCAAGTACCTGGGCGCGGATTCGCTGGGATACCTGTCGATGCCGGGGCTGAGGCAAGCGGTTGATGATACCAAGGGGGACTTCTGTACTTCATGCTACACGGGCGTTTATCCGACCGACCTGGTGCAACTGGAAGTGCCTGAAGGCGCGGGGGCGAAGAAAGTGGCCGAAGAGGTGACGGTGCAACGTGAAAGCTGACGCAACCAAGAGCAAGAAGAAAGGCGCGAAGGAAGCGGGAGTGCCGATGAGCGCAAAGGTGAAGAGCGAGATCATCGCGTGGTTCTGGGTGATCCTGGCGTTCATGCTGATCAATGGAACGCTGGGACAGGCGCGCGTGATCCCATCGGGCTCGATGGAAAACACATTGCTGATCGGGGATCACCTGATCATGAGCCGGCTGGGCTACGATGCCGGGGTGCCGTTCACGAGTTGGCATGTGCCGCTGTGGCGCAATCCGCGGCGGCTGCAGATCGTGATTTTCAAGCCGCCCTTCGATCTAACGCAGCCGGACTACGTGAAGCGCGTGATCGGGCTGCCCGGGGAAACCGTGGATGTGCACGACGGTGCGGTGTGGATCAACGGAAGGAAGCTGGTAGAGAATTACACGGTCGGGAGAACGGAAGCTCCGACGAAGTATCAGTTGACGGTGCCGTATGGCGGATTGCCATATCAGGTTCCGGAGAATTGTTATTTTGTGATGGGCGACAACCGCGAGAATTCGCTGGACAGCCGGTTTTGGGGATGCGTGCCACGGAATGATATTCTGGGCACGCCGGTGATCATCTACATGTCGCTGGACGCGCCGAAAGAGGCATGGAACGGGGATATCGGCGCGAGGTTTCTCGCCTATGCCAACGCGCTGATACATCCCGGGACAGTGCGGTGGCGCAGGCTGTTCCATGTGTTTTAAGCTGTAGGGGTCCGGCACCGCCTATGACCGGACCTGTTCCAGAAGTAGAAGCGGGATCTCCCACAGTGTGACTGATGACGGGTGACTCTTCCCTCGTGGCCGCCCCCCGCCCCGCAGGAAACGAGCCGACAGACTTCACCGTCAGAGGTAGCGTCACCGATCAAAGGGTTAAGGCGGCAGACCATGAAATATGCCGACGCCGGAGTCAATCTAGCTGTTGCCGATGACGCGAAGCAGCGCATACGTCATCTAGCCAGCCGCACGTTTACGCCAGCGGTGCTGGGAGGAATCGGAGGATTCGGCGGGCTGTTCGCGCTGGACGTCAAGAGATGGAAGGACCCGGTACTGGTGTCCAGCGCCGATGGAGTGGGGACGAAGCTGAAGATCGCCATGGCGATGGGCGTGCACTCGACGGTGGGCGGAGACCTCGTCAATCACTGCATCAACGACATCCTGGTTCACGGAGCGGAGCCGCTGTTTTTCCTGGATTACCTAGCCATGGGGAAGCTGGATGCGAGCGTGGTGGAGCAGCTTGTGGATGGCATGAGCCGCTGCTGCCGGAAAGCGGGCTGCGCGCTGATTGGCGGAGAAACGGCGGAGATGCCGGGCTTCTATCAACCAGGCGAGTACGACCTGGCGGGTTTCATCGTGGGTGTTGTGGAGCGGGACAAAGTGCTCACGGGGAAAGCGGTGAAGCCGGGAGACACGCTGCTGGGGTTGCCGTCGACGGGATTGCACACGAACGGCTACTCGCTGGCGCGGAAATTGGTATTTGAAATTGCCATGCAAAAGCCGGACACGTACGTCGCGGAAGTGGGCAACAAGATTGGAGCGGAACTTCTGAGACCGCACGTTTGCTACGCGCCGGCGCTGAAGACGATTCTGGCACACGGGTGGGTCTCCGCGATGGCGCACATTACCGGCGGAGGGCTGCCGGGTAATCTACCGCGCGTGCTGCCCAGCGGCGTAAAGGCCATCATCGATCTGGATGCGTGGCCGATTCCCCCGATCTTTAAATACCTGGCGAAGCTGGGTGAAATCGAGACGGATGAGTTGCTGCAATCGTTCAACATGGGCGTGGGGATGGTGGTTGTGGTGCCGTCGGCACACGTCAAGGAAGTGGAAGCAGATCTGAAGCGGCGGCGCGAGAAATTCTATCGAATCGGGCGAATTGAGCGGGGAGACACCGGAAAAGCGCGGCTGGTTTATTCCGGGGCGTTGAATCTGTAGAGCTAGTGTTGTGTCTGGCAAATACAAAGAAGAAGTGCGGAGTCCTCAGGGGCTAAAGCCCAATTCAGATTGCAGACTCTATGTCAGGGCTGAAGCCCTGACCCCCTGAAGAGAAATGCATCGACCTTACGGGGCGCGACTTCAGAAAGCCCAAACAAAATCACAAGATTGAGCGATCGTGCGGACGTGGGGTGCAGCCCCTTCGAAGCTCAGGGTAAAAGTGCTGGACCCCTACGAATTGGCCGCGGCTTTCCTTCGCCGGCTCCAATACCACCACTGGCATTTTTCCGCGGGCAGGCGCGGGTTGCGTGCCTGTGCCACAGCGGCTTGGAAAGTGTCGAGGACGCACGGGTCCTGGCGTTGGCCGGTGAGCCGTTCGAGACGAGCGTACATTTTCTTGGGATCTTGCTTGGCAAGCTGAGGGACGGAGTGAATGCCGAGTTGAGCAAAGTCGCGCAGCATGGCAGGCCCAATGGATATGAGGTCCTGAAGACGGCGGATGGAAGCCATGGAAGTCCTTTCTATGTTTCGCTTTACTTTCGCCACAAGCTAGGGCAAAATGTACCGCATTACCGTGGTCCGCTCAAGAGGTTTTTGCAGGGGTGCACGGCCAGCCGACGAGGAACGAAAAGAAGAAGGGTTGTGGACTTGGATCGTAAGAGCCCACCCTTCGCAAACTTCGCGAAGGATGGGGCACCCTCAAGTCCATGGGCTGGGAGCCGTAAGAAGGAAAAACCAAGAGCCCGGGTGCGAAACCGGCACTCAGTGCACGCGAAGAGAGACTTAAACCCGAGAGAAAGACAGCCGCGCGGAAAAGGAGAAAAGAGTCATGGTCAAGAAACTTACGCCCGTCCTTTTTGTGAAAGAGATTGAGCCGGTGTTGCCGTTTTGGGTCGAGGGGTTGGGGTTCACAAAAACCGCAGAAGTACCCGAGGGAAACAAGCTGGGATTCGTGATTCTGGAGAAGGATGGGGTTGAGGTGATGTACGAGTCGTACGCGACGGTGGATAAGGACATGCCGGCGATTGGGGCGGACGTGCGGAAGGGGCCGACGTTTCTTTATTTGCAGGTGGACAATCTGGAGGAAGTGAAAGTAGCGGTGAAGCGCGCGGAGGTGTACATGCCGGAGCGGACGACGTTTTATGGCTCGAAGGAAATCGGCGTGAAAGACCCGGCGGGGCATTTCATTACGTTTGCACAGTTTGCTGCGGCTCCGCAGAAGTAAGCGCAAAGGCCCGGCAAAACAGATGGGGCTCGTTGGCCGCTTCGAGACCGCCCGATCAATAAACCAATTTCAGCGAGAACTGGATTTGACGCGAGGATCCGGAGGTATGGCTGATAATTCCAAAGCCGCTGCCGCGAACTATATTGGAAGGCAACCCAAAATTGACGATGTTGAAAACGTTAAAGAATTCGGCGCGAAACTGAAGGATGCCGAGTTCACCATTTCCCCTGTGCCCGAGGGGGGTATTTTTGATCAAGGAAATATCGTATTGATGAAAACCGGGTCCGCGAAAGGTGTCGCGGCCCAGGGTACCGAAGCGGCCGGAATTCGGGCCGGTGCCACCTGGCACGCCGATCGGAACGTTGAAAAACGAATCATTGTGGTTAGTAGGATCGGTTTTAGTGGGACCGCGTCCAAAATAGTCTTCACGCACTGGGCGGCTGGTGGAAAAATCGGGCATGGACACGAGATCGGGGCGATCCGCTCCCCCCGCGCCGGCGCCAGTTTGCTGAATGCCAGAGTAGACCGTGAAGGGCGGCCCGCTGGTCAGCGAAGTAATATTGAGGAATTGCCATCCGCCAGTCACATACTTTCCCAGGGGCTTCAAGAAGCCCACGCGATCAAACGGCAGCAACTGGATCAAGCTCAACGAAAACACATGCGTCACATCAAAGGTAGAGGGTCCCTTTTCTGCCCGGGCGTTCCTGGGATCCTGTGGGGAACTGAGCGCAATCACCCCGGACGAAGAGCCTCCAAACACGCCACTCGTGTCATCGATCGACTTTGAAAAGGTGTAGCTGGCCTGGAAGCTCAAGCCGATTCGCGAAGTATTCTGGCTGACGCTGGTTTGCAGAGCATGATAGGTGGAGTGAGCACCAGTGGCCATCACGGCTTCGGACCCAAATCCTCCAATGGCTTGGCCCGCGGAATTGAATTGGGTATACGGCGCGTAAGCCGGATCAGCGCCGGCATAGCCGTTTGGGAAAATCACGCTCGACAAATGAATCCCCGACGTCCCCACATAAGCGGCGCTCATCTTCATGCTGCCAAGGTCGTGGTCCACGCCCAAAGTGTAGGTTCCGATGTAGCCGTTTCGAAAATCGCGCGAAATGACCCCTGTCGTCAGCAATTGAACTTCGTGCCCCGGAGTCAGATTCTGGAGATCCGTTTGAAATCTCTGCAAATCAATCCGGGTGTTGGCCGCCACTTTTGAGCTGTCGCCAGTGGGGAAAAGGAGTTGGCCGCTGGTCGTGTATAGCACTGGAAGCGCCAAAGGCACCGCCGTGTTATGGAAGGGCAGCGTGACGCCGGGAAGGGCGGTGTTCATCGGCTGGAAGACAAAAGGAATTCCACCGGTCACGAAATTCTCCTGCCACAAATTGGGAAGAAGCGTTGTTATGGCGCCGCCGGCGTGGATGGTCGTCCGCTTGGTCGCGGCAAACTCAACGGCGATCCGGGGACCGAACCCCTTCCAATCCATCGGGTAGGCCGGCTGCGGATTGTAGAGGAAAATCTGAGCGGCGCCGGGCGTAAAAAACGACACAGGCTGTCCGTCCGGGCCAATGGGCACGCCCATCGAAGTTCGGTGCTTGGCTTCCTTGATGCGGCTGTTCACTTCGTACCGCAGGCCGTAGTTCACCATCCAGCGCGGGGAAAACTTCCAAGTATCCTGAAAATAAAAATCGTAAGCCTCGCGGCGAACAGCTGCTTCGTCGAATTTGTCACCCAGCGGGGTCACATTGGAAGCGGCGGTGATGGAGTAGGAGTAGGGCGTGGCGGTGAGCAAACCAGTGAGCGCGTCGGGCAGCTTATCGCCTGGTTGGATATCATGGAGGCCGCTTGCAGAAAGTATCTGCACCGGCGAGTAGGCGGGCCCCCCGCCGAACGCATAGACGCCGTTGGGATTGGTTCCGAAAATCGTGGAGTCTTTGTTCAAGCGTATCTCCACGCCCCACTTGAAGCTGTGCGAGCCATGCGCGTAGGCCATGTCGAATTTGGCCTGGTATAGATTGCTAAAGGAACCTGTAATCGACCCGTCCGGTGTGTTAAACCCTTCGAAAAGGCCATCGCCGTAAGTCAAAGCGGGATCCGTCTGGTTCCGCGTGGGGAAAAGGGGAGTGCTGCGGATATACCCGAAGGCGGCGGCGAAGTTCAGATGCGGGGAAATCGTTCGCGTGTAACGCACCGCCGCATCGCGCTGGTGGTCAAAGAAATTCACGGCAAAGCTGGGGTCGATGGCGGTTTGATCGGGATTGGTGGTCGGGCCATCCACCTGGTTGAGGCTGAACCGGGTAAACAGCGTGGCCTTGTCTGAAATTCGATGATCCACGCGCACGGAGAACTGGTCGGTGTTGGTGACCACCTTTGACGAGGTGGCATAGGTTCGCGCACCGAAGGGGCCATTGGGCTCATTCGGAAGGGGATAGCGAGCCAGGAGCGGCGCAATGGCCGGGCTCACGGGAACCGTCAAAGTGTCACCGGGAGAAGTGGCGGTGGGGGGATAGGCGGTCGTGTCGATGCCATTGCGTTCCGCGACAGTGGGCACGGGGAGGACTTGTGTGGTGCCGAGGACTTGGCGGAAACCCTGGTACTCAGCGAAGTAGAAGGTGTTGTCCCGGCCGTCGTAGATGCGAGGGATTACCACCGGCCCGCCGCTGGTAACGCCAAACTCGTTGCGCGCAAATGGCGGCAGGCGCCGCGGATCAACGGCGCTTGCGTGATCGAAATAATTTCGCGCGTCAAACGCCGCGTTGCGCACAAACTCAAATGCGCTTCCATGGATCTGACTGGTGCCGGATTTGGTGACCACGTTGTTGAACCCCGCAGCCCCGTGTCCGATCTCTGCAGGCATCACGCCAGAGCTTGATTGCACTTCCTGAATGGCGTCCACGTTGAAGTTGGAAAAGGTGGCGCCGCCCATTTCCGGATCGCTGGTGTCCGCGCCGTCCATGGCAAAAACGGACGTCGTACCACGCTGTCCATTGGCGGTGAATTGTTGCGTGAAGTTGGCGGTCCCGTTCGTGTCCGTCATCGTGCCGGCGGCCAGAAGCAATAACTTGCTAAAGTCGCGCGTGTTCAGAGGGAGGCTTGAGACTTCGCCGCTTGTCAGGTGCTCGCCACCACTGGCTTGGGGAGAAGCGGGGTTTGCCCGAGCCATTACCACCAGCGTTTGATCATGCTCGGATAATTCGAGATCCGCGGCGAGCGCGTCGCCGTCCTTGATCACCAGCAACTCGACCGCGTTCCAGGTCTTCCCGTTAACCTTGACGGCGACCCTGTAGCTTTGTGCTGCAATATCCGCAAAAAGGAATTCGCCGGTTGCGGAGGTTTTGGCGGAGTAGACGCGGCTTCCGGAAGTTGCTTGCAGTGAAACGGTGGCCTCGGCCACGGCATGGGCGGGTTTTTCGTGGACGATGCCTTTCCAGGAATTGGCGGAAGGAGTGCGAGCCGGCAAAACCAGTAAGAGGAAAACAGCGAAACAGAGCTTTTGGCCTGAGCCCAATGGGGCACCAAACATCCCAATGAATCATACAATACATTCTTAAGCCTGTCGGACCAACTACGCACGGAGGACGAAACAGTTAGTGAGAGCCTGTCGCTGTTGCCGACGGGCAGCTCGTCAAGTCGGGATGCCGGCAACAGACCCACGATCAAGGCGCGCGCAAACTTGACTGGGGAAGCGCAACTATCCAGACTGAAAAGAGACAGCGAGTTGACGAGGTGTGGGCCGCGCTCCGTCGGGTACGCGCCCAAAAAGTGGTGAGTGTGATTTGCTCTCACCATCTCAATAAAACAGTGACAGTTGGCTGAGCGGGATTTCACCGCGGCGAGTTGGCGCGAGAAAGAGCACGAATGGCGAATGAGAAGGGATTGCTGATTGTTTACACGGGACCCGGCAAGGGGAAGACGACGTGCGCCCTGGGCGCGGCATTTCGCGCGGTGGGGCAGGGATTGCGCGTGCTGATGGTGCAGTTCATCAAGGGCTCGTGGCACTACGGCGAGCTGGACGCGGCAAAACTGCTGGGCGATGACAAATTCGAAATACGCCCGATGGGACGGGGGTTTGTGAAGATCGGGAGCGCGGAGACCGACCCGGAAGACATCCGGTTGGCCGAAGAGTGCTGGGAAGCGGGGCGCGCGGCGATTTACAGCGGAAACTACGACTTGGTGATCCTGGACGAGATCAACTACACGATCAGCTATAAGATGCTAGACGCGGGAAAGGTCGTGGAGGCGCTCAAGAAACGCCCGGAACAGGTCCACGTGATTTGCACGGGACGCAATGCGCACCCGTTGCTGGTGGAGGAAGCAGACCTGGTGACGGAGATGAAAGAAGTGAAACACCCCTATGCGAAGGGTATACTGGCACAGCGAGGGATTGATTATTAGAGTTGTCAGTTTTAAGTAATCAGTTTTAAGTAATTCTTGCCGCGAGCCGGGGGCAGGTTTTTATCCAAATTTGTGGTGCTAAACTGGGCGGCTTTCTTGAATTGACGATTGGACACGGAAGTGGCTTGGAACGCTCTTGAGCAATGGCGGAGGAATCGAACCTTGACTCTGCAGGCTCCAGGAGAATTGGCGAAGTTGACTTAGAACTGATAACTTCAAACTCAAGACTGAAAACTTAGGGCTTAAGACTGAAAACTTTCCCATGTCATGGTTTAAGCGGGACAAAAAGGCAATTGATCAGGCAACACCGCCGGAAGAGCGCCGCGTGCGCACGGAGGGGTTGTGGATGAAGTGCGAGTCTTGCCGGGCCATCGTGTTCCGGAAGGACCTGGAAGGGAACCTGTTCGTCTGCCCAAAGTGTCAATTCCATTTCCGGATGAGTTCCAAGCAGCGGCTGGCCATGTTGCTGGACGGCAACTGGACGGAGCACGATGCAGGGATGGTCTCGACGGATCCGCTGAAGTTTGTGGATACCAAGCCATACGCCAAACGTATCAAGGATGCGCAGAAAAAGCTGGGCATGAACGACGCGATACGGACGGCCGAGGGACAGTTGAACGGCCGGCCGGTGGTGTGCTGCGCCATGGAGTTTGGATTTATCGGCGGGTCGATGGGAGCGGTGGTTGGGGAGAAAGTGACGCGCGCGATTGAACTGGCGATGGAAACGCGGCAGCCGCTGGTGATTGTGTCGTGCTCCGGCGGCGCGCGCATGATGGAAGGCACGATCAGCCTGATGCAATTGGTGAAAGTGTCCGCGGCACTGGCGCGCCTGGACGAGGAAAAGCTGCCGTATATTTCGGTGCTGACGGACCCGACGACCGGCGGTGTCACGGCGAGTTTCGCGATGCTGGGGGACTTGAACATTGCCGAACCCGGCGCGCTGATCGGATTCGCTGGGCCCCGCGTGATCGAGCAGACCATCCGGCAAAAGCTGCCGGAAGGCTTCCAACGCTCAGAATTCCTGCTGGAGCATGGATTCCTGGATGCCGTGGTGCACCGCAAGGACATGAAGAGCTTCATCTCCAACGCACTCGACCTGCTGATCTCCTGAAATGAATTACGAGAACGCGGTCCGATATCTTCTATCTCTCGGCCGCGAGCTGGCTGCGCCTACACAGGCTTCCGCTGCAAAATTCGATCTGCAGAACATTACCGTGCTTGCAGAGCGGCTGGGGCGGCCCGACCGCGCGTATCCGGTGGTGCACATTGCGGGCACAAACGGCAAAGGCTCGACGGCGGCGTTTCTCGAAGCCATCTTGCGGGATGCGGGCTTCCGGACCGGGCTGAACACTTCGCCGCATCTGGAGCGCATCAATGAGCGCATACGGGTGGGCGGCGAAGAGGTCAGCGATGAGCTGTTCGCAGAAACGTTCACCCGGATGCAAGCCGTAATCGAGGAACTGCTGGCAGAGGGAAAGTTGCGCGCGCATCCGACCTATTTCGAGAGCGTGACGGCGCTGGCATTCGAGATTTTTGCGCGGGAACACGTGGATTTTGGCGTGATCGAAGTAGGGCTGGGTGGCCGGCTGGACGCGACGAATATTGTTGAGCCGGTGGTTTCCATTATCACGCGCATTGATTTCGATCATGAAAACTTCCTGGGCCATTCGTTGCGGGAAATCGCCGCAGAAAAGGCCGGCATTCTGAAGCCTGTGGTTCCTGCGGTGATAGCGCCGCAACAGCCGGAAGTGAGGGAAGTGCTGCTGGCGCGGGCGCGGGAGTTGCGATGCGCCGTAGTGGAGACTAGCGAGGCATTCCAGGTCAGAGCCGAGCGCGTGGAAGAAGGCTGTGTGCACGCGAAAGTGGAGGACCTTGCGACCGGCCGGATGTACGAGCTGGCGCCTCGCCTGCCCGGGCGGTTCCAATTGCAGAATGCGCTGAATGCCACGGCGGCGGCACGGTTGTTGCAGGAACGCGGCTACCGTATGAGCGACGAAAACATTATGAGGGGCATCGCCACGACAGAATGGCTGGGGCGCATCGAACGATGCGGGACGCGACCCGACGTGTATTTTGATGGAGCGCACAATCCGGGGGCGGCGAAGGAACTTGCGACATTTCTGGAAGAGAATTTTCGCGGCCGCAAGGTGTACCTGGTGTTTGGAGCGATGCGCGATAAGGCGGTGGATGAGGTTACGGGCGCGCTATTCCCGCATGCCTACGAAGTGCTGTTCACGGAGGCGCGAACCCCGCGCGCGATCAGCGCGACGCAGCTTGCCCGAATGGCGGGGCATCACGCGGAACGCTACACGGTGTATCCGGAGGCGGAGCGGGCGCTGGAAGCCGCGCTGGAAAAAGCAAAACCCGAGGACGCGGTGTTCATCACCGGATCGCTGTACCTGGTGGGGCAGTTGCGACGGGCGTGGAAGCAGCGCGGAAAAGTCGCATCGGGCTGAAAAAGCCCGTAATATAGAGGCCTATCGCGATTCTAAGCCGGCCAGAGGGCCGGCGTTCTCGTTTGGGAGAGAGGGACGCATCAGGACGGAAAGCGAGACAGATGAAAAACAATGCAAGCGTTGAAGCAGGTACGCCACAGACGGTTCTCGTGGGCGTGATCATGGGGTCCCCGTCGGATTGGGAGACGATGGAGCACACCGCGAAAACACTGGAAGAGCTGGGCGTACCGTTTGAGACGCGGGTAATCTCCGCGCACCGCACGCCGGACGTGCTGTTCGATTACGCAGCGGCGGCGGAGCAACGCGGGATGCAGGTGATCATCGCGGCGGCCGGAGGCGCGGCACACTTGGCGGGCGTTACCGCGGCCAAGACGCTGCTGCCCGTGCTAGGTGTGCCGATGGAATCGCAGGCGTTAAAGGGGCTGGATTCGCTGCTTTCGATTGTGCAGATGCCGGGAGGGATTCCCGTGGGGACACTGGCGATCGGAAAACCGGGAGCCATCAACGCGGCGCTGTTCGCGGCAGCGATTTTGGGAGTCAAATATCCAGAGTACCGCGAAGCATTGCGGAAATTCCGGGCGGCGCAAGCCGCGAAAGTGTTGGCGAATCCGGATCCCTCGAAAGGAAGCCCTGTCGCCACCGCAACAAAGAGTGCGGAGGGGAAGAAGCACACGTAGAACTGGTACTGCGGCGGTTTCCGAGTTGCCGGTGATTCAGGCGTTTTCCCCAGGGAGTGCTTTGAACGCGAAGAGTTCCTCGCCCGGGATCAAGCGAATCGTTTGAACATCCTGAAAGCCTGCATGATGCAACTGGCTGATGAGTTCGTGCTTGCTGGGCAGTCTCCCGCCAGTCAATGTTGCAGCACCCCAAAGATTGAGAACTTCCACCCCTAGGCTCCCTCCCTGACAACATGTGATCAGCAATAGAAAGCCGCCCGGCTTGATGAAGTGCCTGATATGTTGGAGCAGCGAAACTCGGCTCTCAACTGGGAAATAGTAGATATTGTTGTAAAGCGTGACGATGCTGAAACACTCGTCCGGAGCCTTCAGCCGGATATCTCCTACTTCGATTCTCACTCGCCCTTGCAGACCCCATTCTGAGATGTTACGGCGAGCGACATCGGCTACATTTGGCTGCAACTCCAAACCCAAGGCCGCCAGAGACGGATTTCTGTTTGCAGCGTACTTGATGTAAAAACCAGAGCCACAGCCGATCTCAAACAGGCTGGCCACTCCGGAGGCTGGGAAGAATCGATCAATGGCCTCCGTTTGGAATGCTTCCATGATTCGCGATGACCTTGCGATGATCTCGCCATCCTGATCCTCGAGGTTCCAAAGTTCCCCGTTGCGAAGTTTCCTGACGGTCTGTGAGATCAAGTTGGAATGGAGTCCCGCCGCTTCCTGAAGCAAGGCCAGCGCCGCATCGTTCTGGGGCAACGCCAGTTTTTTGGCCAGCCCCTTGAGTGCGTAGCCCCTGGTATCCAATCCCAGATAACCAAGCTGAACACCCAGACCCAGCCAAGCCCCCAGAGCTTCCCGAGCCTTGTTATCTGCGCAATAGACTCCAGCAAGCTGTTCAAAACCTTTTGGCGCGTCTAGTAACAGCTCGAAAAGACCGCACTCTTTGGCTGCGACCAGGTAATTGAGTTGATAGAAGGGTTTAAGCAAGGCATTGCTGCCTGTCAACGCCAGGAGCTGATTATTCATCATGAGCTTGAGAAACGGCTTGATTGACATGGTTCCTCTGAATCACCAAATGGGCAAGCTTATGTGGATTGCTTGATCCCCTTACGAACAGAATATCCTCAAAGAGCCGCCTATTCGATCCTTAAGCGACAAGCAAGTTGAGCCTGGATCGTCGACTACTCGGAAACTGACCCACTAGCGTAGAACTTGGCAACTCGCTCTCACGGGTGCAAACTGGGGGCCATGAACACAAAATGGCTGTGCCTTTTCATCTTTGTTTCCCTAACATTCTTCTCCTCCACTGCGCCAGCGCAGCAGCATGACGCGCCGGGAAGCTTTGCCCTACACGACGGCCAGTTCCTTCTCAACGGCAAACCGTTTCAGATTATCTCCGGTGAGATGCACTACACGCGTATCCCGCGAACCTACTGGCGTGACCGTTTTCGCATGGCCAAAGCCATGGGACTTAACACCGTTACCACGTATACCTTCTGGAACGCGCATGAACCGCGCCCCGGCGTATACGATTTCACCGGCAACAACGACGTCGCCGAATTCATTCGCGAAGCGCAGCAGGAAGGGCTGTACGTCATCTTGCGCCCTGGCCCCTATGTCTGCGCCGAGTGGGAGTTCGGCGGATATCCCGCCTGGCTTCTGAAAGATCATTCCCTGGTCATCCGCAGCAGCGATCCCAAGTATGTTGAGCCCACCGCGCGCTGGATCAAGCGCCTCGGGCAGGAGCTGGCCCCGCTGCAGATCGGCAGTGGCGGGCCCATCATCCTGGTGCAGGTGGAAAACGAGTACGGCTCCTTCGGCGACGATCACGCTTACGTGGAGCAGCTTCGCCGCACGCTAGTGGATTCGGGGTTCACCCAGTCGGTGCTGTACACGGCCGATGGGGCGGAGGAGATTGCAGCGGGTTCTCTTCCCGACCTGCCCGTCGGCATCAACTTCGGGGGATCCGATGCGGGCGCGGCACAGAGAAGTTTCGCCATTCTGAAAAAAATCCGCCCCAACGGCCCTTTCTTCAACAGTGAGTATTGGGACGGCTGGTTCGATCACTGGGGCGGCAAACACGCCAAGACCAACGCAGCCAACGAGGCCGCCAACCTGGACTGGATGTTGCGCCAGGGCTATTCCGTCAGCCTGTACATGTTTCACGGCGGTACCAGCTTTGGCTGGATGAACGGCGCCAACAGCGACGGCAAGAACTACGAGCCGGATGTCACAAGTTATGATTATGATTCCCCGCTCGACGAGAGTGGCCGCCCTGCGCCGAAATACTTCACCTTCCGTGACGTTATCGCCAAGGCGACGGGAACCACGCCGCCTGCTGTGCCGCCTTCGCCGCCGGCCATGAAAATACCGGAGTTCAAGCTGGAAGAAGCAGTCTCGCTCTGGAAGGTGCTTCCGACTCCAGTCCATTCCGAACAAGTGCTGAGCATGGAAGACCTGGACCAAGCCTACGGCTACATTCTTTATCGCAAACATCTCGACGGACCTGTGGAGGGCGAACTTGCCCTCGACGAGCTCCATGACTATGCGCAGGTGTTTCTGGATGGAAAGCTGGCGGGCAAAGTCGATCGCCGCCTGGCGCAGAACCACCTTCAGGTAAAGGTGCCGCCATCTGGCGCGCGGCTGGACATCCTGGTGGAGAACACGGGGCGGGTCAACTTTACCGTTGTGCTACGCGGCGAGCGCAAGGGCATCACCAAGCAAGTCACACTGGCTGGAAAGGCGCTCCTCGGGTGGGACATCTACCCTTTGCCCATGGCGGAAACTTCAAAGCTGCAATTTGCGCGCACCGCCTGTGAGGGTGCCTGCTTCTATCGCGCCACCATTCAGGTCAATCTGCCGGCAGACACGTTTCTGGATACCAGCGCTTTCGCGAAGGGCGAGGTCTGGCTGAATGGTCGGCCCCTCGGCCGGATCTGGAACATTGGCCCCCAGAAGACGTTGTATGTCCCCGGCCCCTGGCTCCGTGCAGGCAAAAATGAAGTCGTCGTATTCGACCTCAATGGCCAGCCGGGGCGGACGCTCATCGGAAGGGACCATCCCATCCTCGACGGCAGCCCGGCGCAATGATCTTCGGGCGGGGGCAGCCGCCCTTTTGCACCCGAGCGGGGAATGAATCCTGTTGGAACACCCTAGGTGGGCGTCTTGCCTCTCCTAGAGGGCCCGTTGCTGCCCTTCCCGCCGAGATGTTACGATGCTGGATTCTATGATGCTCAGCGGCCCCAACCGACCGAGGATTGGCATCCCCTGGCGGACCACGCAGGAGGAGAGCGAGGGGAACCTGCCGAAAATCCGCAGTTACATGGAAGCCGTGAGGGAGGCTGGCGGCGAGCCGATTTTGCTCTCCCTGGCTCATCCTGAGGCCCTAGAGAGCCAATTGGTGGGGCTGGATGGTTTTGTCCTGCCCGGAAGCCCAGCCGACGTTGAGCCGGACGAATACGGTGCCGTGAATCATGGCAAATCTGCGCCGGCTGACCTGCCACGGGAGCTCACGGATCGCGCCATCCTCAGTCATGCGCTAGGATCGCGTAAACCGGTCTTGGCCATCTGCTACGGGTGCCAACTTTTGAATGTGTATTTTGGCGGAACGCTGATCCAGGACCTGCGCAGCGAAACCGGCACCAGCATCGCGCACCGCAAAAAGGACGTTGTGCCCGAGGCGCCAAGAGATCCGGAGCACGAAGTGCGCTTTAGCACGGACAGCCAGTTGGCGAGGTTGGCGGGTTCGTCCCACGCCGTGGTGAACAGCTCGCACCACCAATCGATCGAGAGGCCCGGGCGCAAGTTGCGGGTCACGGGTCTGGCAGAGGACGGTATCGTGGAAAGCGTGGAATGGACCGGCGAGGCGAATTGGGTGGTGGGGGTGCAATGGCACCCGGAGCGCATGCCGGGAGATCCACTGGCGCGCAAGCTTTTTGAAGAGTTTGTGGCGGCGGCACAGGCAGCGCGTGGCGTTGCGCCGGCGCGATAGTCGTTGCAAACGGAACCTCAAGGCCAACCACGCACGGAATTTATGAATCTGAGAATGGGGGAATCATGATTTCACTGGCAGGAAAGGCGGCATTGATAACAGGAGGATCGCGGGGAATCGGGGCGGCAACCGTGAGGCTGTTTGCCCAGGCTGGAGCGGATGTCGTGTTCAGCTACAACTCCGCCAAAGAAGCCGCCAAGCTGTTGGAGCAGGAAACCGCGAAGCACGGCACGCGCGTGGAGGCATTCAAGGCCGATGCCGGGAAGCAGGCGGACAACAAGAAGCTGGTGGAGCACGCAATCACCAGGCTGGGACGCCTGGACATTCTAGTGGCCAACGCGGGCGTGTGGAATGTGGAAGACCTGCCCATCGAGAATATGACTGAAAAGCAGTGGGACGACATGATCCGCATCAACCTGAAGAGCGTCTATTCGGTGATTCACTTTGCGGTGCCGCAAATGATCAAGCAGAAATCGGGGAGGATTATCACGATGAGTTCGACGGCGGGACAACGCGGCGAATCGTTGCACACGCATTATGGAGCGTCGAAGGGCGCGGTCATCAGCCTGACGAAGGGACTCTCCACGGAGCTGGCGCGCCACGGAATTCTGGTGAACTGCGTTGCGCCGGGCTGGGTGGCCACGGACATGTCAAACCCCGTGCTGGACACGAAGGCGGGACAAAAAATGGCGGCCAGTGTGATTCCGCTGGGGCGGCCGGGGACTGCGGAAGAAGTCGCGGGGCCGATCCTGTTTCTTGCTTCGGACCTGGCAAATTTCATGACCGGCGAAATATTGAACGTAAATGGAGGCTCGGTATTGTGCGGATGAAGTTAGCAAAATCCTGCCTGGGGGTGGTCTTTGCCCTGGTCCTGCTTGCACCGGGCGCGAAGGCGCAGAACCCGGACATGTGGGATCCGGAGAAAAGCACCGCGAAGGCGAAGCAGCTTCTGCAGCAGGCGATTGAGGCGATGGGGGGCGCCGCATTCCGGGATTACGGCGAACTGGAGTGCGATGGGCGCCAGGCGCAGTTTGACCATAGCGGGGCTTTGGGCGGGTACGCAGGTTACCGGAGCTATTGGCATTTTCCCGACAAATACCGCAGCGAGTATGTAGTCAACAGCACGAAGGGCGGTCCGTTGGCCGTGCTGGTGGGAGTACTCCCCGTCAAGGGCGGCGTGTTTATCCAGGTTTTTTCCGGGAATGAGGGATGGACGATGGATAAGAGCGGAGTCAACGAAGCGCCGGCCAGCACCGTCTCTGATTTTCAAGCGGCGGCGAAGCGCCAGCTTCGCAATGTGATGCTCCTGAAAGTGAAAGAGCAGGATGTGTTCCTGCGTTACACGGGGACGACAACCGCGGACCTGCGCCAAGTGGATTGGGTGGAGATTACGGACCGCGGAGAAGAAGGCTCCATCCGCCTGGCCCTGGATCATGCCACGCACCTGCCTTCGCGCATCGTGGTGACCAGCAAGGATGCGGATACCGGCCAAATGGATGAGGACGTGACGATTTTCACGAACTACCAGCCAAATGACGGCGTCCAGATGCCGATGCAAGTGACCCGGCTGCACAATGACCGGCGAACCTACCAGTTGTTTTATGATTCCTGCAAAGCGAATCCCAACCTCCCGGCGGACTTCTTCGCGAAAGAAGGACTGGAGAGGCGCTACAAAGAATCCAAAGGGAAAGTGACAGACAAGAAGTAGAATGCCGGTGATCCGGCGTGGCGGGCCCGGGGAAGCAGTGCAGCTCTGCGCGGGGCCACAAGCGTGGACAAGGCTGTAAATAGCTAAATAACAGCCAGAAGGATAGAGGCTATCTATGGGGCCCGAATCCTGCTAATTTAGATGGTCCCAGTCCAAAATAGAGCAGGATTTCGCACCGCAGGGCGATGGACGGTATGGTATTGCATGAAACGGCGCATGTTCCACCCACAATCCGCGCCTTGGGGAGAGTTCGGGTTCAGCTTGACCGAGCTGGTGGTGGCGCTGGCGGTGGCCCTGATTTTGATGGCCATCGGGCTGCCGTCGTTCCTCCGGGCTTACCACTCGTATTTGCTGACGAACTCAGCGACGCAGATGGCGGATATCCTGCGGCTTTCGCGGTACGAGGCCATTCGCTTGAACAAACAGGTGAACTGCCAGGTCCAGCCCTACGCCAGCGATCCGACAATGACAATTGTCTGGGCCGGGAACGGGCCGCAGGGCACCGGGGACAAGATGATACTGCTGGGTTCGTCGGGGAATCTGGTGGATGCGAGTACTGTTCCGCAAACGGGCACGCTGCTTTCGCAGGCAGTCGGCGGCACGGTGCCGGCAACGCCATCTCCGAGTAGCGCGGTGATCACATTTGATGCGCGGGGCGCGGTGACTTCGGCGAACGTGAACGCTTTCTATCTGAGCAGCGCGATTGCGCCGGATGCGGGCTATCGAGCGGTATTGCTGATGCCGGCGGGTTCCATCCAGATCTGGACGGCGGATGCCACGGGATACTGGCAGCAGGTGCGGTAAAGCGGAGTGGCATGAAACGACGATGCAATTCGAGGAATGCCGAGCGCGGGTTCACTCTGACGGAAATGTTGATCGCCACAGCCATAATCTTGGTGGGGCTGGTGACGGTGGCGGAACTTGTACCGGCGTCGGTGATGTTGAACTCGAACAATCGTAACGATGCCACGGCACTGGTGCTGGCGCAAAGGCAATTGGAAGCGATGCGGGAAGCCCGTCTGGCGACAACAACGTTCTCGGATCCGCTGGGGGTTTTGTGCCCTCTGAGCGCGACTTGCTATCTGGGAGATCCCACCCAGCCGCTGCAGATTGTTGGAAGCCCCGTAGTCCTCGATAACTACAACACGCCGTTGATCGATTTCTCCGCCTCGCCCGTGAGCGGGTACAGTTTCACCTACGTTGACACTAACGATCCCTCCGGAGCGACGAACGATGTCCGCTGGGCTGTGATCACTTTCACGAATCCGGTGAACAACGCCGTGACGGGAAGGCGCATCATTCTCGGCGTATTCCGGCGCGGCATGAGGACCCCGACCCTGCCAGTCACGCTGGATGTATTGGTGTCGAAATGAAGGAAATGACGCCAGCCCGGAATGCGCGTGGATTTTCGCTGGTGGAACTGATGGTGGCAATGGCGATTTTCCTGATTATTTGCGCCGCCATGTTCGAATTGCTGCAGCTCTCACAGGAGAGATACGCGAGTGAGAGCCAGCTCTCCGGATCGTTTCAGGAAGCGCGATTGGCCCTCGATCAGATCGCGCGGGACGTGAATGACTCCGGGTACCCCTCACTCGGAATGTTCTCCAACATCCCCACGACTGCGACGGCATATGTCTACAGCCCGGTAGCGTGGAGCCCGAGTTACCCAACGAGTTCCTGCCAAGTGGGTACGGCGGGCGGTGGCACTTGCTTGACGCCCGGTGATTTCGATCTGATCCTGGAAACCACCGTGAACGGCACAGTCAGTTGGATTCGCTATCAACTCCAGGGAACCACGCTGAACAGAGCCGTGGTAGCAAAGACCGGCAACGATCCGTGGGGGCCGACTTCGGCGCCTGGGGTGATGGTGCCATTTCTGACAAACGTGATGAACAACGCAACCGGCCAACTCGCGCAGATTACCGCTGCCCATCCGTCCATGTTTCCAGGCGGGCTGCCGGTACCTATCTTCCAGTACACGTGCGACACGTCTTCAGGCCAGGCGGCCTGCCCCCTTGCGGGAGCCAGCAATTCGCCCGCGAACATCCGCGACGTGGACATTACTCTGATCGTCATGACGCAACAGCCCGACGCGCAAACGCACGCGCTAAAGCTCGTGGAACTGAATGGGAGAGGACACCGCGCGAATCCGTCGTATTAGACGCAAGTGGCAGGAAGATTGGCCAATGAACGAGGAATGCAAACTCGAGAAGAGACGCCCGGAAGCTGGAGCAGCGCTGCTGATTGCCATTTTCGCATTGCTCTTGATCAGCGTGGTGGCGATCGCGCTGGTTGTTTCCCAAGGAACAGACAGCGCGTTGACCGGAAACTACCGAACTTCCACCAGCGCTTATTACGCGGGAATTGCCGGCCTCGAGGAAGGCCGCGGTCGGCTCCTTATGAAAAATGCGAATTATTTGAACATCTCGGGCAGGTACCCTGGTTTGTTCACGCCAGGTGGGGCTCCCAGTTTTGGGCTGAAGGACGTGCTCTATATCATCAACCCTGCCAGCGGCGAGGCGGTGGATCCAACGAGTGCAAACCCGGCGCAGTACCCCGATAACGAATATCAAACGGAGTTCACATGGGCACTGAGCGCCGCAAATGTGTATCCTGTCGACTCCGTTTTTCCCGTGGCCGGACTTCCCGGCCCGCTCTACAAATGGGTGCGCATTACGCCAGCAACGGAACAGTCTCTATCGCCTCCTCTAGGGATTGATGTGGATTGGAACGGTTACATCGACAATGGAACAACGCTTAATTATGACCCCGCCAATCAAGCCGCAAGCGGGGCGCTTCAGCCAGGCTTAATTGTGGGATCGACCCCGACCTCAGGCCAAGCGCTGGAGGTTACCGCGTTGGCGGTTTTGCCGAACAACACCCAGAAACTCGTACAGTATCTGGTGGCACCGCTCTATTACGGTGTGAGCATTCCCGCGACTTTGATACTTTCGAGCTCCGGCACCGCCTCTCCTGGGATTATCTTCCAGGTGCCCACTAGCGCCTCTACCCCCACTTTCTTTATCAACGGGAACGACGGCTCAGGACCCAATTCGGCAGCGCCCAACTGCACCCCGACAGCCATACCCACCTGGGCTATCGGGGTTACGGATATGCTGTCGCCCCCCGCCGATTACAACGTTATCCAGAATGCTATTACTGCCCTTCCCTCGGCTCTGCAGGCAGACTATACAGGAGAGACCCATCGTCATCGCCGCCATATGACCAGCTTGAGCGTAGAGGATCAGATTCCTCTGAGTCCCGTTATGATGAGCCCGACCAACCCAAGCGACCCGACAAACCTAAACGAAATGGTACAGACCATTTCGCAAAACGCGGACCTCGTGTTGAACAGGAACGCAAGCGATTCCGACATGCCGGCGGCGATGTCCGCGACAAACCCGATGACCGTGGTGGTGAACGGCAATCTCACGCTGACCAATTTCACCGGGTATGGCCTGTTGGTCGTGACCGGGAATTTTGTATCGAATCCAAATGCAGGCTGGCGAGGGGTCGTTCTGGTCGTGGGTGCCGGGAATGTTACGTTCACCGGCGGGCCCGGCAGTGGCAATGGTGAATATGACGGCGGAATTTTTGTCGCGCAGACATTGGACTGGACCGTCTCCCCTCCAGTTCAGCTGGCGAATATGGGCACGGCCAGCTTTGATGCATCAAATGCCGGGGGCAACGGCATCTTCTACAACAGTTGCTGGATCAACGCGGCCCTGCAACCGCCAACCTTTCAGGTGCTTTCTTTCCGCGAAATTCCCACCAATTGAAATGCCGCGGAACGCGCGGCGCGTCCTATGACCGGAATCGGGCAACGCGGTATACTTACGGGATGAGACATGCCTCCGGGGAGCCGCGGAGACACGGCACGACGGTGCTGTGTGTGCGGAAAGAGAACAAAGTGGTGCTGGTTGCCGATGGTCAGGTGACCCTGGGCGATCATGTGTTGAAGCACACAGCGCGGAAGACGCGGCGGATGTTCAATGACAAAGTGGTTGCCGGCTTTGCCGGATCAACGGCGGACGCGCTTTCGCTTTTCGAGCGGTTCGAGGGGAAGCTCCAGGAACATTCGGGGAATTTGCAGAAGGCGGCGGTGGAACTGGCCAAGGAATGGCGCAAGGACCGCGCGCTGCGCCATCTGGAAGCGTTGCTGATCGTGGCCGATGCGAAGGCGACGTTTGTACTCTCAGGCAACGGCGACGTGATCGAGCCGGACGACGGCATATGCGCCATCGGTTCGGGCGGACCGTATGCGCTGGCCGCGGCGCGCGCCATGGTGAAACACACGAAGCTGACGACGAAAGAGCTGGCGCTGGAAGCCATGCGCATCGCGAGCGAAATCTGCATCTACACGAATGAGAATTTCACGGTGGAAGAAATCTAGAGCTTGTCTCACAAATGGATTCAGCGGGAAGGGAAGAGTTTCCTCAGGGGCTGAAGCCCATTCTATCGGGCGTCTTAATGTCGGAGTTGAAGCTCCGACCCCCTGGGAAGCATTCATGAGATGGCTTGTAGCAAGACGAAGACATTCCATTCGGCAACAGACGGAAAGGGCGCCTGCGGCTGAAGCAGCCCTGCGCATGCAAGGAACCGAACGTATATGGCAATGAAGCCAGAAAAAGAAATAACCCTGCTCCCGGGCGGAAATGGCACGGGCAGGACGGAAGATCCGGCGTTGCTGCCGGCGCTGGACGACATGACGCCGCGGGAAATCGTGGTGGAATTGGATAAATACATCGTCGGGCAGACAGCGGCGAAGAGAGCCGTGGCCGTGGCACTGCGCAACCGCGTACGGCGACAGAAGCTGGAGCCGGAAATGGCGGAAGATGTTCTGCCCAAGAACATCCTGATGATCGGCCCAACCGGTGTGGGCAAAACGGAAATTGCGCGGCGGCTGGCACGGCTGGCCGGGTGCCCTTTCGTGAAGGTGGAAGCTTCCAAGTACACCGAGGTGGGCTACGTGGGGCGCGACGTCGAATCCATGGTGCGTGACCTGGTGGAAACTTCCATTGACATGGTCCGCGAGGAGAAGCTGGATGAAGTGGCGGATCGCGCGGAGCAGGCCGCAGAAGAGCGCGTGCTCGATTTGCTGCTGCCTCCACTGCCCCCCGCCCCGGCGGGAACAAGCGAGAGCGAGCTGGTGGCGCAGCGAGAACAAATACAACGCACGCGGGAAAAGCTGCGCGCGCAACTGCGCGAAGGCAAGCTGGACCAGCGCATGGTCGACCTGGAAGTACGCGAACGCGCCATGCCTTCCTTTGAGATTATCTCCAACCAGGGTATTGAGGAGATGGACGTCAACCTGAAGGACATGTTGAGCGGCTTCTTTGGCCAACAGAAGAAGAAACGCAAGATGTCCGTGGCGGACGCGTTCGAGTACCTGATTCAGGAAGAAGAAAACAAGCTGCTGGACATGGATCAACTGACCCGCGTGGCCGTCGAGCGCGCGGAGCAGATGGGGATTATCTTTATCGACGAAATCGACAAAGTGGCAGGCCGCGAAGCTGGCCACGGCCCGGATGTTTCGCGCGAAGGCGTGCAGCGGGATATTCTACCGATCATCGAAGGCACGACCGTGAACACGCGCTACGGGATGATCCGCACGGACCATATCCTGTTCATCGCGGCGGGCGCGTTTCACGTGACCAAGCCCTCCGACCTGATTCCGGAACTGCAGGGGCGGCTGCCCATTCGTGTGGAGTTGCAATCGCTGAAAGAGGAAGATTTCGTGCGGATCCTGACCGAGCCCAAGAACGCGCTCATCAAGCAGTACGTCGCGCTGCTGGACACGGAAGGCGTAAAGCTGCAGTTCACCGAAGATGCGGTTCAGGCAATCGCAAAATTCGCGACGAGCGTGAATGAACAGACGGAAAATATCGGCGCGCGGCGCTTGCACACGATTCTGGAAAAGGTGCTGGACGAGCTGTCGTTCGAAGCGCCGGACCTGAAGAAGAAATCGGTAAAGGTGGATGCCGCTTACGTGAACAAGCAGCTGGCGGACATCGTGAAGAACCAGGATCTGAGCCGGTATATCCTGTAACGGCAGACGATTGCAGATGCCAATCCCAAAGGTGGCGAGACGCGCAGCACCCAGGCAGCCAGCGCCGTATTTTTTGATCCTTCTCTTGGTGATTCTCTTCGTCGCGAGCGGGTGCGGCGCGCCGGGAGAGCCGCTGCCCCCATCCCCACCAATTCCCGTGGCGATCAGCGACCTGACGGCACAACAAGCGGGAGACGCCGCGCTGCTGACATTTACGATGCCCAAAAAGAGCGTGCGCGGGGAAAACCTGAAGGAGGTACCGACGCTGGAGGTTTTGCGGGGCAGCTTGAAGGCTGATGGCACACCGGACGCGAAATCCTTCCGCGTGGTGGACACGGTTCCGGGCTCGTTGATCGGCAACTACGTGCAACAGGGCAAGGTGGAATTCCGCGACCCCGTTTCCGCAGATGAAATCAAGGGACATGCGGGCGAAACCGTGGTGTACCGGGTGCGCACCAGAGTTTCCGACAAAAAGACGTCCGGGGATTCGAAGGAAGTCTCTCTGCGCTTGTATGCCGTGCCGGCGCGGATCGCGTCTCTTGACGTGCGCGTGACGGAAGGCGGAATCGAGTTGAAATGGGGGGCGCCGGACAAGACGTCCGGGGGGGAGCCGCTGGGCCAGATTCAGGAGTTCCATGTCTATCGCGGCGAACTGGATGCGGCGAGCGCGGCGGCGGCCGCGAAGGATTTGGCGCACGCCGCGTGGAAGTCGCGACCGCTGCAACTTGCGGCAACTACGGCGCCGGAGTTTCTGGATACGGGGTTCGACTACGGCAAGACTTACGCCTATCTGGTAAGGAGTGTTGTACTTGCCGACGGCGCTCTGCATGAATCAGGGGACTCGCCGGACGCCCTAGTGACGCCGCGTGACACCTTCCCTCCAGCAGCCCCGCAGGGAGTTGTTGCCGCTGTAATTCCGGGGAGCGCGGCGGGCTCGTTAGTGGTGGATCTGTCCTGGTCCATCAACGTGGAAACGGATTTGGCCGGCTATCGGCTGTACCGGAGTGAACAAGAAGGCACGCGGGGCCAGCTTCTCTCGCCGGATCTCTTGCCCACACCTGCTTATCGTGATAACAGTGTTGCGTCCGGGAAACGCTACTGGTACATGGTGACCGCTGTGGACCGCGCCGGGAATGAGAGTGCGCCGAGCGCCGCGGTGGCCGTGGATGTGGCACAACCTTCTCCGTAGTCCCGGGTTCGAAATAAGATAGAGCATTTGGTAGGGGAGTCCAGCACCCATGCCAGAGTCCGTTCATCTACCTGGCTATCGTTGGCTGATGTTTTTGCGGAACGTACCGGTGCGCATGGGGATCTACACCGGAATCTGCCTCTCACTTGTGTTTGCGATGTGGCTGGTGCTGGCCAATCGGGCGCCGCTTCTGGAGCGGCTGGCCTTGGGGCGAAATATCATCGCAGTAGTTGGTCTGGTGTTGTTTGCAAGCCTTCCGATACTGAGGTTTTACCGTAGCCCGGGAGATTTGATGGTATCGGGGCTGCTGGCGTGGACACTGTTGAGCATCACCTACCGCTTGCTGTGCATGGTCTTTGTTTTGCTGGACGAAAAATTCAGCGCCTTCCACGTTTTCGTGCTGGGGGCGGTGGTTTACCTGATTTTCGCGACGCTTTCGTGGATTGGCATGATCATCTGGAAAGTGCGATCCGCGGATATTTCCCATCCCCATCACTGAACGAGCCTGCCGCGAATGAGATTCTGCCGCTTTCTACCTACCACTAATTTGCACGGACATGCCGAGGCTTCTTATGGCCTGCTCGAGGGAGATGCCGTCCGCGAAATCGACGGAATGCCGTGGCAGAAGTGGACAGCGGGCAATCGGACGTGGCTGGCGAAGGAATGCCGTTTGCTGGCGCCTGTGGAGCCTTCCAAGATTGTTTGCGTGGGACGCAATTACGCGGCGCATGCCGCTGAATTTGGCAATGAGGTTCCCAAAGAGCCGCTCATTTTTTTGAAACCGCCTTCTTCCATCGTTGGCCCCGAAAAGCCCATCGTTCTGACGCGCTACTCCAATCGCATAGAGCATGAAGGCGAGCTGGGCGTGGTTATGGGCAAGGAATGCGCGCATCTGGGAGACGAAGACGATCCGCATTCCTATGTACTGGGTTACACCTGCGTGAACGATGTGACCGCGCGGGACCTGCAGAAGAGCGATGTACAGTTCACGCGCGCCAAGGGATTTGACACGTTTTGCCCGGTTGGACCGCACATCGAAACGCAACTTGATCCACGGAACGTCCTGGTCGAGACGTATGTGAACGGAGCACGCCGGCAGTCTGGCAGCACATCGCTGATGGTGTATCCCGTGGCCTTCCTGGTGCGCTGGATATCGCGAATGATGATGTTGCTGCCCGGCGATCTGATTGCCAGCGGGACCCCGGCGGGAGTGGGGCCGCTGGTCGCGGGAGATACGGTGGAAGTCTCGGTGGCGGGTGTTGGCGTGTTGCGCAATCCAGTGCATCCTCCACGCGCATAACTTCGCCGAATCGCACGCCTTTCTGTAAGATAAAGGGTCGTGGGGATTCAGCAGGTCTTGCATAAGCCAGGGTGTGTTGCTGCAAGGCGTGCCTTTCTGCTGGACATCAGTCCCGAATCTTTCATCCGTAAGGGGTAGAGCGTTGAAAGAGCTGCTCGCCGATTGGAAATTGCTGCTCGCGCTGGCGGGCGGATGCGCGGCGGCAATAGCGCTGATTGTTTATGCGTTCGTGCGTCCCGCCGTGGATCCAGAGGCGGAGGAACGCAAGCGGCGGCTGCACTTGAACCTCATCGGGAGAATCGCCGAGGGCCAGGTAGTCGAGCTCGCGGAACACCCGGCGGCGGTGGTGGAAGCGCGGTGGAGATTGCTGGGGTCGCGGTCACGCCCGCTGGCAGACAATGGACCACGCCATCTGGTGTCCTATAGCTACTCGATATCGGGCGTGACGTATCAGACCGCGCAAGACGTTACCGGGCTGGAAAGCCAGGTGCGCTTCGAGCGGCTGGCCGCGGGACAGCCGGCCAGCGTGAAATATGACCCATCAAATCCCAGTGATTCGATACTGGTTGCGGACGATTGGTCCGGCTTGCGCTGAACTGCCCGCCTTCCGGCGCTTCTTACCTAATCCAAATCAGCAGGTTTCGTGAGCATTGTGCAGAGCGGCCATGCTGCCCCGCGGCGCGTTCAGATTTTCGGGCGAATGCGCTATGCTTTGGCTGCCGTTTAGCCGAGCTCGCCCGGCGCTTATGAAACAGGTGCTCGCCTCCATTCTGACGACATTGATGATCGTGGCCATGACGCTGAGCGCCATGGTGATCCTGGAACGCGCCACGGTCTACGTGACGTCGATTGCCTCGCCTTTTCCGCGCGCGGGCGCGATCGCCGCGGAAATCCTGCTGGGCGTGGTTCTTCTTTTAGGTACGGTGTGGCTTGCCACGCATCTGGCCGTGCTGATCTTCGCTCCAAAGCACAACTCGCCTGAGGGAGGAACGCTTGGCTGACAAAAATCATGTGACTTGGGACTCGTCCGTGAATGCAGAGCGCCTGGAGCAGCTTCGCAAGATGTCCGCGGAGGCGGAAGCGGGCGGCGGCGCGGAACGCCGCGAGCGCGAACACAAAGCGGGCAAACTCTCGGCGCGGGAGCGCATACACCTTTTGCTGGATGAGGGCACCTTTGAAGAGCTGGACAAATTCGTGCGCCACCGTTGCGGGGATTTTGGCTCGGCGGAAACGCGCCCCATGGGCGACGGATTTGTGACCGGATTTGGCCGCATCGACGGGCGGTTGGTGTACGTTTTCGCGCAGGATTTCACGGTGTTTGGCGGTTCGCTCTCCGAAACCAACGCGCAGAAAATCTGCAAGATCATGGACCTGGCCATGCGCAACGGCGCACCGGTCATCGGCCTGAACGACTCCGGTGGCGCGCGCATTCAGGAAGGCGTGGCGTCGCTGGCGGGATATGCGGACATTTTCCTGCGCAATACGCTGGCCAGCGGGGTAATACCGCAGCTCAGCGCGGTCATGGGGCCGTGCGCAGGCGGCGCCGTTTATTCGCCCGCGATTACGGACTTTATTTTCATGACGCGTGACACTTCCTATATGTTCGTGACGGGCCCGGACGTGATCAAGAACGTGACGCACGAGGAGGTCACGAAACAAGAATTAGGCGGCGCGATGACCCACAATGCCACCAGCGGCGTGGCTCATTTTGTCGCGCGGGACGATGCGGATTGCTGCGCCATGCTGCGCGAGCTGATGGGCTTTATCCCCTCGAACAATCTGGAGGATCCGCCGAGGCGCAACACTCCTGACCCGTGGGACCGCCGCGAAGAGCTATTGAATTCGATTGTTCCGGAAGACCCGCAGAAGCCATACGACATGAAGGATGTCCTCCACGCGGTGGTGGACGATCATTATTTTTTCGAGGTACACGAGCATTTCGCGAAAAACATCGTAGTGGGCTTTGCGCGGCTGGACGGGCGACCCGTAGGAGTGGTTGCGAATCAGCCCGCGTTTCTTGCCGGAACCCTGGACATCAATGCTTCGGTGAAGGGCGCACGTTTTGTGCGTTTTTGCGACGCGTTCAATATTCCTTTGATTACCTTTGAGGATGTTCCGGGTTTCCTTCCCGGCACGCAGCAGGAATTCGGGGGCATCATCAAGCACGGCGCGAAGCTTTTGTTTGCCTTTGCGGAGGCGACGGTGCCGAAAATCACCGTGATCGCGCGCAAGGCCTACGGCGGGGCTTACTGCGTCATGGCGTCCAAGCACATCCGCACCGATGCGAACTTTGCGTGGCCCAGCGCGGAAATTGCGGTGATGGGACCGGAAGGCGCGGTGGATATCGTCTACAAGCGAGAATTGAGTAATGCTCCCGAGACGGAGCGCAGCAAACTGCGCCAGGAAAAGATCGCGGAATTCCGCAGCCGGTTTGCCAATCCGTTCGTTGCGGCGGAGCGTGGCTACCTGGACGCCGTGATCGAACCAGCGGAGACTCGCCCCCGCATCATCACCGCGCTGCGGGCCCTGGAAAACAAACGGGACACCAATCCCAAGAAGAAGCACTCCAACATTCCGCTGTGACTATGCTCGCGGGTGTGGATAGCCGCAAGGCTGGATGGATCGTGGCACGAAGCCGTTCGTGGCCGTGCCGCTACTCCACTCACTTCAATAGAAACTCCTGCAGGAACTCGACGTAGGCGTAAAACTCGTAGTCCTGGTTGACCTTTTTCTGGAAGCCGTGGCCTTCGTCTTTTGCCATGACATACCAGACGGGTGTGCCCTGTTTCTTCAGGCCGGAAACGATCTGGTCGCTTTCGCTGACCGGCACCCGCGGATCGTTTTTCCCCGCGACGACCATCATGGGCTTTTTGATCTTTTCGATGTTGTTCATGGGGGCGATGCGCTCCAGGAACTCGCGCATCTTCGGGTCGCGCTCGTCACCATATTCGACGCGGCGCAAATCGCGACGGTAGCCTTCGGTGTGTTCGAGGAAGGTGACCAGGTTGGACATACCCACGACATCGATGGAGCAGCGGATGCGATCGCTGTAAAACGTGGAGACGGCCAGGGTCATGTGGCCGCCGTAGCTGCCGCCGGTGACGGCGATGCGATTCGCGTCGAGATCGGGCCGCGTGGCGATCCAATCGAACAGGGAGTTAATGTCCTTATAGCTATCCTCACGAAGGAAGCCGTTGTCGAGCATTGTGAAAGTCTTGCCATAACCGGTGGAACCGCGGACGTTGGGGGAAATGATGGCGATTCCCAGTTCATTCACGAAGTAATTCCAGCGCCCGAGGAAGTCCGGGCGAGACTGTCCTTCCGGCCCGCCGTGGATCTCGATCAGGACGGGGCGCTTGCCGGTGAATTTGGCGGGAGGCCGGTAGAGAAACCCTGAAATCAGCTTGCCGTCAAAGGCCTTCCAGCGCACCAGCTCCGGCTCGCGGAAGCCGTCGGTTTTGACGGCGGTTTCACTGTAGGTCCAACGGTCCAGTTTACCGGCGGTGACATCCAACGAATAGCAATCGCCCGGGGAACTCGCCGAACTAATGCCGAAGGCAATTTCGCGGTTGTTCTTGTGCCACAAGAGCCCGCTGACCAGGCCGACCGGGAGTTTCGGAACAGGCAGTTCTTTGCCGGTGGCCGTGTCCAGGAGATGAAGCGCGCTGAGGCCATCTTCATTGGTGATGAAAGCGATCTTCCGTCCATCCCAGGAAAGAGCAAATTCATCAACGTCCCAGGGAATGCCGCCGCTGAGCACTTTGGTTTGCTTGCTGGAAAAATCGAGGTAGGAGAGCCGCTGAAATTCGGAGTCTTTGTCGGAAGTAAAGTAAACGCCCTTGCCATCTTTGCTGAATCTGGCGTTGGAATAGGCGACCTTTTCCGCGGTATTGCGCGGCGTGAGTTCGGTTTTCTCCCCTGTGGCAGCGTCAAACAGCCACAGGTAGGTTTCGTTGACTGAAATCCCTTCCGTTACAAGGAGTTTGGAATCATCCGGCGACCAGTCGGCGGGTTCCCATCCACCTCCAGTGAGCTTTGTGAGCAGGCGATCGGATTTAACATCGAGCGGGTCGATGACCCACACATCAGTATCCTGGCCAGTGCGGCGCGTGGAGGTATAAGCGATGCGGTCGCCCCTGGTGGACCAGGGTCCCACGATGTTTCGGGATTTCCCATCGGTCAGTAGAGTTGTGTTCCCTGTGACAAGGTCATAGCGGTACAGCTGATACCATTCGCCGCCACCGATGTCCTTTTGAAAGACCATGTATTCGCCGGAGGTTGGCTGAAACTTGCCGCCATAAACCGGTTCATTGAAGAAGGTGAGCTGCTGGCGGGCTCCCGCTGGCATTTTCACCAGATGCGCTTGATAGGTGTTGGCAAAGCGCGTGCCAATCAGCAATTCACGCCGCTGCGGGTGCCAGTCGGTGGGAAAGGCGGAGCGATTTTCACTGTAGCGCCCGGCCAATTCGGCAACACTCGTCGGAACCGGCGGCACGCCCTCGACCACCAGGTTTTCCGGCGGCGGGACTGCCGTTTGCTGACTAAAAACCTGCGTCACGAGAAACAGCAACAGGCCGGCGACGCACAAATAAGTCTTCTTCATAGGTCCCCCCAGACGCAATATGCGCCTCTTTTCATACACCGCCAACGATACGACACGCAAGCCCTAGCAAACCGCTGGCGGCCACGGCCCGCATGCTACACTCGCGCAAGCTGAAGAACGCGCTATGTTCAAGAAAATTCTTATTGCCAATCGCGGGGAAATTGCCGTGCGGATTCTGCGCGCGTGCCGCGAACTGGGCATAAAGAACGTCGCGGTATTCAGCGAAGTCGATCGCACGGCGCCGCATGTGCGCCTAGCCGACGAGGCTTATTGCATTGGCCCGGCGGCTTCCCGCGAGAGTTACCTGCGGATCGATAAGCTGATGGACGTAGCGCGCCGAACGGGTTGCGATGCCTTGCACCCGGGCTATGGCTTCCTGGCGGAGAATCCCGCGTTGCCCCGCGCGTGCAGCGATGAGGGCATAACTTTCATCGGGCCGTCGGCGGAAGCGATGGAGCTGATGGGCTCGAAGACTTCAGGGAAGCAACTGGCGCGCCGCGCCGAAGTGCCCACGGTGCCCGGCATAGACGAAGCCATCGAAAACCCGGAAGAGGCACAATCCCTGGCGCGCAGCATGGGCTATCCCATATTGCTGAAGGCAATTGCGGGGGGCGGCGGCAAAGGGATGCGCGTGGTGCCGACCGAGGCCGAATTTGCGTCGGCCTGGCGCGATGCGGCCTCTGAGGCGCTCAACGCGTTCGGCGATCCGCGCGTATTTCTGGAGAAGTATTTGATCGGGCCGCGGCATATCGAGGTTCAGATTTTCGCGGATGCGCACGGGCGTGTGGTGTCGCTGGGAGAGCGCGAATGTTCCATCCAGCGGCGTCACCAAAAAGTGGTTGAAGAAGCGCCTTCGCCGGTGGTGACGCCGGAATTGCGCAAGAAGATGGGAGACGCGGCGGTGCGGCTGGCGCGCGCGGGCGGCTACACCAACGCCGGCACGGTGGAATTTCTGGTGGACGCCGACCTGAATTTCTATTTTCTCGAAGTGAATGCGCGATTGCAGGTGGAGCACCCGGTGACGGAGCAAGTCACGGGCCTGGACCTGGTGAAGCTGCAGATCGCGATTGCCGCAGGCCACCGTTTGCCCTTTGCGTGGGAGGCGATCACGCCGCGGGGCAACGCCATGGAAGTTCGCTTGTACGCGGAAGATCCCGACAACAACTTTTTCCCCTCTCCGGGGAAGATATTGTCGCGGCATGCGCCGACGGGTCCCGGGATTCGCCTGGATGAAGGTGTGTATGAAGGCTACACCGTGCCGCTGGAATACGATCCGCTTTTGAGCAAACTGATCGCCTGGGGCAACAGCCGAGAAGAGACCATTGCGCGGCTGCGGCGCGCTCTGGACGAATACACCATCACGGGCATCCGCACAAACGTGAGCCTGTTCCGGCGGATCCTGACGGAGCCGGAGTTTCTGCACGGCGAATTTCACACGAAATGGTTGGACGAATTGCTGGCGCGGCCCAAGCCGCCGGTCACACCTCCCCGCCCGGGAACCGAGGAAGCTTCGGTGATTGCGGCAGCGCTCTGGCACACCGCCAGAGCAAGCAGTGCCGCGAATACCAACCGGACCACTTCCGCCGAACCTTCACGCTGGAAATCGGAAGGGCGCCACCAACAATTGGACCGCACGCCATGAAACTCGAAGTGCACCTCGAAGGTGTATCGGGAGCGCAGACGCGCGTCGTGGAATTGCAGCGCGAGGGCGAACGTTACCAGATCATTCTCGACGGTCAGCCCGTAAACGCCGATGCCATCGAAATCGCTCCCAATACGATTTCCGTGATACTGGATGGGCAGTCCTTCGTCATCCATGCAACTCCTTCACTGGATGGCAAACTCAAATTGCAGTGCGGCCCGCACGAGTTCTCCGCGGAGATCATCGATCCGCGCGTCTGGAGAGGGCGAAAACAGGGGGCGCTGGAAGCCGAAGGGCGGCAGCAGATTGTTGCGCCCATGCCCGGAAAAGTGATCCGGGTGCTTGTGGTGGCGGGGGACAGCGTGGAAGCCGGGCAGGGACTGATCGTTGTCGAAGCGATGAAGATGCAGAACGAGATCAAGTCGCCGAAGAACGGGAAAGTGGAACGCGTGCTGGCGAAAGAAGGGCAGAGCGTAAATGCGGGGGACGTCCTCGCCTGGATCGAGTGAATAAACCGGATTCCTCACAAACTTCGATTCATTCGATTTTCAAGTTCAGCAAACAATGGCCATCCCGAGGCGATCCGATGAGGATCGCCGAAGGAGTTCAATTGAAATTTTGCACGATGTGTCAGTTGAGGTCTTTCGGGGCGCAAACGGCGCGCCCCTCAAGATGACAGGGTGCTTCGGCGTTTGAATAGCATGAAAATTCAGATGGTGAGAAAGTCCGCTTAAATTCATTTGAAGGTTGCGGGAAGCCGAGCGTTCCTTCGTCTCCAGTTAAAAGGGCCTTCTGTGCAGGGGGAAACTTAGAGTTTTATTGTGTGGACTTGCCAGAAGCCGCTGGAGCAGGAGCCGTGGATTTCGCGGCGTCGGGCAACTTGCCGGCGGCTTCGACAACTTGCTGGGCCAGGTAGTTGGTGACATGGGCCTGGTCACGGCCCACCGCGAGATAAGCAGAGCGCAGCAATTGTTCCTTGCGATTGCGCAGGGTGTCGCGGATGGTCTGCTGAACTTGCGGATCATTGACGCCACGCAGCCCCGCGGCCTCGCGCGCCACAAGTTTCAAGATGCGAGTGTTGTCCTTCAGGACGATCGGCTGGCTGACCTGCCCGGGTTTCAACGCGAGCACGGTCTTCTTCAGCGTGGGGTCCGACTGATTCAGAGCTGATTCCGGAATGTAGCCCAGGTCACCGCCGTTTGCCGCAGTGTTCATGTCCTCGGAATAATCCATGGCCAATTGGGCAAAATCAGCACCGCTGTCCAGCTTGTCCATGAGCATTTTAGCCTTGCGTGCCGCTTCCGCCTCATTGGTGGCGTCGTCGTTCTTGCGGTTGCGGATCTGCGCATCCTTGCGAGGCGTGATCACGATCTGCGAAATGCGGTATTGGGGTTCGGCAACGTTGAACTGGTTGCGGTTGGCGTTGTAAAAATCCTGGACGTCCTGATCGGTGATGGTGACCTTGGCGGCAACTTCACGGTTCAGCAGCTTCTGGATGGATAGCTGGCGGCGGAGATCGCGCTTCAGGTCGTCCACGCCCATGCCGCGCTGTTTCAATTGCCGCTGGAACTCTTCTTCGGTGAAGGGGCTTTTCAGCTCGGTGAACTTGTCCTCGACTTCACCGTCGCTCGCTTCGAGGTTCAATTTTTTGGCGCGCTCGAGGAGAATTTCGTTGTTGATGAGCTGTTCGAGGACATTCAGCTTGAGCGAGAGCGCTTCTTCCTGCGAGGGTTCCTGGGCTTCCGGATTGACCTGAGACTTGTAGTATTTCTCGACCTCATCGCGCTTAATCTCCGTGCCATTCACTACCGCCCAAACGTCCGCGGAATGGTGTTCCGGGGCGTTGCAGCCGGCCAGGACACCGAGAAGCATGCCGGCAAAGGGCAACACGACAGCAGCGTGGCGGAGCCCACGGTTTGTTCGTTCGCTGATTGGGTGAGTCGGAGGAAAGCTCAAGATATTAGCTCAGGCTGCTTTCTTCACACGGCCCAAACGGATGCAGCCGGTGCACACGCGCACCTGCTTGCGAACTCCGTCCACGACCGCGCGGACCCGCTTCAAATTCGGGTTCCAGCGGCGACGCCGTGTGTTATTGGCGTGGCTAACCACGTTTCCAAAGTGCGGCCCTTTGCCGCAGATTGCGCACTTCAATGCCATGACTTCACACTTCCTGCTCTTCAAAGGATAGAAAACAGAACGTTTAATCATAGCAGAGATGCCGGGAAACACAAAACTGGCTTTTCGGCATTCCCGGCGCGAATTGTCAGGAAGAACAGCAAGCACTGCCGCTCACCACCAAGTCACGAATTTCGCCAAATTCGAAGGATTGGAAGCGTTTTAAGCGGGTGTTACGAGGCCTTTTTCCGAGTCCTTTGCTATACTGAAACGGTCCCGACAGGATACGTTACGCCGTGAATTCGCTCCGAATCTCCATCGTGCAATATCTGAATACCGCCCCGCTCGTCCGAGGCTTCACGCACGGAGCTTTGCGAGGGAAGTACCGACTGTCGTTCACCGTTCCCTCGCAATGTGCCGATGCTCTCCGGACGAACGCGGCGGACATCGCCATCATCCCGGCGATCGAATACGCGCGGATACCCAACTTGGTCGTTCTTCCGGGATTGTCGATTGCATCGAAGCGCGCGGTTCGCAGCCTGCTGCTGGTTTCCACGAAGCCGGTGCGGGAAGTCACGCGCATGGCGCTGGACCGCAGTTCGCGAAGCACGCAGGCCCTGGTGCGCATCCTCTGCCGGAAATGGTGGGGTATCGCGCCTGAATTTCTTGAGACTGAACCCGATCTGCCTGCAATGCTGCAGAAATCCGATGCCGCGCTTTTGATTGGCGACCCTGCGCTGCGCCTGGCGCTTAAGGCCGAACCGCACACCGAGCGCGATCGCGCTGGCGCGCTGCGGTGTTCCGGGGAATCGGTCGGCTTTCCAGGAATCGCCATGCTGTATTTGTACGACATGGTCGAGGAATGGCGCGGCCTGAGCGGACTGCCGGCGGTCCTGGCGGTCTGGGCGGCGCGGCCAGAGGTGACTACGCCGGAGGTGGTGCGCGACTTTCAGAAGTCGCTGGCGCAGGGATTGCTTCAGCTCAACGAGATCAGCGCCGAAGCATCGCGGGAGATGGGGCTGCCTGCGGCGGATTTGCGCCGCTACCTCTCGGAGAATATTGATTACGGGCTGGATGAAGAAAATTTGCAGGGGCTGCGCCTCTTTTTCAAGCTCGCGGCGGAGCTTGGATTGATTCCAAGCGCGCCGGAAATTGTGATGGCTCGTGCAGCAGGAATCTCCGAACGTGACTCGGAACTTGCGGTGGGGCGGCGGCGTTGAGCTTGGCACGGGGAGAACTCTGACGTGGCGATCGGCAAACAGGAAGCGCTGGAATTGCTGCAGTCCGATGACCTGGTGGGCATCGGCATGGCCGCGCATCAACTGCGCCTGAAGAAAAACGACCCGCGCGTGGCCACCTACCAGATCGATCGCAACATCAATTACACGAATTTCTGCACGGAATACTGCTCTTTCTGCGCGTTCTACCGCCCTCTGGGCGCCAAGGACGGTTACATCCTTTCGTTTGAGAGCATCTACCAGAAGATTGACGAGATGCTGGAACTTGGCGGCACCGGGATCCTTTTGCAGGGCGGGCTGCATCCGGACCTGCAAATCGGCTACTACGAGAATTTGCTGCGCTCGTTGAAATCGCGTTACCCGCAAGTTCATCTGCATTGCTTTTCGGCGCCGGAGGTGCTGTGCATCGCGGAAGTCAGCGAGCTCAGCTTGCGAGACACCATCCAGCGGCTGAAGGATGCGGGGCTGGATTCCATCCCCGGCGGCGGCGCGGAAATTCTGGACGATGAAATTCGCGGGAAGATCGCGCGCTTGAAATGCACGAGCGACGAATGGGAGCAGGTGCACCGCATCGCCCACTCGCTGGGACTGCGCACCACAGCCACGATGATGTTTGGCTGCGGCGAGGAACTCCGCCACCGCGTCAATCACCTGGATCGCATTCGCCGCATCCAGGAAGACACCGGCGGCTTCACAGCGTTTATTCCGTGGATTTTCGCGGCGGAGAATACGGCGCTGGGCAAAAAGGTGCAGGAAACCACGGCGGTGGATTACCTGAAGACGCTGGCGGTGAGCCGCCTGTATCTCGACAATGTGGAGCATATCCAATCAAGCTGGCTGACGCCGGGGATCAAGGTTTGCCAGATTGGCCTGCAATTCGGCGCCGACGACGTCGGCAGCATTTTGATTGAAGAAAATGTGGTCTTCGCGGCGGGCGTGAGACGGCGCACCAATGAAGGCGAATTGCAGCGCATTATCACGGATGCTGGCTTCATTCCGGCCCAGCGCGACACGCTTTACCGTACGCGCACGCTGAAGCCGCTACCCGAACTTCAAGCCACCGCGTGAAATAGTTGGTTGTGGGCGAGTTTCCGATTACCGCATCAATTTGGCACTGGCGGGGTGGCTGTGGGTACTTTCTGGAATTATTCAGCTTCAGCGCGTATAAGTACGAACCTATTTCGGTTCAGGGTTTTGGCTGCGTGGGCCTAATGGGACCAAAAGAACGGATGATGCGGTTAATCTCAGGCTGAGTGACCCTTGCACCAGAACGAACATCGCCAAGAACACTGATTTGAAACCTGCGGTCTGTCTTATCAAACAAATTTACCGTTACGTTTTGCCAGTCGTGCGATAGACCGCTAAGTTCAAATCCTCGGTAGTCATTGGTCTCGAACGAAAAGATATCTGGTGCTGCGGGATTGTGCTCGAACCAGAGTCCCTTAATACCCAGGAGAATCCGAACGCGTGCAAATTCTTTGTGCGACCGAAACGGTGACCACTGGGAGGGCGTCGTCGAGACAATAGCCCTGAATTGGTCATATTTCGATTCGCGGATGCCTGTTCCGAAGGCCTGAGTGAAATAGTCGGCATCATCTTGAGCGACGTGACTATTGACCGGGTTGTCTTGGAAATACTCGGGGTTGCTAAATCTTATGACCTGTCCAGTTTTGAAACGGATTCGGACCGTTCGTCCCTCGTCCCATTCCTTGTCGATGTCATCCCAAGGGACCTCAAATCTGTAGCCGTAATACGACAGTACGCTGCCCTTAGCAGTCGAGGCTATCGCGTCATCAAGTGGCCGGGGAGCGGAGCTCCAACCGCGAGGTGAAGAATCCGGAGGACGGAAAACCGTTGAGCGTAATCTGCAATAGCTGATGGTTTGAGGGCCGAAGTATGCGCCTGAAGCGAGAACGATGAATACAACAGTACAGCAGACAAGAACGAGCCCGCTGCGCAAGTTTACGGGTCTGTCTTGCCGGGATTCGGGAGATTCGTCCACAGTCCTATTAGACACCATCGCACCTGCCTAAGTGCCCCCAATTGGCCAGCCCAAGTGGCGTCCGCGCCAACTCGGGTTAAGTCCCCTAATTGGAGGCTGAGCTACTCCCAAGAAGTTGAAGTGCCTGACGGCCGGCATTCAGCCAGCAGTTACAGTCGTCACGCGACTACTTGCGCATGCGCAGCATGATTTCCACGTGCGCGCCATCGGGCAGGTCCAGCGGCTCTTGTGGTTGCAAGACTCCATCCTTGTAGCAGGCGAAGCAGCGGATTGTGGGGGGCTTGGGCGGAGCGTTTTCAGCGGTGTTTGTGGCGCCGCCAGCGGACTTCGACGTTTCGTTCAACGCTTGATTGGCCAGGGCGTCGGCTTCGCGATTTTGCTCGCGGTAAACGTGATCGATACGGAAGGATTCGAGGCCCTGCGCCATCTTCCTGGCGCGTTCAAACAGAGGCCGCAGGTCGGCACTTTTCACTTTGTATTGCCCGCGCATCTGCTTCACCAGGAGTTCGGAATCGCTTGCGACGCGGAGCGCGTGAATCCCGTGCGTTTGCGCGTAGTCCAGCGCCGCAATCAAGCCGTAGTATTCCGCGACATTGTTGGTGTTCTGGCCGATGTATTTCTTCAGGCGCGCCACGACTTCGCCCCGGGCGTCGCGCACAACAACGCCATAAGCCGCCGGGCCGGGATTTCCCCGGGAGCCACCGTCAATGTTCGCTTGAAAGGCAGGCGTGGGCTTGTGCTCCCGCTGATGATCGCCGAACAAGCAGGCGCCTTTGGGGAGAGTGGGACGCTTGTTCATTCGGAGTGAGTCGTCCCGTTAGCGGGTGCAGCCGCCGCATCCGCAGCCGGGGCCGCGTGGGGAATGGGTTCCAGGGTGTAGAGAATGCAGCCGCACGTTTCGCAGCGGAAAACCTCTTCGTTGGTTTCCGTGCGGAGAACCTGAACGACGTGCGGCAGGACGCGCATGCCGCAACCGCGGCACTGGTTGTCGCGAACCTCCGCCATCACCGCGCCCGGGTGTTTGCGTGAGATGCGACTGTACAATTCCAGCAAATCTTCCGGCACCTTTGCGGCGAGCAGCGAGCGCTCCGCGGTGGCCGTTTCCAGCAACTTTTTCTTTTCGTTATATTGCACTTCGATCTGCTTTTTCTCTGCCCCGATGGCGGTGTCCGCTTCTTTCAAGTCCGCTTCCGCGTGCTTCACTCGGTGCTCGACCTCTTCGGAGGCCATCATTTGTTCCAGAACCAGGTCTTCCAATTTTGCCGCCTCGCGCTCCGCATTGGCGATTTCATGTTGCAGGGCCTTGTAGGCCTCATTTGTTTTTACGGAACTGCTCTGCTCGCGGTATTTCTTGGCGCGCTCTTTCCACTGCTCCACATCCAGCTCGAGTTTTTTCCGCTGTGTCTGGGCGTGGGTGTGGGCTTCCTTGGCCGCGGCCACGGCGGATTTCGCGCCGGTCAGCTTGGCATCCGCTTCGCGAAAGCGTTTGGGCAGGCCGTCGAACTCGGCACGAAGCGCCGCGATCCGCTGATCGAGTTGCTGGAGGTCCACAAGATGAGGGATTGCGGGATGCATGCCGAGAGATTCTAACACACGGACAAGGCGCGCCCTGTCGGCGCTTTGATGCTGTAGGCAGGTGCGCGTGCCATTGACTAAAACCTGTCTGATCTAATTTCAGGCTCTAGGCTACACCCTCAGGGGTTAAAACCCCTGAATCCACGGGGCCATTCGGCACGGCTGAAGCCGTGCCCTCCCACGAACTGTTTGTGAGATGACTTCTAGAAGCGGACGGCCTGAGATTCGCTGGGAGGATACTTCCGAGATGAGAAGAGGCGCGGCTTGCCAGTCGGGTGCGGGTGACGGGAACCTCGCCGCGCGGAAGGTTCGCAGGCAGAATCTTCAGGAGGCTTTCAGATCGCGGTGAATCATCGCCGCATCTAGGAAGTACCCGATTCCGACGGCCAACGGCAGGATGCCGAACGCGGCCGCAACCAGGGTCTCATGTTCGCCCACGACTCGAGCGATCACGGCAAACATGGTGATGAATCCCAAGCCGCCGGATACCAGCAAAACCCCGGCACGACGCGACTTGGCGTACTGCGAAAGCTCCGGCTCCATGGGGATGGCCGCACCGCGAGCCAGAGCCGCCAAGCGCTCTTCGGTCCGCAGTTTGCGGACCCGGTAAAATGCATAGATTAATGCCAGGGGAATACCGCAAGTCAGTGCCACTGCTACGAGGCCGATCACACTCCCGTCCATAGTCCACTCCTTCTCGCAACCGCTGCATCTCTGGGTGTTGCGCTCTCACCTAGAGTTACGCAGGCGCGGGCGGAATTGTTCCCGCGAAAAAGGACAGGATTGGAAGGATGAAACCCGAGATTACTGAATTTCCCGGATTTCCATCGTGGAATCGATGGCCAGGGTAGGGTAGCGGATCGCCACACCCGCGGGCGGGGGGGCCGCGTGCCGGGCGACAACGCGGAAATCCGACCCGGAGCACTCCACTTCATAGGTGTAGCCGTCGCGCTCGCGCCGGGCCATGTTCATCGTTCCGGTAGTAGCCATTTCGTCCAGCGAGGCGCAGCGGCTGTTCAGGGCGATGTTCCCGCGTTCTGCCTGCGCGATGGACAGCAGGTCGCTGCGCACACCGGTAAGGCTGATGGCCTGGGTGGGCGAGGTGCCCGCATCGGTGCTGGGCATTTGCTTCAAATAAAGATAGTAGATGCCGATGGCTAGGGCGGCGGTAACAAGGAGACCAGCTAGGGCTTTCATGGCTTTATTGTTTCGCCGTGTTCGTGCTGGTTCAAGCGATTCCGCGACCTGGCGTGCAATTGGTAACACCCCCCGGAGATTATGTCTGGGCCATACCCGCCGTGTGCTACGCTCGAATTGACACCGCCCTCTCCCGGTGAATTCTCCCCTCCGGATGAAACCATGCCTGTTCTTACCCAACCAGACGAACTCCATGCGATCGAGAAGTTGCGCGAGCAGGAGCTCGAGGAAGCGCGTGCCATCCAGGGCGTGATGCTGCCTGGGCAGCCATTACGGACCGATTGCGTGACGATTTCCCATGAGTTCCAGCCTGCTGCGGAAGTAGGTGGGGATTTCCTGGATTACTTCCTACTTCCCGACGGCAAGATCGGCCTGTACCTTGGCGACGTATCCGGGAAAGGTCTGCCGGCAGCCCTCTATGCCGCTCTGGCGGTTGGGACGCTGCGCGGCGTCCACAAGGACGGCCAGCCCCCAGCCCGGGTCCTCTCCGTCCTGAATGAGAGGCTGCTCCTCCGGGGCATTCCAGGACGCCACTGCGCGATTCAGTACGCTATCTTTGACACGATTCGCGCGCGGACGCGCATTGTGAGCGCCGGCATGCCCGGCCCGCTGCTCATCCGCGGTAAAGAATGCCGCGTTCTGCAGCTTGCGGGCATTCCCCCAGGCTTCTTCAGCGGTGTAGTTTACGACGAGTTCACGTTGGACCTCGAGCCGGGCGATTCCATATTGTTTTGTACCGATGGACTGACCGATGCGCGGAATGTCCAGGGGCAGGAATTTGAGCTGGAGGGGCTCCAGGAAGTTTGCCGCAGACATGCGGGCGAGGCCCCGATTGAATTATTGAACCACGTCTTCGCGGCGATCCAGGAATTTTCCAAGTCCTGCGGCCAGTGGGATGATATGACCGCCGCGGTGCTCCATTACGCTCCCTCCCCGGCGGAGGGAGGCGTGCGCCCCATTGCTCAATGAGCAAGCGCGTCGCTCTTTTCATTTGACCCTTGCAGCCTTCTCCAGTAATAACGTGTGATAACTTTCGCTCGACCCAGAGGAGTCCTTAGATGAAGACAAAATCCCCGTTCCCCGTGGCCTTGGTATGCCTGATGTCGTACGCGATTGCCATCCCTGGTGATCTCTGGGCAACTCCGGCACCCCCCGACCAGCGGGCCGGTGAGATTTCCCGTGTGATCCCGGCGGTAAGCATCGCACGTGGTTCCAAATCCATGAGCGCATCGGCCAAAACGGTTGTGGATTGGCAGGATGTGGTCAATACGCAGGCCAATGCACGCGCCAGGGTCTCTCTCGATGATGGTTCAGTGCTGAATGTGGGCTCGGATTCCTCTATTCACGTCGTCAAGCACGACGCGGGGGCGCAGCAGACCGACCTGGAAGTGAGTTTTGGGAAGATGCGCTCGCAGGCCCAGAAGATTTCCCAGCCGAACGGCACGTTTGAAGTGCATACGCCTGCTGGGGTGGCCGGTGTGGTGGGCACGGATTTTTATGTGGCCTACGAAAACAACGTGATGACGGTGATCGTTTTTGAAGGTTTTGTGCGCGTCTGCAACCTGGCGGGCGTGTGCGTGGTGGTCAAGGCCGGGCAGACAACCACGGTGCGCAACGGCGATTCTTCAGGGCCCGCGGCCCCGGCGCAAGCATTGCTCGGCATGCTCACCGATGCCGTCAACAGCACGAATGTGGGCGATGGCCCCGGCGTAGAGCCTATTCACCACATCGGTAAAGGGACTGCCATCACCATCGGGATCCTCGCGCTGGTCCCGATTATCGTGATCCCCGTGGTGGCAACCCGCGGCTCGAGTGGCACTGCGCCTGTGACGAACCCCAATTGCAATCCAGCTACTGGGAAATGCCCGTGATTCAGATTTGTTAATCGAAAAGTCGCCCGGCGTGTGGTGTTCCGCGAGGCGGCCTTTTTCTTAGCCATGCTTCGATAAGAAGTGGTGACTTGGCCGCACGCGCCAACGGCGGGCAGCGAGCCAGTCTCAGGTCAGTGCGTGGTCAGCCGCGAAGAGGATCCTTGCGTTCGCTCAGCTCAGCGACCAGCCAAACAGTGTGAGCGTCAGAAACAAGGTGAGCGCACCGAGGCTGACGAGGGCGAGAGTTTTCCCTTTGCCAAGAAGGGAGTCGCGGGTTTCAGCTTTGACACAAAGAACCACTGCCACAATGAGCACGCCGCCCCAGGAAATGGCGCACGGCAAGCCGGGATACTGCGAGATCGCGGCAAGCGCCTTGTCCGATGGCTGATTGGCGGGAATCCACCAGGGAAGGATCGGCGCAAAACCTGCCGCAAGCACAAACGTGAGGATCTTGCGGCTGACCCACCCTTTAATCTTGGTTACGGGTTTCGCTTTGCGAATCTTGCGCCAGACAAGAAATTCCCAAAGGAGGAGGGCGACGGCCAGGGGCATCCACCCGTACAGCGAGCTTTCCCGGTCGGCCCACAACCAGCCGCGGAAAAAAAGATCAGACGAGTGCGTGGCAGACAATTTCGGCAGCAGAAACATGCCGGCAACCGAATTGCCGAGCGTTGCCAGGAGGAGTACGGCCAGACCGAACAGTTGAATCCACTCGTGCAACGGCGCCCGGCCACAGCGAGTGCACACAGGCCGCTCAGGGAAGATCTTTAAACCGCAATGCTCGCAATACACGGCGACCTCGCTTCGTTCCCCAGTGACGACACCCCGCAAACCCACAAAGCCTATTCCAAAGCAAGCGCGCAGCCTACTGGTCCGAAGTGCAGGACATTGCAACCGAAAGGACAATGGACAATGGGAGGGGTACCGTTTTTCGGACGGCCTGATAATTTTGCCAGGGTCACGGTCGTCATCTATTATCAGAAGCCGGGCATCCACATTTACTTTCTCTGGCCAGGAGAAAAAAACCTTATGTCTTCCAAGCACTTCCGTGCAGCCACACTTTTTCTCACGACCCTGCTCGTGCTCTTCTTTGCAGCCTTCACTGCGATGGCTCAGGCGCAACGGCCTCCGCTTACCGCGGAATGGATCTTTGGCAAAGAAGGCGCCAGTGTGGCGGAAGTCCCAGAGTTCAAGTGGTTGGCCGACAATTCCGCCATTTTTTATGACACTCGCCAGCCCGAAGCGCAGCGCACTTTTGAGCGGCTCGATCCGCTCACTCGCGAACGGCACCCGGCTCTCGACATGCGCAGGCCTTCCTTAATGAGCTCATCGCGAAAGGTATTCTCCACGAAGTGATGATCTATCCCATGAGCAAACACGGCATCGCCGATCCGCCGGCCACCATTCATCTGGTCCGCACCATGCGCGAGTTCTGGCGCCGGAATCTGTAGCGCGCCAAAATGTAATACGATACGAGCATGAAAGAAACTTGGCGGTGGTTCGGCCCTCCGGACCCGATTCAGCTCGATCAAATCAAGCAAGCGGGCGCGACCGGTATCGTCTCCGCCCTGCATCACATTTATCGCGGCGAGGCTTGGCCGCTCGACGAAGTCCTCAAGCGCAAAGCGGAAATCGAGGCCGCCGGGCTGGTGTGGTCCGTCGTCGAGAGCATACCGGTTCACAATTCCATCAAGCTCCGTTCCGGGCCTTATCTCCAGTACATCGCTGCGTGGAGGGATTCTCTCGCTGCCATCGCCAAGGCAGGCGTACCGGTCGTCTGCTATAACTTCATGCCGCTCGTGGACTGGACACGGACGGATTTGAAGTGGCGTCTGCCCAGCACGGGCTATGCGCTGCGGTTTGATGCTGTGGATTTCGCGGCCTATGACTTGTTCATCCTCGAACGCCCGGGTGCCGAGCTCGATTACCCGCCTGAGCTCGTTGCTGCCGCCCGCGCCCGTTTTCACTCGATGTCTGAGGCGCAGCAGGAGGAAATCGAGCGCGCCATCCTCGTGGGACTCCCCGGCGCGGAATCATCCTACAATCGAAAGCTGTTTCGCGAAGCGCGCGCGGAGTGGAAAGGAGTCACGCCCGGCGATCTGCGTTCCTCCCTCCTCGCCTTCCTGCAGGAAGTGGTGCCCGTGGCGGAAGAACTTGACGTGCGGCTCGCGATTCACCCGGACGACCCGCCGTGGCCGCTCTTCGGCCTGCCTCGCGTCGTTTCGACGGCCGGCGATGCGCGATCAATCCTTGCAGGCGTTGACAGTCTTGCTAACGGCCTCACTTTTTGTGTGGGTTCTTATGGCGCCCGCGCGGACAATAATTTGCTTGCGATGGTGGGCGAATTCGCTCCGCGCATTCATTTCGCACATCTTCGCCAGGTCGTTCGCGAAGCGGATGGCTCATTCCATGAAGCCGAACATCTCAACGGCAGTTCGGATATGGTGGGCGTAATCCGCGCATTGCTTACTGAGGAATCGCACCGGCGGCGCGCCAGCCGAGAGGATCATGAAATCCCCATGCGGCCCGATCATGGACACCTGCTCGCCGACGACATCAACAAGAAAACCAACCCTGGCTACTCCTATGTCGGCCGCTTGAAGGGGCTCGCCGAATTGCGCGGCGTGGTGGAAGGCCTGAAGTACACAACCCCAGAATTTGCTGACTGAGCTTTCGCGCGTGTCTTTTGCCATGCAATTCCCGCAAAGATTCGAGGAAACTAGGCGTTTCTCTCTAGCAATCGGAGGAGTAGACTCCTCACGGTCTTTCGTTGCCTGCTTGAGGACAATGATGGAAGGCAGGATTTTTTCGCCACCGGTTGAAAGTGCTTCCAGGAAAACTAAAGAGGGAATTCACGCATGAAGGAATTTGAAGGTAAGGTTGCCATCGTCACTGGCACCACTGGGATTGGCCGGGCCATTGCGATGAGGCTGGCATCGGGCGGTGCGAGCGTCATGGCCTGTGGGATAGACGCAGCCGCGAACCGCGAACTTAAACAGGAATCCGATGCGAAGGGTTTTGCGCTTCGCGTGGAGCTGTGCGATGTGAGTCTGCCGGAGCAGGTGCGTGCGGCGGTCAGCAAGACTGTTGCGCAATTTGGCGGACTCGATTTCATCGCAAATTCCGCCGCCATTCATCCATTTGGGAATGCCGTGGAAACGGAGCCGGAAACTTGGAACCGTTGCATGGCCGTGAATCTTGGCGGCGTGTATCTCCTGTCCCACTTCGGTATTCCGGAAATGAAGAAGCGCGGCGGCGGAGCGATCGTGATTGTCGCGTCCGTGCAAGGGCACGCTTGCCAACACGGGGTTGCCGCCTACGCGGCATCAAAAGGCGGTCTTCTCAGCTTGACGCGCTCTCTCGCCTTGGACCACGCGGCTGATCGCATTCGCGTCAATTCCATCAGCCCGGGATCCATTCGCACACCCATGCTGGAACGCGCGGCCGCGCATTTTTCGCCGGAGCTGCCCGTCGATACGGTCGTCGAGAGGTTCGGGGCGGCACACCCGCTCGGCCGCGTCGGCACCGTCGAAGAAGTTGCCGAACTGGCGGCGTTTCTCCTGTCCAACCGATCCGCATTCTGCACGGGCGGAGACTATCTGGTCGACGGCGGGTTGCTCGCAGGGATCGGAGTGCAATGATTGGGGAACCAGTTTGTGTTGCGCCCACGGGCGACGTCTGCGGCGAAGGCGCCGTCTGGCACGCCGCGCACAACGCTGTTTATTGGACGGACATCAATCGCTTCCTGATCCACCGCCTGAATCTGGCGGACTCCTCGGTCCGCACCTGGTTGTTCGATGAACCGGTAACGTCTCTTGCATTGACCGATCGCGAAGACTCGCTTGTTGTCGTGCTGGGCTCGCGCGTGATTCTTTGGGAGCCAGCCCGAGATGCGCGCCACGATCCGCTTTTCCTGCTCGACGGATGGCCGGCGGTGCGCTTGAACGATGCACGGTGCGATCCACGCGGATCGCTCTGGATTGGGTCGATGCGCAACAACGTGAATGCGGATGGTTCCTCGTGTGAAGGCGGGGGACAAGACGGCATTCTTGTTCGTCTTGATCCGGATGGCACGGCGACTACGTGGCGAAAAGGAGTCGGAATCGCCAACACGCTTGCATGGAGTCTCGATCGCCGCCGCTTTTATTTTGGCGACACGCTCGCGAACGTGATTTGGGTTTACGATTACGATTTTTCAAGCGGTGCGATCTCGAATGAGCGCCCTTTTCTTCAAGGCTTCGCGCGCGGATTTCCCGATGGCTCGGCGGTGGACTCGGAAGGCTACCTTTGGAACTGCCGTTTCTATGGCAATTGCATCGTGCGAGTTGCACCGGACGGAAAGATCGATCGGGTGGTTGAAATGCCGGTGAAAAATATTACCACCTGCACATTTGGCGGCGCCGATCTTACAACTCTCTTTGTCACGACTGCCTCCGCCGAAGCTCCGCGCGGAAATCGCCTGGCCGGAAGCCTCTTCTCGATGCAAACGGGAGTACGCGGCCAGCCCGAAAATCTCTTTCGCTTTTACGGTCGCGGGAAGTAAGAAATTGAGGCGAATCTCTGCCGCTATTCTGCCGGGGCAATTTCGTTGTGCCCAGGGTGGAGGCAAGATACGATGTGCGCGTTAAAGGTCAAAATCGCAGATTCCGGTTAGGGAGCGTGAGTGATGGGGAAAGAAAGCAATGATCGAACAGGATCACCGGCCTCAACTCCAGCAGGTTTGACTCGTTTCACGCGTCGCAGTCTGCTTAACTCCGCCGCGGCAGTTGCATCTGCCGCTATCTTGCCTTCTGGATTTGCGAGCGCCGCATTCCTGGGGCCGGGCAAGTCTGCAACTGAATACAGTTTGCTGCAGTCCCAGACACCCGCGAGCAATCCGGCCTGGTACGGCTTCAATCTGCTGGAATACTTCTCCACCGATCCCGACTGGATGAAGTACTTCCCTTACAAGAACGACGGGATCTTCCTGGAAGATGATTTTCGCTGGATGCGCGATTGGGGATTCAACTGGGTGCGCTTGCCCATGGATTACCGGTTTTGGACCGACCCCAATGATCTGATGAAGATAAACGAGAAAGCGGTCGAGCCCATCGACCGAGCCGTCCGCCTGGGTGAGAAGTACCGAGTTCACGTCAACATCAGCCTGCACCGGGCGCCTGGTTTCTGTATTCTCGATGGCCTGGATCCCGTCGTAACCGGCATTCATGTCACTCCGGAGAAAACGAGCTTCTACAAGGATCGTGCCACGCTTGAAGCCTTCGTTCATCAATGGACCTTTTTTGCGCAGCGCTACAAGGGCATTTCCAATGAGCGTGTCAGCTTCAACCTTGTGAACGAGCCCGTGCTGCCTCTTACAGCAGAGGAGAAAACGCAATTGACGGAGCGGCGGAAAAGCGAGTCCCAGGAGGCCATTGACCAGGAGATGAAAGTCCGGGGCGCGAAAGAATATGCCCGGGTGGCTCGGGCCGCGATCGAGGGGATCCGGGCTGTCGACCCGCAACGGTTGATCGTCAGCGACGGCTCTTCGGGTGGGGTAACTCCAGTCGCCGACCTTTTCAGCACCGGGGTGCTGCAAAGCCCGCACGACTACTATCCTGGGGATCTGACTCACCATCAGTGTGAGTGGGCCCGCGGATGGGTGACGGGCACGGAGCCTCCGACGTGGCCGCTTAAGGACAGCCAGGGCAAGGTGATTGCCGATCGGAAGACGATTGAAGACTTCGTACAACCCTGGCGAGGAGTGGAGCAACAGCGCATTACGATCCACTTCGGCGAGATGGGTTGTTACAAGCACACTCCGCCCGAGGTGGTGCTGGCATGGTTCAACGACACGCTCGACACGATCGGTGAGTTGAAAACCGGCTGGGCCTTATGGAATTTTCGCGGGCCATTTGGCGTACTCGATACAGAACGCCCGGGAACAAAGTTCGAGGAATGGCAGGGACATCAGCTTGATCGGCCACTACTCACACTGTTACAGAAAAAGATGAAGGCCTGACCGGGAGCGGACAAGCGAAATTAGGGCATCGCCACATCGAGAGCGTAAATTTCCTGGATGCTAACGTCGCGGACAAACAACGGAGATCCGTCTGGGGCAAGGCCGCTCCAGTTTCCGAAGGCTCCGCCTGCCGCCTGAAACCCCTTAAGACTGAAAAGGCGCTCGAGTTTGCGGTCGGAGATTTGCACGCGGAAAGAGCCCTCTTGGTTGTCCAGAATCCCGTCAAAATACAAATAGCGCGCGTCTCGGGACCAGGTCGGATAGGCCACGAAAATCCTGGCGAGCTCGGTCCATTTCCGAGTGGTGAAATCAAAAAGCATGAGCTTGAGAGAATCCAGCGTAATGGCAGCAATGTAGCGTCCGTCAGGGGACCAGCGGGGAGAATACAGGCCGTCGGATTCCGGCAGCTTCGAGGCTTTCCGCGTTTTCAGATCGAGGACGTAGACCGCTGAGCCCTGATTGTTCAGTGAGTTCTCTCCGAAGGCCAGCGATTTGGCGTCCGGCGACCAACTGGGGTCTACGTAATTGCTTGCACCTCGATAGATCCGTTCGGGAGAACCTCCCTCGGCCGGAAGCACATAGAGTTGCCATGGTTCGCCGGGCGGATGACCAGAGAAGGCGATCTGCTTGCCATCGGGAGACCATCGGGGCAGATACGCCTGCATCGGCGGGAAAACAAGTTGCAGCTTTTGGGTACCGTCGACCTTGCTGCGCCACATGGTGCCATCGGAGGCATCATTGTAGGTGACCCACTCTCCATCACGAGAGAAGTCGAGTCCCATGGCCGATATTCCTGAAAGGTAAGGGGCGAACTGCCCTGATTTGGCATCGTAGCGCACCAATTCCCCACGGGGCTGCCAACCCTGGACGAAGAGTCTCTTGCCATCGCGGCTCGGGACGGGATTACCTACATTCATTGGCCCGGTCGTCAACTGAACCGGCTCCCGGTTGGTTGACCGGAAAAGGCCAGCATGTTCGTTCAAGGCCCAGACGTTTGCCGTTCCATCGCGTATGGCCTGGAAGACGAAAAACCTTCCGTCCGGCGTCCATTTGCCGCAGCATTCGTTGGGCATGTTGTTCCACCCCGGAAGCAGGGGATGAAGATTGCCGCCGTCCGCAGAAACTTGCCAGATGGAGCGGTTATTCGTCTGGGGATCGTTCAGTGTAAAACGCAAATTCGACCCGTCGGGCGACCAGCGGAGATCGTTAGAAGTTCCAGCCGCCAGCAAAAGCCGGCGTGGTTCGCTGCCATCGCTGTTCGCCAGGAATATTTCGTTTCCTGTGCAGTAGGCCATTCTCTTTCCATCCGGCGACCACGCTCCAGCGTGGCCCTCGAGATTGCCCAATCGGCGAGGCGAACCGCCGAGCACAGGAACGCTCCAAAGAGGGCCGTCGAGAGCCGTCCCTCGGGCCGTATTCATCAAAAGGACGGTGCCGTCTGGCGAAACATCGAAAACGTTAGAAAAACCAGTGTCCTCCAATGAGGTAGGTATGGGAAATGTCTCACCACCCGTCACGGAAGTTTGGGAAAGGCCCGATTGTCCCTCGATGAAGTAGAGCCGCAAACCGTCTGTGACGATGCCTGATTTCGGCCGATTCGTGTTGGTGAGCTGGATAGTCCGCAGCACGCGGGGCGGCGCCACCGGGCGCGAGAAGACATACCCGAGAAATGCCACGATGACGATGAGTGCGCCGCCGGACGCCATCGCCCAGGCGTGCCGGCGACGATGCCGGTGAGTTTCGCGAACCTCCAGGAACGCGCCCGATAGAGCAGAAGTCGCCACGGAGCGGCCGGAGTCCAGCTCGCGCTTCAAGCGTTTCAGGTCGTCGCGAAGTTCCGCGGCGGTTTGGTAACGGAGACCCGGATCCTTCTCCAGCGCTCGGTGGATAATCCGTCCCAACTCGGCGGGTATGTCAGGATTCAATTGTCCCGGGGGCAGCGGAGCGCGGTTCAGGATCGCGTCGAAGATCAGTCCGGTACTTTCAGCGCGAAATGGCGTCACGCCTGTGGCCATTTCGTATAAGACAACTCCGAAGGAGAACAAATCGGTGCGCGCGTCCAGTTCCTTGGCCCGCACCTGTTCCGGCGACATGTAAGCGATTGTGCCCAGCGTAGATCCCGGACCGGTCAGATGCTCCGACGTCGTGCCCCCGGTCACCTCACCAGAACCTGTCGTCGTGTCGGCCGCGCGATCTCCCGTCAGCGACAACTTGGCCAGCCCGAAGTCGAGAATTTTGGCGTGTCCCCGCTTGGTCACGAAAATATTGGCGGGCTTGATGTCACGGTGAATGATGCCTTCGGCGTGAGCGGCGTCCAAGGCGTCGGCAATCTCAATCGCAAGTGTGAGAAGGAGTTCCGTCTCGAGGGGCTTCCCGGCGATGAGATGCTTCAGCGTCATCCCATCCAGAGACTCCATGGCGATGAACGCCTGCCCATCCTGCTCGCCGATGTCGTAAATCGTGCAAATATTGGGGTGATTCAGCGCGGATGCGGCTTTTT
>Ga0209517_10000086_pt1 | contig 152744 bp, 110 predicted proteins | sample PeaSoiMetSII2010_FD_187695 | JGI IMG/M metagenome (GOLD analysis project Ga0209517, IMG submission 187695) | Peat soil microbial communities from Weissenstadt, Germany - SII-2010 (SPAdes) (version 2) | ecosystem: Environmental > Terrestrial > Soil > Wetlands > Peat | place: Germany...
GGCAGAATGGGAATGTAGGCGCTTACACCGGCTACCCGTGGTGGGGGCCAGGCAACGTTGGCGTGATCAACCAAGGAACCATTTCAGCGGATGTCAGCGGCGGGACGATTGTCGTCAACGGAAGCAGTTTCCAGAATTCAGGCTTAATCTGGGCCGCCGGAGGAACAGTGATGCTTCCGGCGAGTGGCTTCCAAAACAGTGGTACACTCCAAGCATCAAGTGGTGGCGTATTGAATGTTCCACAGATGCCATCAACTGTAGGGAACGTTATCGCCCTGGCTGGGGGCACGGTGAATCTGCAAAGCTCGGTTTATTTCAACGGCCTGAACCTCTTGAGCAGTCAACCGGGAGGCACAGTACAATTAAGTGGCAGTTTGCTCGGCAATACGAGGAATCTCGGGCAGTTTACTCCTCTTGGCACGCTCATCATGAATGGCTCGGGCACGCAGGCTTCGCCGCAGCTCTTGGAGGTAATGGGGCAGGACTTCGGAACATCGCAACTGGGCTTCATCCATAACTTCAACTACGGCACGCTGACGCTGGCGAACAACACGTACGTCAAGCTCATCGACCAGTATGACAACGCCAGCGGCACCGGCTCCGAGGCGCTCTACGTTAATTCATTGATAGTACCCGTTGGATGCACGCTCGATCTGAACGGCCTGCACCTGTATGCGCGGAGCACGCAGATTGGCGGCACGATTCTGCATGGCACGGTGACGCAGATTCCCAACAGCGGTCCCATCGGCTTCGACAATCCCACGTTGGGCAATATTGCCACCGCAGGCCAGTTGGATGAATGGACCTTTTTCGCCCGCGCCGGACAGTTTTACACGGTGTTGGTTGATCCGGGTAGCGGTAGCGGTGTGCCACCCTATCTCAATTTCGTCGAAGCGAAGGTGGTGGACACTAACGGCGTCGTGCTTGCGACGGGCACGAATGCGACCAGTGGCACGGCGTTGCTTTTATCCAGCATCGCCATAACCAACGACGGCACGTACCGCGTGCAGGTGCATGCCTCCCCAGCTTCGCCGTCCAGCACCGGCCATTACATGGTCACGATCTGGCAGACGACCCCGAACGTGGCAGCCCTCACCATGAACGAAATCGTGAGCGGGAGCATTGAGACGCCCTACAGCGTGGACCAGTGGACATTCGGGGCGAACGTAAACGACCAGGTGCGCTTTCATCTCGTTAGCCTCTCCGGTCCGGGTGTGGGCTTTGATCTGCAAGGCCCCAATGGGTGGCGCGGCTTTACCAATCTTGTGGCCGACTCGGACTTCATCACCCTGCCAGCCGCCGGCAGTTACTCGGTGCTGGCTCACAGCTTGAACGGGCAGTACGGTGTGAATTACGCCTTCGAGTTGTTCAGCATCGCTATTACAAATCTAGCTCTCGGAACGCCGTACCAGGGTCAGTGCACCGTCACCGGGCAGGGCCAGTTGTTCCAATTCATTTTACCTGCCAGCGCTCCATTGCAAATCGTGTTGAACAACTTGGTGGCGGGCAACCATTACGAGATTTATGCCAAACTTGGCGCGCCACCCACACGCTCCATTTACGATTACCACGCCGCAGTCACGGGTGTCCCGGGTCAGCAGTTGCTCATTCCCATGGCCGCGCCTGGAACCTGGTATGTGCTGGTCTATGCGGACAATATCCAGACACCGGGTGCTTACACTGTCACTGCTTCCTCGGCTTCCGTGCTGCTGTTCTCGGTTACGCCGAACCATTCCGGGCGAAACGCGCCGATCACCGTTACTTTGACCGGGGCCGGATTCGACTCGTCCAGTTCGGTCCAGTTCATTGATGGCGCGAGCAATGTGTATCCCGCGACCACGACGAGCGTGGATTCATTCACGCAAATCACGGCCACCGAAGCCGCCAGCACTCTGCCGCCGGGAACCTATTCCGTCCGCGTGTCGCTGGGCTCCGGGACTTCAGCGACTTTGATGAACGCCTTCCAAGTTTTGTCGGTCGGTGCCCCGGTTTTCGCATCGTCGGTCGTGGCGCCTAGCCAGATTGGTTACCATGTGCCCGCAACGATTTATCCCGAATACAGCAACACCGGTGATGCTGCCATGCCGGCCCCCCTGCTGGTGTTAACTGCCCTTCAGAATGGGAATCAAGGTGCCTTCCTGACCATGGACGCAACACTCGTTAAGCAAGGTTTGTGGACGTCGGCTGAACCGGCCGGCTTCTACCACACAGTGCAATTCCTTGGTTGTGGCCAAACGCCTGGCGTTTTGCAGCCGGGCGAAACATTCCGCGTGCCCATTTATTACGCCGGTTGGCAGCAGCCGTGGGACTTCAGCTACACGCCAATTAATTGGAACCTGGGTGTGGTGAAGGCCGATGACCCGACACCGGTGGATTGGAGTTCGTTGGAAGCGGGAATGAAGCCTTCGACCATCGCCGCGGATGCGTGGCACGCCATCTTCACAGCCTTTACCGCCCAAGCCGGCACAACCTGGGGCGGCTATGTGACCATGTTGGACAATAACGCCTCCTACCTGGGACGGGTCGGCCTCAACGTCGTGGATATCAGCAAGCTGCTCGGGTTCCAGTTTATGCAAGCGGATGGTCTGTGTCCGCTCAGGACGCTCGCTTCTTCAGTGGATGCCTCGGTGGCAGCGCCGGGCTTGCCGCTGACCTTCAGCCGCTCTTTCGGCGAGCCGATTTCGCAACGTTACAGTCTCGGCCCGCTTGGCCGTGGTTGGTCGCACAACTGGCAATACTCGCTGCAGCAGTCGAGCGACGGCACCGTGACGATCTTTGGGCCGGGCGGCGCACAACGCATGTTCCAGCCGGACACGCGGGGTGGCTACTTCGCGCAGCCTGGCGATTACGGCACGCTCGCCCCGGCGGGCGGTGGCGCGTTCACACTCACGGAGAAATCTGGTGTCCTCTACTTTTACCGTTCCGATGGCAAATTGAGTTACGTTGAGGATCTGAACCAAAACCGCATCACGCTCGGCTACACCGGCAGCCTATTGACGAGCCTGATGCACTCCTCCGGTCAGAGCATCCAGATCGCCTACAATGGTGCAGGTCGAATCCAGACCCTGACCGACAACCTGAACCAGCAGACCGTTCTCAGCTACGACGCCGGGAACGAATACCTTATCTGCTCCCAATACTCCGATGGCCGCACTGCAACGTACACTTACAACACGACTGGTACGCCGGGTCAACTGCACGCGCTCACGGGCGTTGCCAGTTCCTGCTGCAATTGGCGGTATTTCAGCTATGACCCGCTGGGGCGGTTGGTGGGAACCTATCTGGGCGGTAACGCGGAAGCCCTCACCTTCACCTACGACATCGGCGGGAAGGTCACCGTTACAGATGGCATCGGCAATGCGACCAAATTCTACTACGACCATCGCGGCTTGCTGGCCAAGACTGAGGACGCTCTTGGCAATGCCGTCCATCTAGCTTTTGACGATTCCTACAACCTAGTCTCGATCATGGACCCGACCGGGCGCTCTTACAACTACGCTTACGACGACAAAGGCAACGTGACCCGCAGCACCGACCCGATGGGACACAACAGTCAGTTCGGCTTCACCAGCGACTACAACCGCCTTGCCTTGGTCAAAGATGCGAAGGGGAATCCAACCAAATATGATTACGACCCATACGGCAACGTACAGTCCATTACATATGCCGACAACAGCGTTGAGGAATGGAGCTACGATTACCAGGGCAACCCCCAAACTTGGCAAAACCGCCGTGGCCATGAAACCTTCTACACCTGCGATAACAGCGGTCGGGTTACTGGCAAGTATTTTGCAGACGGATCAGCCACGGAGTACACCTACGATACCCGGGGCAATTTGACCAATTCGACAACGTACGACACGATTTTGAACCCGCTGGAATCTGTCAGCATGACCTACGATGCCAGCAATCGCTTGGCGCGTATGGATTATCCTGGCGGCAAGTATTTGACATTCTCCTACGATTCAGCCGGGCGCCGAACCTCCAGCCTGGATCAACTCGGTCATCGTCTCGATTACTACTACGATGTTGCTGGCCGGCTTCAGAGCATGACAAACGAGCTGAATGCGCTCGTTGTGCTCTACGACTATGACCCTGCTGGGCGGATTGCGCGCAAAACGGTTGGCAATGGTATGTTCACGACACACCAATATGATCCTACAGGGCAACTCTTGAAACTGACGAATTCACTGGCGAATGACACCGTAATTTCCCGGTTCAATTATAGTTACGATAGCCGGGGCCGTCGCTCCTCCATGGACACGCTTGATGGACATTGGACTTACGATTACGACGACATCGGGCAATTGACACATGCTGTCTTTGCTTCGACCACGACTAACATACCCAATCAGGATTTTACCTATGTATATGATGTGATGGGCAATCGCACCCAAACGATCGAGAATGGCGTCACAAATTCATATACCATCAACAACCTGAATCAATACGTTACCGTCGGCACGACACATTACACTTTCGACGCAGACGGTAATCTGATTCGGGAAGCTTCACCACAAGGCACGAACACCTATACGTACAATGACGACAATCAGCTCATCGCGGTGTCCACGCCGCAAGGCAATTGGGGTTACGCATATGACGGCATGGGCAGTCGCGTCGCTAAAACCGAGAATGAAAGCATGACACGCTACGTGATTGACCCCGTTGGCCTTGGCAACGTTGTCGGCGAGTATGATGCTGTGGGCGGTTTCCTTGCGCGCTATGACCACAGCAGCGAGTTGGTGTCCCGGACCGATGTGGGCGGAAATGCGACATTTTACACGTTCGATGCGATTGGGAACGCACAACAACTCGTCACCGCCGCAGGTGTTGTCGTCAATTCATACACTCATGCGCCCTTTGGTACTCCGCTAAAGCGGGTAGAGACAGTCCCCAATCCATTTCAGTTCAATGGACAACTTGGCGTGGTGCAAGAAGACAACGGTTTTGTTTTTATGCGCAACCGCTCCTACAGTCCGAGCCTCGGTCGATTCACATCGCCCGATCCGCTTGGTCTTGGTGGCGGCGAAATTAATCTCTACACGCTCGCAAACGACCCCATATCGGAAACCGATCCATCTGGCCTAGGTTGGGATGAATTCATTAAGTGCTCCGCCAATGACGTTGGGAAACGTATTGTCAGTCTAATTGGAAGCCAGATTGCCAAACGCGCGGTGACCAAAGTGGAGCGGATGACTGAACTCAGAATAGTGTTTAAGCAATTCGGAAAATTACTCGGAAGAACATTGCTGCCAAAGTTACTCCCACTGGTAACGGTATACGATATTTCCATGGCGTTTCTCGACGGTGTGGACATCGGAATCGGATGCTACGGCTCACTCATAATGGACGACAGCCCCAGGCCGTCGTGGGAGACGGAACCAGACCTGTGTTACGCATACCACATGTGCATGACAAATTCTGGGCCAACAACTCCCGTTACTCGCCCCACCGACCCGAACCAACTAACCGGCCCCGCTGGTTTTGGCACGAGCGGTTTCCTATCATCGGACAACGCTTTTGCCTACCGCATTGATTTCGAGAACACAACCAACGCCACCGCACCGGCACAGCAGGTCGTCATCGCGGACCAACTCAGCACGAATTTCGATTGGTCCACATTCAACGTCTCAGAATTCGGGTTTGGCGACATGCTGTTCGCGTTGCCGCCCGGCATCCAACACTTTGAAACCAACGTGCTGGTCAGTTACCTCGGCACGAATTTCCAAGTGCAAATCCAAATTGGTATCAACCTCGTCTCCGGCCAAGTCTATGCCAACTTCCACTCAATTGATCCCAACACCAGCCTGCCGCCACCCGTAAACATTGGATTCCTTCCGCCAGAGGACGGCACCGGGCGCGGTCAGGGCCATGTCACCTACACTATCCGTGTCAAGGACGGCCTGCCCAACGGCACGCAATTCCGCAACGTGGCTTTGATCTCCTTCGACAATCAGCCAGCCATCTCCACCGACCAGGTTGACCCCAATAATCCCGCCGCCGGCACTGACCCTGCCAAGCAGTGTCTCATCACGATAGACGCGGTCGCGCCTACCAGTCACGTCCTGCCGCTGCCGGCACAGAGCCAACTGCTCCAATTCCCAATCTCGTGGACCGGCACCGACGACTCCGGCGGTTCGGGTGTGGCGAGCTATGACATTTATGTCTCCGACAACGGTGGTTCATGGACGCTCTGGGAGTCTGCCACCACAAGCACGAACGCCTCATTCCGCGGCCTGCCGCAGCACACTTACGGCTTCTACAGCACGGCCCACGACAACGCCGGCAATATTGAGCAACCCTACCTTACGGCGGATGCAACGACGACCATTGTCGCCAATCCGCAGTTCCATTTAACCGTTACCCCGGCGAGCACTAATCTCAATAACAACGCCACATTCAGCTACACGATTACCGTCAAGAACGTCGGCTCGCTTAATCTGAACAACGTCACCATGAGCAACGCCATGCCGGCAGGAATCAGTCTGGATTGGGTACAATATGGCCGTGGGTCATGCGATATCGGCGACAGTTCAATCATTTGGTCGCTAGGCAACATGAACACCAATGTAAGCGCCGCGATGAACGTCACCGCTGATTCCGTGGCCAATGGAACTTGGACCAATTTCTTTTCCGTCGCCGACTCTGACGGTGCGGCTGCGGCCAATGCTATTCAGGTTCTCTCCATCGGAGTAGCGTCACCGGTGGTGTTGAACATTACCCTCACCAACTATCAGGTGTTGCTTTCCTGGCCCGTCGTTCCAGATGGATTCGCCCTTGAAACGACATCGAATCTCGTGTTGCAATCAAGCTGGTTGGCCGTTACCAACACGCCGGTGGTCGTTGGCGACCAAAAAACTGTCACGGCAGACATCACCGGTTCGAGCAAGTTCTACCGGCTGAGAAAGCCGTAAGGCCCAAAACGGTCGAGCCGATTCGCAAACCCAAACCTTCATTCCATAAACGGCCCGGATCATTTGTTTCGTCGCGCGCTCAAAAACGGCGCTGATTTTTGTTCACAGCGGCGAATAAGTTGCGGTTTTTCCAACAGAGACGCGGTGTTTTCCCGGCTTTTACCTGGGGAATATCGTTCGTGTAACTTTTTTGAAAATTTTTCTTGTCACCACAATATGTTGGGTATAGGCTCGCTTTGTTGCCCACTAAATGGGGTTTTGCCGAAAATCAGCAGGTTGGCAGAATCTTATAAAGCAGGCTAGAAAGTCGATTTTCCCGACCGTTTTTCTGTACCGAGGCGGTCGGGTGATTTGTCTGAAAACGAAATTTCAACCATCTTGAAAAAGGAACAGCATGATTGACGCACGGGAAGAAGTGACGGTGCCACCGTCGCCCAAAAGCCGCCGCCGCACCACGTCGGTGGCCGGCGGGCGCATCAAGGGCAAAGATATGAGCACGGCGAAAAAATCATTGCGCGTCGAACGCATTTTCAGCGACGCGAAAGTCAAGCCGTTCGACCAGATCGAATGGGACCGCCGCACTGCGGAAATCACCGACGACGCCGGCAAGGTGATTTTCAAGCAGGAAAACGTCGAGGTGCCGAAGTCGTGGTCGTTGCTGGCCACCAAGGTCGTCGTCTCGAAGTATTTCTACGGCGAGCAACACACGTCCGAGCGCGAGACCTCGGTGCGCCAGCTCATTCAGCGCATCTCCCGGACCATTGCGGATTGGGGCGTGAAGGACGGTTATTTCAGCAAGGCCGACGGGGAGGTTTTTTATGACGAATTGACGTGGCTTTGCCTGAACCAATACGGCGCATTCAATTCGCCGGTCTGGTTCAACGTCGGGTTGTATCATCAGTACGGCATCGGCAAGAATTCCGGCAAGGGCAACTGGTATTACAACCGCCAGGCACACCAGGCCGAACGCGCGGCGACGCAATACGAATATCCGCAGGGCAGCGCCTGCTTCATCCAGTCGGTCGCGGACAACATGGAAGACATCATGCGTCTCGCCCACAGCGAAGCCATGCTCTTTAAGTACGGTTCCGGCACCGGCACGGATTTGTCGCCGCTCCGTTCCGCCCGCGAAAAGCTCAGCGGCGGCGGCCGGCCCAGCGGCCCGATGAGTTTCCTGAAGGTGTATGACCAGGTGGCCAATGTTGTGAAATCCGGCGGCAAAACCCGGCGCGCGGCCAAAATGAACACGTTGCGCGACTGGCACGGCGATATCGAGGAATTCATTGACGCCAAGCAAAAAGAGGAAAAGAAGGCCTGGGCGCTGATTGAACAAGGCTATGACGGTTCCTACAACGGCGACGCCTACGGCAGCGTGATGTACCAAAACGAAAATCTCTCCGTGCGCGCCAGCGATGAATTCATGCAGGCCGCGCTCGCGGGCAAGGAATGGCAAACGCGAGCCGTCACCACCGGCAAACCGCTCGAAAAGAAGGATGCCGCCAAACTGCTCTACAAGATCGCCGAAGGCACGTGGACTTGCGGCGACCCCGGCATGCAATACGACGGCGCCATCCAGAAATGGCACACCTGCAAGGGCACCGAGCCGATTCACTCCACCAATCCGTGCAGCGAATACGTCTTTCTCAACAACACCGCCTGCAATCTCGCGTCGCTCAATTTGATGAAATTCAAGCGCGAAGACGGCACGTTCGATGTCGAGCGTTTCAAGGCCGCCGTGCGTATTTACATCACCGCCCAGGAAATCATCGTGGACAACGCCAGCTATCCGACGAAGGACATCACCGAAAATTCGCACATTTTCCGGACGCTGGGCCTTGGCTACGCGAACCTCGGCTCGCTCTGCATGAGCTACGGGCTGCCCTACGACAGCGATGAAGGCCGCGCGCTGGCCGGCGCCATCACGGCGATCATGACCGGACACGCCTACGAGCAGAGTGCGGAAATTGCCGCCGGCATCGGACCGTTCCCGGGTTACCGTGACGCCCGCTGCTCGCACGTTTCCAAGCCGCTCAGGGCGGACAACGTCGAACCCATGCTGGGCGTCATTCAACAGCATCGCGACGCCGTGGAAGACATTCATCCGAGCGAGGAATTCGGCTATCTCAAGGACGAGGCGCGCAAGACCTGGGAGGGCGCGCTGGCCAAGGGCCGGCGACATGGCTACCGCAACGCGCAGGTCACCGTGCTCGCGCCGACCGGCACCATCGCGTTTTTGATGGATTGTGACACGACCGGCGTGGAACCCGACATCGCGTTGGTTAAATACAAACTTCTGGCCGGCGGCGGCATGTTGAAGATTGTCAATCGTGGCGTTCCGGACGCGTTGCGCCGCCTCGGCTATGGAGAGGCGGAAAACAAGAACATCATCGCCCACATCGAACAATTCGACACGATTGAAGACGCGGAGGAAAACGGCAAAACGGTGCGGAGCGGCTTGAAGCCGGAACATCTGGCCGTATTTGATTGTGCCTTCAAACCTTATCGTGGCAAGCGCAGCATTCATTATCTGGCGCACTTGAAGATGATGGCGGCCGCGCAGCCATTCATCAGCGGCGCCATATCCAAGACCGTCAACATGCCCAAGGAAAGCACGGTGGAGGAAATTCGCGACACCTACGTGCAGGCATGGAAGATGGGGCTCAAGTGTGTGGCCATCTACCGCGACGGCTCGAAACGTTCGCAGCCGCTGAGCACCAAAAAGAGCAGTGACGGTTTCAGTGGAGCGGCCGCGGCCGAAGTCTCGGCGCTGGAAACCCGCATCCGGGAACTTGAATCCGAAGTGGTCGGATTGCGCACCGAGGCCGGCAAACCGATCCGTCGCCGTTTGACCGACACGCGCACGGCCGTCACGCACAAATTCGACATTGCCGGCCATGAAGGTTACATGACGGTGGGACTGTTCGAGGACGGCCATCCGGGTGAATTGTTCATCACCATGGCCAAGGAAGGTTCGACCATCGGCGGGTTGATGGACAGCATCGGCACGCTCACCAGCATCGCCCTGCAATACGGCGTCCCGCTGGAAACGCTCGTGAAAAAATTCGCGCATCAGCGGTTCGAGCCGAGCGGCTTCACCAAAAACCCGGAAATCCGCAACGCGGCCTCCATCACCGATTACGTTTTCCGCTGGCTCGCGCTGCAATTCGTGCCCGGTTACCGTGAAAACGTCGCCGCCGCGCGCAATCAACCGGAACTCGCCATGCCCGGCTTGATGGAAGAGCTAAAAAAAAAGGTGAACCGCCCGGTGCCTGAATTGCCGATTGCGGAGGAGAATGACGTGCTGGAAGTGAAAAGCGGCAACGGCAATGGCCATCACCCGCCCGCCGAACGCACCGTAAAAAGTCTGAGTGAGTCCGTGGCGCACTTTCAGGAGGACGCGCCGACGTGTCCAAGTTGCGGCCACGTGGCCGTGCGAAACGGCGCGTGCTACAAATGCCTGAATTGCGGCGAAAGTCTTGGTTGCTCCTGAGGGATCGGACAAAAACCGGGCCGGAGAATTTGCCGTTTCTCCGGCCTTTTCATTTTCCGATGCTCGATTATTCTGCCGTCATGAACGACTCAACCTCCTTCATCCGCGAAGACCCCTGGCGCATTTTCCGCATCATGGCCGAGTTTGTGGATTCCTTCCAGACGCTGTCAGAGGCCGGCCCGGCCGTCACGATTTTCGGCTCCGCGCGAATGCGCCCGAGCGACAAGTATTATCACGCCGCCGTGGCGATCGCCAAAGGCCTGGCGCAGCACCACCTGGCCGTCATTACCGGCGGTGGTCCGGGCATCATGGAAGCCGCGAACAAGGGCGCAGCCCAGGGCGGCGGCAAATCCATTGGCCTCAACATTGAATTGCCTCACGAACAATCCGGCAATCGCTTTGTCAACCTGCCACTGCATTTCCATTATTTCTTCGCGCGCAAGGTCTGCTTCGCCAAATACAGCCTCGGCTTTGTCTTCATGCCCGGCGGGTTCGGCACGCTTGACGAGTTTTTCGAAATCACCACGCTCGCACAAACGGAGCGCATTCCGCAGTTTCCCCTCATCCTGTTCGGGCGTGAGTACTGGAGCGGGCTGCTGCGCTGGCTCAAAGCCGAGATGCAGGACAAACACAAATTCATCAGCCCCGGCGACCTTGACCTCGTCAAGGTGACGGACACACCGCAGGAAGCGGTCGAAATCATCCTGGACTACGAACGCCGGGTCGGCCATCCCAGTGTCATTCCCAAGGCGTTTGCGTAACCTCCGGAGCCCGGATTTATGGATTTATGGATTTATGGATTGGTGGAGAAGCGGGACCGCGCCGGCGTCCATTCGTCCATTTATCCATCGGTCCAATCGTCCAATCATCCTTTTGGACAATGCGCCCGCTGATTCTGGAAATCGCCACGGCCCACACGCCGGAATCGCTGGTCGAAACTCTGCACGGCGCCGCGGGGATTGTCCTGCTGCGCACGGCGGCGTTTGATTTGCCATCCGCACGCTATTCGTTGGTTGCGGCGAATCCATTTTTCACCTTCCGCTCGACCGGCTCGCGCTGTGAAATTGTGGCCGCGAATGTGAATTCGCGGACAGTTCCGCCGTTTGACAACGGCGGCTACGTCCAGTTTGGCAACCCTTGGCAGGTGTTGGATGCACTGATGGCGCGGTTTGAGCTGTTGGACGAGGTTGACCTGCCGTTTCCGCTGGGCGGCTGTTTCGGTTACTGGGGTTACGATTTGAAAAATTTTACTGAGCCGAAACTCCCGCGCCGCGCCGCCAACGACCTGGAATTGCCCGATGGCCACGTTGGTTTCTATGACAGCCTGGTAGTTTTCGACCACCAGCTCGGCAAGGTGTGCATCATATCCACCGGTCTCAACGCCGACGGTTCGCGCAGCGAAAAACGGGCGCGGGAACAGGTGGAATTTTGGAAACGAGCCCTCACCCGGTCCCGCCCTGACGGGACGACCCTCTCCCATCCGATGGGCGAGGGCCGGGGTGCGGGTTTCGTCACTTCCAATATATCTCGCGCGGAGTTCATCGCTACCGTCGAACGCGCCCAGCGTTACATCCGTGCCGGCGACATTTATCAGGTCAACCTCTCGCAACGGCTTACGGTCCCATGCGATTTGTCCGGTTGGGAATTATTCGAGCGATTGAATTCCGTTTCACCTGCGCCGTTTTCTGCGTTTCTCGATTGTGATGATGGGAGGCGGCACTGCCGCTTTCAAATCGCGTCGTCGTCACCGGAATTGTTTTTACGCCTGAGCGGTTCGCATATTCAGACGAAGCCGATCAAGGGCACGCGCCCGCGCGACCCCGACTCGACCCGCGACGCGCAACTTGCCTACGAACTCCAGACCAGCGCCAAGGAACTCGCCGAGTTGATCATGATCACCGATTTGTTGCGCAACGATCTCGGCAAGGTTTGCGAATTCGGCTCAATTCAAGTGCCCGAGCTGGCCAAACTCGAAAAATTCGCCCAGGTGCAACATCTGGTCTCCACGGTCGAAGGCCGATTGCGGCATGACGTGACGCATTTCGCCGCGCTGGCTTCGTGTTTTCCCGGCGGCAGCATCACCGGCGCGCCGAAATTTCGCGCCATGGAAATCATTGACGAGCTGGAACCGATTGCGCGCGGGCCTTACTGCGGTTGCCACGGCTACTTGGGTTTCAACCGCGAAAGCCAGTTGAGCATTACCATCCGCACGGCGGTTTGCAAAGATGGCTTCGCGCATTTCAACGTGGGCGCCGGTATTGTGGCCGATTCCAGCCCTCAAGCGGAATACGAAGAAACGCTGGCCAAAGCCGCCGGCTTTCTGGCGGCTTTGCAAATGAAAGTTCCGGCTTCGCTCGTTGTCCACGCCGGAGAACGCGAAATTAATTCCTGAAAATTAGCGAAACCCGGTGGGCAAATTTTTTCTGCTCGCGGAATCACGGCATTTTGGATAATTGGAGGGCATTAGGAACGCATGACCATTTTTCTCAACGGCCGGTTTGTACCCGAAACCCAGGCTGTCATTCCGGTCAACGATCGCGGTTTCATGTACGGTGATGGGCTCTTCGAAACCGTCCGGGTCGTGAACGGCCGGCCGTTTCGCCTGGCCCAGCACCTGGAACGCATGACACGCGGTGCGGATTTTTTGAAAATCAAACTGCCGATTGCGCCGAAGGAATTGCAGGAATTTGCGGAACAACTCATCGAACAAAACCAGCTGTCGGAGGCCATCCTGCGCGTGACGCTGACACGCGGGCCAGGTGAACGCGGATACACGCCTGAAACGGATGGCAAACCGACTATCGTCATGACGTTGCACGCCGCGCCGCATTCAAAAACACCGGTTCAGTGGAGTTTGATTACGTCATCGTTTCGGGTGCTCGCCGCCGATCCGCTGTCGTCATTTAAAACCCTGAACAAACTCACGCACGTCATGGCGCGCGTCGAGGCCGCCGGGAAGGGTGCGGACGAGGCGTTGCTGATCAACTCCAACGGCGAGGTGGCGGAGACCGCGAGCGGCAACGTCTTCTGGGTTTACCATGACAAGATTTGCACGACCCCGACGGGCCGCGGCGTGCTGCCGGGCATCACGCGCGCGGTCGTGCTGGAAATCTGCCAGGCACTGGGCCTGCTGACCAACAAGCGCGTCGTCAAACCCGGGGCGTTGAAAAACTCTGAAGGCATCTTCATCACCCAAAGTGCGTTCGGCATCGTACCCGTGGCAACCTTCGACGGCGAGCCCGTTGCCTCATCACCCCTGGTGGATCAAGTTTTCAACGCGTATCGCGAACTGCTTGCCAAAGCCTAAGTCTCCCATTCCGGCCGGGCCGCCGCTTTATTTACCTGATTTGAAGAGGTGCGGCATGGTTAACTGTCGTTTGCCGATTTTATAATTTACATTAGTCACCATCAAATCGCCTGGGTGCCCTTGAAATCCGCAGTATGGGAGGAGTAGGTTGAGTTGGAAACGGCGAAGCTGAATCAAAAATGCATCGTCGGCTTGAAACCGTTGAGGCAATTATGGTCGAAACGCAAATCCAACGGACACCAAAAGCTTTGCGAGGACAGAAAGGCAGGGAAGTTCCCCATCCTGCATACCCATCCCCAAAATCAGGAGGCCGTTATGATTGAAACCCGTGGTGTTGATCCGTGTGCGTCATTCATCAGCAGCCAGTTGCAATCGGCCGATGATTCCAGGACACTCACCAAAAGCGGTATTTGCCGGGCAGTAACCATTTCCCGCCAAACCGGGTGTGGAGCCTTGGTGGTGGCCGGGAAGCTGGCGCATTATTTGCAGGAACATTCCCGAAACCCCGCTCCCTGGACAATCTTTGACCGCAACCTGATCGACAAGGTCCTTGAAGATCACAATTTGCCACCCTGCCTTGCCAAATTTTTGCCCGAGGATCGTGTTTCGCAGCTTGAGGATTTTTTGGACGAAATGTTTGAGGTGCATCCACCGTTGCATACCATCGTGCATCAAACCGCCGAGACCCTGCTCGGGCTGGCGGCGATGGGCAGAGTGATTTTGATTGGCCGTGGCGGCAACGTGGTCACGGCCCGATTGCCGGACGTACTGCACGTGCGGCTGGTGGCTCCTTTCGAAAAACGCGTTGAGCACGCCCACCAATACTACCACATGACCAAAGCCGAAGCGCAAAAATTCTGCCTCCGGGAAGATCATGGCCGCGCCCGCTATCTGAAAAAGTATTTTAACGCCGACATTGACGACCCGCTGCTTTACCACCTGATTATCAATACCGGCCAGATGGACTATCATGCCGCCGCCAAACTGATTGGCGAAGCAGTTTTAAATCCGGATGGCAGGACGGCCACTTCGGCGGAATGGAAATAATCCGCCTTTCGTTTCCAGTTCGACCTTGGGTTGGCGCCTGGCTTGTGGCTTAATCCCGGCGTGTCTCGCGGCACCCGACACCATTCAAACCCTGTCCGGCGTAAAAAACGCGGCGGCTGGGTGTGGTTGCTCGTGCTGGTCGGGTTTGCCTTGCTGGCCTGGTTTTGGTGGCGGCATGAACATCCCAGGAAGATTGCCCGGCCCCCAACCGCCGTCCAGCGGCGGGTGCAACCGCTGGTGCTGACGCGGCAGTCGCCGGGCGATTTCCCGCGACCAGTCCATGACGTGCTGGAGGCGCAAATCGCGCTGGCGCGCCGGGCGATTTCCCCCGGCTCCATTGACGGTGCGCTCGGTTCCCAGACCCGTGAGGCGATCGCGGTCTTCCAACAAACGCAAAATCTGCCTGCGACCGGCCGGCTGGACACCAACACGTACACCCGGCTCACGCTCGACGCGCCGGTGTTGACAACCTGCACCGTGACGACCAATGACCTGGCGCGCCTCCAACCGCTCGGCAATACGTGGCTGGCCAAATCACAACAGACGGCACTGGAATACGAAACGGAACTCGAGCTGGTGGCCGAGCAAAGCCATTCGAACCCCAAATTGATTCAGCGACTTAACCCCGGAGTAAATTGGACAAACGTCGCCCCGGGCACGGTTTTGAAGATCCCCGATGTGAATTATCCCGTGGTGACGGACAAGGCGGCGTTTGTAGTGATCCATCTTGACGGAAAATATCTGGAGGCGTTCGGCCTGGAAACGAACCTGCTCGCGCATTTTCCGTGCAGCATTGCGGCGCGTGTCGAGAAGCGGCCGGTGGGCGAGTTGCATGTTGTTGTCATTGCACCGAATCCAAATTACACCGTGGATCCGGAGCTTTTTCCCGAATCCCCGGAATTGCAGGCGGTCGGCCACAAGCTGATTCTACCGCCCGGGCCGAACAACCCCGTTGGGGTGGCGTGGATTGGATTGGACAAAACCGGTTACGGCATTCATGGCACACCCAGTCCGGAGCAGGTTGGCCGCACTGAATCGCACGGCTGTTTCCGGCTGGCGAACTGGGACGCGGAATACCTGATGCAACTGGCGTGGACGGGCATGCCGGTGCTGGTGGAGCCATGAAAGGGAATTGAACTTGCGCCGGGCTGGTGCCTGGCATAAAAATCTGTGGCCAGATCAGACGATGGTATGTGTCCTCGGAAGGCTCTTGATTAAACGGCAGGCAAACATGGATCGAATCTTGAACCGCTGCGCAATGGAATATTACCACGGGCTGGAATGATGATGCAAAAATCTTCCCCAAAACAGGCCCTTCGACAAGAGAATCCGGGAGCCTCGCAACCGGATGACGAACGCTTTAAATTAATTGCCCGCGCCACCAATGACGTCTTTTGGGACTGGGATCTGGAAACCAACGCGGCGTGGCGCAGCGAAGGCGCGAGCGAAACTTTTGGATATCCGTCGAACGAGCAGGTCTCGGATGTCAATTTTTGGATCAATCGCATTCACCCGGAAGATCGGGTCCGCGTGGAGGAAAGCATTCAAGGGGTGATCCGCAGCGGCAAGGAATTCTGGCGTGAGGAATACTGCTTTTTGTGCCAAAACGGTTTGTATGCGGAAGTGTTGGATCGCGGCTATGTGGTCCACAACGCCGAAGGCAAGCCCGTGCGCATGGTCGGCGTACTGTCAGACATCTCCAAACAAAGGGAGATGGAGACCAAACTGGCAGCGGAGCGGAATCTGCTCCGCGCGCTGATTGACAATTACCCGGACTCCGTTTACTTGAAGGATCTTCAGGCGCGCAAGACGCTGGCGAACAAGGCCAACGTCCGAAACACAGGATTCAACAGCGAAGCTGAGGTCCTGGGCAAAACCGATTTTGAACTGTTTGCGCCGGAGGTCGCCGCCAAACTGTTTGAGGAAGATCAGAAAGTGCTGCGGGGCGAATCGCTCATTGAGCATGAAGAGCGGCTGGTGACCGCCACCGGCAAGGTTTATTGGATGCTCACCACCAAGGTCCCGTGGCGCGACGCCGCGGGAAACATTATCGGACTCATCGGTGGCGGCCGCAATATCACCCGCCAAAAGGAAGCGGAACTCAAGCTGACGGCTGAACGCAATCTGTTGCGCACGGTGATTGACAACCTTCCCGATGCCATTTACGCCAAAGACGCCGCCGCACGCAAAATCATGGCCAATGCGGGCGACTTGAAAAACCTGGGTTGCCAGACGGAAGCCGAGGCCATCGGCAAAACCGATTTTGACCTGTTTCCCAAGATCATCGCCGACGCATTTTTTGCCGATGACCAAGTCGTGCTGAAAACGGGGGAGCCGGTCATCAACCGTGAAGAGAAAGTCATCCGGCCCGACGGCGAAGTCCGCTGGCTGCTCACCACGAAAGTTCCCTGGCGCGATGCCCATGGCCATATCATCGGTCTCGTCGGCATTGGCCGCGACATCACCGATAAAAAGCATCTGGAAGAACAATTCCTGCGCGCCCAGCGGATGGAAAGTATTGGCCGTCTGGCCACCGGCATCGCTCACGACCTGAACAACATCCTGGCGCCCATTTTGATTTCCACCGCCTTGTTGCGGCAAAAGGTTCAGGACGATGAAGGCCTGGCAATGTTGACCCGGCTGGAAGCCAGTGCCAAGCGCGGCGCGGACATTGTCAGACAGGTCCTGGGATTTGGCCGTGGTCTGGAAGGTCAGCGGATGCCGGTCAACCCTCAACTGCTCATCAAAGACGTTATCCGCATCACAACCGAAACTTTCAGCAAATCCATTCAGGTTGAAACCGACGTGGCTCCGGATGTCTCCTTTGTTTCCGGCGACATGACGCAGTTGCACCAGGTCCTGCTCAATCTTTGCGTCAACGCGCGCGACGCCATGCCCCAGGGCGGCAACCTGAAGTTGAAGGTGCGCAATTTTACCGCCGACTCCCATTTCGTCAGTCTCAACCCGGAAGCCAAACCCGTGGCTTATGTGCTGTTTGAAGTAATCGACACCGGCCACGGAATTCCGCAAGACATTCGTGACCGGATTTTTGAACCGTTTTTCACCACCAAGGAACTGGGCAAAGGCACTGGCTTGGGGTTGTCCACCACACTATCCATCGTCAAGAGCCACGGCGGCTTCATCCTGGTGGAAAGCGAATCCGGGAAAGGTTCCACGTTTCAGGTTTATTTGCCCGCAATGTCCCAGGCAGATTTGGACAAAGCCAAAGCGCAGGGCAACCGTTGACCGCGCAAAATTCCTCCCACGCCTGCGTCCGGTAAAACGGCCGGTGGGTGGACAATGCCGGTTCTGACCGCCGGAACTGAAGCCTTCTGGCGATTCCAAAATGCCGTCCAAATTATTATTGCCGGGAGATACGCTTTGACCTAATGGTTAAGCAACCTGAACAAAGGAAAAATATGGCTATGGGATTGATTTTTGTCGTTATCGTGCTGTTGGTGTTGCTCGGCCTCGTCGGCTTTGTCATCGGCGGCTACAATAAACTCGTCACCTTGCGCAATCGCTACAAAGACGCCTATGCGCAGATTGACGTACAGCTCAAGCGCCGCTACGACTTGATTCCCAATCTGGTCGAAACGGCCAAGGGCTACATCAAGCACGAACGCGAGACGCTGGAAAACGTCACCAAGGCGCGCAATATCGCCTATGCCGCGTCACAGGCCGCCGCCGCCAATCCCGGCGACGCCAGCACCATGAAAAATCTTATTTCCGCCGAAAGCGGCCTCGCCGGCACCCTCAGCCGCCTGATGATGGTTTCCGAATCATATCCGGATTTGAAGGCCAACCAGAACATGATGCAACTCAGCGAGGAATTGACCTCGACGGAAAATAAAATCTCCTTCGCCCGGCAGGCGTACAACGACTCGGTGATGACCTATAATACCGACCGCGAGGTTTTCCCCAGCAATCTCATCGCCGGCATGTTCAACTTCGCCCCGGCGGAACTGTTCGTCATCGACAAACCGGAGCAAAAGGACGCTCCGAAGGTGCAGTTTTGAGCGGATTTATGATTGATGATTTATGATTAATGATTGAGGCGTCCGCCCGCCCGACGCAAATGGGCGCCAATCATAAGTCGTAAATCGCAAATCATAAATGCTATGGATTTTTTTCAGCAACAGGATAAGGCCCACCGCAAAACGAAGTGGCTCGTCGTTTACTTTGCCATGGCTGTCGTCGCGATGATCGCTGCCATTTATGTCGCTGTTTTGCTGATCTTTTCCGGTGTTCAGGCGCATCAAAACCGTAATGATTATGGGCAGGAGCAGCCGCAGTTTTCGGTTTGGAACCCGCAGATTTTTTTCGGTGTCAGCATCGCCACGCTCGCCATTATCGGCATCGGCAGCCTTTACAAAACCTCGTCGCTCGCCGCCGGCGGCAGCGCCGTTTCGGAGATGATGGGCGGCCGGCCGCTCAGCCCCAACGCCACCGATCCGGACGAGCGCAAGCTGCTCAATGTGGTGGAGGAAATGGCCATCGCTTCCGGTGTGCCCGTGCCGCAGGTTTACGTCATGGACGCGGAGGACGGCATCAATGCCTTTGCTGCCGGCCACAAACCCGGCGACGCGACCATTACCGTCACCCGTGGCTGCATGAAACTGCTTTCGCGTGACGAATTGCAGGGCGTCATCGGCCACGAATTCAGCCACATTCTGAACGGTGACATGCGGCTGAACCTCCGGCTCATGGGAATCATCTTTGGCATCCTTTGCCTCGCCGTCATCGGTCGGGTGCTGCTGCAAACGTCGCGCGGCGGCGGACGCGGGCGCGGCCAGAATCCGTTGCCGTTGCTGGGCCTGGTTTTATTGCTCATCGGTTACATTGGTGTTTTCTTTGGACGACTCATCCAGGCCGCCGTCAGCCGCCAACGTGAATTTCTCGCCGACGCCTCCTCCGTCCAATTCACGCGCAATCCCGGAGGCATCACCGGCGCGCTGAAAAAAATCGGCGGCCTTGGCGAAACCGGTTCCCGGATCAGTCATGCCCATGCCGAGGAATTGTCACACATGTTTTTTGGCAATGGTGTTTCCGAACCGTTCATCGGCCTGCTCGAAACGCATCCGCCGCTCGTGCAACGCATCCGCGTCTTTGACCCGAATTTTGACGGACAATTTCCATACGTCCGTTACGATGGGCGTGCGCAACCGCCGGAGGAAACGGCTAAACCGAAACGCCAGCCCATGCCCAATCTTTTTGGCACCGTGCTGGGCAGTGCCGTCCTCGCCTCCGGCAACGCCGAAAGACCGCCAGTCATCCGGCCGCACTCCGTCCTGCCAAATATGGGCAATCCCACGCCGCTCCATTTGCATTATGCCGAGCAATTACGCGATTCCTTGCCCGACGGCGTCAAGGCCGCCGCGCGTGAGCCGCTCGACGCCGTCGCGCTCATTTACGCCATGCTGCTGAGTTCTGACGAAACAGTGCGCGCGACGCAACTGGCCGGGCTGGCCCAGCGCGTGGACCCGGCGATCCAGCAAAAAACCGCTGCGCTGTTTCCAGACGTGGCCAAGGCCGCCACGCACGCGCATCTGCCCATGATCAATCTTGCCCTGGGCACTTTGCGGCACTTGAACGCCGACCAGTTCACGCAATTCTCGCAGACGCTTCAGTGGCTCAGCGAAAGCGACGGCAAGGTCGGATGGTTCGGGTTCGTTCTCCAGAAAATTGTTCTGCACCACCTCGCGCCGCAATTTGGCCAGGCGTCGCGCGCCGTGGTGCAATATTACTCCCTCAAACCGCTCATGCCGGATTGCGCCGTTTTGCTTTCGGCGCTGGCCAACGTCGGCAGCCATGACGCTGCCGAAATTCAAAAGGCGTTTGCAACAGGCATGCCGTACTTGCGCGCGCCGGATGCAACCGATCTGATGCTGCTGCCCGGCGAACAATGCGGCGTGAACCAGATTGACGCCGCGCTCAACCGCCTGATGCAGGCGTCGCCGCTGATCAAGAAAAATCTGCTCGAAGCCTGTATCCATACCATCGGTGCCGATGGCGTCATTCTGGAAGCGGAAGCCGAACTGCTCCGTGCGATCGCCGATACCCTGGATTGCCCGATGCCGCCGTTTGTGGCAGGAGAGTAAGATAAATGCGGATCAACCGCAGACAGTTCCTCCAGACCACAAGTGCTGCGGGTTTCACGCTTGCCGCCGGCCTGCTGCCGGCGTGGGGAGATTGGTCCGGCCAGATTGACCGGCGTGCATTGATCCGCCGGCATAATCCGCTCGCGACACAATTCGATCCCTTTGCCGCATTAACTGTAGGCAACGGCGAATTCGCCTTCACCGCCGACGTGACCGGGTTGCAGACCTTTTCGGCCGAATGCGAGAAACAATTTCCACTCTGCACCACGTCGCATTGGGCCTGGCACAGCACGCCATTGTCCGCCGGGCTTGCCCCGAAAAAATTTCGGTACCAGGACTTCGATACTTATGGCCGGCCTGTCGGTTACGCGACGGATTCGACGGGACAGGAACTGCTGTTCAACTGGCTGCGGGAAAATCCGCACCGCTTTCATCTGGGCCAAATCGGATTTGCATTGAAGAAATCGGATGGCTCGCCGGCAGTGCCCGGTGATTTGAAAAACATCCATCAGACACTCGACCTATGGAACGGCTTGCTGGAAAGTTATTTTGAATTTGAAGGCCGGCCGGTTCAGGTCCAAACCTGTTGCCATCCCGAATTGGATTTGATTGCAGCACATATCGAATCGCCACTGCTGGCGGATGGCCGGTTGCTGGTGCGCCTTGCGTTTCCCTGCGCCTCGCCGGCCATGAGCATGGCCGACTGGGGTCACCCGGAGCGTCATACGACGACACTTTCGCGCCCCGCAAAAAACTGCGCCGATTTTGCGCGTAATCTGGATGCCACCGAATACACCGTCCGTCTGCAATGGAACGACGATGCCGAGCTGGCACGGCGCGGGGAACACGAATTTCTGCTGGGCATAAAAAACGGCCATACGCTTGAATTCGCCTGCCACTTTTCGCCGAAGCCATTTCCCGAAAAACTGCCTGGCGTCGCCCAAACCCAATCCGCCGCCGAAAAACATTGGCGCCAATTCTGGAATGGTGGCGGTGCGATTGACTTGAGCGGCAGCACCGACCCGCGCGCGCCTGAACTGGAACGGCGTATTGTGCTTTCGCTCTACAACACGGCGTTGCACTGCACCGGCGCGTTGCCGTCGGCAGAAACCGGGCTCTTGTGCAACAGCTGGTTTGGAAAATTCCACCTGGAAATGCACTGGTGGCACAGCGTCCATTTCACCGCGTGGAACCGTTTCAAGTTGTTTGAACAGAGCCTGGCGATATACGAGCGCATCCTGCCGCTGGCGCGCGACACCGCCCGGCGCCAGGGCTATCGCGGCGCGCGCTGGCCGAAAATGATTGGCCCGGACGGACACGATTCGCCCTCGTCCATCGGCCCGTTGCTCATCTGGCAGCAACCACACCCGATTTACTACGCCGAACTTTCCTACCGTCAGCGACCGGATAAACAAACTCTGGCCCGCTGGCGGGAAATTGTTTTTGAATCGGCGGAATTCATGGCTTCCTACGCCGAGTTCGTTCAAAAACAAAACCAATTCGTTCTCGGCCCGCCTTTGAAAACGGTTTCAGAAAACACTGACGCGCTGACGACCGCCAACCCGACGTTTGAATTGGCTTACTGGCGGTTTGGCCTGCGCGTGGCACAAAGCTGGCGCGAGCGGCTGGGGTTGGCGCGCGAAACGCGTTGGGACCAGGTCCTGAAGAATCTTTCGCCGTTGCCGGTTCAAGACGGCGTTTATTTGATGCAGGAAGGCATGACCGACACCTACACAAAATGGAATTGGGAACACCCGGCGTTGCTCGGAACACTGGGCATGCAGCCCGGCGATGGAGTGGACGCCGACACCATGCGCCGTACAGTACAACGCGTCCGGGAAACCTGGCAGTGGGATCGTTCCTGGGGCTGGGATTTTCCGATGGCCGCGATGGCCGCCACGCGCACCGGCCAACCCGAACTGGCGCTCGATTTTCTCCTGCTCGACGCACCGAAAAACCGTTATTTATCCAACGGCCACAACTATCAGCGCGCCGATTTGCCGGCCTATTTGCCGGGCAACGGCGGATTGCTTGCTGCCACCGCCATGATGTGCGCCGGTTGGACTGGCGGCCCGAATGGGTCCGAGCCTGGATTTCCGAAAGACGGCAAATGGTCGGTACGCTGGGAAAATCTGAAGCAATGGATGTGATGCGATGAATGTGGCGGTTGACAAGTGCCGTGATTGTCCCGTCACGCGTCACCCGCCACTTACTCACGTACCGTTGCCTTCAATTGCGTTTTGAAGGCTGCCACAACTTTCGAGTGCGCCGCGTTGACTTCGGCATCGGTCAAAGTTTTTTCCGGTGAACGATAGGTGAAGGCGTAAGCCAGGCTTTTTTGCCCTTCCGGAACATTTTTCCCGTGAAAAACGTCGAACAATTCGACGCCTTCAAGATTCGCCGGCCTGGCTTGTTTGACGGTTTGCAGCACGGCGTCGTGCGTTGTCGTTTCCGGCACAATCATCGCCACGTCGCGGCGAATCGCTGGAAATTGCGGCAACAGCTTGAACGACTTCACCGGATTTCTTCGTGCCAACAGTTGATCGAGACTCAACTCCGCGAGAAAAACTGCGTCCCGCAAATCGTACCTTTTGGCCAGGACCGGCGAGAGTTGGCCCATGTCCCCGAGTGGTAGCTTGCCGCCGAGTGCGATTGTCGCGGATTCGAGAAATAACGCCGTGCTTTCAGTGCTTTTGCCGAACGACACGCCGCGGACGCCGAATTGTTCCAGGAATTCCTCGACGACGCCTTTCAAATCAAAAGCATCAAATCTGGCGTCGCGTTCGTCACCGCTCCAGAAGGGCAGGGCGCGTTGACCGGTGAGCGCAATAGCCACACGGCGTTCTTCCTGGTGGGGACAGCGCGCTGCGCTGTCCGGACGCTTCGGCGATGCGTCCCTACCTTGCGCAAACACCCTTCCAATCTCAAACAGCGCCACGTCGTAGTTCTTCCGGCTGACGTTGTGGCGCAATGAATGAATCAACCCCGGTAACAAACTCGGTCGCAACACATCCATGTCGCTGCTCAAAGGATTCGCCAGCGCCAGGATTTCTTCTGACTTCTGACTTCTGACCTCTGACTTCGCAATCAGCGTCTGTCCCTGCGCCTCGTACAATCCCAGACCGCTCAAAATCCGGCGGGCTTCATCAATCTGGTCGTGAACGGAATCAAATTCATTCGCGCCAATCGCGCCGCGCGGCGGCGTGGCGGGAATCTTTTCGACGCCGTGCAATCGGGCGATTTCCTCAATCAAATCCACCTCGCGTTTGAGATCCACGCGGAAGGTGGGAATCTGGAATGTGGCCGGCTCCGGCGGACCACCCTCACCAACGGGCCGCGCCTTGCGATTGACCATTTTCAGCCCGAGTTGTCCGAGATAAAATTCACACTCTTCCGGCTTCAATTCGATGCCGAGCAATTCATTGACCTTGTGATGGCGCAAAGTCACCTGCTTCGGTTCGGCCGGTTTCGGATACGCATCCACGACGCCTTCCGCAAGCTGGCCGCCGGCGGTTTCGAGAATCAGTTGCACGCAACGCTGGCTCGCCCAATCGGAAATGCCGATGTCCGCGCCGCGTTCGAAGCGATAGGACGATTCGCTGCGCAGACCAAGCGCTTTGCTGGTGCGCCGGATGTTCGTCGGCGAGAAACAGGCACTCTCGATGAGCACATCCACGGTCTTTTCGTTGATTTCTGTGTTCTGCCCCCCCATGACACCAGCCAGCGCGATGCCTTTTTGCTCGTCGGCAATCAGCAGCATTTCGTCCGTCAGCGTGCGCTCAACATTGTCCAGCGTTTTGAATTTTTCTTTTTCGCTCGCGCGGCGGACGACGATAGTTGGTTTGCCATCCTTGCCTTTGGCGATGAGATGATAGTCAAACGCGTGGAGCGGCTGGCCTATTTCCAACATGACGTAATTCGTCACGTCCACGACGTTGTTGATGCTCCGAATTCCCACCTTCTCCAGGGTGGTCCGGAGCCAATTCGGGCTGGGACCAATCTTCAAACCCTTTACAACGCGCGCCGTGTAACGCGGGCAAAGCTCAGCATCTTCAATTCTCACCGACACAAGGTCACTGACATTTTCGGAGGGGCGAGTTCCATGAGCCCCTGATTTCTCCGTTGAGTCAGGGCGTCGCAGAGCTCCGCCCTCCGAAACATCCGGCATTTTCAGCTTATTCCCCGTCACGGCTGCGATTTCGCGGGCGATGCCAATGACGCTGTTCCAATCCGGCCGGTTCGGCGTGATTTCCAAATCGTAAACCACGTCGCCTCCGGCACGGCCGAGGTATTCGGCGAACGATTTTCCAATCGGCGCGTCCTGGGGCAGGATGAGCAGACCGTCCACCTTGTCCGGCAGACCAAGTTCCTGCGGCGAACACATCATGCCGTGGCTGGTGATGCCGAAGACTTTCCGTTCCTTGATGACGAACGGCTCCTTTTCGCCGGGTTTCAGCGGCAGCGCGAAGTTTGGCAGGATCAGCGGGACTTTGTCGCCGACGTTGTGGTTCTGCGCGCCACAAATGATAATGCGCTCGCCCTTGCCGTCGTTGACCTTGCAGACCGTCAATTTGTCCGAGGAAGGAACCTTGTCCTTGGTGAGGATTTGAGCGATGACGATGCCTTCGAATTTGCCGCCGATCTTGTGGACGCTCTCGGCTTCGAGGCCGAGCATGGTGAGCCGCTCGGTCAATTCCTCGGGCGACAAGTCAAAATCGACGTACTGTTTAAGCCAGTTAAAGGTGACTTTCATTGATAAAACTATTTCTCGAAGAAACGCACTTCACCGGTGGAAAGGTCATACATGCCGCCGACCAGTGCGATTTGACCGTTATCGATCATTTCTCGCAGGATGGGACTGCGGTCGCGAATCTGTTGCATGACCAGACGCACGTTGGCTTCGGAAACTTCATCCACGAATTTATAATTTTTGGAAGTACGCGGCTGGACGTCGGCAGGAACCGCGTCCATCGCGGGTTTGATTTTGGCGAGCAGGCCGGTGAGGTTGCCGAGTTGGACATCATCAATGGCACCCTTGATGGCACCACAATTGGAATGGCCGATGACCGCAATCAGTTTCGCACCTGAAACCTTGCAGGCGAATTCCATGCTGCCCAGGACGTCGTCGTTCAGCACGTTGCCGGCGACGCGCGCGCTGAAAATGTCGCCGATACCCTGGTCGAGGACGATTTCAATTGGCTGGCGCGAGTCAATGCAAGTCAACACCACGGCAAAGGGATACTGGCCGGAAGCGGTGGCCTTGACGTCCGCCGGCAGATTGCGCTTCAGCGGGTGGCCGGCCACAAACCTGGCGTTGCCTGCCTTCAATTCTGTCAGCGCCTGCTGCGGCGTCATGGCCACCTGCGACGCCTTCGTGGGAGGTGAGGCCAGCGCCGGCATGGAACAGGTCGCCGCCGTTATCGAACAACTTGAGCAACAGGTGTTCCTGGAAGACTGGCAGCCGGCCGCGATGGACAAGGCAACGGCCAGAACGGCGAGCCAGGAGAAGCAGTTCAATGAATTTTTCATATGTTTGGTTTCGGCTCGCGGGGACGCTCGCCCTACCGAATTAAAATTGTTTCAAAAACCTCACGTCATTCTCGTAAAAAAGGCGGATGTCGTTGATGCCGTAGCGGATCATGGCGATGCGTTCGATGCCGAAGCCGAAGGCCCAGCCGGTCCAGATTTCCGGGTCGTAACCAACGTTCTCGAACACCTCCGGATGCACCATGCCGCACCCGGCGATTTCCAGCCAGTCCTTGCCCAGTCTTTTCACGAGGGCGTTGCTGAAATCAATCTCAAAGCTCGGCTCGGTGTAACTGAAATAATGGGGGCGGAACCGGATCTTGGTTTCCTCGCCGAGCAGTTCCTTGAAAACAAATTCCACCGTGCCCTTGAGGTCGCTGACGGTGACGTTTTTGTCCACATAGAGTCCTTCGATTTGCTGGAACGTCGGATTGTGCGTGGCGTCGGCGTTGTCGCGACGATAGACGCGGCCCGGCACGATAATGCGGATGGGCGGCGGTTGCTTTTCCATCACGCGGATTTGGACGGACGAAGTGTGAGTGCGGAGCAACAGTGGTTGACGACCGCCCTCACCCCGGCCCTCTCCCCCAGGAGAGGGAGAAACATTCGCTGCGCCGTTTGCAAGATAGAACGTGTCCTGCGTGTCGCGGGCGGGATGGTCGGCAGGCGTGTTGAGCGCGTCAAAGCAATGATATTCGTCCTCGATTTCGGGGCCGTCGGCGACGACGAACCCGATTTTGCGGAAGCTGCGGACAATATCCTCGGTCACTTGCGTGAGCGGATGCAACTTGCCGAGGGCACGGCGGCGACCGGGTGCGCTGAAATCGGTCGGTTCCCTGGGCAGCGCGGCTTTCAATTCCAATTCTTCACGGCGAGAAGCCAGCGCGGCTTCAAGTTCGACCTTGGCGGCGTTGATGGCCTTGCCGGCGGCGGGTTTTTCCTCCTTCGACAGCGTGCCGAGCTGTTTCATGAGCGCAGTGAACTTCCCGTGCGGTCCGATCCATGCGCCTTTGCTTTGTTCAAGCGCGGCAAGATCGGCGGCGGATTTCAATTCGGCCAGCGCAGCCTGCTTCAGAGGCTCAATTTCGTCGAGGAGTCCGGCCATAAAGTTTCCAAAAGTTTAGCCACAAAAAGGCACAAAAGACACAAAGAAAAATCCCGTTGCTCGTAGCGCAGGTTGACAACCTGCTGTTTCGCCGACTGGCAGTCGGCAGACTCTTGTGGTTCCCACAATTCGCAGATTGCCAATCTGCGTTACAAAAGCAAAACGAGCGGTCCTTCCCGGCCGCCCGTTTGAGTTCAAATCGAGATTTTAGCTATGCCTTGATCAGCGTCGCGCCGGGTTTGGCCTTGAGCGCATTTTTGGCGACATTGGCCAGTTCGTTAAAAGCGGCGGCGTCGGTCGCGGCGAGGTCGGCGATGACTTTGCGGTCAAGCGCGCATTTGGCGGCCTTCAGCCCTTCGATCAGGCGGCTGTAAGTGAGGCCGGCAGCCCGGGCGGCGGCGTTGATGCGCACCTGCCAGAGGTAACGGAACAAGCGCTTTTTTCGACGGCGGTCGCGATAGGCGTACTGGCGGCCATGGTCCACGGCATCGGACGCGTAGCGGTAAAGTTTTGAGCGGCGCATCCGGAAGCCTTTGGCGGCGCGGATCATCCGGGTGCGTCGTTTACGGGAAGCGGGGGCATTGGTAACTCGCATGAGTCAGTTGAGAGTTGAATGTTGAAAGTTGAGAGTCAGTGGCTGAAAGGCAGATTCTGCGTGATGCGATAAGCGTCGGTGACGTCCACGCCAGTCAGTCCGCGCAGACCGCGTCGTCGTTTTGGGTTTTTGGATTGCGCCAGGTGGCGCCGGCCTGCGCTGGAGCGCAGTACTTTTCCGCGCGCCGTAATCTTGAACCGTTTGGCCACGGACTTTCTGGTTTTGATGCCTTTGGGACGTCGCATAAAATCTTAAAATCTCTATTGCAAAAGAGCGCAAACTATACGCCAGGCGGGCGGGGGCGGCAAGCAATTTTTAAGGCCAAAATCGGGTGGCGTTGCTTGCCAGAGTTCCGGGGGTCACTTATTTTTCGGCCCGATGAAATATCGTCGTTTTGGGCGGACGGAACTGGCCATGCCGGTGATTTCCTGTGGCGGGATGCGTTACCAGTTTAAGTGGCAGGATGTGGCACCCGGGGAAATCCCGCGCGAAAGCCAGGAAAACATCGAGGCCACCATCCACCACGCGCTGGAACTCGGCATTAATCATATCGAGACGGCGCGTGGCTACGGCACCTCGGAAATGCAACTCGGCAACGTCCTGCCGGAATTGCCGCGAGAGAAAATCATCGTCCAGACCAAAATCAAGCTCTACGCCACGCAGCCGGAGTTTCTCAAGGACTTTGAGACTTCGATGAAGTACCTGAAGCTGGACCACGTGGACTTGCTTTCCTTGCACGGCATTAACAATCGCGAACTGCTGGACTGGTCACTGAAGAAAGACGGCTGTCTGGCTGCGGCCCGGCAGTTGCAAAGGGAAGGCCGCGCGCGGTTCGTTGGTTTCTCCACCCACGCGACCACGGATGTCATCCTGGACGCAGTGAACAGCGGCGGGTTCGATTACATGAATGTTCACTGGTATTTCGTGAATGATTTGAACCGGGCAGCGGTGGTGGCGGCGCACCGGCAGGACATGGGTGTATTCATCATCAGCCCGAACGACAAGGGCGGAAAACTCTATGAGCCGCCGGAAAAACTGGTAAAGCTGTGCGCGCCGCTGACGCCGATGGAGTTCAACGACCTTTATTGCCTGGCGCGAAAGGAAGTTCACACCCTGAGCTGCGGCCCGGCCCGGCCCGCGGATTTTGACGAGCATGTTCGCGCGCTGAAATTTTACGACCGGATTCCGGAGACGATTACGCCGATTGAAAAGCGGTTGCGCGCGGAAATGGAACGCGTGCTCGGCGCGGACTGGTGCGCGCGGTGGTTCGACGGATTGCCCAATTTTGAAGACGTGCCCGGCGAAATCAACGTATCGGAAATTTTGCGGTTGTGGACGTATGCCAAGTCACTCGATCTGGTTGCCTGGGGGAAAATGCGCTACAACCTGCTGGGCCAGGCCGAGCATTGGTTCCCCGGCCAGAACGCGGCGAAGATCCGGGAACTGGATTTGCAGACGGCGATTCAGCGGAGCCCGTTTGCCAGGCGGATTCCCGAAATTCTGGAGGAGGCGCACCGGATGTTGTTTGAGAAACCGGTGCAGCGGCTCAGCGCCAGTTAAAATGGCCCGCTACGGGCTGTTGGTGGTAATCGTCAACGCGGGCACAGCCGATGCGGCTGCCTTGTTCAGGTCAATGGGGGCGCCGGCGTTGAGCTGGGCGAGGACCGCCGCCGTCAAATCACTTTGACCATCAGTGTAAAGCACCACCGATGTTTGGTTGGCATTATCCGAGGCGATGTCCACCACCATGGTGTAACCGGCAGCCTTGGCCTTGGTGCTCACCGCCGCTGTGATTTCCTTGATAATATCGCCGCGCATCCGTTGGGTTTGGGCGCCCAGGGTTGCCTGGGCCTGGCGTTCAAATTGCACAATGGCCGTTTGCGAATCCTTGATCTCGGCGTATTTGTCAGCCGCGGCTTGTTTGCGTTTGTCGCGCTCGTCGGCCGAGATGGCCTGGTCGGCGGCCGCATCCAGTAATTTTTGATATGCGTCCCGGTCTTTCTGCAAATTATCAAGGAAACCGCGGTCCTCCTTGTCCAGTTCGGCCTTGCGGTCATTGAGCGCGGTCTCGGCCTGCTTGGTTTTCCAATAACCGTCAAAGAGCTTGCGCATGTCCACCGTGGCGATCTTCTGCTGCGCCAGGGCGGAGCTGCTTAAAAGCGACATCAACAAAACCGCCGGAAAAATAATTCGCAAAACGCGTTTCATGGGCATAGGAAAACAGAGTTTTCGGCAAACGCCAACTGAAAACTGGCGGGCTTAAATCCCGGCTGGCCGGTCATGGTTATTGCATTTGCAGAAGGTAAAACAGTTGCGGCACGTCGGTGGGCGCGATGTTGGTGAAAACAAACTGGCCCTGGTTGCCGAATTGATTGGTCGCCACCGGCGTCCAGAGCGCCGGCGGTATCGCCAGGTTGGTCGAGGTCAACACGGTATAGGAACCACTGTTGGTGCCCCCCACGCCCGTCAAAATGAAACCGCCGTTGGTGTCCGCCGTGATACCATTGAAAAGCGGCGCTGTCAGCACTGTCAAGACAGCAGGAGGAGCGCTGGTTACCGACCCAACACTGTTTGTAACAATGACCGTATAGCCCCCGTTATCGCTTGTTTGCGCGTTGGTGATGGTCAGTACGTTGGTAGTTGCGCCGGTGATGCGCCCTCCGTTGACCAAACTCGTTCCATTCGCCTGCCATTGATAACTCAACGGCACCGCTCCAACGGCAGTGACATTAAAGGTCACCAGTGATCCCAACCCTACCGTCTGGTTGGTCGGCGGCACAATGATCGTCGGGAAAGATAACACCGTCAGCACAGCAACAGAACTGGTTGTGGATCCTCCGGCATTCGTGATGACTATCCAATAATTCCCGGCGTCATTTGTCTGTACGTTGCTGATAATCAGCGGGTCAAAGGTTGCATTGCTGATGACAGAACCACTGGCGTTCGTCCCGTTCGTCAGACTCAAACCATCTTTGAACCACTGGAAAAAGTACGGCGGCGACGGCCCGGGACCGTTGACGAAGAATTGCACAGTGGAACCGACACCCGCCGTTTGATTCGTCGGCTGTAGCGTGATCAGCGGAGCCGACTGAACCGTCAATACGGCATTGGAACTGGTGACCGATCCGGCAAAATTGGTAACGATGACCTGATAGGTTCCGCTGTCGTTTGTCTGTGCGGGACTGATGGTCAGCGTGGCATTGGTAGCGCCAAAGACATTTGTTCCAGCCAGATTCGTCCCGTTCAATTGCCATTGGTAACTCAATGGCGGCGTCCCGGTGGCCGTGATTGAAAACGTTACGGACTGTCCCTTCTCCACCAACCGGTTGGTCAAGGAGGACTGGTCGGTGATCTGCGGCGGCAATACGGCCCAACCAATCTTGGCCAGGAAGGCGTCGCTTGGGCCATTGAGCGAAGGCTGATACGGAAAAAGGGTCGGAAAGTTTATCGAGGCGGTCTGGCCGACAATGTATACATTGGTCAGAGCGTCCACCGCGATGCCGTAGCCGAAGTCATCGCCGGAGCCGCCCAAATAACCGGAATAAAGAATGGCGGTGGCATTGGTATTAAAAGCGATGACAAAGGCATCACTGCCGCCGGCATTGGTGGGGCCAAAGAAACCGGGCGTGTTAACCGCCGGGAAATTGGTCGAGGAAGATGAACCAACCACGAACACATCGCCAGACGGGTCCACGGCCACGCCATAGCCGACATCAAAGCCGAAATTAGTACCACCGAAGACCGCGGAATAGCCGATGGCCGCATTGGTGGTGGTGCCGTTCCAGACAATTTGCGTCAGGAAGGCATTGGTGATGAGCGGGAAAAAAAGACCGGCGTTGTTAGTCAGGCCATTATATAAACCAGCGACGTTCGTGATGGTATTGGGGAAATTGGTAGAGACCGTCCACCCGGTCACATAAGCGTTGCCCGAACCGTCCACGGCAATGCCGTCGGCAACGTCATTGTTGGTCCCGCCCAGGAAAGTGGAATAGATCAGACTGGTGCAGCCCGGAGCGAATTTGGCGACAAAGGCATCGAAGGCTGGGTCCACATTCGTCGTGCCATTGAGTAAATAACCATTGAAGAAATTGGTAATCAACACCACGTTGGTGGGCGCGGAATTGGTTGTCAATATCACGGAGACGAACTGCTGTTGCACGGCATTGGTCGTGGGAAAATTAGTTGAAGCAGTGAGCCCCGTCACATAGACATTATTTGAAATGTCAACGGCGATCGCATCGCCTTGATCGAAGTTGGTGCCGCCGAGGTAGGAGGAATAAAGCAAATTTGTGCCGTTGGCGCTGATTTCAGTCACAAACGCATTAGCGTTGAAGTAAGCCTGGTAAGCCCAATTGGTGACCATCAGATTTTTTTGGAATGCATTGAGGGTCGTGGGGAAATTGGTCGAGTAAGAAACTCCGGTCACATAGGCGTTTCCTGAAGAATCCACGGCAATACCGATGCCCGCATCTGTGGCCGAACCACCCAGGTAAGTTGAATAGACCAGATTTGAGCCGCTGGGGCTTAATTCTGCAACAAAGGCATCTCCCGGGTAATAACCGGTAGGCCCCACTATTCCACTGATCTTCATGGAGTTGGAGAGTCCTTCAACCCCGCCGGGAATGCTGTTGGTGACAGGGAAATTTTTCGAATCTGTGAAACCGGTTACATAAGCGTCGCCCGCGCCATCCACCGCCAGCGCATAGGCAGCGTCATCCGCATTGCCGCCCAGGTAAGTGAAATAGATGAGACTTTGACCGTTAGTCGTCAATTTAGCCACGAAGGCATCACCGGTGATACCGCCGCCCGCAAAATTCGTCTGAATCGCGCCAGGCGTGGGATAAAATCGGGAGGATAGTGTCTGACCCGCGATATAGACAAACCCATTTGTGTCCAGAGCGACTGACGAGGCTAAATCAATGGAATTGCCACCAAAATAGGTTGAGAAACCCAATATCGGATCAATCACCAATGGCTGTTTTTGATCATATTTTCCGATGGCGAAGGCGATCGTATGGGCATCCACCAGCCGATAGCGGCCGGTGACTGCCTGGTGCTGGCCGTGAAGTGTCTGGTAAATGACCGGCGCCGGTTGGCGAATTTCGCTTCCTCCCACCGCCAGAATCAATTCTTCCTGCGGTCCAATTGAAATTTTGTCCACACCATCGAAATGAATCCTTATCGCGTCTGGATTCGCGCCCGGCGCAACAGTGAAATCATATTCAAGCTGCCGCTGGTTACCGTAGTACACCAGATTGATAGCGGGATAAAGCCGTTCCACTCGCACCCGCGCAAACGTGGCTACACCCGTATGCCACTTCGCTGGATTGTTGCCGATGAGATAATTGATTTTGCCGGGCAGTTCGGTGTCGCCAGATATCTGCGCTCCGGGATTGGCCCCGGCAAAATGCATCCGTACTTCAGCAGGTTTGACCCCGGTTTTGCCAAGCGAGATTTGGACCGCCGTCGGAGAAAGCAAAAACTGGTAATTACAGCCGCGGGTAAGGAATTGGACCGGGCCGGAAGTTGGATCGGGATGGGTTTCGAAGTATAGCGGCAGATTGCCGAGTTCCGCCGGGACGGGGCGCAAGGGTGTGAACCCAAACACATTCAAGGCAGCTGCACAACCCAGCCCCAGAAGGGTTGTTTTTAACGACAAAAACTTTTTCATACGACGGCTCTTGTTAAAATTCACGCGAATAGCCAAATCCAAATTGAAACTTGCCGGCACCACTGTTGAATTGGTCATGGCTGATGGGGATGCCGTAATACAGCTGCAAGGGACCCAAATGGGGAATGTTCAAAAGCAAGCCAACCCCGTAGTCGTCACTCACGCTGCCGGAGAACGAATAAGGTTGCGTGCTGACAGACCCAGCGTCGTAGAAGAGATCGAAACGCAGGCTAACGCCACCCTCTTTCTGAATGATGGGAATGTAGTAATCAACGGAACCAAACCAGTAACTGTCGCCGCCAACCGGTTCATTGGGTAAAAGAGGCTGGATGCCAAACAAAGGGTCACGGGGGCCGATATTGCGATACTTGAAGCCGCGCAGATTGTAGAGGCCGCCGAGATAGTAACGGTCATAAAACGGCACATCTTCGGTGCCCAAACCGTCCGCGATACCCGCGCGTCCACTCAATTCGATGACGTGACTCTTGTACAGACCACGGAAGAACCACTCGGTTTTAAGTTCCAGTTTGTAATACGTGCTGTCGCCGGTTACAAACTCCGGATCGAATTCCGTGCGCTGACCGCCATTGGGCAGTTCGATGCTGTTACGTGTGTCATAGGCCAGTGAAGCGGTGAAATGATGGAACAAATGATCCCCGTTTTGTTCCAGAATGGCGCTTGGCACATTTGGTAAAATCGGGATCAGCGGATAAGGAAAAATAGGACTTGGAACCAGTTCATCACCATGCCAACCACCGTTCAAGGAGATACCCACATCCTCGATGTTGTAACCAATTGTGCCCATGAGGAAGTCACTCCACAGGGCGCGGGTCAGGCTGACGCTGGCGCCGGTGCGGGTTTCATTGAAAATGTTGTTGGGGCTTTCAAAATCCCATTGATGCCGATAGAGGTCCACGTCCAGCCGGAGCTTGCGATTCATAAACCACGGCTCGCTGAACAGGAGTTCATAATCCTGTCGCTGGCTGCCCAATTGGATGAAAAGCCGCGCCCGCTGGCCGCCACCCGTAAAGTAGGGCGGATGGAACAAATCAAAATTGGCCTGCTCGATTTCAATGAAACCCACCACCGAATCCACGGAACTGAAGCCCGCGCCGAGCATCAGTTTGCCGGTATTTTGTTCCTCGACGTCCACGACCAGATTCTGGCGCCCGGCAATCGGCGGATCGGTCGGCTCCGGGTTCATGTCCACCTTGTCGAAATACTGGAGCCCTTCGAGGCGTTGCTTGCTGATTTTGACCCGCACCATGTCGAAGACCTCGCCGGGGGAGATGGCCAGTTCGCGCCGGATGACCTTGTCCTTGGTCTTGACGTTGCCGTGGATATCAATGCGCTCGACGTAATACTTGTGGCCCTCGTCAATTTGAAATTCCAGATCCATCGTGCCGGTATCGACGTTCGGCACGCGCAGAACCTGGAGCGCGGGACCTTGTTTCACATTAATGTATCCCTTGCTGCCGTAAAAATCCTCGACCGCCGTCACATCCTTGTCGAGGCCGTCGGGAGTAAAAATATCGCCCGCATCCATTGGCAATCCATGCGGGCCGAGCTTGCCCCGCTCCCGCTCGAAATCGTGAACGTATTGGAGCCCTTGACGCAACTGCGCGTCGTTGAAAATCTTGTTGCCGGTGAACTTGACCGAGCCGACTTTGTATTGCCGGCCTTCGAAAATGAAAAATCGGATGTCCATGGTTTTGGGCGTCGGATGCTCAAGTTTTACGTCCTTGATTTCAAAATCCAGGTAACCGTGGCTGCGGTAATATTCCACGAGCGCGTCCTGGTCATCCGCGAACTGGTCCTCCTTGTACACGTCGCTGCCCGTCAGCCATGAAAACATCCAGCGTTGCCGGGTTTTGAGTTGCTTGCGCAGTTCCCGCTGGGAAAATGCCGCCGCGCCGATAAATTCAACTTTTACAATTTTGACCTTCGGCTGCTCGGTGATTTGAAACGTCGCCGTGCCGCGCCCGGCGTTTTCATCCACGTCCACCACGTATTTGACCCTGGTGCCGGCATAACCGTATTTTTCATAAAGTTTCTGGATCTCCTGGCTGTCGGTGAACAGTTTTTGTTCGTCCAACGGCTGGCCGACCTTGGCGGTGATCTTCTTCCGGATTTTCGAGGCGCTCAGTTTTTTGTTGCCATCGATTTTAATCTCCGTCAGGCGCGGGCGGGCCTGCACGATATACGTCAGCACCACGCCCCCATCGCTGGCCTGATCCAGGCTCACCCGGATGTTATAAAACTGTCCCGTGGCATAGAGGCTGCGAATGTCCGCCTCGGAAGCGCTGGCAATGTAGAAGTCTCCCGCCTTGAGCCGGATGTTGGAACGGATGAATTGTTCGCTGACGGACGCCGGGCCGACGTATTTGATGTCCACGCGGTCAATTTTAAGCCCGGCAGTTTGCGACCACACGGCCGGCGCGCAGCCCAGCAGGAGGCATATCCCGAAAAGGCGAAAAAATAATTTCATCGTCTATCGGTCCACCGGCACATCTTCATCGCTGACTTTGGCTGCGCTTTCAAATCGCGTGTAAGGCCTCAAGAATGTCAGATTGATATCGCCCGTCGGGCCGTTTCGTTGTTTGGCAATCAGCAAATTGACCGGCACACCATCGGCTTCCTCGCCGAATGCGGCCTCTTCATCGTCACCCGCGTTAGGTTTGTACAACAGACCGACCAGGTCGGCATCCTGTTCAATCGCGCCGGATTCCCGCAAATCCGACAGCCGCGGCTTGCGGCTTTTGTCCCGTTCGAGTTCACGGTTTAACTGGCTGAGCACCAGCACCGGCACCTGTAATTCCTTCGCCAGCGCCTTGAGGCCGCTGGAGATGTCCGAAATTTCCTGCTGCCGGTTTTCCTGTGCTCGGCGGCCAGTAGAATGCAATAACTGTAAATAATCAACCACAAAAAGCTTGATGCCATGTTGCTGCCACATGCGCCGCGCCCGTGCCCGGAGCTGCAAGATCGAGAGGGCAGCCGTATCGTCAATCAACAGCTTTGCGTTTGCCAGTTTGCCGGCCGCGCTGGTCAGTTTGGGGAAGTCCGATTCGCTCATGAACCCCTCGCGGATGCTCCGCAAATTCACCCGGGCGATGGAACACATCATGCGCAATACCAGCGCTTCCGCGCTCATTTCCAGGCTGAACACACCCACCGGCAATTTTTGCTCCAGGACCGCGTTTTCCACGATGTTCATCGCCAGTGACGTCTTGCCCATGCTCGGCCGCGCCGCGATGACGATCATCTCGCTGCCATGCAGACCGTCCGTCATCCGGTCCAAATCCGCAAAGCCCGTGGCCAGGCCGGTGAGCGTTCCTTTGCGGCTGAAAAAGTTTTCAATCGTGCCGATGGCCTTGTTGACCAAATCCTTGGTCGTCAGCACGTCGCTTTGCGCGCGCGATTCGGAAATTCTTAAAACATCGCGCTCCACTTCATCCAGCAGCGCGTCCACCTCGCCTTCATAATCATAAACCCGTCCGACGACGTCGGTGCAGGTCTGGATCATCTTCCGCAGCAGGAATTTTTCCCGGACGATGTCGAGGTAATAGGAAAGATTCGCCGCGCTCGGCACGGCATCCTGCAGTTGCGCCAGATACGCAATCCCGCCGATTTGTTCCAACAGTTGCTTGTCCTTGAGTCGTTGTTGCAGCGTGATGACGTCAATCGCCTCCCGCGTGTCATACATGGCCACCAACGTCTCGAAAATAGTCTGGTGCCGCAGGTCGTAGAAAACCTCCCTGCCGTCCTTGAGTTTTTCCACGCACTCCCCCATGCACTCATTCGGCGAAAGCAGCACGCAACCGAGCACGCCTTGCTCGGCTTCGGGGGAATGCGGCGGCAAGCGATCCGCAAGTGCGGATTCCGGATTGCGGAGTGCGGGTTTTTGGCGCCGCGCCTTTTTCAAATCGGCGGTGGCACCGGCGGTCTCGGAAACGGAATCAATCATTGGAACAGGAGACCGCGAATTTGAACCAGTAACAAGCGGTAATTCCAAACATCCATTCGCAGCCAATTCACAGAGTTATTCGCCGCCGGGCACTTTTGACGGCGGCTATCCGGTCAGGCACAAAGGGAATGACCCGGGTTTCCTTGCGTATACCAATAATGTTCCGCGCGACGGCCGGGCTGGCAATGGGACGTCCAGCGGCTTCCGCCTCCCGGACGACCTGTTCGATGAGCCGGACGTTGGTGGCCGGATCGGTTTTTTCCGCGTCCATCCAAAGATTGTCTTCCAGACCGACTCGCACATGACCGCCCATTTGGATGGCCAGATTGTGGATGGGAGATTGAAAGCGACCGATGCCGGCAGCCGACCACACCGTGCCCGTCGGCAGCGCTTCCACCATGTGGGCTAAATTGCGGGCGGACGCGGCCATCGTGCCCAGCGAACCCAGAAGCAGATTCGCGTAGTGCGGACTCCGGATGAAACCTTTGGGGATCAGGTAATCGCGCACGTAATCAATCATGCCGATCTCAAAAAACTCCAACTCGGGCATGATGCCGCGTTCCAGCATGGCGGCGGCCAATTGGCGGATGATTTGCGGCGGGTTCACCGACGCGGCCGTGGAAAAATTCAACGAACCAGGTGTCAGGGAAGCCAAATCCGGCCGACAATCCAACACCTCCGAACGTTTTTCATACTCGAACCAGAGACGCCCGCTGGTGGATGCAGAAATCAACAGCCCGGGACAACTGGACCGGATGCCGTCTATAATATCCTGATAGATTTCCTTCTGCCAGGTCGGCGCGCCATCGTCACCCCGCGCATGGACGTGGATGATAGAAGCACCGGCGTCGGCGCAGCGGCGGGCTTCAGCAATAATCTGTTTGACCGTCACGGGCAGCGACGCATTGTCCGATGGCATCGGAACCATGCCGGTGATGGCCGCGTTGATAATCAAGGGTTGCATGAGTTCGGTGGTTTGAATTTGGATCAGTTTATTTCCCGTCGATCCCTTCCTTGACTACTTTAGCCGGCACGCCGACGACGAGGACCTTGTCCGGGACAGCCTTCGTCACCACGGCGCCGGCTCCGACCACCGATTGCGAACCTACTGTCAGGTTGTCAATAATCGTGGCGCCGATGCCGATATACGTGGCCCGGCCAATCCGGCAGTTGCCCGCCAGGTTAACTCCCGGCCCAATCGTGACGAAGTCGTCAACCGTGGTATGGTGTCCGATGGTGGCGCCGCGGTTCACGCACACGTGGTTTCCCAAGCGGGAGTGTCCGGCCACAATTGCGCCCGGATGAATAACGCAACCTGCACCGAGCGAGCTGCTCGCGGAAATCCGGGCACTCGGATGCACGAGCGACACAAACCCGCCCCCCATCTGTTGCACCTGCTCCGTGAAACGGCTGCGATGGGTGGTACCCAATCCGCAAACAAACCAGTGCGTGCCGATGCTGTTTCCCAGATCATCCACCCAGAACACCGGTTTGTCTTCCAACCGTTCACGACAGCGCGAGCGATCCAGATTTTCCACAAAGCCTGCCACGATGAATCCCGGCACCTCGGACGCCACGTCGGCAATCTCAACTGCGAACGTTCCGGTTCCCAGGATGAGCAATGGTTTGTCAGGTGTATTCATTCAGGTCTTGAATCCACAACACACCGTCTCGCATGCGGAATTTTTTGTAAAAACGCTGACGGCCTGAATGACTGCGTCCACGTCGGCGTCCGTCATCTCCGCAAAAAACGGCAGAGAGACGATTTGCCCGAAGAGCCGCTCCGTCACCGGTAGATTCGAACGGCCGGAGGCGAATGCGGGCTGGAGGTGGTTCGGGATGAATTGCACCAGCGTATTGATTCCTTTTTGCCGGAGTTGCTCGCGAAACGCATCACGGCGCCCGTCGAGAATTTTGAGCATGCAGGCCCAAGGACAGGTTGTTTCCAGGTCATGCTGGAGGACTTCGATGCCGGGAAGTTCCGAGAACGCTGCGTCGTAGCGCTCCATGATCTCACGTTTTCGCCGCTGGAAAACGGAAAATTTCTCCATCTGAACGAGGCCGATGGCGGCATGGAGATCGGACATATGGTAGCGGAACCCGTGCGAGACTACCTGATATTGCCAGTTGGCTTCCGCCGCCGTGCGGGGCTCAAAATCCATCTCCATCCCTAACCGGCGGCGGTGCCGGATGCGCCGGGCCCACGTCTCGTTGTTCGTGGCCACCGCCCCGCCTTCGCCGCAGGTGATGTTCTTGATGGTGTCAAAACTGAAACAGACCAGATCACCGGCGGCCCCGACCGGATGGTTGCGATACCGGCTCCCAAAGGCGTGCGCGGCGTCCTCCACGACGTGGATACCGCGCCGGCGAGCGGTTTCCCACAACGGATCCAGGTCGCAAGGCAGTCCGGCGAAATGCACCGGCATGATAGCGCGGGTCCGGGGGGTGATCCTCGCGGCGGCGTCCGGCAGGTCCAGGTTCAGCGTGTCCGGATCCACCTCGCAGAACACCGGCGTTGCGGCACACATCCGGATCGCCTGCACCGAGCCCACAAACGTCAACGACGGGACAATCACCTCGTCGCCCGGCGCCAGCCCGAGCACGTCCAGCGCCAGATGCAACGCCGCAGTGCCGTGTCCGACGCCAACGACGTATTTACATTCCAGGAATTCCGCCAGTCGGCACTCGAATTTTTCGGTAACTGGACCAAGCCCGAGCCACCGGCTGTCAAAAACCGAGGCGACGGCTTGCAGTTCTTCGGGCCCCAGCGAAGGACGATACGTGTCGATCATCAACTCTTTGTTCAAAGTGTGGATTGGCATTTTGGGGAGCATGTTTTCCAGAGTCAATTCCTCCGTCACGAAAGGACGTTGGTCATAGCCGGGCCAGCCTCTCTGGATTTACGGTTTCGCCCAAATCGATCAATTTTTCCGTTGCGCGCAGGAGCGTTAATTCGTGCTGGCACAGGTCGGCAGCGGCGGACGTAAGCTGACGAATTTTCGCCGGGTCGTCGAGCAGTTTGCCGATGACCTCCGGCATCTCATCCGCGGCGGCGGCAACATAATGGACACCCGCGATCATCGGGTGCTCGTCCTTCATCGGTTCGCTCACCACCAGTGTTCCGCATCGCGCTGCAATCAAAAGGCGGATCCACGCGGGGTCCCAGGAATAATTGTGCAGGCTGAGCAGGATGCGGGTGCGGTTGAGCCATTCACAGCGTTTCTCGCCGTAGCAACCGTTCACCATCCGGGCGAACGGGATGTTCTTTTCCTTCAGGCGTTTGCTCAATCGCTCGAGCATTTCCGTGCGCCGGCTGTGCTTTACGTTGCCAAGAAAACCAACCGGGATGTCCCGCGGCCGGCCCAGGTCGCGGCCCATTGCCTCATGCGCTCCCACCGGAATGAACGGCGCGGTAATCCCCCGGCTCGCGAGGAAACGCCGACGCGGGTTTGTGCTGACGGCAATCTGATCCAACCATCCTTCCCGCCATGCGTCCAGAATCCTCCGCCATGCTTCCATCACCCCGCGGACCTTCATCCAGTCGAATTCTCCCCCGACGCAGCGTTGGATGAGCCGGGTGGCTTTGCGGTAACCAGGAGCGGAACATTGTTTGTTGGCCCATGCGCGCAGCCGGAACAACGTGCAGTTTTTTTTCCAACGCGGCATTGCCGCGGTGGACTGGTGCAGCCGGAACCGGTCCTTCCAGCGGGTGGCCTTAAGCCCGACGGCCTCCGCTGCCGGCGGCAGAGTTTCCGGCGGCAACGGATCCACCTGCCACAAGATGGTTTTGGGACGTTGTGAGCCGCAGCTTTTCAACCTTCGGCAATACGCCGGAAAATTGCCGAGGTAGGTCAATAGCAACAGTACATCCGCTTCAAACCCGGCCGGCTCCCCGTCCTGCACCAAAATCGCCTGATGCCCCAGTTGTTGCAGGCACTGACAGATGGCCGTGGAAAGTTCCAGATCCAGAGGGATATTCTTCGACTGAACCGCAACCGCCCAGCGGGTTTTGCTCACGACCGGTGGATATTACGATCACCGGTGAAGTTTTCAAGTTGTGTTTTTAACTTTGAGTTGGAGGCCGAAAAACTTAAAACTTAACGTTTAAATTTACATAGGAATGAATCGCAAGCCATCGTTGCTCGTCGTTTTCCTGACGGTCTTCATTGACCTCATCGGTTTCGGCATCGTCGTGCCGCTGGTGCCGATTTACAGCCGGCATTACGGCGCGGGCGGTTTTGTCATCGGTGCCATCATCGCCTCGTTTTCGGCCATGCAATTCCTCTTCGCCCCGATTTGGGGCCGGTTGTCTGATCATCACGGACGCCGCCCGATTCTGCTCATCAGCACCGCCGGCGCGGCGTTTTCGTACGTCCTGTTTGCCATCGGGTCCGGGTTTGAAAATCACGCTGCCGCGCTCTGGGCATTGTTCATCTCCCGCCTGTTCGCCGGCGCTTGCGGGGGGAACATCACCGTTGCCCAGGCTTACATCGCCGACATCACACCGCCGGAACAGCGTTCCAAACGGATGGGTTTGATTGGCATGGCGTTCGGGCTGGGATTCATTTTCGGCCCGGCCATCAGCGGCGTCGCCCTGAAGCTTTTTGGCGCAACCGGTCCCGGTTGGACGGCGGCAGCGCTGTGCGCAGCCAATTTCCTCCTGGCCTTTTGCATTCTCGCCGAAAGCTGGAAACCGGATTCCAACCCAACCACCCGCCGCCCGCGCCTGAAGCAATGGGGACACACGCTGTCCCAGCCGAAAATCGGCCTGCTCATCCTGATTTTTTTCCTGGCCACGTTCGCCTTCAGTTGTTTTGAAAGCACCCTGCCTTTGCTGGTGAACGACAATTTCAACCTTGGGATCACCGTGGACGAGACCAAACCGGCCACAACCGTGATTTCGCTTTTCGTCTTTTGCGGCATCATCGGAGCATTCATCCAGGGTGGTGCCATTGGGAGGTTGGTGAACAAATTCGGCGAACCCAGACTGATTGCGTTCAGTCTCGTGTTGACCGGTATCAGTCTGGCATTGCTGCCGTTTATTAAAGGCGACGGCCAATTAAAATGGCTGGCGGTTTTGCGTCTCGCCGACTGGCCGTGGATTAGAATGCTGCTGGCGTTGGCGTTGCTGGCCATTGGCTCCAGCCTGACGCGACCGCCGGTCTTTGGCCTGCTGTCGAACCTCGCACCGGCCAACGAACAGGGCTCCACTATTGGCGTGGCCCAAAGCGCCGGCGCCCTGGCGCGTATTGTTGGCCCCATTTTCGCCGCGACATTTTATCTGCAGGTCCCGATGCTGCCTTACGTAACGTGCGGGGCCATTTCCATCCTGGCCGGTATTCTGGCGATGCAGCGGTTGGGTAAAGGAATTGAAATTGCCGGTGGCAAAATTCAAGAAGCGGCGGATTGATCGCGTCACACCGGCTTTTGCGTCAATCCGCCGCCGATCCGTTCACTCGAACGGAAATCTATTGCTGGTCCGGAGGCGGCCCGGAGGACTGGCCGTTATCACCGGGCGGCGGGGTGCTATTGTCAGCGTTTGGACCTCCTTCGCGAGGGGGGCCCATGTGCGGACGCGGCCCGATGAATTCATTGGGCGTCAATTGGCCGTCGCCGTTTTTATCCAGCGCCTTTAAGGCCGCCGGTGCATTGGCGATTTCAGTCGCGTCAATCACCCCGTCGCCGTTGGCATCGAGCGCCTTAACGATCGCCGGGAGCGGCGGACGCGGGGCGTCCTTCGGCACGTTGGCCGGCAGCGGCGGCAGATATTCGTCCTTGGTCAATTGACCATCGCCGTTTTTGTCCAGCGTCAACAACGCCGCGCTGGCGTTGGCGATTTCGTTGGAATCAATCACGCCATCGTGATTGGCATCCAGCGCCAGAACGAGCGGCAGGGGCGGCGGGCGATGCCGGGGACCAACTCCGCCTGGACCACGGTCTGGAGGTGGTCCGCCAGCGTCCTGGGCATTGATGAGGAAGGCTGACGCGCCAAGCGCCAGCAGTGTCAGCATGGTTTTCATTGTGGTTTTCATGTTGTGCTCACTTTCTTTTTTGCCGGTGTGATTTTTTCTTTTGAGGCAATTTACCCGAACGCACCTTAAGGAAACGTGAAGCCGGAAATTTTTTGAAGTTTTTTCGCTTCGCACCTTCATCTTCCCTTAAGGTTGCGCCTGCGAGAGTGACGGCAGACCGCGGTTGTGTTAAATCAGCCGCAGCCGCAGCCCGCATGAGAATCCTGATTGTCGAAGACGAACCGGACCTGCTGCGCAGCCTGGCCCAGGCGTTGCGCGAGGAAGGTTACGCCGTGGACAGCGCCAACAACGGCGAGGACGGCCTGTTCAATGCCGAGAGCTACGATTATGATGCCATCGTACTGGACGTGATGCTGCCCAGGCTCGACGGCTGGGAAATCCTCAAACGCCTCCGCAAAACCAAAAAGACACCGGTGCTGATGCTTACCGCGAGGGACCAATCGCGCGATCGCGTCAAAGGCCTCGACACCGGCGCGGACGATTACGTGATCAAACCATTTGATTTGCCGGAATTATTCGCCCGCCTGCGCGCTCTCATCCGCCGCAGCGCGAACCAGACCACCAACATCATCGAAATCGGCGACATAACAATTGATACCGCGGCACGGAAGGTTTCACTCAAGGGCAAACCGGTCGAGTTGACCGCGCGTGAATATTCGCTCGTGGAATTTCTCGCCCGGCATCGGGGCGAAGTCGTTACCCGGACGCAACTTTATGAGCATCTGTTCGACGAAAACGACAGCTCGCTCTCCAACCTGCTGGATGTCCATGTCTCCAATGTCCGCAAAAAACTGGGCGCGGATTTCATCACTACCCGGCGCGGCCATGGCTATTGCATCGAATGAAGATTTTCAAATCCATCAAGTGGCGATTGCAACTCTGGTACGGTCTTATCCTGGTGGTTGTGCTGGCGGGGTTTGGTTTCACGGCGTATCAACTTGAGCGAGGGCGGGTGCTTCGCAAGGTGGACGATGAGTTGAACATGCGCCTGCATCTCATTACTGACGCACTTCATCCACCGCCCCACAGGCCCGGTTTCGGTCCACCACCACCGGACCGGCCCCCGGAAGGCCCTCCCATGGGGGCCGGACTTGACAACGAACTGCCGCGACCAACGAATCAGTTCCAACTGTCGGCTTGGGCCGAACATTTTTTTGGTACGAATGACGGTCAGAATTTTTATTATGTCGTTTGGTCACGATATGGCGATGAAATCGCCCGGGAGGGTGCCGTGCCAACGCACATGACTGCAATGAAAGCTGCCGAGCCCGTCGACGTGCGGACCTTGGACGGTTTTCGCGAAATTCATAGCACATTCCCACTGGGCGAACAAATCACAGTCGGTCGCAGTCTGGCGCCGGAATTGAAGGATCTTCGGCTGACGGCCTGGCGGCTCACCGCTGTCGGTACGGCTATTTTGCTGGTTGGCCTTGTCGGCGGCGGGTGGCTGGTGGGGCGCGCTCTCCGACCGATTGACGGCATCAGCGCCGCCGCCGTGAAGATTTCCGCCGGCGACCTGACGCAACGCATCAACGTCGCCGAAACCGAAAGCGAGCTGGGCCGGTTGGCCAGTGTTTTAAACTCCACTTTTGCCCGGCTGGAAACCGCGTTTGCCCAGCAACAACAATTCACCGCCGATGCTGCGCATGAATTGCGCACACCGGTTTCGGTGGTACTGACGCAAACCCAGACCGCCTTAAACCGCGAGCGCAGCCCGGCCGAATATCGCGAGACGATCGAAGCCTGCCAGCGTTCGGCCCAGCGGATGCGTCGCTTGATTGAATCATTGCTGGAACTGGCACGGCTCGACACGGGCCAGGAAACCCTGAAACGGTTGTGCTTTAATCTGGCCGAAACGGTAAACGAGTGTGCCGAACAAATGAAACCCATTGCCAGTCAGCGTAATGTGAATATCCTGACCGGGCTGGCCCCGGTTGAAATCATCGGCGATGCCGAACGTTTGGCGCTGGTCATTACCAACTTGTTGGTTAATGCCATTCAATACAACCGGCCGGGCGGCGAAGTTCGCGTCAAATTGGAAGCCTCGGCCGGGCTCGCCGTGTTGACGGTCAGCGACACGGGGCCGGGAATTTCCGGTGAGGATCTGCCCCACGTGTTTGAGCGATTTTATCGGGGCGACAAATCACGAACAACCTCCAATGGTAACGCCGGGCTGGGACTGGCGATTTCGAAGGCGATTGTCGAAGCGCATGGTGGGACCATCGAAGTTTCAAGCAGGGAAAATGTCGGGTCCACTTTCACCGTCCGGTTACCACTCGGTTGACTCCAAGGTAGGGCGGCGCTGCTGCGCCGCCTCGACTTTCACTCGTTCCCCATCCTTGCCGGGGACGGGATTAGGGCAGAGCGGCAGCTCTGCCCTACCAGAAAAGCTCAACGAAGGAACATTTCTGCCGCGGCATCCGCGAAACGCAACCCCCGGGGCGTGAGGTGAAAGCGGTCCGGCGAAATCTTTGCCCAGCCGCGATCCGCCAGTTGATTCATGTCCGCCGACCATTCGCGGCGCAGGTCAAAATTTGTCGTACGTTGAAATTCTTCAAACGGCCAGCCGGCGACCATCCGCAGACCGAACGCGGCGGTTTCCCCGGCGCGTCTCAACGGCGGCAGTTCTTCGCGGGATTCGATGGCGCGGTTTCCTTTTCCCAACTGCTCGCAGTAAAGCTGCGTGTTGGCCCAATTTTTCGTCCGAACGCCGCGCACATAGCTCGTCGCGCTGGGACCCAGGCCGTAAAACGAACCGCCACGCCAATAATTCACGTTGTGGCGGCAGGCAAAGGCGGGGATGTCCACAGTCGTCAGTCCACAGTCCTCAGTCATGCCACCTTCGGGCACGGACTGTAGACTCTGGACTGTGGACGTATTGGACTTCGATCCACGTGCAAAGTTGGCAATCTCGTATTGCCGGAAACCGGCGGCGGTTGCGCCGTCAACGAGTTCTTCATACATCGCGCAGGCCAAATCTTCGTCCACGTCGAATTCGCCGGCTTTTAATTGCGCAAACAGCGGCGTATCGTCCTCGTAGATGACTTCATAACTGGACAAATGCTCGCTACCGAGCGCGAGCGCCTCGGTCAAAGTGGCACGCCAGACTTCCAGGGTCTGGCCGGGAATGGCAAACATGAGGTCGAGGTTGAGATTGTCAAAACCGGCCCGGCGCAGGATGTCGAACGATTTGAAGACCATCTCCCGCGAATGAACCCGGCCCAGGCGGTTGAGCAAGGCCTCGTCGAGGGATTGCACACCCATCGAAATGCGATTGACGCCGAAGTCTCGGAGTAATTTGGCTTTGTCCGCCGAAACGGTGGCCGGATTGCATTCAACGGTGAATTCCGCTGCCCCGAGCAGATTCAGCCGTTCCATGGCCCGAAGGATTTGTTCCCACTGGCGAAGGTTAAGCAGCGACGGTGTGCCGCCACCGAAGAAGATTGTTTCCGGCCGGAGATCATCCGCCACGATCTCCAGCTCATGCACGAGCACGGCGATATACCGATTAATCAGATCGCCGGTTGAAGGCTCCGAATAAAAGGCGCAGTACGCGCATTTCTGCGCGCAGAACGGCACATGCAGATAGAGGCTGGAGACGCGTGTTGCTTTTGAATCCGGCATGAAGACACATTACCCCTTCAACCGCCGTCGGCTAACACAAATCCTCGGGGTCGCGCACACAAACTAAATTCCGACGGCGGCAGTCGTTACTGCTGATGCACGCGCTGAACGTTCTGGGCTTTCAACCCTTTGTCACTGACGACGACATCAAACAAGACATCGTCTCCCTCATTCAGTGTTTTAAATCCCGTGCCGACAATAGACGAATGATGCACAAAGACGTCCTGCCCGGAATTTTGGGCGATGAACCCAAACCCTTTTTTATTATCGAACCACTTGACTTTGCCACTGGCCATAATCTCTCCTGACTTCCCAGGCGCAACTCATCGAAGCGAAAAGACACGACTGAAGTCCAGCCGTGTCTGTCGTCACTTTTCAGGTGCACTCATGCCTATAACGCGAGAATAAATAGTTATTGTGTCCGCGTCAAGCACAACTTTTTAACACGCTTTAACACAATCTTAACACTTGATTAACCAGAGACCTTACTCCAGCTGCAGGGCCTGATTGAGCAACTGGGGCAGGTAATTAATGATGGCGGCCTCGCTGACCGCCAGGTTCGCCCCGGCTTTTTGCGCCGCCGCCTGCCATTCCGCTGCCTGATCACCGGCAAAGGCGATGACGGGGATGTGCTGCGTGGCCGCATCGGCCTTCAACGCGGCAATGGCGCGGCAAACCTCCTCCCGGCCCGCCAGATCCACTATCACCAACAAGGGGCCTTCACTGCGCGCACATTGCTGCAGCGACGCCAAATCGTTGACCGCCTGGACGCGATAATTCAAATCCTGCAGCCGGTTCACCAATTGGCTGCCCGGCATCAACTTCTCGTAAAAAACGAGCGCGAGCGGCTGCGTCATGCGGTCAGCGTGCGCCATGGCGGGATAAATAGCAAAATTGTTTTCTCAGGGCAACCGTTAGTCATGGCAAATCGGTCTGTCCCATCAAATACCGGTCACACTCGCGCGCCGCGCCGCGCCCCTCGTTGAACGCCCACACCACCAGGCTTTGGCCGCGTCGGCAATCGCCGCAGGCAAAGACACCTTTGAGATTCGTCGTGTATTTCTCGAATTCGGCCCGGGCGTTGCTGCGCGCGTCGCGCTCGACGCCCAACGCTTCCAACAACGGCTGTTCCGGTCCAAGAAAACCCATGGCCAGCAGTACGAGTTGCGTGGCCAGAACCTTTTCCGTGCCAGGAACGTTTTTGGGAATGAACTGTCCTTTTTCGTTTCGTTCCCATTGGACCTGCACGGTATGGACGGCCTTGACCTGGCCGTGAGCGTCCCCTTCAAACCGGGTGGCGGTCGTCAGATAGACCCGCGGGTCGGCGCCGAACTTCGCCGCGGCTTCCTCCTGGCCGTAGTCGAGGCGATAAACCTTCGGCCATTCCGGCCACGGATTGTCCTGGGCGCGGTCCGCCGGCGGCTGCGGCAGGATTTCCACCTGCACCAGGCTGTTACAACCGTGGCGCATCGCGGTGCCCACGCAGTCCGTACCCGTGTCGCCACCGCCGATGACGACGACGTCTTTGCCGGTGGCGGAGATAAAATTGCCGTTTTTCCGGCCGTCCAGGACGCTTTTGGTATTCGCGGTGAGAAAATCCATGGCGAAACAAACACCTTTAAGTTCCCGCCCGGGAACCGGCAAATCGCGCGGCTGGGTGGCGCCCGTGGCCAGGATCACGGCATCAAATTCCTTCAACAATTTCTGCGCCGGATAATTTGTTCCGACTTCCGTATGGCACACGAATTTGATGCCTTCGGCTTCCATTTGTTTAATGCGGCGCAGCACGACTTGCTCCTTGTCCAGTTTCATGTTCGGAATGCCGTACATGAGCAACCCGCCCGGACGGTCGGCTCGCTCAAAAACCGTCACGAGGTGGCCGGCCTGGTTCAATTGGGCGGCAGCGCAAAGTCCCGCCGGGCCGGAACCGACGACGGCGACCTTTTTGCCGGTGCGAACCTTTGGCGGCTCAGGCACAATCCAGCCTTCCGCCCAGGCCTTTTCGGAGATGGCATACTCGATGTTTTTGATGGTGACCGGCGGATTGTTGATGCCGAGTACGCACGAGCCTTCGCATGGCGCCGGACAAACGCGGCCGGTGAAATCAGGAAAATTGTTTGTCTTGTGCAACCGTTCGAGCGCTTCCTTCCAGAGGCCGCGATAAACCAGATCGTTCCACTCGGGGATCAGATTGTGGATCGGGCAGCCGCTGGCCATGCCGCTGAGCAGTGTGCCGGTGTGGCAGAACGGGATGCCGCAGTCCATGCAGCGTGCGCCCTGCTCGCGAAGTTTTTTCTCCTCCATGTGGAAGTGAAATTCCTTCCAATCGGCGACACGTTCGTTCGGCGGACGGTCCGCCGGGAGTTCGCGCAGATAATCTAAAAATCCTCGTGGGTTTCCCATTTATAAATCGGGTTTGATGGCTGAATTACCATTAACCGCCGCCGACGCGCGCGACGTCACGAATGTTTTCCTCGAATGCAGCCATGATGGCCTCGTCGCCGCTCAAGCCCTGCGACTGTACCTTTTTCATGGACTGCAACACGCGCGCATAATCCTTCGGCATCACCTTCACAAATTTCGGCACCAGCTTTTTCCATTCACCGAGAATTCCGGCCGCACGCTCGCTCCGGGTATAAGTTTGATGGCGCTGGATCAATTTCCAAACCGCCTCGATTTCATCCGCGTCCTCGAGTTTTTCCAGGCTGACCAGAGCCTGATTGCAACGCGTCGGAAAATCACCGGCTTCATCCAGCACATAGGCGATGCCACCGGACATGCCCGCGGCGAAATTGCGGCCGGTTTTGCCCAGTACCACCACGCGTCCCCCCGTCATATATTCACAACCGTGATCGCCGATGGACTCCACGACGGCATCCACACCGCTGTTGCGCACGCCAAAACGCTCACCCGCCATGCCGCGCACAAACACTTCGCCACTCGTCGCGCCGTAAAGCGCCACGTTGCCGATGATGATGTTTTCCTCCGCGACAAAAGTCGAACCTTTCGGCGGATAAACAATGATTTTGCCGCCGCTCAAGCCCTTGCCGAAATAGTCGTTGGCGTCGCCTTCGAGTTCAATCGTCATTCCCCGGGGCATGAACGCGCCGAGACTCTGGCCGGCGCTGCCGGTGAATTTCAGATGGATCGTGTCCTCTGGCAAACCGTTCGGACCTTGTTTTTTCGTCACTTCACTGCCGACGATCGTGCCGACGACCCGGTTGACATTCCGGATGGGCAAATCGGCGTGGACGCGCTCGCCGCGTTCGATGGCCGGCTCGCAGATGCCGAGCAGCTTCGTCACGTCCAGCGATTTCTCGATGCCGTGCTCCTGGTCAATCTGCCGGTAACGTCCGACTTCCGGCCCGACTTCCGGCTGATGCAAAATCGGGGTCAGGTCGAGTCCCTTCGCCTTCCAATGCTCAATGGCCTTCCACGGAATCAATTTGTCCGTGCGGCCAATCATTTCGTTGAGCGTGCGGAAGCCGAGTTTGGCCATGATTTCGCGCAGCTCCTGCGCTACAAACCGCATGAAATTCTCAACGTGTTCAGGTTCGCCGGTAAACCGTGCCCGCAAACGCGGGTCCTGCGTGGCCACCCCGACCGGGCAGGTGTTCAAATGGCAGACGCGCATCATGATGCAACCGAGCACCACAAGTGGCGCGGTGGCAAAACCGAATTCCTCCGCGCCGAGCAGCGCGGCCACGGCCACGTCGCGACCGGTCTTCAACTGGCCGTCCGTCTCGACATAAATACGGCTGCGCAGATTGTTCAGCACCAGTGTCTGGTGGGTTTCGGCCACGCCCAGTTCCCACGGTGCGCCCGCGTGCTTGATGGACGACAGCGGCGACGCCCCGGTGCCGCCGTCGTGGCCGGAGATCAGCACCACGTCCGCGTGCGCCTTCGCGACGCCGGCCGCGACCGTACCAACGCCAATTTCGGCGACGAGCTTCACGCTCACCCGCGCATCGCGATTTGAATTCTTCAAATCGTGAATCAACTCCGCCAGATCCTCGATGGAATAAATGTCGTGATGCGGCGGCGGCGAGATGAGACCGACACCCGGCGTGGTAAACCGGGTCTTGGCAATCCACGGGTACACCTTGCGGCCCGGCAATTCGCCGCCTTCACCCGGCTTGGCGCCCTGGGCCATTTTGATCTGCAGCTCACGCGCGTTGATGAGGTAATGGCTCGTCACGCCGAACCGGCCGGACGCAACCTGCTTGATGGCTGAATTCTTCGAATCACCGTTGGGCAGCGGGACATAACGATCGGGGTCTTCGCCGCCTTCGCCAGTATTGGATTTTCCGCCCAGGCGGTTCATCGCCACCGCGAGCGCTTCGTGCGCTTCCTTCGAAATCGAGCCATAGCTCATCGCCCCGGTCTTGAACCGTTTCACAATTTCTTCGACCGTCTCGACCTCGCCGATCGGGATCGGATTTTCCGCGAATTTGAAATCGAGCAGGCCGCGCAAGGTGCAGAGGTTCGCCGCCTGCTGGTTGATTAACCCGGCATATTCACGGTAAATTCTCTCGCTGTTAAGGCGGCAGGCGATTTGCAATTTGTGAATCGTCTGCGGATTGAACAAATGATATTCGCCGTCCGAGCGCCACTGATACTGGCCGCCGGGTTCCAGTCCCGACGAGTCGGGATTGAGCGGCCGGTTCGGGAACGCGTGGCGATGCCGCGCCAGAACTTCCTCCGCCAGTACGTCCATCCCTACGCCTTGAATACGCGATGGCGTCCAGGTGAAATACTTGTCCACCACGTTGCTGTTAAGGCCGACGGCTTCGAAGATTTGCGCGCCGCGATAGCTTTGGACGGTCGAGATGCCCATTTTGGCCATCGTTTTGACCACGCCTTTCACCGCCGCCTTGATGTACTTCTTGACGGCGGTCGGATGGTCGAGCTTGGGCAGCAAGCCCTCGCGAATCATGTCGTCGAGCGTTTGAAACGCCAGATACGGATTGATGGCGCTGCAACCGTAACCGATCAGCAGCGCGAAATGATGCACCTCGCGCGGTTCGCCGGATTCGAGCACCAGGCCGACTTTGCCGCGTGTTCCCGCCCGAATTAAATGATGATGCAGGCCGGACACCGCCAGCAACGCCGGGATGGGCGCGTGTTGCGCGTCAATGCCGCGATCCGAGAGAATCACGATGTTGGCGCCGCCGGCAATAGCCTGGTCCGCCGCGGCAAACAGTTTGTCGAGCGCGGCCTCCAGACCCCTGGTACCATCGGCCGCTGAGAACAGGATCGGCAAGGTGGCACTCTTGAAGGTCTTGCCCTCCACACGGCGCAATTTTTCCAGTTCTTCGTTCGTAAGCACCGGGTACTTCAACTTGATCAACGCGCAGCTTTGAGGCGCCGGCTGGAGCAGGCTGCCCCGCGGGCCGATCATTGTTTCGGTCGAAGTAATGATTTCTTCGCGGATCGGATCAATCGGCGGATTGGTGACCTGCGCGAAAAGCTGCTTGAAATAGTTGTAAAGCAACTGCGGCTTGTTCGAGAGCACTGCCAGCGGCGTGTCCGTGCCCATGGAACCCAGCGGCTGCACACCATCGCTCGCCATCGGACCGATGATGAACCGCAAATCTTCGAACGTATAACCAAACGCCTGCTGCCTTTCCAACACCGTCTGGTGGCCGGGTTCGGTCTGAAACCCCGGTTCCGGCAGACTTTCGAGCAGGACATGGTGTTCGCTCAACCACTGCTGATAGGGATGCGCCCGGGCAAATTTATTCTTCAGTTCCTCGTCGGCCACAATGCGGCCCTGCTCGATGTCCACGAGAAACATGCGGCCCGGTTGCAAGCGGCCTTTCTGCAAAACCCGTTCCGGTTCCACCGGCAGCACACCCGCCTCCGACGCCATGATGACGAGGTCGTCCTTGGTGACATAATAACGCGACGGACGCAGCCCGTTGCGGTCGAGGCACGCGCCAATCACCTTGCCATCCGTGAACGCAATGGATGCCGGGCCATCCCACGGCTCCATCAGGCACGAATGGAATTCATAGAACGCACGGCGTTCCGGGTCCATGCTCTCGTGATTTTCCCACGGCTCGGGAATCATCATCATCATGGCGTGCGGCAGTTCGCGGCCCGCCATGACGAGCAATTCGAGGCAATTATCGAACATTGCCGAATCGCTGCCGTCCGTGTTGATGACCGGGGCGATTTTTTTGATGTCATCGCCGAAAAGTTCGCAGGCGAAATTCGACTGGGCCGCGTGCATCCAGTTGATGTTGCCGCGCAACGTGTTGATTTCGCCGTTGTGCGCGAGATAACGATAGGGATGCGCGCGGTTCCAGCTCGGAAAGGTGTTGGTGGAGAAGCGCGAATGCACGAGGGCCAGCGCCGATGCCAGCGCCGGATGGGACAAATCCGGATAGTATTCGCCCAATTGCGCCGTCAGCAACATGCCCTTGTACACGACGGTCTTGTACGACAGGCTGGCGAGGTAGAAAAACTCGCCGCCCTTGACCTTGCCGGAATAGCGGATCGTATTTTCCACCCGCTTGCGAATGACGTAGAGCTTCCGCTCAAACGCCATGTCATCAGCGAGCTTCGCACTGCGCGCGATGAACACCTGCCGCATGAACGGCTCGGACGCCTTCGCGGTGGCGCCCAGCGAGGCATTGTTCGTGGGCACCGTGCGCCAGCCGAGCACGCGCTGGCCTTCCTCGGTGACAATGTCGCCAAAAATCCGTTCGCATTCGGCGCGCTGCGCGGCGTCGTGCGGCAGGAACACCATGCCCACGCCGTATTCGCGGAACGAAGGCAGGGAAATCTTCGCTTCCTTCGCCGCCACCTGCAAAAATTCATGCGGCGTCTGCATCAGGATGCCCGCCCCGTCGCCGGTGTTGGCTTCACACCCGCACGCACCGCGATGGTCCAGATTGAGCAGCACCTGCAGCGCCTGCCGTACAATCGTGTGGGATTTTTTCCCCTTCATGTTGACCACAAAGCCCACCCCGCAGGCCTCGTGTTCAAATTGCGGATCGTAAAGCCCCTGTTTCGGCGGCGCGGAGATTGGCGCGGGCCGTCTGACATTAGCGTTTGCTGTTAAGCTTCGGGTCATCGCTTGGCGAATTAGCCTTCGTTCATCCATTTTTTACTCAATTTTTGCCGTTGTGCAATAAATGTTTTGCACAAACCAGCCTCAATCTACACCCCGAAGGGGAATTGTACATGGCGCGTTGCCGGGCGGAACGAGGCACCGGGCGCGCCACTCGCCATCAAATGACCCTGAGCGGAACGCCCGGTGGGGAAATGTGTCCGCAAAAAGTCGGGGTGAACTCTGAAATTTTTTGGGAGCCAGAGCCACCGGCTTACTGCGCCACCACGCGCCAGAACTGAGGACTGCCGGATGGCAGCGGCAGGGAAATCACCTGCGTACTGTTGGTCAGCACGAAAGTTTGCGTTGTCTGCCAATCGGTTGAGGTCAGGGAGTTGATCTGTTGGATTTGGTTGGTGTGGCCGGTGTCGCCGCTGATCATTAACAGCAGATTCGTCGAGCCAGGCGTCAGAGACAGGCGGGGCGCATGCGGCGGGGCAATGCTGGCCGGGTTGTCGCTGAAATCCGGAATGCCGTTGGCATTGGCATCGTTCGTGTCATTGATGGATAGCACCCACCAATCGTAATCCGAGCTTGCCGTACTCGGATCGCCGTCGGCAAAGTGGACGTAGCCGGCGTAATTGGTGGGCCAGGTGGGAATGCCCCGCAAATAAATTTCACTGTCAAAACTGAGTGTCTGCGAAGAAGCATTGGTCCACACGCCGGGCTGATTGGTGAGTGTGTTAAAACGGTCGGTGGAAGATTTGACGAAGACCATCGGCCCTTTCAACGTGTTGGCGGGATTGCCGGTCTGAGCCAGATTCACGGCAGCCGAAACCGTGTTCGAGCCGGGCGTGTAAGTCATCGGGCCGGTGTATTCGATCAGGGTGAACGGACACGTAAAATTGCCCAAATCTCCCCATAAATCGTCATTCAAGTTGAGCACGCAAGTACCGCTTGCCGATCCGGCTGCGCGGTTCCAGGTGGCGGTGACGGTCCCCGAAAAGTCAGTCTTGGTGGAATAGGTTCCAGAACTGCTCCCATTGCTTACGCCTTGCGAAACTTCAAAGAAATCGTCGTAGCCATCGTTGTTTGCGTCAACTCCCAGCGGTAAATTCACGTAAATGCTTCCACTGTCTCCCATGCCGCTCCAAACGAGCACCAGACCGCTGCCCCAGGGATTGCCGGAAACATCGCTCAAATACGTTGGCATCAACTCACCATTGTACGATGTTCCTGCGATGGTGCTTATATTCATGGTGCCGCCATACGCGGTGCCTTGCTGAAATCGGAGAGACATGCAATACAGCCGCGCCTGCGCCGTTTCCGCGCCGTGGTTTGTGATTGGGTAAAGAAGCCAACCCGCCGTCAAAAGAATCAAGAATCGTTTCATGACCGCTCCTGTCGAGGAGGCATTAAAGCAGTTATTTCCACACCTGTCAATATAAGATATCGTTCTCAACAAATAGGCGGGTGTAACTTCACGCCGCCACCGGAGCGCCGAACACCTTTTCGGCCCGGTTAACGAAATCGCGCGGTCCAAGCCGATACGGTGATCGGCGTTCCGCTTTCATGCAACTTCATGGTGGCGGTTGAAGTTGCGTCCCAAACAGACTCGCTGGCCGAAGAATTGCAAATTATGTCCGGTTGAATTTACGATATGCGTTTTATGATTTACGGGTCTTGCGACATGCGGAGCGTCGCGTAGATCGTATTTTGTAAATCGAAAATAAGCTTCAGGTCTTTGCCAGCCGGGCGTCCACCGACCAGCGCCCGGGCCCGGTCACCAGCAGGAACAGCAGTCCGAACCACATGGAGAAATCCGTGCGCGCCTCATGTACCATGCTGAGAAAGCCGTAGTGCGGCAGGTCCATCAACGAAAAGCCGAGAAAACCGTGCCCCAACAAGACCGGGATTTTGGTGGTGAAAATCGCCACGGAAATATCGATGAACAAGGCGATGGCTGCCGGGCGCGTCAGCAGGCCGAGAATGACCATCACTCCGCAAACGGTTTCCACCGTCGCCACAAACGGGCCGAAGAAATCGGGATACGGTATGCCAATCTTGGCAAAACGGCCCGCCGCCTGTGCCACCGGATACAGGAATTTGAGGATGCCTTCGTTCAGAAACACGCCGCCCACCACCAGACGAATCAGGATGTTGGCGTTGGCGCCCGTCGGTTCGCAGATTTTTTTCCAGAGGCTCATAATCTCTCTCCTTTCTTGTTTGGTTCACGGTTTGGAAGATTTTTCCGGTCCCCACGTCCAGTAAAGTCCGAAATACCAGAGCAAATGGCTGTCGCCGGCCACACTGTGTCCGGCGCTGAACAACAGGCTGAAATGCTCGGTGAAATTGTAGTACCCGCCGAAGTTGAGCGCGGCAAAACCACGGTCGGTGTCCGTGTCCTGCCCCTGCGCAAAAAGCTCCCCGCCCAGCGTGAGGTGCGGGCCAAAATCGCGCTGCAACAACCAGCCGCCAAAAGGATAATCGCGCTGGCCGGGGGCGGAGTTCAAGGCCGCACCGCCGCCCCCGTAGGTCGTCCAGGGTCCCCAACTCTTTTGCAGCCACAACGGCAGGCGAAACCAGGTACGGCCATTGCCCAAACCCCGGCTGGCCTCACCCGCCGGCAATTCGGCCATCGGAAAAATCCCAATCTGTGGCCATTCGTCTGTTTCATGCACAAACCGGTATTTGACACCCAATTCCATGTCGCCCAAACCGACCTCGGTCGGCGCACCATCGGCGCCCACCGTGGTCATCGGCAACACCAGATGCAGTTGCGTGTCGGGCAGCACCCCATAATTCAATTCCATTGCCGGACCGTTGATGGTGTAATTGTCCAGACTGGCGTGGTCGCCATCGCCGAAGAGATAAAATTCCCAATGTTGATAATCCACCGGCTCCGGATCATCCGTCAGGAACGGTGGACCAGCGAAGGTGTGTGCGGCAGGCATCAGACTCATTCCGACGAGGAGTAAAAGTGTCTTACCTGCGGCATTCATAAATCGAATCCAAAGTAATGGAAACAGCGGTGTTTGTAAAAAGCCGATTCGGCTCCGCGTAGCGGCGTCTCGGTAGAGCGCCGCCAACTTCTCAAAAAGAAGATCCGGCTTTCTGCCGAAAGCCGCTGCGTTGCCTTAAAAATAACCTGTTACCTTTTGGCTTTGGCGTAAATATATCAGTGAAATCATGAATGACGACCTGAGCTTGCTGCGGGAATATGCCCGGCGCCATTCCGAGGAAGCGTTTGCCGCGCTCGTCTCACGTTACGTCAATCTGGTTTATTCCGTGGCGTTGCGGCAAGTCCGTGATCCGCAACTGGCTGAGGAAATCACACAGGCGGTGTTCATTATTCTGGCGCGCAAGTCGTCGTCACTCGGCCCGAAGACCATTTTAAGCGGCTGGCTCTGCCGCACGGCGCATTACGCGAGCGCCAACGCATTGACTATTCAACGGCGGCGGCAACACCGCGAACAGGAGGCGCCCATGCAGACGATGTTGAACGAACCGACTACCGATGAAACCTGGATGCAAATCGCGCCACTGCTCGACACAGCGATGGAAAAGCTCGGCCAGAAGGACCACGATGCCGTTGTGCTACGGTTCTTTCAAGGTCGGGATTTCAGGGAAATCGGCGCGGCATTGGGCACGAGCGAGGGCGCGGCGAAGATGCGTGTGAGCCGCGCCTTGGAAAAGCTGCACCGCTTCTTCAACCAGCACGGGATTTCCTCGACCACCGCCATCCTTGCCGGAACCATTTCCACCAATTCTGTTCAAGCGGCGCCGGTGACGCTGGCCAAATCTGTGACGGCCGTAGCGCTGGCCAAAGGTATGGCGGCTTCGGCTTCGACTCTAATCCTCATTAAAGGAGCACTGAAAATTATGGCCTGGGCAAAAGCGAAAACGGCAATCATTTTCGGCACGTGCGTGTTGATGGCGGCGGGGACGACAACAACCGTCATCATCTACCGCACGGAAAGGCCGGTCCAGGGCATTCCCAGCGATTGGTCGGTGATCAACGGCAGTCCGGACCAATGGAGTTGGACCAACGGCGCCATCCATGGACATAGCATCGGGGGAGACAGCCTCTTGGTTTCAGGTAAGGAATATCGTGATATCACCATGTCGGCTGTCGTCGGCACCACCAATCGGGAAGCGAGTCTGGCGATCCGTATGCAGGATGCCGACAACGGTTATATTGTCCTCTTTACTCCAGATGGTTTCAGCAACTGGCCGGGCCGGCTCGCCGTGTATAGGAGGCTTGCCGGGAACATGGACGACCAAACCGTCATCGCTTCCTACCACGGACGAATTTTTTCCTCCTTGGGCCAGTCGGCACAAATCGGAGTCTCGGCGCGGGGGCCCTGGATCGAAGTTCGCTTGAAGGATGTCACGGTTTTGCGGGTCAAGGATGCCACCTTCACCTCCGGTTACATCGGCCTTCGAATCTTCGGTGATCCGGGCTCTCCGTGCGATGCCACTTATTCCAACTTGACTTTCCATTGATGGGAGTGCGTTTAGAAAGGAATCATGAGCCATCCCGTCAGGAACCCACCCGGACAGGCTTTCACGCTCATTGAACTGCTGGTGGTCATCGCCATCATCGCCGTTCTGGCCGCATTGCTGCTTCCCGTTTTGAGTCGTTCCAAAGCCTCGGCACTCGGGGCGCAATGCACGAGCAACCATCGGCAGCTTGTTCTGGCGTGGAACATGTATTGCCATGACAACAATGACCAGTTGCCCGGCCTTCAGAGTTGGGTGGTCGGAAACATGCAAGATCCGTTTGATGCAACGAATGGTTCGCTGTTGGTGGACCCAAAACAATCGGCCTTCGCCCGGTATATTTCGGCGCCAAAAATTTATAAATGTCCTTCAGACCGGGGTGTGCTGGTGCGCAGTGTATCGATGAACGGCCGGATGGGGAATTCACCACCCGCCCCCTGGCTTGACGGCGGTGGCGGCACTTTGTATCAGATCTTTACCACGCTCAAGCAAATACGGAAGCCGGCGGATATGTATGTGATCCTGGACGAGCGCAGCGACTCGATTAACGATTCTTCACTGACCGTTGACATGAGTAATACCGGCCGCGCGGATGGAACCGGAGCGAACAATCCTTACTGGATGATTGATTACCCGGCCAGCTACCATAATGGATCATGCCGCCTTTCATTTGCGGACGGTCATGTGGAAGGTCATCGATGGCTGGAGCCGACGACTTTGGTGCCATTGGGACAGGCCCATGCCACTCATACTTCGGCCACGGACCGGGATGTGAAATGGCTGCAGGATCACTGCACTTACTTGAAATAAAATTCCCGGTTATTGCTGGTGCAGAAAGCGCAACGGCATTTTCCTTTCAGACGCCGTTCAAAGCATTTACACCCCGCCCGCGCTGTTATAATGTCCTTCTGTGAATTCGCAAAAGCGCTGGCGCTGCGTATGAGCGGTGGAGCAGATTGCCCAAGGCACTACGGCCAATGGTTCAGCGTTAACCCTCATCAACGAAGCATTGAATCTTATGGTGTGGACAAAAACGAAAATGGCAATTGCTGTCGGAGCCTGTGTGTTGCTGGTGGCAGAAGTAGCAACCATCACCTTCTATCAACTTAACAAGCCCCTGCAGGGTATTCCCAAGGATTGGTCGGTTCTAAGCGGTAATGCTGATCAATGGAGTTGGGCAAATGACAAAATCTGCGGGCATAGCACCACCGGAGACAGCATCCTGGCTTCTGGCAGGGAGTATCATGATGTTACCCTGGCCGCGATCGTTAGCACCCCCAATCGTGAAGCGAGCCTGGCCGTTCGCCTGCAGGACGCTCACAACGGTTATTTTATCGTCTTTGTCCCTTTTTCTTCGGATGACGGTCTGATTAATCTGGTCAAGAGGTTGGGCGGGGACGAAACCGTTCTCGCCTCCTACCACGGGCGGCTGATGTCCTCGATAGACCGGACGGCGAAAATCACCATTACCACCCGAGGACCGTTGATCGAGGTCAGGTTAAGTGGCACCCGGGTCTTGCGGGTCATCGATTCGACGTTTGCCAGTGGTCTCATCGGCTTCAGAATCTTCGGTGAAGGGAACTGGCCTTGTGATGCCACGTTTTCCAGGGTGAGCTTTTAGCGAAATTGTGAATTCATCTGGCGCTCATACCGAAAAGCGGGCCTTTACACTCATCGAACTGCTGGTGGTGATGGCTATTATTGCCATTCTGGCCGCACTGCTGCTGTCGGCACTCTCTTCTGCCAAGGCCAAAGCACAACGGATTGCCTGCCAGAACAACCTGAAGCAACTGGCCATCGCGTGGACCATTTATTGCGGCGACAATAGCGGGAAACTTCCGTCCTGCATTCCGAGTCATCCCTCCAGCCAAACCAACTTAAATGCCTGGGTTCTTGGCAACGCCCAGACCCTGCCGCAAAACGTCGCCTTTTTTGGCCAGTTGGACCCGGGTGTACTGGATCCGACTAATGCCCGCGCCATCACGCGCGGAACACTTTTCCCTTATATCCGGTCACTTGGAATTTATCGGTGCCCCTTGGATTACCGAAATGTGGCTGGCGTTCCGTATGTGCGAAGTTACTCGATGAACAACTGGATGAATGGCTCCTCCCCGGCCGATTGGATTGCCGGACTGAGCCCTTCACGCAAGGTTTACAAAAGGGATTCCGACCTTCCGTCGCCCTCCAGGCTTTTTGTTTTCATAGACGAGGACCAGGCCAGCATTAACGACGCCATGTTCGTCGTGATCATGGACCCGGGCTGGTATATGAATGACATTCCCTCGCGCAGCCACAAAACCGCCTACCCTTTGAGCTTTGCTGACGGCCACTCGGAAGCATTTAAACTTCTGTGTCAGGATACCATGTCCTGGAACCCCTCCCAACCCGGTCCTCCGGAAATATCCAGCGACGGAACGCCCAATCAGGACTTAATCAACCTGCGGAACGCCGCCTACATCTCGCGGTGATTGATTCAACGACCTCATTGTTTTGCAGGCTATTTTACAGGTCGCCCGGAAATAGCCTGAAAATTGCAATTAAATTGTCGGGTTTTGCCGGCTGGCGCACACTTATCAGGGAATGCAGCCAACAGACGACAGCATGTTGTTGCGGCAATATGCCGAGAACCAGTCCGATGGGGCATTCGCTGCGCTGGTGACGCGACACATCAACCTGGTGTATTCCGTCGCGTTGCGACACGTCGGCAATCCCCATAACGCTGAGGAAATCACCCAGGCGGTCTTCGTCATTCTGGCCAAAAAGGCGCCGTCATTGCGCCATGACAAGGCGCTGTCCAGTTGGCTGTTTCAGGTCACGCGCCTGACGGCCAGTAATTTCATCAGAAGCGAAACCCGCCGCCATCACCGTGAAGAGGAGGCGTATATGCAGTCTGTGTTGGAAGAAGATGGAACCGAGGTGTGGCCGAGAATTGCGCCGTTGCTGGACACTGCGGTCGCTAACCTGCGCGAGAAAGATCGGCAAGCCATCGTGCTCCGGTTTTACGATGGCAGGAACTTGCGCGAAGTCGGATTGGCCTTGGGCGCCAACGAGGACGCGGCGGAGAAACGGGTCAACCGCGCCTTGGAAAAGCTGCGGAAATTTTTCACCAGACATGGCGTTTACTCGACCACCGCCATCATTGCTGGAACGATTTCGGTCAACTCCATTCAAGCCGCTCCCGTGGCGCTGGCAAAATCCATGACTACCGTGGCGATTGCAAAAGGGTCAATCGCTGCGGCATCAACTCTGACCCTTGTGAAAGGAACTATGAAAATAATGACTTGGATGAAAATCAAATTCGCAATCGGCGTGGGTATGGCGGCATTGCTGGTGGGCGGCGTGGTGACGGTGGCCATCTCGCAAAACAGTAGTGATGACAAACTGACGGCTCAGGATATCGCCGGAAAATCACGCGACGCCTACGCCGCTCTTGCCAGTTACAGCGACAGCGGGACCGTGGTTTATCAAATCGGAAGCCAACAGATAACAACCGCTTTCAATATCCGATTGCAGCGGCCAAATCTTTATCGGATTGACTGGACGCAAACAGGCGGGATATCCACGACCAAAGGGATGGTTTGGTCCGACGGGAGCGGCAACTATTCCTTGATGGGCGACCCGATGGGTGTAAACGTGCCGGGTCAAAAACCCAAGCTCAAACAAATGCCCGACATGAAGACAGCCTTGACTCTGGCCACAGGGCTTTCAGGTTCTGCGGCATCAACAATACCCGGAGCTTTCTTCAACCAAGACCTTGGTGATGTTTTTATTGCTCCTGTCGCATCAGGCCGGTATCCACTTCAAAAAGAGCCAGACGCGAAGGTGAGTGATGTTGATTGTTTTGTTGTGTCGAGCGTGCTGGACTTTTCCAAAATTCCTGACAACAAAGGCAAGCCGGGAACAGCCTCCACCACGCTTTGGATCGGCAAGAGGGATTTTCTCATCCACCAATGCCGCACGAAGTATGTGGAAAAGATGGACTCCAGCGCGTCGAGTGATCAAGCGATTGATGAAGCGATAAAAAAGGCACTGCAAGCGCAGAGTAAACCGGCCACGCCTGAAGCGATTGCAGCCATGAGACCACAGATGAGAGCAATCATGAAACAGGTGCAAGGCACACTCAAATCAAGCTTCGAATCAGGAGTTGTGTTTACACAGACACACGAAAACATTGTCGTGAACCGAAAATTTTCGCCGGCAGATTTTGAGGAAGCACAGTAACATTTTCCTAAACGTGCTTCGCAAACCATTTTACACGCCGCCGGGGCATCGTATAATGTCCCACTGTGAATTCGCAAAAGCGCCAGCGCGTCGTCTGTGGCATGAGCGGGGGAGTGGACTCATCTGCCACGGCGGCGCTGTTGCTCGAACAGGGCTACGAGGTCATCGGCATCACGCTGAAACTCTGGCCACAGGATTGCGTGAACCGCGCGGAGGACAAGTGCTGCGGCCCGCAGGCCGTCACCGACGCCCGCGCCGTCTGCCATAAACTCGACATTCCATACTACCTCATTGATGAGGCGGCAGAATTCCAGAAGCACGTCATTCAATACTTCGCCGACGAATACAAAGCCGGCCGCACGCCCAATCCGTGCGTGATGTGCAACCAGAATCTCAAGTTTGGCAGGTTGATTGACCGGGCGAAGCAGCTCGGCGCGGATTACATCGCCACCGGCCATTTTGCAAGGATTGAACGGCCCCTCGCCCCGTCCCTCTCCCCGCTGGGCGGGGAGAGGGTGGCGAAGGCAGGTGAGGGGCGTTATTTACTCAAGCGCGGACGGGATTTGAAGAAGGACCAGAGTTATTTCCTGTTTTCGCTGCGTCAGGACCAATTGGCGCGAGCGCTGTTTCCGCTCGGCGAGAAGACCAAAAGCGACACGCGCGCAGTGGCGCGGCATTGTCAGCTCAAGACCGCCGACAAGGCGGAGAGCATGGAAATCTGTTTCGTACCGGACAATAATTACGGTGGCTTCCTTCAGCAGGCTGGCCTCGCGCAAAAGCATCGCGGCGATATTGTAGATTTGCACGGAACGGTCCTTGGTCACCACGACGGCATCGAATTTTACACCATTGGCCAGCGCAAAGGGCTCGGCATCACGACACCGAAGCCGGTCTATGTCGTCGAGCTGGACGTGGAAAACAATCGCGTCGTCGTCGGCGACGAATCCGCGCTCGATCGTGACGAATTCACCGCGACGAACTGCAACTGGATTCCGTTCGACAAGTTGACGGAGCCCATCGAGGTTATGACGAAAATCCGTTACAACCATCCCGGCACACCGGCCACGGTGACACCAACAGGCAACGGTTCGGTGGGGGTAAAACTGCATTCCGCCCAGCGGGCCATCACCCCTGGCCAGGCGGCGGTGTTTTACCAGGACGATTTGGTCCTCGGCGGCGGTTGGATTGCGCGTTGACTCTCCTGGGATCAAGGCAAATCGAAAGCGGGCCGGCTTTCGGCCAACCCGCTTCGCATTCAGCGCAGTTCTCGGAAACAAATCGTTGCGTCAATTATCATCAGCGTCACCATCGAAATCGAACGGCGGGGTCAGGCCGGTGTAATCACCGATGATTTTGGCGTCATACGGTGAATACAATCCGTTTTGCGTCGTATGGATGTCGTAGCCAAAATTGTTGCCGAATGGGAATGAGCCTACCGGGCCGCCCGCGAGCGGAAGTCCATAGCTCATCACAATTGTTCCCGCCATGTTGACCCGAATCACCCGGTTATTGAATTGGTCACTGATCAAGGTGTCGCCGTTCTTCAGCCGTACGGCGCGCGTCGGCAGCGGCGAAGGCACGCTGGGGAACGCGGTATTAATGTCGTACTCCCAGACGATATTGTCATTGGGATCCACCTCGACTACCCGGGCGTTGCCGGAATCGGTCAACAACGTGTCGCCGTTGTTGAGTCGGCTGGAAAATGCAACAATGCTGACTGTGCCGCCGGCGGAGAATGTCTTGACGACCTGGTTTTTGTTGTCATGGGTGACTTCGAGGGCGCGGTTATTGCCCTGGTCGGAGATCAGAACGTGGCCATTTTCCAGTAGCTCGGCCGAATTCGGGCCACTCAGCTGCTGATCCGCGTTGGTGTTCGAGCCCGGATACTGCCAGACGATTTTCTTCGCCAGGTTGACCTCGATGATCCGGTTGTTGGCCTGATCAGTAATGAGAACGTCGAAGTTTGGCAACCAGGTGGATTGCACCGGTGTGCTCAACTGGTTGGAACCGGAACCCGTCACTCCAAACTGGCCGTATTGCCAGACAATCCGCTTGAAAGGATCGACGAGGATGACGCGATTGTCAGCCACGCCGCCCGGAGCCTGGGGAATCACACCCGGCGGGGTGCCGGTACCCGCCATCAGGGTGAACGGCCCGACGCGCTGAGCATCATTGCAGCCGACGATGGATTTAGGCGAGAAGTCATTCGGCCCCAGGCCGAACTGCCAGACGATGTTGCCACCCGGGGTGGCTTCAATGACCCGATTATTGAACTGGTCGGCAATCAGGATATTCCCCGGGTCGTTGAAATGGCGGTTCAGTATCAGGCCACCGGCTGAAGCCGTGCCGGCCAAAACCGAGACTCCAACAGCGGCAAGAAGGCTGCACCAACTGCCAGCCGATCTGAAGATTCTATTGCGTTGTTTAATCATAAAACTCTCCTCTTTGTTCTTTTTTGCGAACGAAACATTTGTTGCGTCGGGTAAGAGGTGTGAGACGATAAAAGGTTCCCCGAAAGTTAATTTGCCCCGGTCTGCCTGCTCCGGGTTGACAGCCCGCCAAAGCCGGTGCATCGTTCCGGCCATGAAAATACTTTCTCTACTGGTCGCGATTACATTCCTTCAAATCCTGGCCGCCAGCGCAGCGGGGTCCATTTACGATATTCCGCTCAAGGACATTGACGGCCACAGCACTTCGCTGAAACCGTATCAGGGCAAGGTGTTGCTCATCGTCAACGTAGCGTCGAAATGCGGTTTCACTCCGCAATACACCGCGTTGGAAGCGACTTACCAAAAATATAAGGACCAGGGGTTGGTGGTGCTCGGTTTTCCCTGCAACCAGTTTGGCCAGCAGGAACCCGGCACGGACGCGGAAATCAAACAATTCTGCACCTCGAAATTCGACGTGACCTTTCCGATGTTTGACAAGCTCGAAGTCAACGGCCCCAACCGCCATCCGCTTTACGTGCTGCTGGCAGGCCAGGACTCGCCGTTCCGCGGGAATATCGGCTGGAATTTCACCAAGTTTGTGATTGGCCGCGACGGCAAAATCCTGAACCGCTTCCCCTCGCCCGTGAAACCCGATTCAGCGGAAGTGACTCAGGCCATCGAAGCGGCGCTGGCGGCGAAATAGGGAAGTGGGCGGCAGGCAGACCGAACAAGTAGCAGCCGACGTGAGTCGGCTCATTCTAATTCGGGCACGAAAAGTCAAAGCCTCCTCACGTCTGCTACAAAATCAGGCAACCAACTCCGCCGCGTCAGCATTGGCGCGCACCTGTTCCGGATTTTTGCAGCCGGGAATGACCGCGGTTACCGCCGGATTTTTCAAGCACCACGCCATCGCCCATTTCGCCATCGGCACACCGGCGGGGACTTCCTCGCGTTGCAGGCGCTCTAATTCGGCCAGGTCGCGTTTCATTTTTTCGGCGTCAAACGTCGCACGGACGTCATTAGCAACAAAGGTCGCGCCGGGTTTGTATTTGCCGGAGAGCAGGCCGCTGGCGAGCGGGACACGGGCAAGAATGCCGAGGTTGTTTTTCTGCGCGTGCGGGAAATAAATCTGTTCCGGCCGCCGGTCGAGCCGGTTATAGACCATCTGCAACGCTTCCACGCCGAACCGCGCCGCCTCGCGCGCCTGCCATTCGCTGCCCTTGCCCAAAATCGAAACCCCCAGATGCCGGATTTTGCCAGCGCGCTTCTGCTGCGCCAGCATTGTCCACAGTTCCTGGTTCAGAAACAGCGCGTCGGAACCGGAATGAAACTGATAGAGGTCAATCGTCTCGACGCGCAACGCCTGGAGTGAGGCTTCGAGTTGTTCTTTCACACCGGCGACGGAAAAGTCGTCGTCGCGGTTCATGAAGCGGTTGAAGTGGTGGCCGAATTTGGTCGCCACGAACCAGCGTGAGCGGTCACGGCGCGACAAGTAATCGCCAATCAGCCGTTCGGACAAGTGGTCGCCGTAGCATTCGGCGGTGTCAATGAGGTTGATGTCGCACTCCGCTGCCGCGTCGAGGATGGCGTCGGCCTCGGCCTGTGAAAAATCGTGTCCCCACTCACCGCCAAACTGCCAGGTGCCGACGCCGACGACCGACGCGCGCAGACCGGTCTTGCCTAAAACCCGATAACGCATGACCCGATGTTGTGAGTAAAATCCGCTTGCGCCAAGTTTGTTCGTTGTTACAGTCAGGTCGCGTTTTCATCCGCCGACCGCGGCGGCTTTTCTATTTTAACCTGAAAGACCATTAATTTGTGAAAATTTTCAGTGGCACCGCCAACGAGCCTTTGGCTCGCGCGATTTGTAAATCCATCAACATGGAACTGGGCAAGTGTTCCATCCAGCCGTTCCCCGACGGCGAGACGTTCATCAAAATCGAGGAGAACGTGCGCGGCGAGGACGTGTTCGTGGTCCAACCGACGTCACCGCCGACCAACCACAATTTGATGGAGCTGTTCATCATGATTGACGCTTTGCGGCGGGCCAGTGCGACGCGCATCACCGCCGTGCTGCCGTTTTACGGTTACGCGCGGCAGGACCGCAAGGACCAGCCGCGCGTGCCCATCACGGCCAAGCTCATCGCCAATCTGTTGGTGGCGGCGGGCGTCAACCGCATCCTCACGGTGGATTTGCACGCGCAACAGATTCAGGGATTTTTCGACATCCCGGTGGATCATCTCTATGCCGCGCCGGTCATGTACGAGTATTTGAAGAAAAAAAAGTTGCCCGACCTCGTCGTGGTCAGTCCGGACGTGGGCGGTTTGAAAATGGCGCACGCGTATTCGCAGGTGCTGGAATCGGGGCTGGCCATCGTGGCCAAGCGGCGCAAGAGCGCGACGGAGGTGGAATCCATGGCCGTCATCGGCGAAATCCGGGGCAAAAACATCCTGTTGGTGGACGATTTGACGGAAACGGCGGGCACGCTGACGGCAGCGGCGGCGTTGTTGAAGAAAAAGGGCGCCAAACAGATTCTGGCCTGTGTTTCCCATGCCATTCTCAACAACGTGGGCATTGAAAGATTGCGAAAATCAGTCATTGACGAATTGATTACAACTGATACAGTCCAACGCCCCGCAATTGACGGTGTAAAAATAACGACGCTGTCGGTGGCCGGGCTTTTGGGCGAAGCCATCAAACGAATTAACAGCAATTCGTCGGTGAACTCGCTCTTTGAATTCAAAGGCGGGCGCACGAGTTGATGAGCCGGCCGGAAAACATTTTTTAGCATGAAATCGGTGCCATTAAAAGCGTATCCCCGCACGCAGTTGCGTCGGGGCGGAGTCAAGAAATTGCGCGACACAGGTCGCGTACCGGCGATCATTTATGGCCGTCAGGCCAAACCGCAAAACCTCGAAATCAACGCGAAGGAAATCGGCGATCTCATCCACCATTCCGCCTCGGAGAACCTGCTGGTGGATTTGTCCGTGGAAAATGATGCGCGCGCCAGGCGCCTCGCCCTCGTCCAGGAAATCCAGCATCACCCGCTCGATGGCAAAGTCCTGCACGTGGATTTTCATGAAGTGGCCGAAAATGAAAAGGTCATTATCCAGGTGCCGCTGGAAACCGTCGGCGAGGCCGCCGGTGTGAAGAACAGCGGCGGCGTGCTCGAACACGTGATGTTCAAACTCAAGGTCCGCTCTCTGCCCAAGGATTTGCCGGAACAGATTGTGATTGATGTCAGCCACCTCGAACTCGGCAAAGCCATTCATCTCGGTGAAATCAAGGCGCCGGCCGGCGTGGAAATTCTGGGCGACAAAGACATGCCGGTCGTGACGGTGGCGATGCCGCGCACGGAAGAGGAAGAAGCGGCGGCAACGGCGCCCGAGGAGGCTGTGGCTGCGGGCGACGTCGAGATGATCAAGGAAAAGAAGGAAGAAGGCGAAGAGGGGGAAGCACCCGCCAAGGGCGAAAAGGGTGCCAAGCCCGGCGAGAAGGGCGCCAAACCCGGCGAAAAAGCCCCCGCCAAAGGCGCCGAGAAAGGCGCGGCGGCAGCCCCGGAGAAGGGCGAAAAAGCCGGCGAGAAAAAACCGGCGGAGAAAAAGAAATAATTTTGCGGGTGATCCGCGAGGGTCATCACGCCCGCGCCGCACATGGAGCCATTGCATCTCATCGTGGGCCTGGGCAATCCGGGCGCGGAATACACAAAAACGCGCCACAATGCCGGCTTTTTGCTGGTCGAAACGCTGGCCGCGCGCTGGCAGGCGGCGTGGAAGAACGAGCGCAAGTTTAACGCGCGCCTGGCCCGCGCCGAGCAACACGACCGCCGCGTATTGTTGTGCCAGCCGCAGACGTTCATGAATGCCAGTGGCGAAACGGTTGGGGCACTGGTGAATTTTTATCAGTTGCCGTTGAAGCAGTTGCTGGTCGTGGTGGACGATGCGGATTTACCGCTGGGCGAGATCCGGTTGCGGGCGGGTGGCAGCAGCGGCGGCCATCACGGGCTGGAATCCATCGAGCAGCATCTGGGTTCGCGCGAATTCGCGCGGCTGCGGCTTGGCATCGGCCGCCGGGACGGCGCGCGGGAAATCACGGACTATGTGCTCAGCCGTTTTGACCGGACGGAAGCGGCGCTGATGGAAAAAGTTTTGGATCGGGCGGCCGACCAGGCGGAATGCTGGTTGAGCGACGGAATGCAAAAAGCAATGAACCGGTTTAATGGAGTCGTGGACTCCGCAAACGAAGAAACAAAACAGTGAAACGATACGAAGGTCTGTTCATCCTGAACACAGCGGGACGGGAAGAAGGTGTCAAAGACGCCCTCGACAAGATTTCCTCCGAAATCACCGCGGCGGGCGGCAAAGTGGAAACGGTTCAAAAAATGGACCGGAAGAGTTTTGCGCGCGTAGCCGACAAAAAACACAACGCGGGATTTTACGCGAATGTGATTTTCACGGGCACGCCGGCCACGGTCACACAATTGCGAACGAAACTGGCGTTGAGCGACGAAGTTTTCCGCGCTTTCTTCACGCAGTCGCCCGAGCCCAAACCAGCGAAATAAACCCTTAACCTGGAGGCCTTATGGCTAGCTTTAATAAAGTCATCCTGATGGGAAACCTCACCCGAGACCCTGAACTTCGTTATACCCCGAAGGGTACCGCCATCGCCCGCATTGGATTAGCCGTCAACCGGGTATGGAAAACCGAAACCGGCGAGAGCAAGGAAGAAGTCACTTTTGTGGATTGTGATGCTTATGGCAAAACCGGCGAAACTATCGGCCAATACTTGAAAAAAGGCAGCCCGGTTTTGGTCGAAGGCCGGTTGCGGCTGCACACTTGGGAAGACAAAAACACCAAGCAAAAGCAAAGCAAGCTGCGCGTGGATGTGGAGAATTTCAAATTCGTCGGCCCCGCAAATCGCGGTGGCGAAGGCGCGCCAACCCCGTCGCGCCCGGCCGCCGCCGCCGCCGCGCCGGAAGCTCCCGATGCCGAACCGCCGCCCGAACATGACGATGTTCCATTTTGATCTCACCACGCCGGAAAATTTTCTTGTCACCCGTCACCCGTCACCCGTCACTTTATGAAGACTGAAGTCATTCTCACGCACAACATCGTCGGTCTCGGGGCCGAGTCCGATCAGGTGAAGGTCGCCGCCGGTTATGCGCGCAACTTTTTGTTCCCGCAGCGGCTGGCCATTCCCCTCACGCACGCCAACAAACGCCAGATCGAGGCCTTGCGCCAGCGCCGCGCTGAACGCGAAGCGCACGAGTTCAACACCATGACCGAACTCTCCAAGGCGCTCTCCAAGCTTATCTGCGTCATCAAGGCAAAGGCGGGCGAAGATGGCAAGATGTTCGGCTCGGTGACCGCCGGCATGATTGCCGATGAATTGAAGCATCAGTTCGACATCTCGCTCGATAAAAAGAAGATTCATCTCGAACACCCGATCCGCGCGGTGGGTGACCATGAAGTGGAATTGAACCTTCACGCCGAAGTCAAAGGCACGCTCAAAGTCCGGGTCGAGAGCACTACACCGGCGGCGGCGCCTGCTCCGGAAACGGCGGCCGCGGCGACGCCCGGCGAAGCCAAGGCTGAGGAAGGCAGAAAGCCCAGGACGGAAAAGCGCGGTTTCGTCAGACGGGATGCCAGGGGCGAAAAAGCGGTCAAACCCGAAAAAGCTGAGAAAATTGAAGCCGCCGAAGCCAAACCCAAAGAGAAGAAGCAGGTCGAGAAACCTGCCAGGGCGGAAAAACCTGAAAAATCTGAAAAGGCCGTCAAGGCACCCAAGGCCGAAAAGAAGGAAAAGAAAGCCGAGTAAGCCGCCAATGGACAATTTGTTTTCATCAGGCCGCGGCCTTCTCCGCGGCCTTTTTTATCTGCCTCCTCCCGTCAACCTTGACACTCCACCGGTTTCGGTACCAGAGGGCAAAAAAGGAGTTAAAATTGGCTAAAAACAGGGCTTGACCCAACCGGTAACTCTGGTAAACTGAACGCGTAATGTTAAAAAACGTTCTACAAGTTGTCAATGTGGTCGTCGTCGTAGTCGCCGACGCCGTTGGCGCTTGTTGAACGCAACCAAGTTTTAACAAGAACCCACGGCTGGAAACGGTCGTGGGTTTTTCGTTCAATCCGCGCCACCGGCCACAACCAAAACATGATGATTAAGATTAAGAGAAAGATTAAGATTAAGACGACGCCGTCGCCACGGCTGATTCTTAATCATAATCATAATCTTACTCTTAATCGCCCAAGCCTATGAGCAAGACAACTGAAACCGCTGAATCCGCCGCCGCCGCCAAAGCGGCTTCGGCGCGAGAAGAAAAGAAACCCGCCTCCGCTGCGCGCGCCGAGGTCGGTCCGGCCATGTCCGGGTGTGACATCCTTGTGCAAGCCCTCGAACGCGAAGGCGTCGAAGTCATCTTCGCCTATCCCGGCGGCGCGAGCATGGAAATCCACCAGTCGCTGACCCGGTCCAAAATCCGCACGATTCTCCCGCGGCACGAGCAAGGCGGCAGTTTCGCGGCGGAAGGTTATGGCCGCGCGACCGGCAAGGCCGGCGTGTGCATGAGCACCAGCGGTCCCGGCGCGACCAACCTCGTCACCGCCATCGCCGACGCCTATTTGGATTCCTGCCCGCTCGTTGCCATCACCGGCCAGGTCACGACCAACATGATTGGCCGCGGCGCGTTTCAGGAAACCGACATCATCGGTGTCACGCTGCCGATTGTGAAGCACAGCTACCTGATCACCGATGTGAACGATATACCTCGCATCGTCAAGGAAGCGTTTTACATCGCGCAAACCGGCCGGCCCGGCCCGGTGGTGATTGACGTGCCGAAAAACATCCAGCAGGCCAAAACGCAGCCGGTGTGGCCGACGCTGGCGCAGATCAAAAAAGGTCTGCCCGGTTACACACAGCCGGATTTGCGCGCCGACGACCTCGCCTTGAACGAAATCATGGGTCTCATTGAAAAGGCCGAGCGCCCGGTAATTTATTGCGGCGGCGGCATCATCAGCAGCGGCGCGGCGGCGGAACTCAAAAAATTTGCCGAGGCGACGAACATTCCGGTGACGACCACACTCATGGGCATTGGCGGTTTCCCCGAGACGCATCCGCTTTCGTTGCGCTGGCTGGGCATGCACGGTGCGGCGTTTGCCAATTGGGCCGTCAACGGTGAATATGCGCATCGCAAGTCCTTCAACGACCCGATGGTGAAGCTCAAGGACGGCGCGGATTTGCTGCTGGCATTCGGCGTGCGGTTCGACGACCGGGTGACCGGCAAGTTCGAGGAATTCTGCAAGCACGGCACGATTGTGCATATGGACATTGACGCTTCCGAATTGAACAAAAACCGGAAGGCGCACCTGCCCGTGGTTGGCGACATCAAGGATGCGTTGACCCGGCTCAATGCGATGCTCGCCCGGCGTCCGCTCAACAAGAAACACACAGCCTGGCTGGAGCAGATTGACGAGTGGAAAAAGAAGGCGCCGTTCGCCTACACCATCACGCGCGAAATCGCCGCCAGCGACCACATGAAGGATCATCTCAAAGGGCAGGAAGACCAGATTATCCTGCAACAGATGGTGGTCGAGGCGCTCTATGAGCTGACCCGGGGTGACGCCCTCATCACCACCGGCGTGGGCCAGCATCAAATGTGGGCCGGGCAATGGTTCAAGTACGAGCACCCGCGCCAGTTCATCACCAGTGGCGGCCTCGGCTCGATGGGCTTCGGTTTTCCGGCGGCGCTCGGCATCAAGGTCGCGCACCCGAACAGGGAAGTGATTGACATTGACGGCGACGGCTCGTTCCTGATGAACATACAGGAACTGGCCACCGCCCATGTTGAAAAAATCAACGTCAAGGCCATCATCCTGAACAATCAGCACCTCGGCATGGTGGTGCAGTGGGAGGACAATTTCTACGCCGGCAACCGCGGCCACACCTATCTCGGCAATCCCGACGAACGGGCGCAGATTTATCCCGACTTCGTCCGCGTCTGCAATTCGTTCAACGTGAAATGCGAGCGCGTGATGTTCAAAAAGGACTTGCGTCCGGCCATCCAGCGGATGCTCGATGCCAAGGAGCCTTACGTCCTCGACGTGGTAACGCCCTACAGCGAGCATGTGCTGCCGTTCATCCCGACGGGCCGCACTGTCGCCGACATGATCTGGAAGGCATAAAAACCGCGAGCGTCGGCGTCTCGCCGGCGAGTGCAGGAAATCCGGGAACACGCCGCCAGGATGGCGGCGCTCCCAGGTCGGGCGCAACAGGCCGGGCGCAAATGCTTGTCGTCCGGCCTGTTTTTGTTACGCTGCGGGCAATGCGTAAATGGTTTCCTGGTTTCGTGCTCGCGCTGGCCCTGCCCGTCTTTGGCGCGGAACTCAAAATTGATTTCAGCAATTTCCCGACGAATACAACCCCGGCCGGCTTTGACAGCGTGCTGGCCGGGGGTGGTGAACCGGGTCTTTGGAAAATTGTCATGGACGAATCGCCCTCGGCGTTTGCGCCCTTGACCCCGCAAGCGGGCCGGGCGCCAGGCCTGACCCAACACGCCGTGCTCGCCCAACTCAGCGGGGACCCGACGGACGAACGGTTTCCGATGCTGGTTTACGACAAGGAAACCTTCAAGGATTTCAAGCTGACGACGCGGTTCAAAATCGTCAGCGGTGTGGCGGAACAAATGGCAGGCATCGTGTTCCGGTATCAGAACGCTTCAAATTTTTACGTGATTCGCGCCAGCGCGCTGGGCCACAATATCCGTTTCTACAAGGTGGTGAACGGCCTGCGCGGCAGTCTTTTGGGGCCGGACCTGGATATTTCCACCAATGTCTGGCACACGCTGGGCATCCAATGCCAGGGCAATCAAATCATCTGCCTGCTCGATGGGCATTCGGTGATGCCGACGCTGACGGACAACACCTTCACAGCCGGTAAAATCGGGTTTTGGACGAAATCGGACGCCGTCAGTTACTTTGGTGACACGACCATCAACTACACGCCGCGCGTGCCCATGGCGCAAATGCTCGTGCAAGGCATGATGCAGAAATATCCGCGCATCCTGGAACTCCGGGTTTACACGCTCGATGACAAAGGCGACCCGCAGATCATTGCCAGCAACCATGAGCAGGAGATCGGCCAGCCAGGCTCCGACGCCGAAAAGGGCGCCATCACCACCGGCATGGTTTATTTCGGGCGTGGCAAAGGCACCGTGGCGGTGACCATGCCGTTAACGGACCACAATGGCGATCCCGTGGCGGCGGTGCGGGTGCAGTTGAAATCCTTTCTGGGGGAAACGCAGGACACGGCCCTGGATCGCGCGCGACTCATTGTCAGACAGATGCAGGCGCAAGTTGTCTCCGGACAGGATCTGACGCAATAGAACATCTTAACCCGCTTCATAGCCACAAACAGCGCGAAAGACGGAAAGCCTTTCAGCACTCGGTTTTGCGCTCGTTCCTCGCTTAAACCGGCTGAAAGGAAACCTATTTGGCGGGCACGTTTAATTCATCCGGCGATTGAACCAGCGGCATGTCCTGCGGCTTCACCCGCCGGACACCGCCAAAAATCGTGACGCTGCCGTCATCACCCACGTGCAGTCGGGGCCGAACGTTGAGGTAATCGTAAATTTCCTGCCGGACAATATCGCCGCCGGGGTTGATCACCGAATAGAGGAAACTCGCCGCGCCGCTTTGGTAGAGCACGTGCAGATTGCTGGAACGATCCAACTGCTCTTCCGGTTGGCTGAAAGAAACCATCGGGCCGATCGCCCGCACCTTGAAAATCGTCGTTCCGGATTCGTCGCTTACCTGCACATACATCCGCAGTTGCGAATGCAGGTAATTGGCTTCTTCGAGGGTGTATTTGCGGACTTCCGGCGGGCGATTCGACACTCCGGCCGGCAGCGGCACGCCGAACACTTGCGACCACAGCTTTGCGCCGCTAATCACATCGAATCCTCGAGGCGAACTGGTCACATCGGTATTCCAATCCTTGATCCGCACTGTGGCAATGATCCGGTAATGCCCCGCCCGTTTCAAATCGAAGTACGGCTGCAAATCCACCCGTTTGGTGGCCACCTGCGAGGAATCCAATTCGAATGCGCCCTGCACCGGCGGGTCGGCATTTTTGACGACGATGAAATCATCCGCCGCCTCCACGCTGAATGTCAGCCAATCCGGGTCCGCTCCAAAATGCAGCGGCTGACCGGATTGATTGGTGATGTGCACCGTTACCGCCAGGGATTCACTGGGTAGAAATTGGTCCTGGTCCAGCGTCAAACTGACGGTGACCTGTGCCGACGCGCTGAAAACCGGCGTCACCGCCAGACCGAGAACGAGCCAAAAAAGTTTCATTTGAACGATGCACACTCTAAACCGCCGTCCCGGCATGGCAACCATAAATAGCTGGAAGATGCACCCTCCCGTCATTCGCGACCGTCGTATAAGTAGCCGGCCGGCGAATTTTCATCCGCCGGCCTGTCGCGACCCCCGATCGCGGGGGATGTTGTGAAGCTTATTGCAATTCCACCCGGAAAAAGCACTGCGGAATGCCGTTCATATTATTGGTCACGGCCAGCACGGCGCCGGTCCCGGGGATGGGACTGCCCATCGGTGTCCAGGCGGGAGCCGCGAGATTGGTGGCAAACTCCAACTGATAGCTCTGATTGGTGATACTGGACCAACTGACAATGAACTGGTTGTTGCCGCCTACATTTACCTCGGCGCAACTCAATTGCGGCGCTTGCATCACACTCAACGTTCCATCGGCGTAAGCAACCATGTAGTTGGCGGCACCCGCACCGCTGGCGGTGATCGGATATTCGCCAGCTGTGCTGTTAATCGTCGCCGTCGTGCTCAGGACCGCCGGGGATGTCAATACATTCGTGCCTTCGCCGCTGATAAAGCCCGCATAACTGGCCGTCAGCGCCGGATTGGGCTGCCCACACATCCTGGTCTTGTTATCGGCAGTCACCGTCAGTGTCGCCGGGTTGATGACACCCGCGGAACTGGCAACCGTAGTAACGGTGTAGTTGGCGCCGCCATTGCCATCATTGACAACATAGGCGCTGACATTGAGCGTCTTGCCCGTGCCGGCATTCTGGCCGTCATAGGTTTCAGTCAGATTGACGACGGTATCGAAACCTTGCAAACCGGTGACCAGCGGAACTGCGGCAGCGCTGGTGTTGCCATCGTAAGTCTTGGTGTTGGCCGGGGCTGTGATGGTCAATGGAGCCGGGTTAACGATCAGCGTGCCGGTTGCATTGCCCTGATAGTTGGGGTCATTGATTGTTCCGACCACGGGATAACTGCCGGCGCTGGTCGGAGCCGTGGTTGAGCCGTTGTAGGTGAAAGTTACCGCCAAACCGTTCGGGGTCGTGGTCGCCGTCGCTGATTCGGCTGAACCAGTGTAAGTCTGGTTCAGGTTGCCCAGCGTAATGGAACCTGAAGCCTGGGCAATCACCAGCGTGCCAGTCGCACTGCCTTGATAATTGGGGTCATTGATTGTCCCGACCACGGTATAACTGCCGGCGCCGGTCGGAGCCGTGGTTGAGCCGTTGTAGGTGAAAGTCACCGCCAGACCGCTCGGGGTCGTAGTCGCTGTCGCTGATTCGGCTGAACCGCTGTAAGTCTGGTTCAAACTGCCCAACGTAATAGAGCCTGAAGCCTGGGCAATCACCAGCGTACCGGTTGCACTGCCTTGATAATTGGGGTCACTGATTGTTCCGACCACGGTATAACTGCCGGCGCTGGTCGGAGCCGTGGTTGAGCCGTTGTAGGTGAAAGTCACCGCCAAACCGCTCGGGGTGGTGGTCGCCGTCGCCGTTTTGGCTGAACCGCTGTAAGTCTGGTTCAAACTGCCCAACGTAATAGAGCCTGAAGCCTGGGCAATCACCAGCGTGCCAGTCGCACTGCCTTGATAATTGGGGTCACTGATTGTTCCGACCACGGTATAACTGCCGGCGCCGGTCGGAGCCGTGGTTGAACCGTTGTAGGTGAAAGTCACCGCCAAACCGCTCGGGGTGGTGGTCGCCGTCGCCGTTTTGGCTGAACCGCTGTAAGTCTGGTTCAAACTGCCCAACGTAATGGAGCCTGAAGCCTGGGCAATCACCAGCGTGCCAGTCGCACTGCCTTGATAATTGGGGTCACTGATTGTTCCGACCACGGTATAACTGCCGGCGCTGGTCGGAGCTGTGGTTGAACCGTTGTAGGTGAAAGTTACCGCCAGGCCGCTCGGGGTCGTAGCCGCCGACGCCGGTTTGGCTGAACCGCTGTAAGTCTGATTCAAACTGCCCAGCGTGATGGAGGCCGTGGCTTTGTTCACCGTCAGCGTGGCGCTGTTGGTCGCGCTGCTGCAGGTGCCGTTGACAATCACCGTGTAAACGCCCGCCTGGCTGGTAGCCAGATTATTCAAAGCAAGGCTGCTGCCGGTTCCAATGACTGAGCCGTTGAACAACCATTGATAACTCAACCCTGTTCCCGAGGCCGTCACGCTGAAGGTCGCACTGCCACCGGCCACACCGGTTTGATTGGCGGGCGCCGTGGTCACGGATACGGGTGTGTTCACCGTCAACGGCGCGCTGTTGGTCACCGACCCCATGGCGCCGTTCACGATGACGCTGTAGGTCGCTGCGGCGTTGGTGGTCACATTGGCGAGGGTCAGGCTGCTATTGGTCTGGCCGCTGAGGGTCGAGCCGTTCTCCAACCAGGCATAGCCGTAAGGCGGGGTGCCGGAGGCCACTGTGCTGAACAGCGCGCTGTCCCCCGGGCAAACGGTCTGGCTCACCAGCGCGGTCGCGCTCACCGGCACGGTGAGATTGGTGACCGCCTGGGGAACATTGCCGGAAAAGACAAAATTGGCGGGGAAATTGGTGCCGGCGCCGACCAGGTTTATTGTGATTTGGTGAGTGCTGCCATTGGCGTTAGTCCCGCCGGCAACAAAACTGTTCAAGTCAAAGCTCGCCAGCTCGGGATAGGAATTGCCACCGTTCCCCAAATTGACGAAGACCCCGTACATGTTCGAACTGGCGTTCATCAACATCAGATAAGGGTAACCGACGGCTTCGCCCATCCAGGTCGCAGTACCATTCGTGGTGTTGACCTGGTAGATATCGGTATTGGTGCTCGTGTTGCTGACGTAAAGATTGCCGTCCTTGGCGAAACGAATGTTCTGCCCGGTGCTGCCGAGGTTATGGGCGTTCCCATAACTCCCAACCGCGGTTGCCGTCCCATTGTTGGGATTGATCGTGTACAACCGGTTCTGCGCCGCACCAAACAATTTTCCGTCGCTGGGCCGGAAGGCCAGTGACTCGATGGTGTTGGTGCTCAGGTTGGCGATTTTGGTGATGGCACCGTTGGTTTTGTTGAACGTGACCAGGACTGAGCTGTTGGATATGCCATACAATGTCCCGTTGGTGGGGCAATACGCGATATCGTTGACCTTCGCACTCCCGATAGAGGCTAACCGGGTGAAGGTTCCGCTCAACAAGTCAATGGTACCAAAAAGGTTGGTGGACTGGCCGTACTCTGCGGCATAGACCACGGTGCTCTGCGCCCGCGCGGGTGTGGCCAGACCTTCCGCCGTCAGCAACGCACCGACGATAACCAACATCCATGACTTGTTCATAACCATTTTGTTTTAAGCTGTTAAGTTGTATCAGTTACTTAACACAAAAGGCTTCAAACCATAATGGTTTAGGGACACATTGCGTGAATTCAGGGGCGAATTGTGCCCGAAACAGGGTGAAATCAGCGGACGGAAGTCAGGGCGACCAGCCCAAATCAACCCTCAAGGTCAAGTCATCACACCGAGTTGCCGGAGTTGTTCCCGATAACCCCGGGTCAGGGTCGCGCGGGTGCCGTTGTGCAGGGCGACCGCGTATTCGCCGTGAAACAGGGGATGCAATTCCTTGACCGATTCGATGTTCACAATGGTCGAACGGCTGATCCGCACGAATTGGCTTGGCGGCAGTTTTTCCTCCAGTGCCGTCAAGGTCTCGCGCAGCATGTGCGTTTCATTGCCAACGTGCAGTTTTACGTAATTGTCCGCCGCTTCCACCATGTCAATATCGGTCAGGCGCAGGAACACGATCCGTCCGTTGGATTTTACGGCCAGCCGTTCCGGATATTTTGACACGGCCTTCAGATCCTCCATGAGGCTGTCCAGCTTCTGCTGGATGTCGCCGTTTTGGTGGTTTTGAATCTGTTGCCGCACTCGCTGCACCGCCGCGCGCAGGCGCGCCAGTTGGCAGGGTTTGACCAGATAATCGAGGGCGCACGCCTCGAAGGCCTTCAAGGCATAATCGTCGTGGCCGGTCACAAAGATGATGATGGGCATCTGCGGAAGCTTGATTTGGGCAACCACCTCGAAACCGTCCATCTCGGGCATTTGGACATCAAGAAATACCAGATCGGGTGCCAGCCGGTTGATCGCTTCAATGGCCTGCGGGCCGTTGGCAGCCGTGCCAATGATTTCAATGTCCGGTTCGTAACGGAGCATGTCCCTCAACACCGCCAGCCCGGTTGACTGGTCATCTACAATCAAAGTCCGAATTTTCATATCGTTTTTTCGACGTTCCCCGACCGGCGATATTTAGTCGCCCCAAGTTCTAAATTCCCACAGCGTGTAAACGGCCCGAGGTTATGAGCAGTTGCCATGCCTTGCACCGTCCCGAAGCGGCATACCCGGCTTAAACTTAGCCTATTCAGAACCTTGAAAATCCGCAAAAAACCGGGTAATCCCGCCCCTATCCACACCGCGCCGCCGGAGAAATCCGCCGGTTGTGCTTCATTAGGACACTCCAACGCCATTCCATTGACAGTAGGTTTTGCCGGAAACGGCGGGGAAATTCTTGCACGGCCGGCTTGTGGTGGCCCAACTTGAGAAAGCTGGGTGGCATCGAATGCGCGCAAGGATAATTTCTTTTTCGGGCGAGCCCGGCAAATTCAATCAACACAATCCATCAGGCTGACAAATGAAATATCGCACTTTTGGCAAACTCGGCTGGCAAGTCTCGGAAATCGGCTTCGGCGGCTGGGCGCTCGGCGGACTCGGCTGGGGCGGGCAGCGCGACGAAGATTCCGTGGCCGCCTTGAAACAGGCGCTCGACCTCGGCTGCAATTTCATTGATACCGCCCAGGGCTACGGCGATGGTCATAGCGAAGGGGTCATCGGGCAATTCCTTAAGGCGAACAAGGGCGGGCATGTTTATGTGGCGACGAAAATCCCGGTGAAAAGTCCCGGCGACTGGCCGCCGTCACCTTACGACCGCATCGAAACGCGGTATCCGGAGAAATATTTGCGCGAGTGCGTTGAAGTCAGCCTTCGCAACCTCCAGACCGATTGCCTTGACCTGCTCCAGCTTCACACCTGGACGCGGGCGTGGAATCGCAACCCGACCGCGCTGGGGGTTTTGCGCGAGCTGCGCCGGGAAGGCAAGCTGCGTGGCATTGGTATCAGCACGCCCGAACAGGACCAGAATTCGGTCGTGGACTTGATGCGCCGCGGCTGGCTCGACAGCGTGCAGGTCATCTACAACATTTTCGAGCAGGAACCCCAGGCGGAACTGCTGCCGGCGGCGCTCGAACACAATGTCGGCGTCATCGTGCGGGTCGCGTTTGACGAAGGCGCACTCACGGGCAAGTTCACGGAACAAACCCAATTCGCCCCGGACGAATTCCGCAACAACTATTTTGCCGGCGACCGGCTGGCACGCACGGTCCGGCGGGTCGCGAAAATCAAGTCAGCCATTGACCCGGCGGAACCGGATATGGCCGCGGCGGCTCTGAAATTCGCACTCAAACCCAGGGCCGTTTCCACCGTCATTCCCGGAATGCGCAGCGTGCGGCAGGCCCGGTTGAACTGTTCCGTCAGCGACCAGCCGCCGTTGTCAGATGAGCTGGAATTGAAACTCCGCCAACACGCCTGGCGGCGTGCCGATTGGTATAAGGGCAAAGATTGACACTTTCGACATCATCGTGATGACCGGTCACCCGGTGGTTGAGACAATTTCGGCGAAGAAATAGCCAAGGGACGGCAAGCATTTTCCGGCTCGATGCCCGATGCTTTAAATATGAGTGACGGCTGCCAATTCCCGGATGCAGACGCTTGGCGAGACACCAGTGCCCGTCATGCTCAAGCCGACGAGTTCCACTATCTGGCTGGAATCATTGCAAAGTTTCTGGCTGCATTCCGCTCCCGCGTGCCGCTCGGTTACGAGGACGAAACCGGATTCCACCTGGGCGTAATGTCCACCGAAGAATAAAAACTCCGGCGTCGCGCTGTGGGTGCGGTCGCAAAATCCAGCTTTCCCACTATGGAGGTTGTGTTATTTTGGCCGCATGTTCGAACCAGCCGATTTGTTTGACCTCAGCCAGACCAAACACGCCGCCCTTTTCGACGGCTGCAAATTTGCCTGGGAAGCGCTGAAGAAAATTGAAGGTTATCTCGCCGCCAACCTCAAACCCGCGCTCCACAACGAATGCGAAGGTCGCGCTTACATTGGCGAAAAGGTTTTCATCGGCGAGGGCACCGTGGTTGAGGATGGCGTGATGATTAAAGGCCCGGCCATCATCGGCAAAAATTGCAAGATTCGCCATAACGCTTATTTCCGCGAAAATGTCATCGTTGGCGACAACTGCGTGGTCGGCAATTCGTCCGAACTGAAAAATTCGCTCCTGTTTAACAACGCCCAGGCACCACATTACAATTATGTCGGCGACTCCATCCTTGGCCACAAGGCGCACCTGGGCGCCGGCGTGAAAATCTCCAATTTGAAAATGATCCCGGGCAACATCGAGGTGGAACTGGACGGCCAGCCGTTCGACACCGGCCTGCGGAAGTTCGGCGCCCTGCTCGGCGATGGCGTGGAAATCGGCTGCAACGCCGTGTTAAACCCCGGCAGCATCATCGGCCGCGGCGCGGTCATTTACCCGAACGTCTTCTGGCGCGGCATCCTGCCGGCCAACATGATTGCCAAGAATAAGGCCGAAATCGCAGTAGTCGTCAAACGGCCAAGAGAAACCTGATTTAACGCAGAGACGCAAAGGCGCAGAGGAATCAAGATGTCACCGCGCGAGGTTAACAAACTTGTTGAAGGCTATATCGGAACAAACGGTGGTTATCTAAATCATTTTAGTTACAGCATACACGACAGATTTTACTTTACCTATTGCGACCTCGATGTGGATGTTCCTTCATATCGTGCTAAAGGAAACACTACCCGGACGGCATTTATTCAAATTCTAAAGGACGCGAAACCACGCGAACAAGCGAAGATAATTCGCGGAGTTTTTGAGATGATCCCACCGCCACCCGAAGATACCGGTGATCCGGAACTCGCAAAAAAAGTAAAAATGTACAAAGAACTTTTAGAAGTTGCCGCCCGACTTGAAGCCGATGGCCAAGTGGAATCTCCGACTATCGAAAACACATCTGAAGTTGTATTCGAAGCATTAAAAGACGCAGAAATTCTTTTGCGTTCCAGTGGGCCAAAGAACGCGGTGGATAGAGCGCATACCGCACTTCACGGTTACTTGAAGAAACTTTGTTTAGACCGTGGAGAAGCGCTTCCAAAAGAACCGTCACTAACGGATGTTTTCAAGGTTCTTCGAGAGAGATTCCCGAAATTCTCCGAGGTAATTCCACACGACGCTGAAGCCAAAAGAGTTTTTGGATCACTTTCATCAGCTCTCGATAGCCTGAATACAATACGTAACAGAGGGACTCTTGCTCACCCAAACGAGATGCTTTTAGAAGCGCCCGAAGCTATGCTTTATATTAATTTGTCCAGAGCGGTGTTGGCCTATATTGAAACGAAACTAAAAAAGAATTAGTTCTCAGCGTCTCCGCGCCTCTGCGGTGAAATCGTTTCGCAAATTCTCCGGGTGCGGAACCAAGCCAGTTGCCAACTTATTCAAATAAAAAGACTTGACCGTCAATTTAAACGACTTATACTTCATTCTGCAGAGTAAAGTCTGACTGATAGCAATCAGGCCGCTCAGTTTCGGGTAAGTGTCGGGGTATGACGATGAGCGGACATTTGGGGTCATTGGTAAATCGAAGCGGAGCAAAGCAGCGTCAAACTCAGTTTCCCTCAGGTGGAAGGTTTATACCCGGACGTAGCCGCCTACCGGCAACTGGCGCCTTCCCGAATTCCAAATTTGTCATCCGACCTCTGACTTCTGACCGCCGACTTCTGGTTTTCGAATCCAAACCCCCTGCCGCGCCGAAACCAAGCGAAAGCGGCCTGGCGCGTCGAGGCGCAGCAAAGACGGCTCAACCCTCAACCACCTCACCAGAAAGGAAGCTGCCATAAATAAAACAACTTATTTCAAGAACGAGTCATGGATCCAGCCACCTAGACGCCAATACCGGCATCGGTTCCTTGCCAAAGCGCTGCTCGTGGCAGTTGCGGTTGCTTCCTGTTGGCCGGTTCCCTCTGCAAACGCTGCCGACCCGAACCGTCTGATCGTGAAACTCAAATCTCCCTTGGCCGAGGCAATGGAGTCTTGGGTCGCGCCCTACCAGCCTGGGGTGATCCAGCCGCCGCAAGGCGCGCAGACGTGGCTGGCCAAACACAACCTCAGCCGCGTTGAGCCTGTTTATCCGAAGCTGGTCCGCGCCAAGCGGCATAGCGGGCAAAGCTATCGCCAAATGGCCGAGTTGGTGCGAGAGAAGTTTCCCAAACGCGCCGCCCGCCGTACCGATGCTTTCAATCCGCCCGAGGTCGCGCGCACTTATGTTATGGTGCCAAACGCCCGCTCGCTGGAAGAGCTGGAGAGGATCCTGGCGGGATTGAGGGCAGACCCGATGGTCGAATTTGCTCAACGGGAGCAAGCGGTGCATGCCTGCTTTGTCCCGAACGACCCTTATTTCTCCAGCAGCAACTCTTGGGGACAGGCCTACGATGACTTGTACGGGGTGAAGGCCATCAACTGCCCCGCGGCCTGGGACGTGAGCACGGGATCTGGAATTATCGTGGCCGTGCTGGACACGGGAATTGATTACACGCACTTGGACATCACCAACAACGTTTGGATTAACCCCGGCGAAATCCCTGGCAACGGCATTGATGATGACGGCAACGGTTTCGTGGATGACGTGCGCGGCTGGGACTTCATCGGCCATAGTGCGAGCGCGCCGCAGCAGGACAATGATGTCTTCGACCGTCATGGCCATGGCACACACGTGGCCGGAACTATCGCCGCCCAAGGCAACAACGGGCTTGGCGTTATCGGAGTGGCCTGGGGCGCCAGGGTGATGGCCGTCAAAGCCATGGACGACAGCGGCTCGGGATGGGATTGGGTCGGAGCTAATGCCATCGTCTATGCCGCGAACAATGGAGCGGACGTCATCAACGCCAGTTGGGGTGGCCAAGGCACTTCACCGGTGCTTGAGGACGCGGTGAATTACGCGGCAAGCCTGGGCGTGGTCTTCGTAGCTGCCGCGGGCAACGACAATGCGGATGAGGCCAATTTCTTCCCGGCAAATTGCTCAGCGGCCATCTCGGTGGCAGCGCTCGATCCTTATAACAACAAAGCGTCGTTTTCCAATTTCGGAAATCGGCTCGATGTGGCCGCTCCTGGCGTGGATATACTGTCCCTGCGAGCGACCAACACCTCTATGGGCACGCCCCTGGCCCAGGATCCCGGCTACACTCGCGCCGACGGAACCAGCATGGCCGCGCCGCATGTTTCGGGAGTGGCGGCTCTGGTGCTCTCTCAGCACCCGACCTGGTCATCCGAGGAAATCCGGCAGGTCCTCCGCTCGACCGCCGATGACGTTGGGCCTGTGGGCAGAGATGATCTTACGGGCTATGGTCGAGTTAATGCCCTGCGCGCCGTTCAGGCAGGACCCGCGTTGGAAGCCCGCATCTTGAGTCCCGCCAACGAATCCACCGCGTCTCCCACCATGACAGTTGCCGGGGTGGCGCAGGGACCAGGTTTCGGTGGCTACATACTGGATTATGGCCCGGGCGATAATCCGATCAATTGGCTGACCCTCGCCACCGGTTCAAGCCCGGTCAATCACTCGGACTTGGGCACTTTCCAAACCAGCGCTCTGCCGGATGGTCTCTACACCATCAGGCTGCGAGCGCTCAGCCTCGGTGGCGGCAGCTTCGAAGATCGCATCCAGATAACAGTGGATTACGACTTCATCACTACCCCGAGCCGGCCAGCCTGGCCTTCGGTAGCCACGGAGTATAAGCCGGGCGCAAGTATCTCTGTAGTCGGCACGGCGGCGGGGCTGAACTTCCGTCAATTTCGTGTCGAATGGGCCAGAGGTCTGGATGCCACCAGCGGCTGGACCAATAGAGGCATCGCACTCGTCGGAGGCGGCCTCGGCAGCGTTACCAACGGCCTCTTGGCAACGTGGGACTCCGGCGGCATCATCCAGGCAGACTACTACACCATCCGCCTGTTGACCGATAGAACCACTTTTACCAACGAGGCTAAAACTTATGTCTATTTGGAGCCGGACCTCTACTCCACAAACTGGCCGCAGTGGTTTGGTCAGCCGCTCACAGGCAGCGTGCTACCAGCGCGAGATGCGCAGGACCGCACGCGGCTGATTGTGATGAATGCCGGCAATCTGTGGAGTTTTGGATTGGACGGGACCTCCCAATCCTCTCAATTGGAGGCCGGGAGCTTCCCTCAGATGGCAGTTGGAGATGTGGAGGCGGCACACGGTGATGAGGTGGTTGTGGCCGATAACGTTGTGGCCGGTGGCTGGGTGATACAGGGTAACATCAAGGTCTTCCCGGCAAACGCCGCCGCACCAATTACCAACTTTCCGTCCTTGACAACGAGTTTTGACGACACGTTGGTGACGTTGGCGGATTTGACCGGAGACGGTGTGCCGGAGATTCTCGCCTTGGGAGCTGGCCTGTACGGCAGCTCGAACCTGCTCTACGCGTGGAACTCCACAGGCACTTTAGTCAGCAGCAACTTCCCTATCGCCGTATCCGGCACCGAAGACAATTTGCGTTGGCTCGACACGGATCGCGTGATGCCCCTGCTCGGCAGTGACGGGCGCAGCGAAATGCTGGTCGTGACCGGCAATGGTAACGGGACCTTTTCGCTAAAGAAGTATATGGCCGACGGGAGGCCCGCGGCGTGGCCCACACGGACATTCAATGGCTATCCGCCCAAAATAGTCAGCGGAGACGTAAATGGAGACGGCGTCAGGGAAATTGTGATTTCCTACTACGATGGAACCGGCTACCTCGAGGTACTCTCGACCGATGGGGCGACATTACCTGGTTGGCCGGTGCGGATGCCAAACGGGAGCGTAAACGTGGTGGTGGCTGACCTGGATCGTGACGGCGTGGATGAGATCGTGGCCGAAGACTACGGCAGCATTTATGTGTTTCGCGGAGATGGCACGCCTTTCTCCAGTGCCTGGCCGCTGCGAATCACAGATTTGTATTTGTGCTATGCGCTAACCATCGCTGACGTCAACGGGGACGGTTTCCCCGAAATACTTACGACCGGCCTGGGCCAGCCGACGGAACTCCGCGCGTATGACCGAGACGCGCGTCTCGTACGCTCCTGGAAGCTTCTTGGTTTTGACGGCCATCCACCGGATGCGGGAGCGGCCCCACTGGTTGGCGACTTCGACGGCAACGGCAAAGTGGAGATAGCGGTGAACTATTTGCTCAAAACGGGCACCCCCAGCTCGGGTGTGTTGGACCACGGAGCTCTGACGGTGCTGGCTCTGGATGTGCCCTTTATCCGGAACCCGCACGACTGGCCCATGGCTTACCACGATCCCCAGAATACCGCCAACGACTTCGCCCCCCTCACCATTTCCGGGACGATCCGATCGCCGATGGGCACACCCATTCCGGGCGCGTTTGTGTCCTTCAGCAACGGCGCCGGCACAACCACGACCGACACCAACGGTTTCTACAGCCTGGCATTAGACCCGGGCTGGAGCGGCACCGCGACTCCCAACCTCGCCGGCTACTCGTTCTATCCCGCCTCGGAAAGTTACACCAATGTGAAGGCTGGCGAGGGCGGGCAGGATTATACCGCCATGACCACAACCAATTCCCCGCCGGTCATTGGCGGCGTGTCCAATCAATTCGTGGTCGTGGGCCAGCAGTTGGTCATTACCAATTGGGCGTTTGACCCGTACGGAGTCACGTTCAGCCTTGGCGTCGGCTCACCTGCCGGGGTTTCGATCACAACCAACGGCATTTTCACTTGGACGCCCGTGTGCGACCAAGGCAGCACCACCAACCTGATCGTGATCTGGGCGACGGACTTCGGCACGCCGCCCATGAGCAACTCGGTGACGTTCAGCGTCGTGGTGCCCGAATGCATTGAGGCCAGCTTGGGGAACACCGTCATGCTGGCCGGCACGACCAACTCGGTGCCGGTGCAATTGCTGTCCACCACGGCATTGACGAACCTGGCGTTCAGGGTGGTTTATCCGGCGGAGCGGTTCGACACGAATTTCACCATCACCGTGAATTCATCTCAGGTGCTAACACAGCAAGTTCGTTGGATTGGAACCGGGTTGGTTGAGGTGACCTTCACCTTGCCGGAAACCAGCGTGTTGCACGGCCCGACGAATGTCGCCGAGTTGGGATTCACGGCGGTGTCGAACCAGCATTCCGCCTTCGTGCCGTTGCCGATTACAGACGTGACCGGTTTGAAGCCAGACGGCACGCCCATCGGCAACTGGTATGGTTATCCCGGCCGAGTGGCGCTCATCGGAGACGAGCCATTGCTTGAGGCATTCCGGATCGGAACAAACGACGCGCTGGTCATCCTCTATGGTCGGCCAGGGACTAATTACACGCTTTTGAGCACGACCAATGGCTTGAAGGCTCCCGTCTGGCTGCCAGAGATGGGCATCACCTCCACCAACCTGGAAACATGGATCATTTGGACGAACCAAGGTGAAGCGACACGGTTCTTCCGCGCCAAGAAAGAATAAAATGGCGCTTTCACCCAAGGAACGAATGAAAAGGAAATGAAAATAACACCTTCCGCTTTTCGAGTCGCTGTATCCCTGATGTTCGCCTTTTTCTTTTACCACGTGGCAACAGACAACCACGCTCACGGGAAACGTTGGAGACTCGTTGCGCTCGGATTACATTAACCCCCCGTCCCGACGGACGCCTGGGTAACGCTGGATACGGTCACGTTGACCAACACGTCGCAACTTTACTTTGATGTCTCTTCCATCGGCCAGCCGCAGCGGCTGTATCGCATTACGCCGGTTCCTTAGAACGGATTGCAGGTTGTTGTTGCCACCAGGCAGGAATTGTAGGGGTCGAGGTAACGAGACGCTGATTTGAAATTGGAGACTTCTTACGTCGTCACCTACAAATTCATCTCTGCGTCTTTGCGGCTCTGCGGTTAAATTAATTCGCAAATTTTTCGCCCGACCTTCTCGGGCGACTGGTCCGGCTGCAATTCAATCCATTCCGGGTCAAGCTGACGTCGGAACCAGGTCAGTTGTCGCTTGGCAAATTGCCGGGTGCGGATTTTCACCAGTTCGATGGTTTCCGCCAGCGACCGTTTGCCGCGCAGGTGTTCCACCACCTGCCGGTAGCCGATGGCTTGCATCGCCGTTTTGTTTTGTTCAAGGCCTTGCTTGAGCAATTCGCGCGTCTCGTCCACCAATCCGCGCGCAAACATCGTGTCCACACGGGCATTGATACGAGCATGCATGTCCGCTGGTTTCCGCGTAAGGCAGAAAAAGGCTTTGGATTTTGGACTTTGGACTTCGGACTTCCATTCCGCCCGTTGTTGGGAAAACTTCTTTCCCGTCAACCGAATCACTTCCACGGCGCGAATGACGCGGCGTGGATTTTGTTTGTCAATTTTTTCGTAGGCCACCGGGTCGCGTTCGCGCAATTCGTGCAGCAATGCATCAAAGGGCATGAATTCTAGTTGGGTACGGAGTTCGGGATTGGCGGAAGGCGCTTCGCCCAGCCCGCTCAGGTAGGCTTTGAAGTAAAGTCCGGTGCCGCCGCAGAAAATCGGCATGTGGCCGCGCGACTGGATTTCCGCCACGGCGCGCTGCGCCAGCCGGATGTATTGCGCAACATCGAAGGATTCGGTCAGGTCGCAAATATCAATCAGGTGATGCGGCACGCGGGCGCGTTCGGCGCGCGACGGTTTGGCTGTGCCGATGTCGAGTCCGCGATACACCTGCATCGAGTCCACGGAGATGATTTCGCCGCCAAGTCGTTCAGCCAGTTGGAGTGCGATTTCCGATTTGCCCACTGCCGTCGGCCCGGCGAGAAAAATGGGTTGAGCGTTGAATGTTGAATGTTGAATGTTGAATGTTTCTGCCATCGGCGCTCAGCTTGTTTTTACGTTCGTTTTGCCGGCCGGTGTTGCGACAGGATCGCGCCCAACGCGAGGCCAATGATGAAAATAGGGATGCTGACCAGCATGCCCGGCGTCAGGCCGTAATGGATGTGGTCGGGCGGATAATCGCCGCGGAAATATTCCATGATGGTGCGGGTGACGGCGTAACCGACGAGATAGGTGGCAAACACCTGGCCGTCGAATTTCTTGCGCCGGAACAGCCACGCCAACAGAAGGTAAAGGAGGAGATTGTTCGCCGCGTCATAAATCTCGGTTGGATGCACCGGCACACCGGCGTATTGATGGCCGGGAGGAAAACTAACGCCCCACGGCAAATCGGTGGGCCGGCCATAGCAGCAGCCATTGAGAAAACAGCCGACGCGGCCAAAAACGTTGCCCAAGGCGCAACTGGGCGCGAGCACGTCGGCGACCTTCCATAACGGCAGTTTTTTCCAGCGGATATAAATGAACGCGGCGAGCGTCGCGCCAATCAGGCCGCCGTAATAAACCAGGCCGCCGTGTTGAATCATGAAAATCTCCGAAAGCGGCTGATTGGCGAATTCATCCGTCCAATACGTCGTCACGTAGACAATGCGCGCGCCGAGGATGGCGCCAACCATCAGCCAGAGCACAATATCGGCGATGCGTTCACCGGGGATATTGGCGCGCCGGGCGCGGAGGGTGGCCGTCCAAAGGCCGGCCAGGAACGCCACGGCAATCATGATGCCGTACCAATGGATCGTCAGTGGACCAAGGTGAAACGCAATCGGATGCACGGCGGGAAATTAAGGCGTAGCGGCGAAAATGGGAAATTGAAATTCGCGCCGGTTCAGTTCGGGTTGGTGGTCACCGACGAATGAATGTTCAGGGGTGATGGCGGCTGTGCCACGAATCCCTCGGGCAAAGGCGGCCATGCCGGCACATTCACCACGAGATCGCGCCAGGCTTGACGATCGGCCGGTGACATCTGCGACCAGCGTTCGGCGTTTCTCAGAAATTCCCGCTTTTCGGACGCACTCATACCGGTAAACTTCGCGAAGGCGCGAATACATTCATCCCGCTGGTTGCGCGGCAATTTGTCAAAAGCCTGCAAGGTTTTTTCCATTTGTCCGCGTTCGGCGTCGGACAGGGTGTTGAGCGCGGCCTCTTTCTCATCCGGTGTGAGGGCAAAGAATTGATCCACGCTCGTGGCGATTTGTTTCCGTTGCGTTTCGGTCATGGTGGTCCAGCGCTCCAGTTCCGAACCCGGGGGAGCGATTTTCTGAAGAGCCGGGTTGTTGCTCACATCCAGATGCGCAAAATAACGCAAGGCCTGTTCATTTTCCAAAAACTCCTGCTGCAATTGCGGCGGCAAAATAATCCACTGGTCGAGGCGGGATTTGACCAGTTCGTGCAGGTCCGCCGGGATCTGCGCCAGCCGCACGGTGCGGTTGCTGGGCGATTCCCGCAAGAGCGGGAGCAAATACCAGCGCAACTCGGTGGCTCTCAACCGCAACTCGCGTTCGTCGGGGTCGAGCGCCTCATATTCATTGACCTTGGCCAGAATGCCTTCGCGGATTTCCGGCGGGCGATTGGTCAAAGAGGTTTCGCGTTCCTCAGGCGTCATGGCCAACAACCGGCGGAACAAAGCCACCGGCGACCGCGGGCGGGACAACGCCGGAGAACCGCTGGCCGAAGTTGAAAGCAGTTTCACGGGCGGCGGAACGCTGGGAACAGTTCCGGCGAAAACCGGGAAAAGCATCCATTGCCCTGCAACGCAAAACACCAGCCACCAAGGCGTGTGCCACGAACGGTTCATTGCAGGAGCGCGAGCAATTTTTCGTCGGCGTGTGGCTGGCTCATACGCTGGATGGCGTCAAAATTTTTCAAGGCTTCAACGCTCGGCATCGGTTGCGTCCGGGCCAGCAGCGCAACATTTCGAGCGAGCCGGGCGCGTTGATTGAATTCGTGACGCTGATAGGTCAGACCGGCGATGCCGATGACCGCCACCCCCACCGCCAGCCGGGGCGCCAGCACGCGCCAGGTCCATTGCCAAACCGTCGGTCGGGGGCGCCGCACCGTTTCACGCTCGACCGCCTGAAGCACCCGCGCGGTGAAATTCGACGGCACTGCCGCGTCCGGCAATCGCGCCAACCCCTCCGTCAGACGCGATTCGAGCTCCAAATCCGCCTGTGTTTCCGGCTGTTCACGCAATCCGGCGTGTTCGGCTTCGGTGAGCTTTCGCCGCCAAACCAACTCGCGTAACAGGTTCTGAATCGGTTCGCTTTTCATCGTGTTCTTCAAATTAAAAACCGGTCTGCCGGCAAAGTTGCACTGAAAACTCACTCGCCGCCGCCGGGATTCCACCTTATGCTATTGTCGAAAAATGACCGCCATTGCCGCCCATCAAGCCAAATCCGGGGCACCCGCGCTGAGCAACCGCCAGCGGTTCCTGGACGCCTGCCGTTGTCGGGCGGTGGACCGCCCGCCGGTCTGGCTGATGCGCCAGGCGGGGCGTGCCCTGCCGGAATATCGCAAACTCAAGAGCAAACATCCTTTTCTGACACTGGTCCGCACACCTGAACTGGCCGCCGAGGTCACGCTCCAGCCCATTCAACGATTTCACTTCGACGCGGCGATTCTGTTCAGCGACATCCTCGTCGTCGCCGAAGGCTTGGGGCAGGGCTATAAATTCCGCGACGGCGGCGGGATTGAGATGAAGTTTGCATTGCGGACGACGGACGATATCAAGCAACTCAGCGTTTCCGCCCTGCCCGAACGCCTCGACTACATCCCGCGCGCGCTCCAACTCGTCAAATCTTCTCTGGGCGACCAGACCGCCCTCATCGGCTTCGCCGGTTCACCGTGGACGCTGGCCAACTTCATGCTCGAAGGCGGCAGCGCGGACGAATTCATCCAGGCCAAAAAGTTGTTTTACTCCGAGCCGGAGATTTTTTCGATGCTGATGAAGAAATTGACCGTGGCCGTGACGCGATTGTTGCAGATGCAAATCCTGGCCGGCGTGGACGCGGTGCAGATTTTCGACAGCCTCGGCGGGTTGTTGTCCGGAAATGCCTTTGCGGCGGCATCGGCTCAGTGGATCAAGCAAATCATTTCCGCGCTGAAAAGCACCGTGCCCGTCATCGTTTTTTCCAAGGACGTCCATGGCCACTGGCACACGCTCGTGGAGACCGGGGCGAATCTGCTGGGGATTGACTGGACGGTCCGGCTTGCAGACGTGCGCGCCCAATTGCCGGAACATGTTGGCGTGCAAGGCAATCTTGATCCATCTTTGCTCCTGACGAAACCGGAAATCGTTGCAGCGGAAACCGGCCGGATTCTGACGGAAATGCGCGGCGCGCGCGGCCATATTTTCAATCTGGGCCACGGCGTGCCGCCCGAGGCGAAACTGGAAAACATCGCCGCCCTGGTCGAAACGGTGAAAAATTTCAAATGAGCAAAAGATTTTGCAGCCGTGGACGTGAGTCCGCTCACAATTTTTGATCGGAGCCGACTAACGTCGGCTGCTGCAGCAGAAAATGAAATGAGCAAGTTGAACGTCAATCTGGATCTGGTGAAGAAATACAACGTGCCCGGACCGCGTTACACCAGCTATCCGCCCGCCACGAAGTTCACCGACGCGATTTCGTGGGAACAGCTTTCTACGAAGATCGAAGAGAACAACCGCACGCCGCGCAATCTCTCGGTTTACTTTCATATTCCGTTCTGCGAGACGCTTTGCTGGTTCTGCGGCTGTACGACCGTCATTACGCTCAACCACGACAAAGGCATGGGCTATGTCGAGGCGCTGGGCCGCGAAGTCGCGAAGATGGCGCCGAAGCTGAATCGGCAACGCAAGGTGGTCCAACTCCATTTCGGCGGCGGCTCGCCGACGTTTCTTCGGCCGGACGAAATCCGCCGGCTCGGCGAAATCATCCATCACCATTTCACGTTTTCGCCCGACATCGAGGCCAGTGTGGAAGTGGACCCGCGCCGACTCACGCGCGACCATATGGTGGCCCTGCGTGAAGTCGGGTTCAACCGCGCCTCGATGGGCGTGCAGGATTTCAATCCCAAGGTGCAGGAGGCCATTCACCGCATCCAACCGCGCAAGATGACGCAGCAGGCGATGGATTGGATGCGCGAGCTTGGCTACAACTCCATCAATCTCGACCTGATTTACGGCCTGCCGTTTCAAACGCCGGAATCGTTCAACGAAACGCTCGACATCGTGCTGACGATGAAGCCCGACCGGCTGGCGGTGTTCAGCTATGCGCACGTGCCGTGGATCAAGCCATCGCAGAAAATCCTCGAACGCGAAGTCCTGCCCACGCCGGAAACCAAGCTGGAAGTGCTCAAGCTCGTCATCGAAAAACTCACGGCGGACGGCCAGTACGTTTATATCGGCATGGACCATTTCGCGAAGCCAACCGATGAACTGGCCATGGCGCAGCGCGAGAAGAAGCTGCAGCGGAATTTTCAGGGTTACAGCACCCGTGCCGGCTCGGACATTTACGCGTTCGGCATGTCGAGCATTTCGCAGATTCCCGACGCCTACTGGCAGAACGAGAAGGAGCTGCCGAAATGGCAGGAAGCCGTGGACGCCGGGAAAGTGCCGTTAAACCGCGCGTATTTCGTGACCGACGAGGACAAGATCCGCCGCGAAACCATCATGCGCGTGATGTGCGACCTCTCGCTCGATTTCGCCGCGATGTCGCAAAAGCTCGGCATCAACTTCGAACAGCATTTTTCCAGGGAACTCGCCGCGCTCGCCCCGTTCGAAGCCGACGGTCTGGTGAAACGCAACCCAGCCGGTCTCGAGGTGACCGATGCCGGCCGCCTTTTCATTCGTAACATTGCCATGTGTTTCGACAATACGCTGGCACCGGAAGGCCAACGGAGGCATTCAAAGACAATTTAAGCGAAATAAAAATTATGCAATTTCATTGGGGTGGAATTCCAAAGCCTAAAGGCTTTATTCCTGATGAATCGTGGAAGTCGCTACGCGAACCTGGCCCGTGGATGATGCAGCTTTTTGCAATTCCGCTAGGGGTTGTTGCATTTATTGCCATTGGCGCTCTGTGGTTTTACCGAACGGAAACGAAAGAAAGCATATTTAAACCGGCGGATTCGCTGGTAACCATGTTAGGGTCATTTGTCATTTTGGTTATCGTGCATGAGTTAATCCATGCGATGGTTCATCCACAATTGGGAAGGTCCAGCCAATCGATTCTCGGCTTTTGGCCCTCACGATTACTTTTCTATGCACATTACGATGGCGAACTGACCCGAAATCGTTTCATTGCCATCCTCGCAATGCCAACAATTATGATCACATTTATACCTTTGATAGTCGCGATCATATTCCATCTTTCCTGTGGTTTAATCGCATGGGCTTCGACATGGAACATTCTTTTTGCCTGCGGCGACTTGTTTGGAATTATCTTGCTGCTTTCTCAAGTTCCAAGTAATGCGACATGTCACAATCAAGGATGGAGAACATATTGGAAGGTCTTGAATCGCCGTTGCACCACGGTCTGAGTAAAGGCGAAAAAGGTATTATCCCATCCGGCTCCGCACGAAAATGAAATACAACACGAGGACGATCGCAAGCAGATAGGTCAACCAGCCAATCTCTCGGCCCCGGCCGCTCAGGAGTTTGATGATGGGGTAGGTGATGAATCCCAATGCCAGCCCGTCGGCGATGGAATAGGACAGTGGAATGCCAACCAATATCGGAGATTTTTGAGGAAATTCACAGTTGAGCCGGCGGAGCCATTCGAGAACAATTCCAAAAGATTAATCATGTATCTTTTTCCATTGGCATTTTTCGTGGCTATCGCATTGGCGATTTGGTTCGTCTTTATCAGCGAAGCATCGGTGATTGCCAAAATTCTTGTGGCGGTTTTATTTATAACCTCCTTCCTCCTTCATCCATCGGCGTTTCCGATGGCGGGTTTCTTCCTCCGAATCGCCATCAGCGTCTTTATATTGCTCTATCAAATGTATCAAACGGCAAAATCGCAATGAAATCCGTCGCCATCATTGGAGCGGGCATCACGGGGTTGACGGCGGCGTTTTATCTTAAACGTCGTGGCATTCCGGTCACGGTTTATGAAGCAAGCGGTCGCGTCGGCGGCGTAATTCAATCCATCCGGCGGGACGGTTTTCTGGCCGAGTGCGGGCCGAACACCCTTCTCGAAACATCGCCCAAAATCGCCCAACTGGTCCGGGACGCCGGACTGGAGCCGCGCCGGCTGGATTCCGATCCCAAAGCCGGGGCACGTTATTTGGTCCGTTACCAACGTCCGATTGAGATGCCCGGTACGCCGCTGGAATTTTTCACGACGAAACTTTTTAGCGCCAAAGCTAAATTGGCCGTCTTACGCGAACCATTCGTCTCGCCGCGCCGCGATGGCCGCGAAGAGAGCGTCGCCGAATTTGTGAAGCGGCGGTTGAATCAGGAATTTCTCGACCACGCGATTGACGCGCTGGCGGCCGGCGTCTATGCCGGCGACCCTTACCAGCTGTCTGTGCCACAAGCGTTTCCGCGGCTGGCCGCAATCGAAGCGCGCTACGGTTCACTTATCAAGGGCCAGATTTTCGGCGCGCGCGAACGCAAACGACGCGGCGACGTCGCCCGGGACCGCGCGCCCAAGTTTTCCTTTGACGAGGGTCTGCAGGTATTGCCGGATACATTGGCGGCACAACTTGGCGACGGGGTTAAACTCAACACCTCGGTCACGAAGCTTACGCAATCCGACGCTGGCTGGATGCTCACACTTTCGGAGGGGCAAGTTGCCCGAGCCCCGGACATTGCGAATGAAGTTGGGGACTCGCGGAGCTCATCCCTCCGGAATTTTGAAGTGGAACACAGGGCGGTGATTTACTGCGGTACGGCGTATCGGCTGGCGAAATTGCACATTGAAGCGAAGTTGCCCCTCGCCCCGTCCCTCTCCCCGCCTGGCGGGGAGAGGGTGGCCGAAGGTCGGGAGAGGGGACGTTCAGTAAATGTGAGTGCCTTTTCCGAGATCCGTTATCCGCCGGTGGCGAGCGTGGTTTTGGGATTCCGGCGTGAAGACGTGGCACATCCCTGCCGGGGTTTCGGCATGTTGATTCCGAAAGTCGAAGGCTTCCGAATTCTCGGCACGATTTTTTCGTCATCGCTGTTTCCGAACCGCGCGCCCGCCGGCCACATCACGCTCACGAGCTATATTGGCGGCGAGCGGCAGCCGGATTTGGCGCTGCGGCCCGCGGACGAACTGGTCACGCTGACGTGCGAGGATTTGCGCGTGTTGCTCGGGGTGAAAGGCCGGCCGGTGTTCCGGCACATGACGCTTTACCCGAAAGCGATTCCGCAATACAATCTCGGGTACGGCCGTTACCGCGAATTGATGAGCGCCATCGAAAATCAAGCCGCCGGTCTTTTTCTTGCCGGCCATTATCGCGAAGGCGTGTCGTTGGGCGATTCGATGGTTTCCGGTTGCAACATCACTGAACGCGTGGGAAAATTCCTGACTGCCAAATGAACAGAGGCGTCCTGCTGGTCAATCTGGGCTCGCCGGATTCGACTTCGGTTGGAGACGTGCGGCGTTACCTGAATGAATTCCTGATGGACGCCCGGGTGATTGACTCGCCGTGGCCGTTGCGGCGATTCGTCGTGGGCATGATTCTTATCACCCGCCCGAAACAATCCGCCGAGGCTTATCACCAGATCTGGACGCCCGAAGGTTCACCGCTCGTCGTCACGAGTCGCCGCGTCCAAACGAAGCTGCGGGAACGCATCACCCTGCCGGTCGCCCTGGCGATGCGATATCAGAACCCTTCCATTCCGAACGCGATCCTCGGGTTGGCGGAGCAGAAAATTGATGAGGTTTTGCTCATCCCACTGTTTCCGCACTACGCCATGTCGAGTTACGAAACGGCCGTCGAACGTGTCAAAGCCGTCGCCGCCAAACTCGCGCCGCAGATGCTGATCAAGGTCCAGCCACCCTACGGGGATTCACCGGATTACATCGCGGCGCTCGTGGCCAGTGCGGCGAATTATCTGGAGGCAGGCTACGACCATTTGTTGTTCAGTTTTCACGGCATACCGGAGCGGCATCTCAGAAAAACCGATCCGACCGGCCGCCACTGCTTGACGGTCCCGAACTGTTGTGAAGGCAACAATCCAGCGCACGCGACGTGTTACCGGGCGCAGTGCCTGAAGACCGTCGCCGCATTTGTAAGAGAAGCGGGCGTGCCTGCCGGGAAATTTTCCGTGTCATTCCAGTCCCGCCTGGGCGGAGACCCGTGGCTCAAGCCGTACACTGATTTTGAACTGGCCGCTCTGCCCGAACGCGGCGTCCAAAATCTTCTGGTCATCTGCCCGGCGTTCGTTTCGGATTGTCTGGAAACACTGGAGGAAATCGGCATTCGTGGGCGCAAAACGTTCCTGTCGGCCGGCGGGAAAGAGTTCACCCGGATTCCCTGTTTAAACGAACACCCGAGCTGGATTGCCGCACTGGAGAAAATGATTGAACGCTTTTAAAAAGCCGGACCGCAGCCTGAAGCCGGTCGCCTTTACTTCCTTGCCTTCCGCCGTCCGGCGCCCTGCCCGAATTTGAGTTTAACCGTGTCCTGCAAAAAGCCGAGCAAGCCTTTTCTCCGCTTGGGCAGGACGGTCGGGATCGGCTCGCATTTATGACTGCACAACGGGCAGAGAAAATGCGGTTCGCCGCCCTTGAAACGCAACACGTGCACGCAGTCCGTGCACATCACCTCGTGACAATGGGTGCACCGATAGGTGGCCTGGGCACGGGAGTGGCGCGGACAAACAATCATGCCATCCGGCAGTACCACCGGCGGCCGGGGCCGGTCGCGCTCGAATTGTGGAATCGCAACGTTGACGTCGGTGGATTCGACAAACATTTCCACATCACCCAGGTTCACCGTCTGCCCCGGAAGCAACCACGCTTCCCGGACCGGGTCGCCGTTGATGAATGTGCCATTGGTTGAGCCGCAATCACGAATCATCACGCCGTCGTTCGACAGCACGATCTGACAGTGGTTGACGGAAACCGTGGGATGATTGATGGAGAAATCGCATTCCGGGCTGCGGCCGATCTGGTTGACGCCGAGGCGCAACTCGAGCGTTTGATTTTTCATGCCTTCTGTCTTAATTAACAGTCTCGCCATGCTATCCTCCGATTTTCTGTCCGAAGATATTCTCCACTTCCTGGCAATAAAAGTCGAGAGGAAAATGGGTAGCGGTACTTTTTGAATCTCAGCCAACGTTTGACCGACGAAAGCCAAATTTTGCTAAGTTGCCCCAAAACATGTTGAGACGGATGCTCCGTTCATCAGCATTCTGGGCGGAGTGAAAGAGTCCCCGAACACATTAACATCAGAGAAAAGATCGACTGAAACGGACGCACTAGTGGGACTGGGCTTTCCGGTGCTGGTTCAGACTGACCAATTCAGATGTATAGCCTATCGGGATAGAGGGGGAAAATGGAGAGACTATTACCATAAGGAAGAATTGCATGGGAAGATAGAACTGGTCGATTTTGCATAAAGTTCGTCTAACAGATTATCAATTTCCTCCAAACTCCAAACATGGTCTGTGATGCCCGCTTCCATAGCTGGCGTCACGCGCGAGGTCTGGTGAAGCTGCCTCGTTCATGTCCCTGCTTGAGCGTTTAGGCAGGGGGAAACTTTGACCCGAAAAGGGGAAGGTTCAAGCCCAAAGTGAGATTTCAGAAATCAAAACGCACCACTACCGGAAAATGCGCCTGTTCCCAGGCCTGCTGCCGGTGTTACTGCAGCGGGTTCCGGGCAAAGACAAATTCCCTGACAAGCTGCCCGCCAATCAAATGCTCCTGGACGATGCGTTCCAAAACATCCGGCGTGCAGGAGTGATACCAAATGCCTTCAGGATAAACGACCGCAATCGGCCCATGCGCACAAACCCGCAGGCAGTTGACCTTGGTGCGATAGACCAGCGGTTGCGGCCCGCTCAGATTCAATTCCTTGAGCCGGCGCTTCAAAAATTCCCACGCCGCCAGCCCCGCCGCCCGGGTGCAACATTTCGGCTCGGTCTGATCGGCGCATAAGAAAATGTGTCTTCGGAATTTTTCAATGCCGAACGTTTCGACGGCGTTTTGCAGTTCATCGTTCATGCCGGAAGGAACGCCAATATGCCGTTCCTCCTGAAATGTCTCAACGGGAAAACGACAGGCCGATGACACCCGTCACGGCAATCAACGCGCCGAGGGTTGAGCGCAGGCCGATTCGTTCACCGTCGATGAGACGGGTCATGGGCAGCAGCAGGATGGGCGTGGTGGCGATGACCGCGGTGACAATGCCCGCCGACGTGTTTTCGAGCGCCCACTGCATGCAACTCACCCCCACCGTCTGGCCGGCCAGGCTGTTGGCTACGACCCAGGGCCACAGGCGGCGCCATTTGTCGCGTGAGACGCGCAAGCTGTTTGGTTCCAGGATGCCGCCGTGCGCGTGTGCGCTGCGCCATTTTACAGCCAGTAAAAGCACACCCAGCGCGATGGCACCGCCAATGACGCGCTGGTAACCGGTTGTGCCGGGGTCAGGATGCTCGCCCGCCGCGTGCGCCACGGCATAGGCTTTGCGGCTCAACACCGCGCCGAGCGCGCCGCCGAGTGCACCGACCACGGTGCCGGAAATTCCGACGAACATCTGGCGCGGCGTGATTTCCAAGTGTTCGCTCGGGGCAAGCGCAATCGCCACACCCGCCAAAATGACCGTGATACAAAATAATTTGGTGAGGTCCAGGGTCGTGCCGAGCCACCACCATTCAATGGCCACCGCAAAAGGCGCCGTGAGGCATTGGGTCAGCAAGACCGTCCGGCGGCTGCCGAGCCGGGGCAGGGCTTGAAAATAACCGCTGTCGCCCAGGCCAATTCCAGCCAGTCCGCTTAAAACGAAAACCGGAAAAGCGGCGCCGGCAAAACCGTTGCCGAAGCTGTTCGCCCAAATGGCCAGAAACAGGGTCGCCAGGCAGGCGCGCCAGAAGTTGGCTTCCACACCGCCGATTTGTGTGGCCGTGCGATAACCACAAATTGCGGAGATGGCAAACAACAATGTGGTCAGGAGCGCGGCGAGCATGGGGCGCGCAGGAGTGATTACAACTGGTCGTAATACTCGTCAGAGCCGACCGCACTTTCATCGCCGGTGCTCTCGATTTCCACGCCGCTCTCCTTGAGAATTTTTGCAATGTCCGGTGAGACCCAGCGTTTGTCCTTGTCTTTGCTTTTCCGCACAGGCTTGATGCGAAAATGCCCCGTGGCATTCGATTCCAGAATGCCGCGTTCCTCCATGCGGAGCAAAACCGGTTTGGCCCAGTCCGGCTCTTCATGGAACCGCTTTTTGCCGCTGGCGCGTCGGCAGATTTCCCGGGCGGCAATATATTCACCGCCCCAGGACTTGAGGAACTGATAAATCTCACGCTCGTCCGCATCCATAATGGCAAACTGCCACAACCGGGCGGCGGAGTCGAGTCACTATCAACCCCCCGGCGGGCGCCAGACCACCGCTTCCGGTTCGGATGGGATATTAAGAGACTCAAACTCCAGTCCGCCCCGGTGGGCGTGCCGTTGCGGGCTACAAGCAAACTCCCCCATTTTTATTTTTGATGTAACATGTTAATGATAATTAACTTGAATGGTTGGTCTGAAAATTGATTCCAAATCAGTTGGCGCAGAAATCGCTGTATTTCCGTTCAAATTATGTTGTGGTGGACGTACCAGCAACTTCGCGTGAGCAACCCAAAGACCCGGCTGGCAACGGTCGAAAAGCTTGCGCAATCCGAGCATTCCGATTCGGTTGAGCCGCTGCTTTTTGCCCTGAAGGACCAGGAAACCGAAGTTCGCAGCGCCGCCGCGCGGGGGCTGGGCAGATTCCAGGACCGGCGGGCGGTTGAACCTCTGGTGCAAATGTTGCGCGATCGTGCTCCGCTGGCGCGCGCCGCGGCGGCGGAGGCCTTGGGCCAATTGGGAGATTCGCGGGCCATCGGCTGGTTGGTCAACCTGCTTCGGGATGCCGAGCCCGCCGTGCGGTCACGCGCGTCCATGAGTTTGCGGCAATTGGGCTGGCAACCGGACAACGACACCGAACGCGCATTTCATCTCATGGCCACGGGTACGCTGCGCCAGGTCGCCGCGCTGGGTGTTGGGGCAATCGAACCTTTGGTCGGGTTGCTCCGGAGTGGTCCGCCGGACAAACAATTGGAGGCCGTCAAGACCATGGGTGAAATGGATGACCGGAGCGTCATCAAGCCGTTGCTGGAAGCGCTCCGGAAAAGCACACCGGCCGTAAGGATAGCGGCCCTGGAGGCGTTGGAACGTTTTGCCGATTCCTTCGCTTATGATGACGTGGAACGTCTGCTCGCCGACCCCAACCCCGGCGTCCGTTCCGCCGCTGCGGAAACGGTCGCCAAATGTAATGGGGCCCGCGCAGTGTCCGCGCTGGTCCGCCTGTTAAAAGATTCGTCCTGGGAAGTGCGCCAGGCGGCGGTCAGGGCGTTGGGCAATCTGGGTGAGGCGACGGCGGTGGAGGGACTTTGCCAGGCGCTGCGTGACAAGGACCGCGACGTGCGTGAGGGGGCGACGGTGGCTTTGGGCCGCATTGGTGATGCGAGCGGGATTTATTCCCTGGTGCTCGCTTTACTGGATCCTGAAAGTGCCGTGCGTAATGCAGCGACCAACTCACTACAGCTGATTGACCGCCATTGGCTGAAGACGGAGGCTGCCCGCCGGGCATTGCCGGAAATCAAGACGGCCCAGAATCATCGGGACTATTGGGTCCGCCACAGCGCCACCAAATTGCTGCACCAACTGAACATCATTGTTCCCGACAAGCCGGACACCCTGCCGGCAGCGATTTCCACGGCGCAACGGCCGGACACTTCGGTGTCTGCCGCTTTTGCCATTCTGGCTGAGCTGCTTCGTGACCGCGACCGGGACCTGCGGCTGGCAGCGGCGGCCGCCTTCGGACAATTGCGAGAGAAGGGGGCGAAGGCGCTCCTGACCGCAGCCACCCGGGACAGTGATAATCTTGTCCAACAGGCGGCCCAAAGCGCCCTGGCAGCGTTGAATTGAAAACCGTTGGGACGGCCCCGATTTTGTACCCCGTGACGGCGACTTCCGGTACGGGAATTGCGGTATTTTATGCGAATTTCTTGATAAAAAGTGAACGCGACGGCTAAACAATATCAAATCCTGTTTGTGGACGACGACCCGGATTTTCTGGCCATGATTCAGGATTTCTTTGCCACGTTGGGTGAAAAAATCTGGCAAATCCATTGTGCGACCTCCGCCGATCAGGCGCTGCAACTCTTGAAAGCCCGCAAAATGGATCTCGTGGTGTCGGACGTCAACATGCCGATGCTGGATGGCATCCAGTTCCTCCACATCCTCAACCGCAGCCACCCGGATTTGAAAAAAGCGGTGATCACCGCCAATGCCACCGAGGAGAAACGCTCCGCCTGTCTCGCCGAAGGCGCCGAATTGTTCATCGAAAAACCGCGCTCGCCGGAAGGGTTGAAATCCATCTTCATCATGCTGGAGGAATTGATCACCTGGACGCCCCAGGAAGGTTTCCAGGGTGTGTTGCGCCGGGTTGGTTTGCAGGATGTCATCCAGATGGAATGTCTCGGTCGCACCTCGTCTATTCTCGAAATTCATAATCTGCAATTGCGGGGACGGATTTATATCGAAGACGGCAGGATTATTCATGCGCAAGCCGGTGACACGGCGGGAGAAGCCGCGTTTTACAAATTGTTGGCCCTCCCCAGCGGCGAGTTCCAATTGCAACCGTTCGAATCACCGCCAAAACGCACCATCGAAGGACAATGGGAATTTTTGCTGATGGAAGCCGCGCGGGTACACGATGAAACCGTCGCGGAAGCCGCGGCCGCCGGGTTGGTTTCCCCATCGGAGCCCGCACCAGGCGTTGAGCCCTCTATCGCGGCGCCTGATGCCGGCACGCGGGTTAAGGAGACTTTGATTTGCTCCGGCACGGGTGATCCGCTTTACGTCTGGCAATGCCCGGACCGGCCCGCGCGGGTGGCCCTGTTGCGGGAGGTGGCGCAACAGGCGGCGCGCTTCAGCCAGTTAATGCCGCTGGGAAATTTTGATCGGCTGGGAATTCAACTTGCCGACAGCCGGGCGGTGGCGCAGGCGGGAGCAGACCGCATGGTCTTCGTCCGGGTTTCGTCCCTGAAAGAAGAACCGGCAACCCGAATCCAATGAGCAACACCTCCCAGGAACGGCTTGCGGCCGGTACGATGGTGCCGGGATTGCTCGGTTGTGGGCTGCGCCTGCCTGACTCCACCTGCTTGAGTTACAGTTTCGATGAAATGTACCCGCGTGAGCATTGGGATTCTATCCTGAATCAATTGGCCGAAATGATGACGTCACTGGCCGGCCAGGGACTGGCTCCGCGCCGGCTGACCTGGACATTTGAGCAGGGCCAGATTTTCCTGATACCGCGGCCGGACGGCGCGCTGCTGGCCCTGGCCACCCAACCCAACACCGAAGCGGCGGAAAATGTGGACCAGCTCGCCGAGGAATTTTTCTCGCTGACCCCCGGCGATTAATCCCGGCGGACGATCGTTGCTCTCAAACGTTTCCTTTTTACTTTTCCAATTTTCCTTTCGCCTTCATCCTGACGGCGTGGAATTGTCCGTCTCGGAAATCCGTCAAGCCGTTCAAAACGCTTTGGCCGAGGACATCGGCAGCGGTGACGTCACCACGCTGGCCACCGTGCCGGAAACGGTAATGGCCCGGGCCGCCCTGCGCGCACGCGAACCGCTCGTCGTCGCCGGCCTCGCTTTCGCGGAAGCGGCGTTCACTGAGCTTTCACCGGCGGTGAAAAGCGAACGGTCGGCCGAGGATGGTCAATCCCTGAAGGCGGACGACATTTTGCTGCGCGTTTCCGGGCCGGCGCGCGCGATTTTGACCGCTGAGCGCGTGGCACTGAATTTTGTCCAGCGACTTTCGGGCATTGCCACGTTCACCGCGCAATTCGTCGAGGCCGTCAAAGGAACCCCGGCGCGAATTCTCGACACGCGCAAAACCACGCCCGGCTGGCGGCGGTTTGAGAAATACGCCGTCGTCTGCGGCGGCGGAAAAAACCACCGGCTCGGCCTGTTCGACATGGTGCTGATCAAGGACAATCATCTCGCCGCCCTGCAGCACGAGCAGCCCAACGCCATCGCCGCGGCGGTGGCCCGCGCGCGTGAAAAATTTCCAGGATTGAAGATTGAAGTCGAAGCCGACACCCTGGAACAAGCCGAGCAGGCCGCCGAGGCGGGCGCGGACATGGTTCTGCTCGACAATATGAACCTGATCCAACTGCGGCTCGCGGTGCAGAAAGTCAAGGGCCGCGCGCAAACCGAGGCCAGCGGCGGCGTGAACCCGGCCAACGTTCATGCCATCGCCGGGACCGGGGTGGATTTTATCTCCGTCGGCGCGCTCACGCATTCCGCGCGCGCGGTGGACATCGGCCTGGATTTTGAAAATTAAAATCAATGACCACGGACGCAAAAATTCTTTCGGCGTTGCGCGCGAGTCCTGACGGCGTGTCCGGCGAGGATCTGGCCGGACAATTGGACATCAGCCGCGCGGCCATCTGGGCGCGCATCGAGGAACTGCGCCGGTTGGGTTACGACATCGAGGCCGGTCCGCATTTCGGCTACCGGCTCGTCAGCGTGCCGGACGTGTTGCATGCCGACGATTTGCTGGCGCGCCTTTACAAGACCAAAATCATCGGCCGCGACATCCGCGTGTTCGAGCAGACGACCTCGACGAATGACGTGATTGAAAAGCTCGCGCGCGACGGGGTGAAGGAAGGCGTGGTGGTGTTCGCCGAATCACAAACCAAAGGGCGCGGCCGGCTCGGACGGAAGTGGATTTCACCCGCGTACAAGGGGCTTTGGTTCTCCATTTTATTGCGGCCGGATTTGCGGCCGCAGGAAACAACGCAATTGACCGTTGCCTCAGCCACCGCGCTGTGCCGCGCCCTCCAGGCTGAAACCGGTTTGAACCCCGAAATTAAATGGCCAAACGACGTTTGGGTGAACGGGAAAAAGGTCGCCGGCGTGTTGACCGAACTCAGCGCGGAACTGGACCGCGTCAACCACGTCATCCTCGGCATCGGCCTGGACGTGAATCTGGGGACGGGCGAATTTCCGGCGGATTTGCGCAAGCAGGCGACGTCGCTGAAAATTGAAGCGGGCCGGGCCTTTTCGCGCGCGGACCTGGCCGCGGCCATCTTGCGCGAGCTGGACAACGATTACCTGCGCGTTTGCGCCGGACAATTCACCAAAGTCGCTGATGAATGGGAGGGGCGTTGCCAGACGATCGGCCGCGACGTGACGATTCAGATCGGCAACCGCCGCGTCCAGGGCCGGGCGGAATCGCTCGGCGAGAGCGGCGAATTATTGTTGCGTACCGAACACGGTCATTTGGAGCGCATCAGCGGCGGCGATGTGACGTTGGAGAGGTAATGGGTGATTCGTTAAATGAGTGATTGGTGATTGGTTTTTCGCGTCTTGCGTTATTTCATTGACCAGCTACCCATTTAACCAGTCACTTATTTAACCAATCACTATGCTTTTGCTCTTCGACATCGGCAACACGCACACGCACATTGGTCTGGCGAACGACTGGCGGGTGACCAGGCAAATCAACCTCCCGACGGTTGAATGGTTTGGTGGAAACGCCAAACCGCACGTGATTAAATTTGTGGGCGCAAGACAAATTGGAGGTGTCGTTTTATGCAGCGTTGTGCCGAAGGCAACACCGGTCGTCCTGCAAGCCGTTCGCCAGCTTTGGAAATTAAGGGCGCTGGAGCTTAACCCACAGACGTTGCGCGGCCTGGGCATTGATTATCCCAGACCGCGCACCATCGGCCCCGATCGGCTGGCCAACGCTATCGCCGCCAAACATCACTTCGGTGCGCCGGTGGTGGTGGTGGATTTCGGCACGGCAGTGACGTTCGATATTGTGAATCGCGCGGGTAATTATGCCGGCGGCATCATCGCGCCGGGTCTGGCGGCGATGACGGATTATCTGCACGAGAAAACGGCGTTGCTGCCGAAAATCCGGATTCGTGAAGTGGCCGCCGTTGTTGGTAAAAACACAGAGCAGGCGATGTTGATTGGCGCGGTGCATGGGTATCGCGGTCTGGTGCGCGAGCTGATCGCCGAATTGAAGCGCGCGTTGAAGGTAAAAAATCTGCCCGTCATTGCGACCGGCGGTTATGCGCGATTGATGGCCGCAAAACTGCCGGAGATTTCCGCCGTCGAACCCGACCTGACGCTCGAAGGGTTGCGGTTGACGTGGCGAGCAGCGCCGGTTCACGGCCACCGGTAAATCAGCGTTGCAAAAACACCGTGCGCCGTGAAATCGTTCAAGTGGGTGCTGCTCGGTTCGGAATATCGCGAAAATTCGTAATGTAATGCTCCGGAAAGATTCCGGGTCAACTGCCGCGTCAAGCCCACAAACAAAACGTGACGCGTATAATCCAGGCCCAGGGGTACGCCGTTCGGCGCATTGTTTTGTCCGAAACCGGCGTCGGAAAAGCTGTAGGAGGCCTGCAGCCCGGTTTTCGCATTCAACGCATAAGCAGTGGTTCCGGTAAAGGTGTAAATGTCGCCGCGATAAGGCACGACGGAGGAATCGCCATTGACGGCGGTAACTGCCAACGAGTGAGTATAGGTGAACGTCCCGGAAAAGTATAATCGCCGGAATGGCGTCAGGGTGGCGGTGATGCCACAGGTCTGCGCCCGGTAGCGCCCGTCGTCAATCTGGCCACCGTTCGGTGGGGGGAAGAGAGGTGGATTGGGATCCGTGGTGGATGAATACTCGGTAGCGGTCAACTGGTAGCTTAACGTGGTTCGCAACCAGTTTAAGGGATGGAGCGTCAGTTTGGTTTCAACGCCGTCACTTTGAATCTTCCGGTTGAGGATGAATGCCGGATAGCCATTGAAGGGAGCGGCAAATCCCAGGTTGAGTGGATCATTGAACACATCGATCAGGTGATTGTAATCCGAGTCGCTGTACTGCCTCAGGTAGGCTGCTTCCCAGGCCACCCAATACCAGGGCGAGGTGTTGAAACCGGTTCGGAGATTGTAATGGAGGCTGGTCACGTCGGTTTTGTTCGTGTACTGCCCGGCACCGGCCTGCTGGAATTCGCCAATACTGTCCTCGTCAAATCGCGCGTCGGCGAAAAGGACGGTGAAAGGAATCCTGGTGAAGCGCAGATTCGCATTTTGTGACGCCTTGAATTCATCGTAATCGGAGAACCCGTCGGCGTTGTTGCCCGATTCAAAGTAAGGAATGCTGTCACCAAATCCCTCCTGGTGCGTCCATTCGTTCTGTGAACCCAGCGAGCAGCTCAAATAGTCCAATGGCCGAAAGAGACTGGCCACGCTGAAGACCTCCGATTCGCGGCGCAGGGTGATCTCACCGCTGGTCCACGCAGACGGCTCGGCGACAACCGGGTTAAAGACCGGGCTGTTGGTCTGGCTGAAGAAATCGCTGCCGTCCAACTTCGAATAATAGTAACCGGCGGATAAGAACCACCAATCGAAGAGTTGTTTCTCCAGCATGACTGTGTTCATGCCCTGAACATGGTGATAATTATCCGAAGTGGAGGTGGTACCACTGTTCGGGCCGGTCTGCTGGAAAATATTATTTTCGTTCCCGCGGTTGTTCAGGCTGTAAAATTCGACCTGTGCGTTGTCCTCCAGATGCCAGTCGTCGAAATCGTATGTGACATCAAGCTTGAGGATGTGGGTTTGTTCGTCAATGGCTTTGGTGGAGGGCGCAATATTGACGCCGCTCGCCGTACCCCAGTCCAAGGTGGATTCGATTCCCTTTTTAAAATCATATTCGTAGCCCAGCACGATTTGTGGCCAGCGCGGCAGGGTTAAGCCGAAATCCGCCAAGAACCGGCCGTTATCCACGTAGAAATCCTGGTTCAAACTCAACTCAGGCGGAATCGCGACCGGATCGTATCCGCCGCTGTCATCGTAATATTTGCGCCATTCTTCAAAACCAGTGTGGATGAATCCATGGTCCGCCTCATCCACCGCCAGGTTCAACTTATAATCCCGGTCGGGGGCGATAACATGCCCGCTGAGCGAGAATTTTTCCGTAGGACTGGTTTGTTGGGTGAATGAAAACTCTTCAGCCCCGCCCGAAAAACCGTCATTCACGCCCTGAAGTTCGCGAAATTTCGCCTTGTCACCCTGGACATCAATCCAGCCGATCGTGGGCGAGAAGGAAAGGCCAAGTGACGCGATTTGATTCGTTGTGCTCCAATTCCCACCCTGGTCAATCCAGGCGCGCAACAGGCTGATTTGTTCCGGAGTCAGCTGGTTGCCTTTGCCCATTGGCGGCATCTCCATGTCTTTCACCTGCCGGGCCACGTAATGGATCAACAGACTGCTGGTGCTGTCTCCCGCGACAATGTCATTGGTGTCGTTGTCACCACCGGCCAATGCCGAGGGGCGGTCGTCGAGCCGGAAGTGACTCTTCGGTTTTTCGCCGCTATGACAACGGAAGCAGGAAGTTTCGAAAATGGGCTGGACGTCGCGGTCAAAAACAATTTTCACCCCGGCCGGTGGAGGCAAGGGCACCGGGTTGGTTTCGGCGGCGGAAATTGAAAAAGAAAAAAGACAAAAGACAAGACGCAAAATTGGAAATTGATGGAAAACCTCGAAGGCCCAACACCCAACCTCCAACATCCGATGAATTGCCGAATCCAGGAGCGTTCGAGGTTGGATGTTCGATGTTGAATGTTGAATGTTCATTCAGTATCGCAACAGCGGGTCCACGTTCGAACCGTGAATGGCCGTGTGACAACCGGCCGTCCAGCAAGTCCCTACTTGTAAAAATGGCGTATGATCCACGTTGCCGATCAGGATGGCACCGGAGTTTCCCGGCGGTTGCACCTGCGCGTGACAACGCAGACAAAGATTCGGGTCGCTTTCGATCAGCATCTTTCGGTTGATCGAGCCGTGGGGATTATGGCAGACCGCGCAGCCTTCGCGCATGGCTTCGTGCTCGAAAACGAATGGGCGCGTTTGATCGCGGTGGCATTGCGCGCAACTCTCATTTTGCCGGGCCATGGCCAGCCCGCCTTTCGGTTTTAGAATATCCCCCCCGTGCGGGTCGTGGCATTGCACGCAACTCATGTGCCCCTCAATGACGGGGTGATGCTGCGGCAGGTTGAACTCGGCTTGTACGTCCAGATGGCATTGGAAACAGGATGTCGGGTCGGTGCCCGGATTAATGATAAATTTTGCATTACCGCCGGTTTCGATGTGTTTGCTGCCGGGGCCGTGGCAGGATTCGCAACCGGTGTCGCCGGCCATTGCCGCGTTGGCAAAATGAACCCGGGCATGCGGACTGGCGGGAAACTCCCGGACCATCTCGGCATGACAATCCATGCAGGCCTGGTTACCGACATAATAGGCGCCCGGGATTTCCAGCGGCACCGTTACTGCCGTCGGCGTGGTGGAACAGGAATTCAAAAGGGGCATCACAGCCCCCGCCGTTCCCAATGCCGCGATGAGGATGGCCATTGGCTTCAGCCTTATCCCGTCTTTGGACGCCCGGCACATGAGTTTCAGCGTTGAGCGGGTTGATTGGTCACTGCCGCCGCTTTGATGATTTCGGCAACGATCGAGTCGGAAAAGTCCCCGCTGACCGGGAACACCGTCTGTAAATGACCGTTCCCATCCACAATGAGCGTGCGGAAGTTATGATTGATTAATCCATTGTCGGATTCGTAGTGGACGCCGGACTGTTCGGCCAATTCACCGATTTTCTCCGGCGGCCCGGTCAGAAAGCTCCAATGCTTCGGATCATATCGATAGCTGTCCCCGTAGGCCTGCAGCACGGCTGGCGTGTCGAATTCGGGATCGAACGAAATCGAGAGAAAATGCCAGTTGGTCGGCGCACCGCGCAGGGCTTCAAGTTTTTGTGAGGCTTCCTGAAAATTTTTTGACAGTCGCGGGCAATAATTCGGCAGGGGACAACGGGTATAAACGAAGGTGATGGCGAGTGCCTGCCCATGAAAATCGCTCAAGCTGACGGCCTGCCCCAGTTCGTTGGTGAACTTGTAATACCAAAGGGGATTTCGGCCGTGAGCTGGCGGCGGCGGTAATGGTTTGCTTTCGCTTAAGGGAACGGTTCCGATGCGGGTGATCCGGTCCACCCAACTGTCCGTCTGTGTCACGTGAAGCTGAAAGGTGACCAGGTCGCCGGGATGCAAACCGGCCAGTTCCCGGGTGTCCCTGACCTTGAACGGCATGGTCATGGCGCTCATATAATTGGAAACGGCCTCGTGACTGATGGTGACCGTTTGATCGTTGGAATTGAATTCGCGCACGACGCCCCGGGCGGCGAACACTTGTGCGCCGGTCTCAGCCGGATCCGGAGATGGCGCGGATTGTGCGTGTGGCGAGAGCAGCGAGGCAAAACAAAAAACGCCTGTCAAAAATCCCCGGGACCACATACTTTTTCAACTTGCCGTTAATTCAACTCTTGGTTTGTCGGGTGAAATAACGGGTTTGCGGCTGCTACGCAAGCTCATCACGGGCTTGAATTCGGCTGAAGACGGACGCGGTAATATCCCGGATTCCCCGAGGCAGCGGGGTCGTCAAACAGGACCGGACTGCCCGCCGCCATATTCGTGCTGAGAATGGTCCAGCTGCCTGAACTCAAACTTGAGGTTCGTTGGACTAGATAAGTAAGCCCTGGATTTGCCGTATAATCGAAACGGAAATCCGACGGCGGCAGGAATTGCGGCGCACTCAGGATAATGGGCACCGGCGTAACGACGTGAATGGTAACGGAATCGGTGGAGGTCAATCCGCTGTTGTCCGAAGCCACGGCCGAAAAGGTGTAATCCGCTGCCCCCAGGCTGCTCACCGGGACCGCATAGGGCGAGGTCGGCACGTTGGCCAGCGAGGCCGCGCCCTCGAAAAATTGAACATTGGTCACGGTTCCACTCGAACTGGAAGCGGTTGCCGTCAGCGTAAAGGAGGCCGGCGTGCTGAAGGTGGCATTATTAACCGGATTGGTGATGGCAACCGTTGGTGGGACAGCAACCGCCGCGACGTTGACCGCCCCCGTCATCCCGATCGAGAAATGATTCTCGCAAAAATACAGAAAACTGCCGGCGGAAGAGAACACATTCGTGAAGGAATGGGGACGGCCGACTAACGTCGAGTCCCACAAGCCGCTGGGCACCCCGTTATCATCACCCGAGACACCGTTGGTACCGCTGGTGGTGGAGTGCAAAGTGCCCTCCCAGACCCAGACGACCTGGTCCCCCATGTTGATATTCGTAATCGGGGGCACAAACACGTCGGCGGCTTGGCCCGAGAGATTGGTGTTGCCAACGAACACCGTGACCGAGGCGGCCGAACCCGAAAGCGCGCCGGTGAGAATCATCGTGCCGATCATCACACCTGCCCATCGCGAAAAACGTTTTATCGCATTCATTTTCTTCATCCTTGTTTTATTTATCTTACGGTTTGCCGATTGGCAGAATCCAACAACGTGCAATCCACTGAGCCACGGGCATACGTTTTTGGGACATCGGTTTGACCGTGCCCCGGCGCCCAAACGAATTACTCCGGCCAAACCAGTGACGGCAACAACGGCCCGGTTGATTCGACACGCTGTGGTTTGAGAAGCGACCGCCGGCGAATGTCTTATGCTCCAATTTGGAATTTGGCTTTTTCAAGTTAGCTTTGGCCCCAGGGCCACCATCTTCCCTCTATGTTAGGAGGGAAGATTGGACAATTTGTTCCCGTGAGCTAAAATTCTGAAGCCCAGCGACCCTGGCGACTCCTTTGGAAAATCATGACAATCAAAGGGAAAAGCCCTATAATAGGAGGCTGCTGGCGGGAACAATTGACGCATTAATGGCTCTTACTATAGATGGCGCGTTATGGCTAAAGGTGTGGACTTTGAAAGTCTGGTGGCTTGTCATTACCAGTCGCTGTATCAATTCGCCTTCAGCCTGACGCGTGATGAGGCGGATGCCTGCGACCTTACCCAACAGACGTTTTGCATCTGGGCGGCCAAAGGTCACCAATTGCGTGATGAATCAAAAGTGAAAACCTGGTTGTTTACCACCCTCCACCGCGAGTTTCTGGGAGCGCGGCGGAAACAAGTCCGTTTTCCCCATGTCGAGTTGGATCAGGCCGCCGCCGAACTTCCCGTCGTGTCGCCCGCCCCTCTCAATCAACTGGATACGGAGCAGCTGCTTTCCACCCTGGCACGTTTGGACGAAATTTACCGAGCGCCGGTCGCCTTGTTTTACCTGCAGGACCATTCCTATCTTGAAATCGCCGAAATACTTGAAGTGCCGATCGGCACCGTCAAATCGCGCCTGGCGCGCGGCCTTGACCGGCTGCATCAATTGCTGACGGGAGGCGCCGCGGCCCATCCGTCTTCAATGCTCCCGGAACCGGATTTATGAATCGCGACGACGCCAAAAGCATCTTGTTGCTCTACCGCTCCGGTACGGCGGACGCCGCGGATCCGCAAATGGCCGAGGCGCTGGCGTTGGTGAAACAAAACGCCGAACTGGCACGCTGGTTTGGCGAGCATCGCGCCCGACAGGAGGTTTTACGCGCAAAGTTCCGGCAAATCCCGGTGCCCGCCGGACTCAAGGAACAAATCATTTCCGAGCAGGCGGCGCGGGAAAAAATCATTATCTGGCGGCGGAACCTTGTTCTCACGGCCGCGGCCGCCGTCATCGTGGCGTCGCTCATTCTGGCAACACTTTGGCTTCGCCCCGCAGGCAATGATAACACTCTGGCCATTTACCAGAACCGGATGGTGGGGGTTGCGTTACGCGGTTACGCCATGGATTTCGCAACGAACAACGCCGGGCAAATCCGCGCCTACTTCGCGCAAAATCATGCGCCGGCGGATTATGTGTTGCCGGCGCCACTCGAGAAAGTCGCCCTGACCGGCTGCGCCATCCAAAGCTGGCAGGGAGAGAAGGTTTCCATGATTTGTTTCCGCACCGGCAAACCGCTTTCACCCGGCCAACCAGGGGATCTTTGGCTGTTCGTCGTTGATCGTGCTTCGGTCAAAAACGCCCCGTCCGCCGGGCCGCCGCAACTGACCAAAGTCAACCAACTCATTACTGCAACCTGGGCGCAAGGCGACAAACTTTACCTGCTGGGCACGGCAGGCGACGAACAAACCATCCGGCAGCTCTTGTGAACGGGGCGACGACCAGCGCCATTAGTCACTTTCAACGCTCATATGGGAGATGACCCATTGGAAATCCCCCCAATCGCCGCTCGGGAGTGAAATAGGCAGATTGGCCACGTCCGGATATGGCGGACGGAGGGTGCTTGGCTGCTGCCAGTGGTGCAACGCACTATGGCCATCGGCAAAAGAAAACGCCGCCGCCCCGTTGTGGTACGAGGCGGGCAGATCCCGCCACTGCCAGGAATAGGCGCGATTGATAAAATATCCATCATTGATGCTGTCGGGATGCTCATCCAGGAACACAAAAATTTCCGTCGGATGGGGAATTTGCGTAATCTTGAAAAATTGCACGTAATCGGGATTGTTGCTGTTGGTGCCACTGGCCGTGAATGGCCCGACGTCACCCACCATGGCATTCATCGAATAGCTGCGGATGCGCGCCGTCCAGCCAACGGCGCGTTGAGCACCGCTCAAGGCATGGTCGGAAGGACATCGGAAAATACTCGTCTGGCCATTGACGTACGGACCCAGGCTTGCCTGAGTGATGGTGGCCAGGTTCGTGTTATCGGAACTCGTATCCCAGGTCATGACGTTGTTGACCCAGTTGAGGTTGGTCCGGCTCCCGGTCTCCGTCATGACCAGATTGTCCGCTAACTGGCCGTTATGATCATCCGCGTAAAGCTCCCACGCAAATTCGAGTTCACGCGTGTTGCTCAGACAAATCAGGCCGCGCGCCCGCTCGCGCGCCGCCGCCAGGGCCGGCAGTAAAATCGCCGCCAGGATGGCGATGACGGCGATCACCACCAATAACTCAATCAACGTGAAGCCAACTGTAAGACGCTGCGGCTCCCGCAAAACGGGACGGGCATTCATGGCGTAAAAATGCTGGCCGCGTAAAACTGGCTGATAGGTGCGCTGGCCATGTCAGACATGTCGCGGCTGGTTCGTTTATTAATAGACCTTTTACGCTCTTTTAGTCGCCCTGTCAAAGGCATTTCGCCAAATCCGCGATTGCCCCGCCGACCCGCTTTCCGCAAAATCCCGGCTTTATGGCGAGCAGCCGCAGGCAATATCCATTTCATCTGATCGAACCCAAATGGCAGCAAATCTGGGACATACAACAAACTTTCCGCGCGTTTAACCCCGGCGAGCAAATCCCCCCGGACCATCCGTTCGCCCAACGACACAAACTTACCGGTAAACCGGCTGCCACTCAATTGCCGCCAAAATTTTACATCCTCGACATGTTCCCGTATCCGAGCGGCGCGGGCCTGCATGTCGGTCATCCGGAAGGCTACACCGCTACGGACATCCTAGCCCGCTACAAACGCGCGCTCGGTTTCAACGTCCTGCATCCGATGGGCTGGGACGCCTTCGGCCTGCCCGCCGAGCAATACGCCGTCAAGACCGGCCAGCATCCGCGCCAAACCACCGAACAGAACATCGCCACGTTCAAACGCCAGATTCAATCGCTCGGTTTCAGCTACGACTGGTCGCGCGAGCTCGCCACCACCGACCCCGATTATTTCAAATGGACCCAGTGGATTTTTCTCAAGCTTTACAATTCATGGTTCAATCCGGAAACGAACAAGGCCGAGCCAATCGAGACGCTGAAATGCCCGGCAGAATTGGAATCGCAATCGGTGGGGCGAGCGTCCTCGCGAGCCGATTCAGGCGGCGGCTCGTCAGCAGCCTCGCCCCACCAAAACCTCAAATCTGCCCGCCGCGGTTTTGTGGATTCAAGACGTCTAGCCTACGTCAGCGAGCAACCCGTCTGGTGGTGTGAGCAACTGGGCACCGTACTTGCCAACGAAGAGGTCGTGGATGGCAAAAGCGAAGTGGGCGGTTTCCCCGTCGAGCGTAGGCCAATGCGCCAGTGGATGCTCCGAATCACCGCTTACGCCGAGAAATTACTGGCCGACCTCGATACAATTGACTGGAGCGAGTCGCTCAAGGAAATGCAGCGGAACTGGATTGGGCGGAGCGAAGGGGCTGAGGTAGACTTCCAATTGTTGCTAGCGAGTGGCGGACGTTTTCAACCCGGCGGACCAGATTACGAAAGAATCCGCGTCTTCACCACACGCCCCGACACGCTCTTCGGCGCGACTTACATGGTGCTTGCGCCGGAACACAAGCTGGTGGATTACATTACGCCCCTGAAGCAGCGGAAGGCCGTCGAAGACTACAAGGCTTTCGCTGCCAGCAAGAGTGACCTCGAACGCACTGAACTCGCGAAAGAAAAAACTGGCGTGTTCACTGGCGCTTGCGCCATCAATCCGGTCAACGGCGAAAAAATTCCCATCTGGATTGCCGATTATGTTCTCGCCAGTTACGGCACTGGCGCCATCATGGCCGTGCCGGCGCACGACACCCGCGACTTCGAGTTCGCTACCAAATTCAACCTGCCTATCGTTCAGGTCGTCGAACCACCCGATCCGAAAACCGATTGGCGCGGTTTCGTGGATGATGGCACTTCGGTCAATTCAACCGGCCCGGAGATTTCCATCACTGGTCTGCCGACAGCCGAAGCCAAAAAGAAAATCACCGCCTGGCTCGAATCCAAAGGGCTCGGCAAAAAGACCGTCAATTACAAATTACGCGACTGGTTGTTCAGCCGTCAGCGTTACTGGGGCGAGCCGTTCCCGATTGTCTGGAAAAAGGGCCCGGACGGTCAGTCCTATCACGAAGCGTTGCCCGAATCCGCGCTGCCGGTCCTGCCGCCGGAATTGACCGATTATAAACCCACCGCGACCGGCGAACCTCCGCTCGCCCGCGCCAGGGATTGGGTAAACCTGCCCGACGGTTCTGCGCGCGAGACCAACACGATGCCCCAATGGGCCGGCAGTTGCTGGTATTATCTCCGTTACCTCGATGCGAAAAATTCAAACGCTTTTGTCAGCAAGGAAGCGGAAGCGTACTGGATGGGTGCGATCAGTCCACAGTCCACAGGCCGCAGTCCACAGTCAGACTCAGGACTGAAGACTCAAGACTCAGGACTTAAATCAACGACGCCAGGAGTTGATTTGTATGTCGGCGGCACCGAGCACGCCGTGTTGCACCTGCTTTACGCCCGGTTCTGGCACAAGGTGCTTTACGACCTCGGTTATGTTTCCACGCCGGAGCCATTCTTCAAACTCGTCAATCAGGGCATGGTGCTTGGCGAAGACAACCAAAAAATGTCGAAGTCGCGCGGCAACGTGATTCCCGTGGACGTGCCGGTGCAGGAAGTCGGCACGGACGCCCTGCGCCTGTTTGAAATGTTTATGGGCCCGCTCGAAATGGTGAAGCCATGGAGCACCAAAGGTGTCGAAGGCGTTTATCGTTTCCTCGGCCGCGTCTGGCGGTTATTCGTGGATGAAAAGAGCGAAACGGAATTCGAGCAGGCGGAGACGACCGCAAAGAACGCACAGGAACGCAAAGAACTTTTGAAGCTAATCAGGATGGATTCCGTTGTCAAAGACGTCGCCGCCACTCCGGCGCAATTGAAAACGCTTCACGCCTGCATCAAGAAAGTGACTGAAGACCTCGACGGTTTGCGTTTCAACACAGCGATTTCCGCGATGATGGTTTTCGTGAACGACGCGATCACGTGGGAAACGAAGCCTGTTTCCGTGCTGCGCGAGTTTTTGATTCTCCTCGCCCCCTTCGCGCCGCATCTGGCGGAAGAGTTGTGGTCCAAAATCGCTTCAGCCTTCAGCCTTCAGCCTTCAGCCTTGGCATACGCCCCCTGGCCCAGGTTCGATCCGGCGTTGCTCGTCGAAAGCGAGATGGAAATTCCGGTGCAGGTGAACGGCAAGCTGCGCGACGTCATCAAGGTTCCCGCCAATGCCGACAACGCCGCACTGGAAGCCGCTGCCAAGGCGTCGGAGAAGGTTCAACCGTTCATCGCCGGCAAGACCATCAGGAAAATCATCGTCGTGCCGAAAAAGCTGGTGAACCTGATTGTCAGCTGATTTTGTAGCAGCCGAAGTGAGGAGGTTCTGACTTGATTCCGCCATCAGTACTCCGCATTCCGCATTGGAAGAATGAGCCTCGCGACCTCGGCTGATACGAAGTTATTTTTCCGCCCCGGCCAGCAGGGTCTGGAAATGCGGCGGCTGTTCCTCGTGCGCCACGACGCTGATTTCAATCTTCTTGAAGCCGGCATCCTCCAGCCAGCGATGCAGGTCACTTTCCGCAAAACCCGGCCAGCGGTCGCCGTAAAGCTCGTGCGCCTTCTCGAAGTTGTGCTTGAGCAAATCCAGAATCATGATTTGCCCGTGCGGCCGGAGGATTTTGTATGCGGCGGCAATCGCCTGGGCCGGTACTTCGGCATGGTGCAATGCCTGGCTCAAAATCACGAGGTCAACGCTGTTCGGCTCGATCGGCGGGCGCTGCAAATCGCCGAGCCGGAATTCCAGGTTCTTCAGCCCGTTCTTCTTCGCCTTGGCCGTGCCAAACGCCACCATCTTTTCCGAATTGTCCACGGCGATGACCTTTTTGCAGCGGCGCGCCAGCAGCTCACTCAACAAACCTTCGCCGGCACCCAGGTCGGCGACGACCAACGGCGGCAAAATCCGCAACAGCAGATGCCCGAACGCCTGCCATGACCGGCCCGGACCATAGACGCGGTCGAAACGCCCGGCAATCTGGTTGAAATAAACCTGCGCCTGCTCGCGGCGGCGGGCCAGAATGCGTTTGAGATTGATCTGGTCGCCTTCGTATTCGGACAGTTCCTTCGCGCCGCGAATCGCCAGTTGAATGAGTTCGCGCGCCGCGCCGTCAGCTTGCGAATTCGGTCTGTAAAATGTCCGCTTGCCCTCGCGCCGCGATTGCAGCAGCCCAGCGTCCTGCAACAGCCCCAGGTGCGTGGAGATGCGCGACTGGCCGAGCCGTGTGACCTCTTGCAGCTCGTTCACCGACAGCTCATCCCGCTCCAACAGCGCCACCATCCGCAGGCGCGTCGGATCGGACAAAGCCCGAAGTGATTTCAGTGCCGAGGACATCGTTTTCCAGCGCGCCGCGATTTTTCGAGAAAACCTGTTGACGCGCTTCAATTCTGATATATCATCTTATCCTGATACGTCAATATGACAATTGAATCAATTATTCCATGAGTAAAAATTTCATTTTCTCGTCCGAGTCCGTCGGCGAAGGCCACCCGGACAAGGTTTGCGACACCATTTCCGATTACGTGCTGGACGCCTGCCTCGCGCAGGATCCCCACAGCCGCGTCGCCTGCGAAACCTATGCCAAGTGCAACCTGGTGGTGGTCGGCGGCGAAATCACGACCAAGGCCAAGCTCGATTTCAACGCCATCGCCCGCCAGGCAATCCGCGACATCGGCTACACGCACGATGACGACGTGTTCCACGCCGACAAGGTGCTCATCATGAACGCCATCACGTCGCAGTCGCCGGACATCGCCCAGGGCGTGGACGCGCGCGCCGCTGAAGGCAAGGATACCGCGGAGCAGGGCGCCGGCGACCAGGGTTTGATGTTTGGTTATGCGACGACGGAGACGCCAGAGTTGATGCCCGCACCCATCATGTTCGCGCATCAACTGGGCCGTGAACTCACCCGCATCCGCAAAACCGGCAAGGTCAAGTGGCTCCGGCCCGATGCCAAGAGCCAGGTTTCCGTCCGCTACGTGAATGACCAGCCCGTCGAAATTACCAACGTGGTCATTTCCACCCAACACGCGCACGATGCGAAGCATGAGACGATCAAGGAATTTTGCATCGAAGAAATCATCAAGAAGACTTTACCGAAAAATCTGCTCACCAAAAATACTACGTTCCTCATCAACCCGACCGGCCGGTTCGTGGTCGGTGGACCGCAGGGCGACACCGGCCTGACTGGGCGCAAAATTATCGTGGACAGCTACGGCGGTATGGGCCGGCACGGCGGCGGCGCCTTCAGCGGCAAGGATCCGTCGAAGGTGGACCGCAGCGCAGCGTACATGGGCCGTTATGTGGCCAAGAACATCGTGGCCGCGGGCCTGGCGACCAGCGCGGAAATCCAGTTTGCCTACGCCATCGGTTATCCCGACCCGGTTTCGGTTTGCGTGAATACTTTCGGCACGGGCGTCGTGAGCGACGAAGCCATTGAAAAAGCGGTCTGCGAAGTATTCAGCTTCAAACCCGCCGCCATCATCAAGCAACTCAACCTGCTGCGGCCGATTTACGCCAAGACCACCAATTACGGTCACTTCGGCAAAACGGACCCCGATATTACCTGGGAACGCGCGGACAAGATTGAAGAACTCAAACGCGCCGCCGGCAGCGCCAAAGCTGACGCGGCGTCCGCCACGGTAAAGAAGGCCGCCTCCGCCAAGCGCGCGGCAAGAACGCAAGTGTCCGCCTGACGATCTACTTTCAACATTCAACTCTCAACTGACCATGACAACCATCAAACTTTCACCTTCACGCACCAGGCCCGCCAGGCTCAACGGCAACGGCGCGAAACAGGATTATTATGTTCGCGACCTTTCGCTCGCCGACCTCGGTCGTCGCGAAATCGAGGTTGCCGAGCAGGAAATGCCCGGCCTCATGGCTGTGCGCGCCAAGTACGGCCCGCAAAAGCCGCTCAAGGGCGTGCGCGTTTCCGGGTCGTTGCACATGACCATCGAGACCGCCGTGCTCATCGAGACCCTGGTTGAACTCGGCGCTTCCGTGCGCTGGGCGAGCTGCAATATTTTCAGCACGCAGGACCAGGCCGCCGCCGCCATCGCTAAAACCGGGGTGCCGGTGTTTGCCTTCAAGGGCGAATCGCTCGAGGAATACTGGCAGTTCACCCTCGACATGCTCACGCATCCCGGCAACAAAGGCCCGCAACTGGTCGTGGACGACGGCGGCGATGCCACGCTGCTTTTGCACAAAGGCTGCGAAATGGAGCAGGGCGACAATTGGGTGAACACGCCCAGCGACAGCCACGAGGTTTCCGTGGTCAAAAACCTGTTGAAGAAATGCGCGAAAGAGCGTCCCGGCTGGTTTACCCGGGCCGTGAAGGATTGGAAAGGCGTTTCCGAAGAAACCACGACCGGTGTGCATCGTCTCTACCAGATGCTCGAAGCGAAAAAGCTGCTCGTGCCCGCCATCAACGTCAATGACTCCGTCACCAAATCGAAGTTCGACAATCTCTACGGCTGCCGGGAATCACTCGCGGACGGACTCAAGCGCGCGCTCGGTGTGATGATCGCCGGCAAGACCGCCCTCGTCTGCGGCTACGGCGACGTCGGCAAAGGGTGCGCGCATTCGCTGCGCGGGTTCGGCGCGCGCGTCATCGTCACCGAGATCGACCCCATCAATGCGCTGCAGGCGGCGATGGAAGGATTCAAAGTCACAACCATCGAAGACACGCTCGGGGAGGCGGACATTTATGTGACGACGACCGGCAACCGCGACGTCATCACGCTCGAACACATCCTTAAGATGAGAGACCAGGCCATCGTCTGCAACATTGGCCACTTCGACAACGAGATTCAGGTGGACCGCCTGAACAACGCCAAGGGCGTCAGCAAGGTGAATATCAAACCGCAGGTGGACCGTTACGATTTGCCCGATGGCCGCGCCATTTACCTGCTGGCTGAAGGCCGGCTGGTGAACCTCGGCTGCGCCGAAGGCCATCCGAGCTTTGTTATGTCGAACTCCTTCACAAACCAAATCCTCGCGCAACTGGATTTGTGGAAGAACAAAGACACCTACAAAGTTGGTGTCTATCGTCTGTCCAAGAGATTGGACGAGGAAGTCGCCCGACTGCACCTGGACAAGATCGGCGTGAAGCTGACGAAGCTCACCAAGAAACAGGCCGATTACATCGGTGTGCCGGTGGAAGGCCCGTACAAGCCGGACCACTACCGGTATTGAGCGAATTCAAATCTCGAATACGAATTGAAATCGGTCAACGTGCTGCTGACGCAAAGCTTTTCAACGCATCATCACATGAATCCGATCATCCTCGCCAAATATCGGAAGGTGGATTGGGTTTTCGCCGTCTATAAGGGCATCGAGTTGCAAGCAATTTACCTGATGAAACCGGCAGGTTTAAGGCCGTATTTTTCAAAATGGGAATCAAAATGGCATGAATCGGGCGGCAAAGACATCAACAACCCCAAAATTCCCGTGAAGTTTGTCGTGCAGCGCGGAAAGTTGGTTTATCGAAAACCGTCTGGTTGATAGAGCACCACCGGCATAGATTCCGACGTAACCGCGCTTTCACAAGCGCGGCTACAACCTAGGCGAACGGACAACCGTTCGCCTTTTCCTTGGGGTGGCCTGTTCAATTATTTAGAGAATGCAGCGCTCGGTCCAATTTTGAAAGACCTCATCACGCAAAGTAGCCTGCCGCTAAAATCGGTCGAATCGGATTTTGCCGTGGATTCCACGGGCTTCACGACAGCGCGGTTTGTGCCGTGGTATGACCATAAATACGGCGTGACCCGCCAAGAGCATGACTGGGTCAAAGTCCACTTGATGTGCGGCGTAAAAACGAATGTGGTGACTGCGGTCGAGATTCACGAAAGGGACGCCAGTGACACCAAAATCCTGCCGTCGCTGGTGGCAAAGACCGCCGTAGGGCATCGTGTAGTACATGGAGGACCGAAATATTGGGAACTGCAACACATTACGCTCGCGATGGTCGAGGAGTTGCACCAACTCAGTCCGTTCGACCCAGAGCATCTGCCGGAGGAGATACTATTGACCGAGGCGTTTCATCGGCGGTTTCCGGACCTCCCGCAGATTGGCTGTTTCGACACGGCGTTTCATCACGAGATGCCGCGCGTATTGTGAGGTTCGGAATCCTTCCTCATGCGATTTTCCTGGGAAATATCGAATATTCAGTTTCCAACTTTATTGTTCTTTTACATCTTGTTGTTGTCTACGTGCAATTAAGTACGCAACTTTCAAATAAAGTGCGCTACTAGCAATTAAAGTCCGCTACTTTTCCTCGTGTCCCGTTGGCGTTGTTGCGAATGGTAATGTGATGCGAAACGCGATGCAACAAAGTCGATTTCGGTTTGACTCGGGGTCCAAAATGGACCCTCTGTATTCACGGAATAATGTTGGTTGCCACGTAGTGTTTCTCAGTCCGCCGGCGATCTTAATTCCGCTTCTGGCAGGCCAGGCGCAGTGACTTTCACGACGATGGGACCACTCTGTCGCCCGCTTTGCACGATGGCCAGCGCACGGCCATTGTGCAACTTGCGCTGACGTGCGGTCAACGGCGTCATGTCCTCCTGGTTTCCGTTGTCCAAGGCCAGCAGCTGCCCCGTACCGGAGACCTCTACCGAACAAATTGCGTCATGATTCTGGACGAGCACACCTTTGGCGTCCACCAAGCGGATTTCAATTTGGAAAGCGTCTTCCCCATTCGCTGCCAGCCGCACGTGATCAGGAATCAAATCCAGTCGCGCCGGCTTGCCCGCCGTGACTAGGCGGTAAACGACATCTTTGCCAGAGCCGCTGCCGACGGCCTTCAACTCGCCGGGTTCAAAATGCACGCGCCAGCGGCGAATGCGGTCTGGCGCGTCAGCCAGGCTTTTCTTTCCGAGCGACTTCCCATTCAAGAACAACTCGACGGTTTTGCAGTTGGAGTACACCTCGACAGGAAGTTCCTGTCGGGGGTCATCGGTCCAATTCCAATCGCTCCGCATGGGTTGCCAGCCGAAATCACCCTGCCAGCTTTTGGCACCGTGATTGGCCGCGCGCGAACGGACACCGATGTAAACCATCGGCGTTTCTGACCAGAGCGACTCGCGGAAGTAGGCTCGCGGCTTCTCAAATCCACAGGTGTCGAACAGTCCGTCGTCCCAGCCACGCGCCGGCCATTTTTTTGCCTCGCCGAGATAATCAAATCCCACCCACAGAAATTGTCCGGGCACGCGCGGGTTTGTCGCGCACAGTTCGGCATAATCCAATCCGTAACCGGTTTCGCTGAAGAAGAATTTACGGTCCGGATAACGTGCCAGGTCCGTGAGGAACGGGTCGAATTGATAATTGACACCGACAACGTCGAGCAGGCCGGCCAGCCCGGTGGCGTCGGAGGCGGGCAGATTGGCCAGCGCCGCCGTCACGGGCCGCGCGTCGTCGTTTTCACGCACGTCGGCGATCAGGCGCCGGGCAATGGGAACGAGGGTGGTGGCGGAAGGTTTGTTGGAATCATAATTCTTGTCCGTCGGATAGCTGAAGGGATCACCCGGATAATCAATTTCGTTGCCGATGCTCCACAAGATAACAGAGGGATGATTGCGATCACGTTGAACCATATCACGCAAGTCGCGATCGGACCATTCATTGAAAAATGCAGGGTATTCCGGACGCTGCGACGGCGCGCCAATGTTCCAGCCGTAAATCCATTTGCTTTTTACCCCCGTCCACTCATCAAAGGCTTCGTCCATGACCAGCAACCCCAGCCGGTCGCAAAGGTCGTAAAATTCCGGCGCCTTCGGATTGTGCGAGCAACGAATGGCGTTGCAACCGATGCCCTTGAGCAGGCGCAGGCGGTGTTCGAGGACCCGGTCCGGCACGGCGGTTCCCAGCGCGCCGGTGTCGTCGTGCAGGCAAACGCCCTTGATTTTGAATGGTTGGTCGTTCAGAAGTAAACCGCGCTGGGCGTCAAAGCGGACAGAGCGGATGCCGAATTTTGTGTCCAACCGGTCCATGACCTTATCGGGGTCCCGAACCTCGGTAACAGCGGTGTAAAGCGACGGCGCATCGGGCGACCAGAGTTCCGGTGAAGCGATTTCAGCGGCCTGCGTAATTTTGCCCGCTCCGTTGGCGTCAATCTCGTCCGTGTGGTCCAGGGTTGAAATCTTTTTGCCATTCGGGTCGAAAATTTCCGTGACTAAATGGATGTTGCATCCTTGATTGCTGTCGTTGCGAACCCACGTCTGTATTTTCACCCGTGCTTGCTGCGCCGTGACTTCGGGGGTGGTGATATAAATTCCGTAGCGCGCGACGTGGGTTTGGGCGGTGACGATCAACCAGACGTGCCGGTCAATCCCCGAACCGGGATACCAGCGGGAGTCGTCGCAATCCCGGTCGCAACGGACGGCAATGACATTGGTGTCGCCGAAATGCAGCCAGGGCGTCAGATCGTAAGCAAAGGTCGAGTAGGCATAAGGCCGTTCGCCAAGGAAATGGCCATTGATCCAGACCTTGCTTTTCTCCGAAACGCCGTCGAATTGAACGCTGACGAGCCGGTTGCTCCAGTCAGCAGGAACAACAAATGTTTTGCGATACCAGCCGATGCCGGCGGGCAGGAACGCGGTGCAACTGTCGTTGGTTTCAGAGAAGTCGCCCTCGCGACTGTAGTCGTGCGGCACCTGCACCACGCGCCAGCCGTTATCAGGAAAATTTTGCGCGGGCGCTCCTGTCGCATCCCCGAGATGGAAGCGCCAGTCAAAATCAAAATTCTGTCGCAGCCTGGGTGAATTCGCGGCCAGAGCGGTCCCGCCGACCAACAACAAAGCAAAGATAAATTTAAGCACGTTCATGGTTCGGGTCAGAACAGTCTCAAGCCGGTTCGATCAGCCTCAAATTAATTTACGGATACGTTAACCGAAAAAAAACGCTGCCGTTGTTGCCATTAATTGGAAGGGCGATCCAATTTGTGCCGGTGGAATCAGGGACCAAAACCCAGTTGGTGCCCAAACCGGCTTCAGGCGGGTTTGTCTGAACCTGCAATTTCCAGCCGGTGTGGTCTGCGGGCCAGTTGAACTGGAGGGTATTGCTGCTGAGACTAAAATTAAGCGGGACGGAGTTGGTGGACACCGGCCGCGCGCCGGCCTCAGGGGAATAGCTCGACTCCTCGCCTAGGACGTTCAACCCCGTGACGACGTAAAAATAAGGAACTCCATTGGTAACCGAGAAGTCCGTGAACGCGGTGTTGGTCAGAACGTTCGGGGTGATCCGGGTGTAGGGGCCGCCCGAGGTGGAACTGCGATAAACGTTGTAAAAACGATCACTGCCGGTCCAATTCAGCGCGACGCTCTGATTGCCGGCGGCGGCGGTCGGGCCGCCGGGCACGGTCGGCGCGGCGATGGACACCGGTTGATAAGGCTTGATCAGGCGCCAGCGGGTGTTGTTGTTTTGTGTGGAGGCACTGACCGTACCGAACGTGATGGCGGGCGGCGTGCCCGAGGCGTTGAGGTTTTCGTTCCAGAACGGATTGGCGATGAAGTAATAACCTGCGCTGTCCGGGCCGGTCAACGTCCATTCAACCAGCGAGCCGGTGGTTCCCACTGCGGCCAGCGTCGGCGCGCCAAATGAGTCCTGCAACCGCCGCCCGTCGTTCAGCGAGATGATGTACCAGTGATTGGTTGTCGGCGCCGGCAACAACGCCCATTGCGCCGAGGCGTCGCGCCAGTATATGTCCTGCGCCACCGGTGCGGAAGAGGAATTTGTCGAGGTCAGGCGGAAACTTGTGGCGAGGTTGTGGATGAAATACGGCGTGCGCGCCTGCAAATTGGTGTTCCCATCCCAAGCCGAGTAAAGTTCGCCGTAAGGCGTGAGCGTGGAACCGTCGGACTGGAAGAAATTTCCGCGATAACCGGCGGTGACGCTGACGTAGGGCGGATTGGGATTCGAACCGCTGAATGGGAAAATGGCGTAACGCTTGAACCATTCCTGGCCTTCAGCCAGCCACAGAAATTCCGCCAGAAAATTGTAGTCGTCGTCTTCTGTCCAGCCCTGGTTGCCGCTCCAATCCACCGGCGAGAATTCCGTCAGCCAGACCGGACGGCCATAGGCGTTATACTCCGATTGCAGGTCGCTGATGACCGACGAGGCGTTCGGAGGGACATACAAATGCACGGCGGTGTAGTCCACGCGGTAACCGTTGGTCGCGATGGCCTGATAGAAACTGTTTTCCCATGAATCCTGCTCGTTCTGCATCGCCGGGCCGACCAGAGGAACGTTCAGAGCTTGAAGCGACGGCCACAGTCCAATCGTCTGGCTGACGGTCATGTTTGCCTGGCTGGGATTGTCCGGCTCGTTGTAAGTCAGCAGATACGCCGGCGGGGATTGCGCCAGCCAGCCGGGATCGCGCGATTGCAAGTCGCTCAACGGTTCCCAACTCGCGTCATGAACCATCGGCACGAAATCGAAATAAGAAGGCTCGCTCGCCGTCGTGTGATCGTCATAGTTATACGCCCAATAGGTGTGCATCTCGCCCTGGTAGGGCGAACCTTCGTAACCAGCGCAGCCTTTCTTCGGGAAATGCGTCTGGTACACGAACTGCCAGAGTTGAAACGGGCTGCCGGACACTGGAGCCAGGGTGATTTGGGCAGGATTTCCGTTGTCGGTCTGCAACACCAGATTGCTGGCGGCGTTGAAGATGCGGCAATAGCCGCCTCCCACGCTCACCAGATACCATTGTTGCGCGGGGATGTTGCTGAAAAAGAAAGTCAGCGGCACTCCTCCGCCCGGAACGGGCGTGTTGTTTGAGGCGCCCAGGCAGTACCAACTGGAATGTTGGCGCAGGCGGAAGGTGCCGTTCTGAAGATTGTAAAGCACTTCGAACTGCTGGTCGGCTGCGCCGTTGGTGAAAGTTTCCTGGCTGGCGCGACTGAAATTGGCGGTGAGCGGCTCACCGTTGCCCTGATTGATAATCGCCCAAAACCCATCGCCAAAAGAGTTAAACGAAAACACGTTTGTTTGAAAGCCGGCGACGGTGACAGCTTGCGTGGCGCTCAACCCGCCGTAGGTCCCGATGAGATTAGCCGTTCCCGGCGCGAAGGACGTCACCAGACCGGAGGACGAGACCGTCAGCACGTTGGTGTTGTCCGATGTCAAAGCCGCCTGCGCGTAGGTGATGAGATTCACGTTCGTCACGTTGGCGAAATTGCCGATTAACGCCGCCTGCTGGGTGGCGCCGGCGCTCATCTGGCTGTTCGCGGCCACATCCACCGAGAGCAGCCCGCCGGGATTGGCCATGATTTGCGCGGGGCCGGACGCGGCGTCCAGCGCGACTTGTTGCGCGCTCAACGCGCCGTTCCAAATGCGAAACTCACTCACGCTCAGCGGCGCGTAGGGGTCGCTCGTGTAAAGTGACCGGCCGAGGTAACTGTACACGTCGTTGACCGCCGAAATCGGCGTGGTGGCGCTGCTGTTGACGGCCGCCAAAAAGCCGTTGGTGTAAAGAACGACTTGATTGGCGGGTGGATTGTAAATAGCCACGATGTGGAGATTGGTCCAGCTGCTCCAGTCGGCGCCGCTGTTGGCGTTTTGCTCCCCGGTGTAGCCCGGGTCCGAGCCAGTGATGGCCACGCGCCCCGACTTGGGCGCGCAAAAAACGTAGTCCTCGCCGGCGCCGCTGCCGTCGGTGTTGCCGAAACCCCAGAAGAAACAATTGACTGGCAACGCACCGAAGCTGGCCCAGGTTTCAATCGTCACCGCCGAGTAACCGCTATTGATCATTCCTGACGGCAGGTTGAGGTAAGTGCCGCTCGCGCCGTTCAAGACAAGTTGGCCGCTGGTGATGGCCGCGCCACCCTGGAGCGTGCCATTGGCGGACGCAACTACATCGGTGGCAATCGTGCTGCCGTTCGGTTCGCTGAAAAAGCTGTAACGATGGGCCAGCGTTTGCGCGGAAACCAGTTGCGAGGCCGCGAGCAGAATCAAGAAAGCTGCGCGGACGGCGAGGCGTTGACCGGAATTCATGAGGGCAAAGAAAGATACATTATTTTGCACTATTCCTCCAGGCGGAAGAACTCCGTGCCGCTGGAAATGGGCACGGCGAGCTGCCATTGGTTGCCGGCAATTTGCGGCGTGGTGCCGGTGAATGGCGTCCAGACGCCGGAGGCCAGATTGGTGCAGGACATCACGGTGAAGCCCGCTGCCGCCAGCGGCCAGAACAACGTAACATTAGTGCCGGCCAAGCCGACGTTCGTAGTGGGGCTGGCCTGACTCAACAATTGGTTCGCACCTAGCGCCTGCGTGGCGGCGATTTCATTGATGGTCAATGCACCGTTGTAGATGCGAAATTCGTCGAGGATCATGTCGGGATAGGGATCTACGTTGTATAGCGAGCGCCCGATGTAATTGAGCGCGTCGTTGACCGAGTTCATCGGCACGGTCACTGAGGTGTTCACTGCTGCCAACACGCCGTTGGTGTACAGCGCCAGATAACCGGCGGGCGGATCGTAGATGGCCACGAAATGCAGGTTGGTGCTGTAGCTCAGGTCGCCGGCGCCAGAGGCGTTTTGTTCGCCGGTGTAACCCGGATCGGCAGCGGTGATGGCGATGCGGCCGCCTTGAGGAGCGCAAAAGATGTAATCTTCACCGGCACCGCTGCCGTCGGTGTTGCCGAAGCCGTAGAAGAAACAGTTTACCGGCAATAGGTCGGGGAAGGTCGCCCATGCTTCAATCGTGACCGCGGAATAATTCATAAGAATGTTCGCCGGTAATTGGACGTATTGCTGGCGGTTCGACGACAAGGTCAACTGGCCGTTGGCGAACGTGCCGCCGTCAGGCAGGCTGCCGTTCCAGGCCGGACCGCCGATGGAGTCGGCGACCGTCGTGCTCCCGGGGGCGTCGTTGAAACTGTAGCGGTGGACCAGCGCCACCGGGGTCGGCAGCGACACCGTGATGGTCGTCGAGTTTGTGTAAAAGGTGCTGGTGTTACCGTTGACGTAATCATAGACGCTGATCAAATTTGCCTTGCCGTATCCCGTGGCCGTCAGCATCCCGGATGAATTTATGGTGAAGATGTTGGGGTTGTCGGAAGTCAGGGTAAGATTGGGATCGCCAATCACGCTCACGCTGCCCGCGCCGGTGAAGTTCAAATACACCGCTACCTGGGTGGTGTTGCCCTGCGGCAGCGGCATCGGGCCGGGCTGGAGCACCAGGCCGGTGACGGCGCCCACGCTGTCGTTGGTCTGGTTGGGGCCGGCCTGGAAGTCCGCGGCGATCTGGAACTTGCTCAATTCGCCGTCGTAGATGCGGAATTCGTCAATCGAGCCATTCAGCCAGGCGTCGGACGACCAGAGGGAATGGCCCAGGAAACTGTAAACGTCGTTGATCGAAGCGATGTATTTGCCGCCGGTGGAAACCGACGCGGCGAGGACGCCATTGGTGTAAAGGCCCAGAAATTGGCGGCCGGGCGACGGGTTGAACACGGCCACGATTTGAATACCAGTCTGGCCCAAAAGGTTGTTGATGTTGAGACCGGTTTCGTCGGAGTTGGGCATGGTGTCACTCACCGCCAGCCGCGCGTTGCCGCCGTTGCTGGCGTTGTTGGCTGCCAGGAAAATGTAATTCCCGCCGGAGGAACCGGAGATATTGCCGAAGTCAAACAAGCGCGCCCAGGCGCCGTTGACCGTATTGAATGTGGCCCACGCTTCGAACGTCACGGCGCCGCTGGTGATGTTAGTGGTCGAGATGATGCCCGGGCCGAAGTCCACGTAATCGCCGGAGTTCCCGACCAGGTTTAACTGCCCGCCGGAAATCGAGGCCTGGCCGCTGGCGTTGTAGAACGTGCCGTTGGCTGTGCCGACCGAATCGTTGGCCGTGCCGTCATTGAAGCTGTACCGGTGAATCATCCGAATCGGCGGCGCGGCCAAAACCTGCACCGATTGCGTAGCCGTCATGCCGGCATAAGCGGCCACGATAGCCGTTGTTCCCGCGCCGGCGCCAATTACAAGGCCGTTGGGATTGACCACCGCAATATTCGTGTTCAGCGAGGAAAAAGTCAGCGCGTAATTGCCCGCCAAATTGATTGGCTGGCCGGAAATCTGGCCGGACGCCACCGCCATCGCCTCCTGGCCGACCTTGAGCGGGGAATTGAGCTGAATCTGCAAATTGCTGATACTCTGGAAGCCGCTGCCCAGCAACCGCAAAATTGTCAGCGAATTAGCCGGGAGGTTCACGGTGAAGTTCGTTCCGGCGTTGGCGATTGAGTTGGTCACCGGGAAAATCGCCGTCGGCGTGGTGAGGGAATTCGTGGCGTTCGGGTTGCCGGTCAGTTGGATGGCCGTGGCGGTGGAGACAATCGAAGCGACGCCGTTGAAATTGAACGTGGTCGTCATGGCGCTGTTGTTGACGTTGACGGCCTTGACGATGATTTGGTTGTTGGACTGAACCAGGCTGGAGGAGACATAGAGCGGGTTACCCGACACCGAGACGCTCGTCGGCAGAACGTAGTTGCCGCGGTTCAGGCTGAACATTTGCTGGACGTAATACGACGGCGTGCCGAAGACGTTCGTGCCGTTGAAATAAATCAGGTCCGGCCACCAGTCCGGGTTGTTCAGGTTGCAGAACAGCGGGGCGTAGGAGGCCATCAGCACCAGGTCGGAGTTGCGCTCCAAGCCGGTCATCCAGGCGGCTTCGCCGAGCGCATTTCCTAAAGTCGCCGGGTAGGTGTTCGGCGGAATGGCGTAGGCCACGGCGTATTCGCCCACAAAAACCTTTGGCCCGCTCCGGCTGTAGCCGTCGTACATGGTCGAATTCTGAGCGAACCAGGAGGCGCTGTTGTAAAAATGCATGTCCATGATGTCCACCGGCGCGTCGGTGGGAATGCTGCCCTGGTTGTTGGCGATGATGTGCACGGCCGGGTAATTCGATTTGATGGCGTCATAAAAGAGCGCGTAGTTGGTGTTGTAAGCCGAGCCGCTGTTTTCGTTGCCAATTTCAATGTATTGCAGGTTGAACGGCGCGGGATGGCCGTTCACGGCGCGTTGCCAGCCCCAGTAAGTATTGGTGGGACCATCGGCGTATTGGATGGCGTCCAGCGCTTCCTGCACCCACGGGCCAAGCTGGCTGGGCGGGACGGTTTGGCCCGCGCCGTCGTCCATGCCGCAATTGATGCACAGCAGCGCCAGCGTGCCGAGGTCCTCGCACATTTGCAAATACTCATGGAAGCCCAGGCCGTTGCTGACCTCGTAGCCCCAGATGTTCGCCCGCTCGGTCCGGTTCTGCAACGGACCGACGGTCAACTCCCAATGGTAGGCGTCGGCCAGGCTGCTGCCACCCACCCAACTGCCGCCGGGAAAACGCATGAACGACGGCTGCAAGTTCACCAGCATATTTGCCAGGTCGGGGCGCAAGCCGTTGGTGCGGTTGTTGAAGGTTTGCGCCGGAAACAACGAAACCACGTCCAGGTACACCGAGCCGGCCTGTGAAATCCGCAACGCCAGCCGCGCGAACGGGTCGGTGGTGTTCGGCACCAGCGTCACTGCGAACGGCTGCCAGCTTGTCGTCAATCCGCCGGCAGTGCTTTGGGCATAAGCTGTTGCGCCATTGGAGCTTTCCAATGAAACTGTGATATTGCCGCTAAAGCCGGCCGTCGCCCGCGCATAAAAGCTCAGATTATACGTTTTGCCGCTGGTAAGCGGAATCCCATAGTAGCCATTGTTGGCCGCGCCGACGGTGCCCGTGCCGCTGCTCATGGTGAGCTTCAGGCATTGCGGGTTGGTGGCGGTGAGCGGCACCGAACTGTCCAGGCTCATTTGCCCCGCCGCTGTGCCGGTGGTGACGAAGGTCCACCACGGAATCGAGGTCGTGGAATCGGCAAACATCCGGTTGCGGACCAGTTCGGCGTAAATGCCGCCGTCGCCGGCCATATTGATTTCCTCGAAGAAAATGCCGAAGAGATTGGAGCTGATGTTGGCCGACGGCTCGTTGGCCTGGATGGAAACGGTGGCGGTCTGGGCCAAAACCGCCGACGGCGCCATCAGCGACATTGCCATTAAAGTGAAACAAAGAACTTTCTTCGTAAACTTCATAAACTCCAATTTTCAATTCAAATTTCGTCCCAACGCGTCCAAATTTCGTCCCAACGCGTCCGGCCGCGGCTTGAAAAAACCGCCGCGGGTTTCAGCGCTTCCAAAACCACGCGGCGGTCTTGACCCACTGCTCCAGTACCCCGGTCCGTTTACCTTACCAGCCGGAAGAATTGTGTTCCGCTGGTTTTGGGTACGGCGGCCTGCCACTGGCTGCCGACCAGAACCGCTACCGGGGTTACCGTCGTCCAACTGCCGGAAGTCAGGCTCGTCCTGGACTGGAGGGTGAAACCGGAAGCTGCCGCCGGCCAGGATAATACCAAATTGCCACTCGACGGCGTCGCGGTGATTGTGACGTTTGTGGTGAGCACCTGGTTCGGTCCGAGCAACTGGCTGGCCGCTATATCCGCCGGTGACATGACACCGTTGTAAATGCGGAATTCATCCAAGGCGATGCTGGCATACGGATCGCCGAGGTAAAGCGAGCGGCCGATGAAGGCTTCAACCGGACTTACCGCGCTTAACGGATCCGTAATTGCGGTGTTGATGGACTGCAAGACGCCATTGGTATAGAGGGCGATATATCCTTCTGGAGGATCGTAAACCGCTACGAAGTGAATCGGCGCGTTCAGGGGCAATGAACTTCCGCCAGCGGTGCCTTGTTCACCCAAATAACCGGGGTCCACGGCGGTGATGGCGGTATAATCCCGCATCAGTGAGCCGAAGATGTAATTCTCACCCAAACCATTGGTGTCCGTGTTTCCAAAGGCGTAGTACATGCAGTTGGCCGGCAGCGTCTGAGCTGTGACCCATCCTTCGATGGTCATGGCGGTGTAGTTGCTGAGGATACCGGACGGCAATTGGACATAGTTCGAGATGGCTGCGGACAGCGACAGCACGCCGTTGGTCAAGGCACCACCGGTGGGAACCGCGTTGGTCCCATTCGACATCACCGTGCCATTCCAAGTCGGGCCGCCAACGGAATCCGCGACCGAGGTGCTGCCATTGGCATCGCTGAAACTATAACGATGGACCAGCGACGGACGCGCCGCTGACTGAGTGACCGTAATTGTCGCAGTATTCGTTGTCCCTTGGTACACGACAACAATCGTGGCCTGGCCCGGATATTGGGAATGCAGCACATCATTGCTGTCGAGCCACACGACATTCGTGTCACTGGAGGTGATGGTCAACCCGGCTGGCGGGAAGATGCTGTTGCCGATGATGTCCCAATTGTTCAGGCTGGTGTAGTTCGCCAGCAATTTCAACTGGGCGGTGGCCGGCGTTTCCAGGGTGCCGGGTGCTTGCAGCGTCAACGACAGCAACGATCCAGGACCATTGGTGACTCCCGCCGGAATGGAATTCGGGCCGGCGGCATCACTGATGGCAATTCCCTGCGAGGTCAACGCGCCGCTGTAAATGCGGAACTCGTCGAGGCTGGCGTCCATGTATTGGTCGCCAGTGTACAGGGACCGGCAGATGTAGTTGAGCACGCTGCTCACCTGGTTCAACTGCCAGGTCGTGGCAATGTTCTTGCCCGCTAAAACGCCGTTCGTGTAAACCGCAATCCAGTTGGCCTGCGGATTGAAGATCGCCGCGATATGGATATTGCTGTGTGAACTGAGGTTGCCATAGGTACCGGCGGTATTTTCCGGTCCTTGCCAGCCCGGATCAAAGCCGGTGATGCCAATATGGCCGCCGCTGGGCTGGAGATAGATGTAATCCTCTCCCGCACCGCCACCGTCCGTGTTGCCGAAGCCGAAGAAGAAACAAGCGCCAGGCAACGCATCAGGGAAGGTGGCCCACGCCTCAATAGTCACCGCATTGTAATTGCTGATGATGCCCGACGGCAGTTGGACGTACTCCGAAAGGTTGGAGGAAATGGTCAACTGGCTGCCACTGAAAACACCCGGATAAGCAGCGGGTGTCGGGCCATTGGTCATCACCTTGCCGTTCCAGGCTGAACCGCCCACCGAGTCAGCCACCGTCGTGCTGCCGTTGGCGTCGCTGAAACTGTAGCGGTGGGCCAGCACCGAGGCCGGTTGGACTACGGTGACAGCCTGGGTGGACGAAAGGCCGCCAAAACTGGCTACGATGTTGGCCGATCCCTGGCCGACGGCGTAGATTACGTTATTGGTTGTCGTGAGGATATTGGTGTTGCTCGACGAATAGCTGGCCCACCCGCTCATATCCACCGGGTTGGGCACGCCAGAGGCCGTAACCATCACAATGGCCGACTCGTGCGTGCCTTGAACCAATTGATAGTAGGGGATCTGCAATTGGACGCTGGTCACGGTGCCGTAATTGGTGCTGGGATTGTTCGGGCCGTTGACATCGCAACCGGCCACTTGAAGCCCGTTAAGCGCGCCGTTCCAGATGCGGAATTCATCCCACTCGGAATCGTAATATCCGTCGGCCCAGTAGAGCGACCGGCCCAGGTAATTGACGACGTTGCTGATCTGATTCATCTGGATGGTGACACCGTTGTTCTCTCCCGCCAGCACGCCGTTGGTATAAATCTCCATGTAACCGGCCGGCGGATTGTAAACGGCCGTCACGTGAATTTCCACGGGGGTGGCGAAGGCGAAGCTGGTGCCAGGTCCCGCGGAGACGCCGCCTTGCCAACTAGGGTCTGCGTCGCTAATGGTAATCTGTCCGGCCTCTGGCTGGCAGAAAATACAATCATAGCCGGACGGCAGACCGCCGCTCAATACATTCGGGTCGGTGTCGCCAAAGGCCCACAGGAAACAATTGGCCGGCAGCGTGCCCAGCGTGACCCAGGTATCAATTGTCACGGCCGTATAATTGCTGAGGATGCCCTGCGGCAATTGGACAAAGTCCTCAGAGGAACCGCTAAGAAGCAGTTGACTCCCGGTGAAGACGCTGCCGCCCGGCCCAGGCGCGGCGTTCGTTCCGCCAGTCAAAATGATTCCGTTCCACGCCGGCCCGCCCACGGAGTCGGCCACGTTAGTGCTGCCGGAGGCATCGCTGAAACTGTATTCATGGACCAGCGTTTGGGCCGAAGCCACCCATTGCATCAACATTGTGATGATTGCCATGCAACTCCAGATGAGCGCACGGCGCACTATTTGATTCGTTGTTTTCATTTTATTTTGCGGTTGGAGGTTTGATTTGCCCTTTTATTTGCTGCCTCTGGGTTCAATCGGTCATTCAACTTCAGGATAACGAGATGCCGCCGGCGGACTTGTCCGCGCCCGCCGGCGGATGATTTTTGTCATTATTTCGCGGACGAACGGGACGACCGCCGGAGAAACAGGCCGGTTACGCCGGCAAGCGCCAACAGCGCCAGGGAGCCGGGTTCGGGAACAATGGCGGCGTTAATCATGGAAACCGACGCACCGGCGCCGGCGACGTCTAACGCGGAGACTTGAGCAGCGGTCAACTCTCCGTTGTAAAGGAGGAAGTCTGTCGTCGTCGCGTCAGCGGAGGCGTCACCCCAAGGAGACCAGGGTTCATTCGGGCAGCCGCCAATGGCCAGAAGCTGGGTACCGGCCAGACTGGTGCTGCTGAATGCCTCCTGCAATGAACCAACCCAGGAACCGTTTAAATACTGGTTGAAGGTGTAGGTGGAGGCATTGTAGGTCAATAAGAGATCGTAAGACTGACTGGCAGCAAGCGAATAACCTGCGATCGTGTTTCCATACCGGTTGTAGGGTTGGCCCAAAGGGTTGCCCGCACCGCCGCCACCCGCAAGACTGCCCCAGGTAAAACCGATCAAGGTGCTGACGCCGGTATAGCCATCGCCGATATAAGTATTGGCGGGACCGTTGTTGGCTCCCCACAGGACCACCCCGTTGTTGGGGTTCGCGATCGTGACCCAATCCTCAATCGAGAAGCTTCCCGTAAAGCCATTGAGAGCGCCGGAAGCCAAAGTCAAACCGGTGCTGGCGGAGTTCCCGCTGGCAGAGTGGATTGTCAGACCGCTGCTCGTCAGAGACGTATTCGCGTCGTTATTCACGGTGGCCGTCGTGTTCCCCAGTGCGTCAAGGATCGAGTTGCCGTTGGCGACGGCGCCGTACGTCTGCAAGTTGTAATAAATGCCCAAGGATTGTGCCTGGGCCGCCATGCCCAGGCCGGCGAGGGTTGCACTGATGGCCAGAATGAGCTTGGTTTGTCTCTTGATGGTTGAGTTTTGAGTTTTCATGGTACTACGTGGTTGTTCGCTGTTGTTTTCAGTTGCGTTCGGTTAAGGGTGTTCAAATTAAATTTTAAATGTTACCACCAGAAACTCGGAGGATCCCCACGACTGAGGGGGGCTTTAAAACTCCACTGATTCATATCGTCAAATTTGCGCCAGGACACATGCCCATCCTTGAACCCAATATTGCCCCCGGAGGGGAAGTGCCCGTTCAGATGCGGACTGGTATGATGTTTGTAAAAACCACCGGTAACGTCCGTATAGTTGTAAGTGTAGCGGTTGGCGTAGGTGCCATAGGACGGACTGGATATCGTCGCGCACATGAACAATTCCCGCTGCGAAACGGGAATCCTTACTGGCGGCAAGAGGCTGTTTTGCGGGTTCGCGGTGGATTCCGGCAGTAAAGTTGTATTTTGAGCGGCCAGCTTGAGGTCACAGGCCTGGCCCGAAAAGGCGAAAACATAACCAAGAACGTGAAAATTGCCAAGGTTGAAATTCCAAAGGCTGTTGGAGCCGGAGAAGTCGTCTGTGTCGGTAAACCGCGTTGCGGTTCCGGGATCGTAAAAAACTTTTGGGTTTGCACCCACGCTCTGAAGCATTTGATTGCCGACATCCCAAGGCATGTCCCAAGCCCAACTCGCGCGGGTAGCAGTATCATACACGGGCAGTTTGCTGTTGGCCTGATCGCCAGCATACACAAACAGGGCGATGCCAATTTCATGCAGGTTGTTCATGCATTGGGTGCGAATGGCTTTCTCCTTGGCTGCCGCCAACGCCGGGAGGAGAATCGCAGCCAAAATCGCGATGATGGCGATGACCACCAGCAATTCGATCAGGGTGAATCCGAGCGGATTCGAAGCGCCGGAGTTGACCGTCACACGGTCCGGCGAAGAGGCATTCCGTCCTCCCGAAACTTTAGTCTGTTCAAAAACAAGGGTCGACAGCATAGGATTCTATATGGAAAAGCGGATTCCGCATTCAGAACCCGACAGGAATTTTAGAGGATAATAAACGGCGATGGGTAGGGGCGACGCGTCTGGCGGTGCGTCGTTGAACCGTTTTGCCCGTCCAGCGCGACTGGAGAAGGCTGTAACACAACTTGATAGCGACAGAGTTTTTCTCCATCGTGCGCCAAATGCCTGATCTCCCGAACCAGGAACAAAACTTGCCGGAAGCGTGCTTCGCCTCCCCAAAGACGCCTGGTGTTGTAATGGAATTGAGCGGTCACTTTGGACTGGGAATATCCCCAAGGGTTGGATTAGAACGAGGCTGCTCGATCAGCGTTGCGGCTTCGTCCATGAGAATTTGGTCGAGCCTCCAGTCAAACCAGTATCCCTGCCCGCTGTTGCTGTCAACAAGATTACGGCTGACGGCCAAGGCGTTGCGCGCATTCTGGACTTGGCCGAGCTGGGAATAGGACATGGCCAGAATGGCATTGGCGGTGGCGACTCGGGCCGGATTGTCGCTTCCGTAGGACAGGCATCGCTGGCACCAACCGACCGCAACAGCATAGTCTGCCCGGCGATAACTCCACAGGGCCAGAGAATCACAGCGCCAGGCGATGGCGCCCGGCCACGGTTCCTCCAACGTCGTGGGAGTGCCTATCGGCACCGCCTTGGCGGCCAAGTCGGCCAAGGGCGCCAGGGCCGCCGTGATTGTGCTGTCCGCCGGCAACAGCAGGCTGTTTTTCAACGTCCGTTCGGCCTCCACCGGATAGCGGGTGTTGGCAAAACGCTCGATGATCTCCCGGCGGAAACGCTCGTAGCCCGGCGTGTCGCCCGCTTCAATCAGGGCAACGGCGCAGCGAGTGCTGTCCAAGGTAGCGACATCCGGCGTTTCCATTTGGTCCACCCGCACGAGCAATTTGAAATATTCGGCCGCCCGTTGCCAGCGGCCCTGGACCGCTGCCCAATCGCCCAAGGGCCGGAACACCGCTTCGCCGCCCAGCCCGTTTTCCGGAAAAGTGACTTTTGCCATCAACTGGTCCGCGGCGCCAAACTGGTTCTCGCCCACCAACGCCGCCGCCTGGCCAATGGCCGCTCGTGCCTCGGCTTGCTGCCGCAACAAGGCCTCGCTCGCACGGCCACGCTCGGCTTCGTGGCGGGCTTCCCGTTCCCGAAACATAAGCCAGGTTGAAGCGCCCAGGCCAAGGACCAGTGTCGCGGCCACAGCCGCAATGGAAACAAAGACCGCGCGGTTCCGGCGTACTAATTTTTGCAGCCGGTACCTTCGGCTGGGAGGACGGGCCACGACCGGCTCGTTGTTCAGATATCGTGTCACGTCCATTCCCAGCCCATTGGCGGTTTCATACCGTCGTGACCGGTCCTTTTCCATCGCCTTCATGACAATCCAGTCCAGGTCCCCCTTTAAAAGCGAGATCATCCGGGATGGTTCAAGGCCCCGCTTTCCGGCAATGGCCCGGAGCTCGTCAGACGGGAAAGTGGCAACCAGGTTCGAAGGGCGCAACGGCTCCTTCTCCTGCAAGGTTCGGCGCATTTCATCCCACCCTGAATCCAACAGCTGCTTGTTATCAAAAGGCGTCCGGCCCGTCAGCAGTTCATACAGCAGTGCTCCCAGGCTGTAGATGTCACTGCGCGTATCTACGTCCACCCCGCCCAGCTCGGACTGTTCGGGACTCATATAGGCCGGAGTGCCGATGAACTGGCCGTAGGCAGTGACCGCCGGATTGTCAGCGAGCCGACCCGCCGTAGCTTTGGCAATGCCGAAATCAATCACCTTCGGCACCGCCACGCCATCATGCAGTGAAACCAGAATGTTCGAGGGCTTGATGTCGCGGTGAATGACCCCTTTTTGATGAGCATGTTGGATGGCGCGACAAACTTGAATGAATAAATAAAGGCGTTGGCGGAGGTCCAAATGATGCTGATTGCAATAGTCCGTAATTTTGACTCCGCGCACCAGCTCCATCACGAAATAGGGCCGGCCCAGCTTTGTCGCACCCGCATCCAGCACGTGCGCAATATTCGGATGGTCCATCAACGCCAGCGCCTGCCGTTCCGCCTCGAATCGGGCGATGACATTCTCGGTGTCCATGCCCAGCCGGATGATTTTAAGCGCGACCCGCCGTCGGACCGGCTCTTCCTGTTCGGCCAGGTAAACCACCCCGCACCCGCCTTCGCCCATGCGTTGCAGCAGCCGATAGCGGCCGATGCGCGCGTTGGGACCTTCCACTGCGTTTGGTTCGGCTGTTGAAATATTCGTCAGGTCATCTCTGACGGTTGCCTCGGCTTTTGAGGTTTCTACCGCCTCATCTTTCAATTCATGAACCGCAAAGAATTCTTCGGCTGACTCTTGAACCGTCAGCAGGGTTTCAATACGTGTTCGCAAGTCGGGGTTACCGTTGCAGGTCTGATCCAACAAAGCCTGGCGGACGGCGGGGTCTGTCACGTTTCGCGCCGCATCGAACAATGCCTTTTCAATGTCCTGCAAATGTGTCATGAGTTCCAGGTCACAGACCTGCAATTGATTAAGCGTATTCCCGGCGCAAAAACCGACATCCAGGAAGACGCCAGAGAATTGGATTTCAAATTTCCTCCTGAATGATTTTGTAAAGACAAGACTTGGCGTAGGCCCATTGGCGCTCCACGGTCCGCTCGGTCACGCCCAGGGTTTTGGCCACTTCCAGATTGGTCAGTCCGCCAAAGAACTTGAGGCTGACGACCTTGGCGCTTTCCGGGTCTTGTGTTTCCAGCCGGTTGAGCGCCTCGTCCACCAGGAGCACCTTGTCGTCAGGTGTCGCGGCGGTAAGGTCTATGTTCTCAATATTCAACCGCTCCCGGTCGCCACCGCGTTTGAGGCTGGATTTCTGGCGGGCCCGATCCACCAGAATACGCCGCATGGCCAAGGCGGCGGCCCGAAAGAAATGCGCCCGATCTTGCCAGGTCTGTTCCCCATCGACAGTCAGCCTGAGCCAGGCTTCATGTACCAACGCCGTGGGTTGCAGGGTCTGTCCGGCGGATTCCTGAGCCATACGTGCCTCCGCCAGATGGCGTAATTCATCGTACACCAACGGCAACAGGTCCTCGGACGCCTGGCTTTCACCACGTCCCACGGCCTGTAGCATCAGGGTTATTGCGCTCATGCTTATGGAACAAATCAACTATACACGGTCGAGTGCGGTTTGACCAGATTGAAACCGATTGCCCATCGTTTCCCGTATGGTCAATAAAATCATCCGTCGGATTTTGGTGCTGCCATTCTGCCTTTGTTTTAATCTATTCGCGGGATTAATCTCTTACCATGCCTTGGAAAAAGCTGCTGGCTTGGGCCACCGGACAAATTGACGAAGCCCTGCGCCAGAAACTGGAATTCGTGCTGGACGAAAACCGTGTCTGCCGCGCGCTGCTCGAACGGCATTCACCTCACCGGCGGCTTCAGGATGCGGAGCGCAAAGTGCTCGCCGAGCAAGGCAAACCCCTCGGCAAGTTGTTGGAGGACGTCATCACCCTTGTGCAGCCCGAAACCCTGCTCAAATGGCATCGCCGCTTGGTTGCCAGCAAATGAGATTTTTCCCGCCGACGGAAGGCCAAACCGGGACGGCCATCGGTCTCGGTCCAGATCGAAAGGTTGGCGGTGCAATTTGCCCGCGAGAATCCCGGCTGGGGTTATGATCGCATCGTCGGTGCCCTGGCCAATCTGGGTCATCACGTTTCCGACCAGACCGTCGGCAATATTCTGCAGCGACACGGCTTGGGGCCGGCACCAGAGCGCAAACGCCACACCTCGTGGTCTGAGTTCATTCGCTGGCACAAGGCAGTGCCCTGGGCCACCGACTTTTTCACCGCAGAAGTCTGGACCTCCACCGGCCTGACTACCTTCTACGTCTCGTTCTTCCTGCACCTGCAAACTCGCAGAGTCATCCTCGCTGGCATCACCCATTTCCCAACGAGGCTTGGTTAAAACAAATTGCCCGTAACCTGACCGTCGATGAAGGTTCATGGCCAAAGGCCGCTTTCTACTTCACGACCGCGAAGCCAAATTCTCTGAGGGCTTTGATGCCGTTCTCCGCACCGCAGGCATTCAACCGCTCAAACTTCCCCCACAGTCGCCCAATCTCAACGCCTTCGCCGAACGCTGGGTGCGTTTCATCAAGGATGAATGTCTCGATCAATTGATTCTCTTCGGCGAGCGCTCCCTGCGCCACGCGCTCAATGAGTATCTTGCCCACCCTCAGCACGAACGCAATCATCAGGGACTCGATAATGTCATCCCCTTCCCCGACCAGCGGTCAGTTTGTCAGGACGGCACCATTCGAAAATCCGAACGGCTGGGTGGACTGCTCAACTTCTACCATCGCGCCGCCTGATCTCCTGCTTTCTTCGATAGCTCTCCTGTCGCCGCGTGTCCCACGTGCCGACGGTTTGTGTCTTTCACTTTACACATCCCCTGACCTTTGTCACTTTTGGTCCGACGATCCCCAGCCAACGGCCCCCACCCACGCGCTGATTTCGTTCGGATTTATATTTTGACCTCACGGGGTCAACAGGATGATGTGTGAATTGATTTGTTTCATAGCGACTGTTTCTATTGATGGAGTTTTTCAGTTCTATTTGTCAAACTCCATGAGTCCAAATCGGTTTGTACAATTTCATTGGAGTCATTGCGGCCACGAGATTTTCACCGCCGCGCCTGTGTAATGAAGCACCATATCCGGTTTTCCCATGGAAGAAATGCCGGTGCCGTGATTTTCCGAAACCCAGACAACGTTGAAAATGCGGTCTTTCAACATGCCAGGGAATTTTCCGCGGCGTTTCCCGATGTCCAGCGTGCGCGTGGCTTCGTTCCAGGAAATCGGAATCGTGGCATATTCACCATTTTCGTAATCATAATTGTCGCCTTCATCCTCGTAGAGGGTAAACGCCCCGTCCTCGCCACGATAAACACGCAATTCAATCGGATTGTTCGTCTGCATCGCGTATTGAATCGCCGGGCCGTAAGGGATGATGGAACCGGCGCGCACGAACAGCGGCTCGGTCTCAATTGGAGCGGAGGCGTCAATCGTTTGACCGCCCGGGTACGATTTGCCGGTCCAGAAATCCGTCCAGCTTGATCCGGTGGGTAGATAGATACCGCGGCTGGTGGCACCGGGCTGGGTCACAGGACAAACCATCAGCGCCGGGCCGAACATGTACTGGTTGTCGATGTCATAAACATTGGGGTCGTCGCGGAAATCCATCACCAGCGGCCGCATCATGGTGTAGCTTTCGTGGGTCACCATCCAAGAGAGCGAATATATGTAGGGGATGAGATGATACCGCAGTCTGTCGTAGCGGATCAGGATGTTCTCTGTGTTGGTATCGAAGCGCCACATCTCCTTGGGATGCCCGGTGCCATGCACCCGAAACATGGGGCAAAACGCGCCGAATTGGAACCAGCGCGTGAATAGCTCGGCGTATTTGGGATCCGTCGGGTCGCCGCCGAAAAAGCCGCCGATGTCAGTGTTCCAATAAGGAATGCCGCTGACGGAAAAATTCAAGCCTGCGGGAATTTGCCGACGCAGTTCCTGCCATGTGCCCTGGATGTCGCCGCTCCACGTCACCGCGGCGTTGCGTTGTTGCCCCGCGTAGGCGGAACGGGTGAGAATAAAGACGCGCTTGCTGGAAGTTTCGGCGCGTTGCCCCTGATAAACCCCGGTTGTGTGCATCAAGGGATAGGCGTTGAATACTCTGAATCCCGGTCCCGCCGCGGTTGGGAAATTCCGGAACTCACCCCAGGTGCTGCTCAATTCCGGTTCGCTGGCGTCAAGCCACCAGCCGTCCATGCCGTCGGCGAACAATTCCCGGGACATTTGCTGCCAGTAAATCCGGCGGGCCGTTGAGTTGAACGCGTCATAGTATTGAAACTTGCCCGGCACCAACCAATTGTTGAATTCTTCCGGGTAAAGGCCGCCGGCGTTTTTCAATTCCAGCCAGTTCGAGTTGCCCTCGTCAAAACGCCCCCAGACCGAGATGATTAAATGCGCATTGTCCGCGTGAAGTTCCCGCATCAATTCAGTAAAATTGGGATAACGGTTCGTGTCGAACTGGTGCGAGCCCCACGGATGCGGAGACCAATAATACCAATCCTGAATGACGCAATCCAACGGCACGTGCATGGCGCGATACCGCTGCGCCACGTCGAGCAGTTCCTGCCGCGTGGCGTAATGCTCCTTGCATTGCCAGAAGCCCCACGCCCATTTTCCGAACATCGGCGCCGCCCCCGTCAACTCGCGATAATCGGCGATCACCTGGTCCAACGCCGGACCGCCCATGAAGTAATAGTCAATCGCCTCCGCCGCCTCGGAGGTCCACGTCACGCGCGAGTTTTTGGCGGGTAACTGCCAGGCCAGGCGCGCAACTGCCTGCCCCCCGGCCTGAAAATATTCCATGCGGATGCGGTGCCGGCTGTTGGCGGCGAAAGTGACCGTGGCGGTGTCCGTCTGCACCGGATGAACTCCCCAGTCGTCAATCACCTGCCGGTCATCAATCCAGAGCCGCACCCCGTCATCGCCGGAAGTGATGAAGGTATAGGGCCCGCCTTCGCGGGTTTCGACAAATCCGTCCCAACGGACGCTGTAATGGTCGTGTGGCAATCCCGACGGCGGAGTGTCGCTCCAGTCGAAATCCACCTGTCCATCCGTGCGGTTGGCGACCAGCGTGTCAAAATTCTCTCCCCGGTAATATCGGGCCGTGAGACCGCCGGCCTCGCCGGTCTCGGTGCATAGTTGAGCGGCGGAAATCACCTGTTCGACGCCGGCGCCGACGTTTACGCTGGTGATGGCCGGATTGTCCCAAAGGATTCCGTAACCACGGCTCGAAACCAAAACCGGCACGGCGCTTTCGGTCGGATTTCGCTGCTGCAAGTGAACCGTGGCGCCGCAATAATTCATCCAACCATTCTGGTGCTGGCCCAGGCCGTAAATCGCCTCCTTCGGCGCCAGCATAAATTCCTGCCGGCTCCGCAGAGTGTTCATTCCGTTAATCTGGTTAGGCATCAGGGATTTTCCGCCTTCGGGATTCTCGGCGAGAAACGGCGTTCCGTCTTTGTCGAAAAATGAAACCGCGCCGGTCGCGCGATTGACACGCGCCTGAATTTCGTCCGTGCGCAGAATGATTTCGCTTTGGGTGTCGCTCAATTTCCAATTCACGCGCTCCGGCTTGGCAATGACGGCCAGGCTGGCGGTTTCCGGCAGTTGATCCTGCGCCACGTAAGTCACGCGGATAATGCGCGGCGAATAAACTTCCAGCCGCATCACGCCGGGATTCATTTGCAGGGTGACGCCGTTGGAATCTTTCCTGACATCCGCCACGGCGACGGGCGCGGCAAAGGTTCGTGGTGACGAAAAGCAGAAGACGCCAGCAAGCAGGGCGCCAAGGAAACGTTTCATATTGTCAGATATTATAGGAGGCAGTTGTGGGCACGGTAAACGTGAAATTACATCGTCACTCACCATTCCCATCTGCGGGCAAAACGGAGATTTCAGCCGCGCTCGTCCAGCCGTTCGCATTGATCTCCCGCAAGGCCGTGAAGCGGAAAAACCGGGCGTTGACCGGAGCAAAGTTGACTTGCTGAAGCGACGGATTGTTCCGAATGTTGGCGAACGTGCCCGAGGCAACGTTGGTTGTCCAGTTGGCTCCATCGGTGCTCGTTTCAAAGCGGTAACGTTCGACGGTGCCGTTGGGGTTTCCGTCCTGCCGCGGGAGATAGGTAAACCCGCCAATGTGATGCAAAGTTCCCATGTCAACCGTGATGGAATGCGGCAGCTTCAAATCCTCGTTCCAACGGGTGTGCCAGATCGTGGACGAGTTGCCGTCAATCGCATTGGCGGCGCCGTTGTTTTCCCCGGCCATTTCCTGGCTGTCCACAGCGACCACTTTCCAACCCGCGGGCGGCAGACCGGCGAAGGTTTTTGAAGCCACGATGCCAAGCTTGCCGTTCGGCATCACGCAGGCGGCTTTAACGGTGCCGGTCAACGGCAGTTGGATCGGCGACCTGTAAACCGGCGAGCTGGTTGCCGGCTCGGTTCCATCCACCGTGTAAACTATTTTGCAGCCGCCGGTGTTGCTGATCGTCACCAGATTGTCGGTGTCACGATCCGAGATGGCGGGAGACAGGCCGTAAATGGATTGCTTGAAGAGTCCGATTTCGGCCAGCGTCGGTTCCAGGCGCGAACCGGTGATGCGGATCCGCACCTGGGTCGTGGTCACGGGCGACTTCAACCGGATGAGCCGGCGATGTCCGACGGTGGTGAGGTCGTCCGACGAAATTTTTTCCGCTGCGGCCCACGCCGATCCGTTCCAGACTTCGATGACAAAGGATTCAATTCTTTGACCGCGATGATCCACCGCTTCCTGCAACGAGACGACGTCAAAGGTCACAGCGTGCGGCAGCGTCAAGGTCACTGTGCCGGTGTTTTGCCCCGGCGCGGCTTCCCACCAGGTGTCGAGATTTCCGTCCAACGCCAGTGACGGACCATGAGAGTCGTTGGAGTTGTCGGCAGTCAATTTGCCGCCGGCGGCGAGGTTGGTGGCAAACGTATCCTTGACCACCTGCGCCATCCTGCTCAACGCCTCGATCTGGTCGTCGGGAATCAGGCCGCGCGTGTCCGGTGAGAGGTTCAGGATGAGATTTCCGTTGCGGCCGATGGACCGGTAATAAATGTCCGCCAACTCCGACAAACTCCGGGGATGTTTCTGAGGCGCCCAAAACCAGGCGCCGTTGGCGAGAATGGTGACGTTGATTTCCGCCGGATACCACCAGAGATGGGAACCGGGAACCAGTTTGGCGCGGCTGCCAAGGTCCCAAGCCTGCAAGTCGGGCCATCGGCACGCCTCGGGCGGCATCGGCAAGGGAATAACGCTCCATTCCGTGGTGCGGCCAACGCCACCTTCATTGCCCACCCAGCGCACGTCCGGCCCTTTGCCCATGATGACCGCTCCGGGTTGCAAATGGCGGATCAGGTCATACCACGCGTTATAGTCGTAGGTCTCCTGGACGCTCGGATCCGGGTTGGCGCCGTCGAACCAGACTTCCTGAATCGATCCGTATTCGGTCAGCAACTCGTAAAGCTGGTTTAGGAAATAGCGATTGTAGTCGTCCACCACATAGGAATAGCTCCCAAAACCCGGCGTCGGCGCGCGACCCTTCCTGGGGTCGCTCTTGAAACTGGCCGGATCGGTGGGAATGACCGAGAGCACATTGCTGCTGCCGTCGCCGTAATAACCGCCGGGATTTTTCGGATTGGTCCGCAACTGATAAAGATCCGCGGGCGACAGATAAATGCCCAGCTTGAGGCCGTGGGCGCTGGCGGCGTTGGCCACTTCCCGCACCTCGTCGCCCTTGCCATCACGCCACGGACTGGCCGCGACCGAGTGTGGCGTGTAGCGCGTGGGCCAATAGCAAAATCCATCGTGGTGCTTGCAGACGAGCACGATCATCTTGCCGCCGAAGTTTTGCATCGCGCTGCACCATTGGTTGGCGTCCAGTTCCGTGGGATTGAAAATCGAAGGGTCTTCACGACCGCTGCCCCATTCGACGTGATTGAACGTGTTCACGCCGAAGTGGAGAAAGAACGTCCGCTCCAGCCGCATCCAATCCGTTTGATTGGCGCGCGGCAATACCTTCGCCGTCTTTTCGGCGATGACGGCATCGGAATCGCCGTTGGAAATGATCTGCATCGTGGAATAAGGGATCGAAGCAGGATTCTGATTCGTGGAGTTTGCGGGCGTTTGGCCGTGCGCGGAAGCAAGATTCAGGAGAAGAATTCCAGCCAACGAAACGCACCGTGCCGTGTTGTTGGGTAATGATGTCATTTTTGTTTGTCGGTAATGAAAAGCCGCTGCGCAAAGTAATAGAGATTGCTGCCCCATGTCTCGGCGTCGTGACCGTGGTCGTCCACGTTCCAAATGTGGGGGACGTTCTGCTGCTTCAGATACACGTGAACGCCTTGGGAAACGTTGATCAGGCCGTCCCTGTTGCCGCAGGAAAGATAGAGCAGCTTCAACCGCTCGCGTGCGGCAGTGGGGTTCGGCACAAGTTCGGCGGGCGGTTTGGTGTTGGGCGCCGACGAAAACCCGCCGATCCACGCAAACGTGTCGAGATGCTTCAGTCCGAAGTTGAGGGCCTGGCCGCCGCCCATCGAGAGACCGGCGAGCGCGCGTTGCTCGCGATTCGTGCTGGCCGAATATTTCGACTGAATGGCGGGAATCAGACAGTCGAGCAGGTCGCGCTCGAACTTGGCAAAGCCTTCGGCGTTTTGCGGCGTGTAGATCCGGTCCGGCGCGGGCGGACGGTCGTCTGCAAGCGCGCGACCATTGGGCATTACAACGATCATAGGTGTCGCTTTTCCATCGGCAATGAGATTGTCAATGATCGTGTCGGCATGGACGTAACCGCTCCACTCCCACTCGTTGCCGCCAATGCCATGCAACAGATAGAGCACGGGATACTTCCGGTCGGATGAGTAATGCGGCGGAAGATAAACGACGGCTTTGCGTTGTGCGCCGGTGACGGCGGAATCGTATTTGAACACCTCGACGCGGCCCTGCATTCCGCCAGCACGGGGCGTGTTGAAACCAGCGGGCGCATCGAGAAACACGCGCACATCATCCGCTGCAAGCACGACGGGCCGGCCAAAGTTGGCCCGCGCGCGCTCCGACGAAACCTGTTCGGGGTTTTCCTGCGCGAGCGCCTGCACGCGGACCAATGCCAAAAACATGAGAAAACCTGCCGTCAACGTTTTAATGATCGCGGCGTTTTGTGCAAATGGCATTTTATTGGTTGAGCGCATTAAACATCAGCCGTTTCGCAGTCACCGGTTGAAATTTGCCGGAAGCGCCACTTGCGAAAGAATCCATGAGGCCGGGCAGCGCCAGGAACACGATTTTGCCTTCGCCACACGGGACAACAGCCGCGGCGACGCCGACGTTTGGATCGTGATTCTTGCCGTAACCGATGACGGACTCGACGCCGGAACCGGAAAGCATCAGGCCGTTGCCGCTGGCAATCTGGTACGGCCAGTCCAGCACACAATCCGACGGCAGCCCGGCGAGCAGCCAGTGCTGGCGCCCGAAGAACCAGAATCCCATCCAGGACGGTCCAGAGGAGCCAACGGGCCCGGAATAGGTGACGAGCCCCTGCGCGGCCAGAAAGGCGGCCATTTGTTTGGCGTCCCCGCCGCCGGTGGTGAGCAGGACGACGCGCGTGCCATCGTGTTGCGCCCGTTCGATGGCGGCACTCAGGGCCGGCTTCCAGTAGTCGTCATTTTGTTGGGAAATCGGCGTCCACACGTTGCCGGCCGGATCGGTGTACGGCTCGTCCCGGAACGCTGCCCGCACCACCTTGCCCGACGAGTCCCTCAATTCCACAGCCGCCAGCGTCGCATGGTCGGAAGTGACGTGCGGCACCGAAAGGCGAATTGTTCCCGCGGGCGCATCCACCACGAACGTTTCCACGAGCGCCCGATCTTTTCCGCCCGCCTCGGCGAAGATGTCCAGGTCTTTGGCAACAATCGTGTCGTTGATTGCAACATCAAAGACCCGCTGTCCGGGACCGCCCATGTAGCCGTCGTCCAAGTAGAGTTTGACGGTAGCCTTGCCAGGCGTCAGGCCGTGCCAGGTGTGGATCAGTCCGGCCTCGCCCCACAACTGATGCTTGTAGAGTTCCTGGTCATCCGTGTTGGCAACGGCCGCGTCGGTATAGCTTGACTGCCAGCCTTCCGGGCCTCCGGCGCTTGTCGCCAGGAGAATGGTCGCCACTTTTCCAAGGTTGGTCGAAAGGGCCACGGCATGGGCGTTGAATTGGCGCTTGATTGCGGCGATCATCTCTTCGGATTCGCCACAGCAGGCGATTGTGCCTTTCAGCGCCGTTGGCTGCGGATCAATCACGAGCAACGGTTCATCGCGCTCGAGCACGGGCGGGCCGCCGGCTTTGGTGCTCAATGCGGCGTGGATCGTGACGAGACCGGGCTGGTCGACCTTGAATTGGATATCCTGTTTCAGCAGTTGGCCGAAAGTTTCGCCGCCGATCAGTTCGACCGGGTAATCCGCGTGAAACAGCGGCTCGCGACCGGCCATGGAAGCCGTGACCCTCAACAGCCAGGAGCCGGTCAGATTTTTCTCGTTAATCTGATGAACATCCACCACAGCCGTATCGCCCGTGGCAATGACGTAATGGCGCGGTCTGATGACCAGGAGTTCCGGTTGCGCGGCTTGATGGATGAGCGTGGGGTCCGCCTTGAGCTGGCGTAATGAATCCACCAGCCCACTGTGATCGTCAATCGTGGTAGATTCCCAGCCGGACAGGACGATGTAATCCACGGCGTTGCACATGCGCGCGTTTTCCAGCAGATGCGCGGCGGAGAAGTAATGCTTCGCTCCCGCCTCACGGAAGAGCGTTTCAGCGGTCGGAAATGCCGGGCGGAATTGATGGTCGTCCAGGAATTTATTGTAAGCCGCGAGGATTGTCTCGTGGGCAGATAGGTCGTAACCGGTTTGGTGGTGTGCCTTGTACCATCCGACAATCGCGGCGTGGTCGTCAGGCGAGGCACCCGTGGCCATCTCGCCCCACGTGACAATTTCCTTCCTGTTGTCGGTATAATACTTGTAATCGTCAGGTGATTTATACATCGCGTCAACCCATACGCCGGGCGAATCCATAGCCGTGTGCTCATCCCACCAGCCGGAGTAATCATTTCCGTCATCTTTCATCCAAGTGTGGCTATATGGAAGCGACCATACCTGCCCTCCGGGGCTTACGCCGGATTTGAGGAGGACGATGCGCGAAGGATCAGCTTCGCGCATCTCCTCGAGCGCGTAGCGCATTCGCGGATTGTTCACATCGGGATCGGTCTCGTTCTGGAGCGTCCACAGGCTTACGCAAGGGTGCGATCGGAAGGCGCGAATCATGCCCAGTTCCTTGTCGAGCTGGTAGCGATTGAGGAAATCCAGCTCGACGGGCTTGCCATCGTAGGTGACCTGAACGCTCGTGTGCGGTGGTTCTGATTGTGCGTCTTGGAAGGTATGCACACCGCCACCAGCCTCGCAGTAGCGCAGAAATCCGACGCGGTCAAAAGCATCGAGCACCACGGCTTTTGGCATATGACGATGGTTTTGTAGCGAGTCCAGACCGAGCGCCTTCATCGCCGCGATTTCGCGTCCCGCCGCGGCCTCGTCCGGGAAAATACCGTTCGGCGCCCAGAAGCCCCAAGAAATAGAGGAGCGCGGCACGATCCGACGGCCGTTCAGATAAAGTTTTGCGTCGGTTCTGAGACCTTTGACTTCCAGCCAGCGGAAGCCAAAGGTCGTGCTGCGATCGGAATGCGCGACGGCCGGCAGAGTTGCGGAGGCTTGGTAAAGATTCGGCTGGTCAATGTCCCAGAGCCGGGAGTTGGTGACGGTCGCATCGATCGAAGTGGTGATGGTTCCACCGGGCGGAATATCAACGTTTATGCTTTGTTTGAAGACAACGTTGCGATCCCGGGCGATGGAAAAATTGACCGGCCCGTCGTACGCCTGCCCAGTGGATGAGATTTCGGCCTGGACGCGAACCGAGCGAGGGTCGGGTTTATTAAAAACCGCCAGATCGCTCACGCTGACCGGCGCGCGCACCTGCATCTCCACGCCCCCGGCCAGACCACCGAAGGCATGGGTCGCCGGCAGCGTATATTTGCCCCAGGTCATCGTGAGGAAGTCCATCCAATCCAGCCTGCCTCCCGGGTTGGTAATCCGCACAGCCAACAGGTTCTTTTTGCCGGGTTTGATCGCACTTGTTGCATCCGCGGTAAACGGTGCCTCAGAAATAATATTGTAGCCTACCAGCTTGCCATTGACATAGACCTCAGCACGCAGCCGAGCGCCAGGGAAATAAAAAACCAACCGCTCGCCGGGTCGCAGGGCCGGTGGCGTGAATGGCCGATACCACCACGACACACCCTGATAGTATCCGTCAGCCGCGACGATGTCCGATGGCGAGGTCGAAGCGGCCGTGCGCGCCGGCGCCTGGTTGAAGTAGTATTCCTCAACGGTCGCCGGCAGCGACACGCCCATGCCGGCCTGGTCGTTGAGCACCGCCCATCGGCCTGTCGGCGGATTCACCGGCAGGTTCGTGAGGTTCACGTCTTCCGGAAGATAGAGGTCATCGTCCTGCCATGCCGCTTTTGGGTCCAGCCAAAGTCGCCATCCCTGGTCCAGATTGGTGGCGTCAGACACCTCCGCACGCGCGAATGAGATAAAGAGGAGTGGAAAAACGATGCACACGACAAAAAGAGTTTTTACCATATGTTTAGAGGCTGGCAATCAGCAGTTGGAATTGGAATGAATTGGTTTGCGCCACCGCCGTCGCGAGGGAACAGGTCAGTGTAAATAGAGTCAATTTGGTTCGATTCATTGTCATTTTTTCGACTGGAGCCCGTCCGGATCCAGCTACTTGGTGTCTGGCCGGAAACCGCCGAATTCCAATCCTCCTCGTCTTCGTTCTCGAAAACCGACGCAAATCCGAGGACGAGAACGAGGACGAACCGAAAACGCGCGTTTCCGGCCAGACACTACTTATGGCAGCCACCGGGCGAGCCAGAACTGCTTCGGCCGGTGGCGCACAAGCGCCGCGCCATTGGCTAATAAGGCCGCACCAACCGGAAGAAGACCGTGCCATCCACCGTGTCCAATGGCAACAATAACAGATTCGTCTGTGTCGAACCGGCGACATTGACCCAGTTGGTGCTGAG